>JGI24159J19872_10004069_pt1 | contig 18518 bp, 7 predicted proteins | sample Ectturendosymbi4_FD_19872 | JGI IMG/M metagenome (IMG submission 19872) | reverse complement strand
TTCAGCAGTGCCGTTGGCAGAGGATCCAAGTCGCATGATTTCGATGATGATCGGCGGATGATAGCTTCGACCTCATCTATTGTCGCAGAAGGGAATTTCGTGAGCGGAAGTCCAGCAAAAGATTTGTCGCGACACAATGGATCGATTGTGTTAGAAGCCTGATTAATCCATTTTAGTGTTGTCCTCACGTTGCTAGCCTTCTCACTGAAAAATTTACTGAATGCTTCAGAAACGTTGGCATGCACTGAAAGATTGTGATTGGCACATTCGTGATTGTTTAATTCAAATAATCTACGAGAAAGATTGAAAAGTTTACTTTCATTACTTGGAAGTGCATTCAGTACTCTTTCATAATATCCCAGATGATAAGACACCACATGACGGGAGACAAAATGCAGCACTTTCAATACTGCCATGAATTGGATCGGAAAAGAGAAGAGCTATACTGAACAATCAGATACGTCCGGCAGCTGTTCGAAAAACGCTCGTGCGCAAACAAACAGAATCAAAAATTCATGTGACTGCCGCAATGCAACAACCGCACAACATCAGCAACGTGCTTGCTTGCGGGCTAATAGCCCCTAATCGAAGAACGCTTGTAATCACTGTTGCGCATATAATTGAGACAATCAGTTTTGTTCAGTCTCAAAAGGGCCTGCTGCTTTGAGCATCATCAGGGTTTCTTTGTCTGCTGACCTAAATTCAGTAAAGTCGACTTGTTCGTGGGCTTTGAAGTCTCTCAACTAAGAGCAGGCGCAGCAAAGCGCCATTCGCAGGACCTCAATCCGTGAATTTGGTAGAAAACTAATTTAAACAACGCGAATAAGGTCAAAAATCTAATTCTATTCAAACGAATCCCGACGAACAATTCATTGATCCAAGAACCGTTAGTGAGGCTTACGAAGGAATATGAAGTTTCAACGACAGTACATAAAATAGAGTCAACTTCAAAGCAAACAATTAACATCTATCTACTGCGGCATAAAAAGGGCGACAGACCTGCAAGAGCCAGTGTCTTGACAGTGGATGCAAAAACAAAAGCAAAAGAAAACCAACAGAGAACGTTTAAATAAGCCGCAATACCACAACCAATCGTACGTCTCAGCACAAACTCTTTGCAAAATGTCATTTGTGGCGTGTTTCGGGCAGCCGCAGCCCGCAAAGAGAGAAAATCGAGTGGCACCAATGGTCACTCTTCGACAGGGGATGCCTAACTCAATGTCGGCACCAGTGCGCTTGTAAAGACGGGTGTGTAAATTACNCCATTACGGCACCAGCAGCAGATAGANCAACCTCACACGTTCCTATCATGACTAGCCAGAGAATTTCTGTGGTATGTCAGCATGTAAGCGCTAGTGCAGCCATTAACCTTACATGCGTAAAATACGCAGAAACATACGGCACTTCTCATCTGCGCATTTGTTAAACATACTGTCATCAATGTTTCATTTACGAATGTTGCAATTAGCCCAGATCAAAACTGCGAGGCGTCGCGCGGCAAAATGCTGCTGGCCCTACTTGCTTGTTGCCGTTAAATATGCCCGCTTTCTAACCACGGACATGCGACGGTTTGGGGTGGGCCCAAGGAAAGTGCTCTAGCTCAGTGCTCTTCAACCTTTCTTACTATGGTGCACCCTTAAAGATGTATTGACGAACTCATGCACCCTATTTGCTGACACATCCCCCGTGTTCCCCACCTAGCTGCGCCCATGTCTGTGAGTACCCTGGCCTGAAGAAGCAAGTACACTAATTCAGTAACTCAGCTACACAATTCAATTGATTATGGCTCATTGTCTGTCGCTTATGAATCACAAATAAATCAATTAATTACAAAAATTTGCTTAACATGGTCTGATGCGTACGCACCACACTAATGTGCAAAGTCTAAGTTAAAACCTGAAAGTCATTGGTTGGTTAAATGGTTCATTTTTGGTAACAGAAAGTTATGTAAAAAGTATCTGTTGACAAGTGTGACAAGTTTGTGACGCACCCTTGTGAATCTTTTTGCAGTGGTGCACCCCACGCATAATTTGGTGCACCCCAGGGTGCACCGTGCACACCGGCTGAAGAGCGCTGGTCTAGCTAGACTAAGTGCTTCTCAAGCACCTTTACTCGGCAAAAGGTAGGTTCTGAAATTGTAAGGTGGGGGTCCTTGCAATGAAATGAAAGTATGTGCGTTTGTCGAACTGCGTTTTTCTGGAGACAAACAAAAGTTCGTTGTGACGAAATAATACCACTCGTATTGTACTGTTTGACCCAATAGAAGCCTGGCCAACAGTGGTTGAACAAACATCCTTTTTCCCTGCGCAGAAACTAGCCGTTTATTGAAAATCTTTGTGCGCTAGTTTCGAAAGGGAAACCAACTTTTCTTCTACAAAATCTAGGTCTTGAGGAAATTTTTCCCGGCCCGAACAACCTGGGCTTACGGGTCATGGGTTTGGGTCAAAAACAGCGCTTTCGGGTGACCCGAGCAGAGAGGGAATCGTGAAAACGAGCTTGATTGATAGCCGCGCACTGCGAAGTCCTGTCAGAACCATTCCAAACGTTTCTGAGTGCGCGAAAGCCTTTCCTGGAGTTTTCAGAATCGTGATTGTTTGCTGGCGAGATCGTTCAGCGCAACGTTGTCCTCTACATCCACACAGCCTTGACAAGGCTTTCAGTGATGAAAAAGAGTCTTGACAGCGATTTAAATACAAAGGCTGGGTGGGCACTGGACAAGAGAACCCGCCTGCCGGTTTTTCGAGCTAACTTCAGAAGCAGCAGCCTGCTTGCTTTTGATATACCGCTTTGAGCATTACAGTTTTTATAGTAACTTTCTCCGCGTGGTGGCAATGCGACAAGACAGGACAACTTACACCTGGAACAGCATGTTTTTCCCAGCATCATGCCTAGCCAGCTTAGATCCCGCGCACGGAATTGAAAAACTCCACTCGTGAATATAAAAACTCGTTAACGCTGCACACGACGTCAACCTGCACGGACTGGCACGCAAACATTTTTACGCGGATATCAGCGCAAAACAATGTCGCCAACATCGTCGGTGTGTTAACAGCCGGCGGCCACACAAGCGAACAACGGGTTTTACTGCACGTAGTCCGATTCGAACAGGGAAAAGGTCCCTACTGTAACAACTTGCATCGGTGTCCGTGGTAGCTTTCCATCACAATGCAATAAAGGCATTAAAATGCCCTAAAGCAGTTGGGTCCAATCCTGCTGTACTGGTTCTGAGCGATTTAAGAAAAATAAATGTTTCAAACTCGCTTCGCCCGTCACTTGTCACTCGCAAGGCGTGAAGTGCAAAGTGCGGACTTCACGCAAATGCATTGCTGTTTTTCTCCTAGACGCGTGGCGCGGGCAAGAGAGCTGAGTCACTTATGACTTGTTGCAAGTATATTACCTCGCTGGTTTCCGGTGTCAAGCAAAATTTCTGACTTCACACCACGTGCACACGCACAGAGGAATGTCCTACATATAAAATGCGCTGAGATAACTGATGATTAGGGCTTAGGGTTGGGTGTTTAGATAAGTGCGTCGGGTTAGGGTTTGGGTTAGAACAAGAAAAATAATTGAGATCTAAGACTAAGTCCAATATTTTTCAGTGGTTATAGTTATTCCCGTACTGTAACTTGTTGTGGGTATCTGACATCTAACCAAAAAGTTTTAATTTACACAAAACACATCAAAAACGTAAACGCCAAACTATTCCATCGCTCTGAGAAGAAAAATAACTGACAAACAATAATTAATAGATCAGAAATTTCGCTTGACACCGGGTTTTACTTGTCATGATGCTTCACCATAAATAGCCCCCGAAACGCGGTGATCATCACGTGAACAATGCAGTTTGCATTTTGTTCACCTCCAACAAAGGTATGACATTAACGCGAATGCGTCACCGTTATTCTGCTGTTTTCACCAATTTTCACTTGTTTTCAGACATGACGTTTTGACTTGATGCTAACTTTTCTTACGCTCTCATCGGCAGGTATTGCTTTATCATCTGATCGGAAAAGTTAATTGGGTTGGGCTCACTGCTTCTAAACCACTGCGTCAGGCTCGTGGTTTTGTGGGTAAAATCGAGCTTTGCTCAGTTCGTACCATTCGTTCATGCAGAGAGCAATTCAACAGCATTTTTAATACAGCATATGACTAATGGAGAAACCATTCCAATACATCAACTTTGCAACATTTCCTGGATAAGAACGTCCGGAGTATTTAATTGCTTGTGCGTCATCGTACTCTGTGCCGGTCACTTGCCTAATTACGCGAAATAATCTCATTTTATTGAATTAAGAAGTGAGCTGAGAATGGCAAACGACAGAAAGTAGTATGGTTGCTTATTTATTTTAGTGAAAAAAGTCAACTGCCGTACGGAATTTCCAGGCTTTCACTCCTTTCTTCCTAAAGCCCTTTGTTTTTAGTTCAAGCGAGAAAAAACCCTGACGCAACAAATTCGAGCGCAGGATCGTAGGACTCTGATAAAATAAGTTTTTTGGCCGGCTGTGGCTGGCCCTGGACCCGGTCGCACGCCAGACCATGGACAAAGGTTGTTGTGCTGATACTTCAGATGCTTTCAGGCAACAGCGGCCTTTCAAATGTACCTAAAGAAAAGATATGATGAAGAGGCTGTCAACGTACGTGTCACATCATCGTTCAGAAATTAGCCAAAAGGACATGATCGTTATTATTTCAAGACTGGTTTTAGAATATCCAAAATTTTTTGAGACAGTTGCTGGTTTTACCAAATCGCGTAGAGTCTTTTGCACTGCAACTTGAGGAATGCGTTGCCAAAGTCAAGCGCAGAAAAAGGAAGCGTTTTTCTGCTGGTTTAACCAGCTCTAAACATTGTAGTTGCGAAAATTGGAACCCTTGTTTTCGAATCTTCACCTAGACTGTTTTAAAAAAGACTAGAATTTGCGTTTCGAAGACTACACTGGAACTTCATAGTTGATATGAACAAATCTGATACTCTCCACAAAAAGGTTTGTTACCTAGCACAAAAAAAAACTTCGTAAAAGTGTGATGTGCCCTCTTGTTAAAGTGTATCAAAAGACTTTATGTTTATTATTTTTTACAGTGCAGTTTCAGAGAGAAGCTCACTGACGCAGCAAGTATTGCACATTGCTTGCCAGCTGCATTTCGAAACAGGCAAGCCCGTTACGCAAACAGCGGTCACATGAACAGCGTCACGAACTGCAGAAGCGCTTTGGTTCTCCCAAAAACGGGTTGCGCAAATTTTGTGCAGAAGCCAGCAAGGATCGCTGGAAAGAAACATTATCGTGTACCTAACCGATTGGCAGCAACCGTTTGCGTTGATTTTTACTGGGATAGATTAAGAAACCGTGGCCGCAAATCGAAAAAAGTTGGAACGAAAACTCCGAGCGAAATTTTTCATTTGTTTTTTCGCCGTACCTGTAGATGCTTTTGCAATGCTTGTTTAATAAAAATGTCGTCAAACCGATCAATCCACTCGCTGGCGAAATCCGATCAACGTGGGCAAGGTTCTTCGACAAGGCTCTGCTTCGCTGCTCGTCAGCAAGCGGTGCACCAGATACTGCCTCATGCACGTTTAACTATTGACATTCAGCAGAGCACGTTGCTCTGTCTCGCGACGACAGCACGCGCAAGTTCATTGCTGTTGGTCGTTCTGCAGAAGCACAGCCAGCGGCAATGCCCGCCATAGCACTGTCAGAGGTCAGCAGGTCGAACAACTGAGGAAAATCTGATTCTACAGCAGTCGAGCTCAAACGGTCCTGACTGCCCGTGCACTCAGAGGCATTCATGGTCGATTGTAGACAAAAGTCTAAACTGAATTTTGGCAAAGTGCTCTCTTTCGATACAGCAAAAAGGTGAAAAAAAGACACAGCTGGATTCCCTAATCGAATGTGTGTGCGCGTCAACGCTAGCAATTGTGTTGACTGCACAAACAACCAAAACCTGGCAAAGCGCCTTGAGTCGGGGCTGTCAAAATTTGACAGCTTTTCACGTTAAGTCAAAAGACTTACACATCCGTAGTTCTTGTCAGACATCTCCGCAGCCACGTGAAGTCGGAATAACGCCGTTCCACCACTGACTGCTTCAAAGCGAACGAAGGACTGTTGGTCTGCCAACATCATAAACCATGTATGCACGTTGAGCTATTGTCGATCAGTATGCGCATGGAACTGTTTGTCGATTTGAAATCGTGTTAATTAACATGGGTTCAGAACATCAATCAAATAAACATTGAAAACAACAAAAAAGCATTTATTAGGGCAGGCACAACTTCACAAAAAAATCGCAACTTTAAAAACATTTCCTGTCGCAAAGCACAGTTTTCGTGGGTGATGTAAAGCACACTTTGAAAACCGGCAGCAAAACTAATCAAGTTTTGCAGGGCATGAAATAAGCTTGATATAGATCCTTGCAGTACTTCTACAATTACTGGAAGTCATGATGGGCAGACAGCGTGTTTGAGACCGCCATTGTTTGCGTCACAGTAAAGCAAAGACAAGTTGGTCCCAAGCGTCGTTAACTACAGTTTTATTGCGTTATTCCTGCTGTAGCTTTACGGAACTGAATGATCGTGGCGTACATCACTGATCTTTCGTGAGTTACAAATGCGGCTTGACGAGCTTTGCAGGTCGGTACATTTAGATACCCGCGCTGACTTTATCCCCAAGAGCTCTACACAGGCAAGGGAAAATCTAAACAATTTTAAAGTACAATCGAAGACAGGTGCTGCTGTCCAGGAATGGCATCTTCGCTTTTTAAATTAATAAAAGATGGTAAAAATGCTCTAATACAGTGGTTCTTAACGGGGTCCCCACAAGAAATGCTACAAGTGTAATGAACAGCATAGTTAACAACTTATTCGCCTTATCACAAGTGTTTGCTCTTTCATCATTCTCCTCCGTAGATTGCGCAGACGAGGGGTCTCCAAGCCAATATCTTTAAAACAGCGGTCCCCGGAATTGGAAAGGTTAAGAACCACTGCTCTAATAGCTTCCGAGCTGCCTAAAGAACTTTTTTGCAGTTGCAGACGGCGTACATCCGGAACAGTGGTACTGGAAATGGGCCTGAAATTTCGAGCGCTGGGCGGAAGCTGACGTAAGAAAATTTATACTCTCGCAGTGCTAAAAATAAAGTTGTACAAATCTAAGATGGCAAAAATTCCTGAACAAAAACACACCGTTCACGCGCATTTACAAGCCACTTACGAAAATAACGTCAGCAAGAGAATTTAGCAGATTAGGATAAAAAGGCGTACCACCCTCTGCTAAAAACTGAGGGGAGAAATATGGGACAAAAGCCACACTTACGGGTAAGAAATGAGAGGAAATCATCTACAGAAAGGACAACAGTCTTGGTAGAAGTGACGTCAACCTCTATCCAGTAATCTCGGAGTAGGCTTGAGTGTGTCTTGCACATTCAAGCTACGCTCACTAATTGTTACTTCTACTGCACAACTGCAATGCTTTGTCGGTGACTACAAAACATTTACAAGTCTCATTATTCATGCGTTCGCTCGGTACGTGGTTGATTTATTTAGCCTCTCTGCTGCCACGATAGGAGTTTGTTTATTTGAATTATACGTCCTACCTACCAATAACGCTTTAGTCCAGGTCTAGGGACGTACTGTATATTAGTCCAGGGACGTATTGTATCCAATCATAAATATGCATGTCGTGTGTACATGGTCTTCACTGGTGAGCATTGACCACTGTGGCCAGATCAACTTTTAACTCTGCGCGCATTAACATAGTGACAGCACCCACTTCCCCATAAAAATGTGAAACAGCAAAAATGTGCACAACCACCAGGCTGGGACCTCTCCAGAAATGTCGGAGTTCAGCTCAAACGCATGAGGACTGACGTTGGACGATTTACGGCCAACAAGAAAACAATGGTCCTGTGCAGTTCAGATTTGAGTGTGGTAACTAGCAAGGTGCAGACCGTACACCACATCCTGCATGACTGCATCAATTTTAAGCCACCGTGTCACATCTATGAGGTGGACAATACTCTTTTAGAATGTCTTGTTAAATGAAAGTTCTGACCAACGTGTGCTCATGTCTAGTGTATACGAAAGAAGAAGAAACAAAAGCGTCGAGTATGCTGCCACAACAACTACAGGCGTATTTTTTCATATTGGAAGGCTTACCTGCAGCGAGACTTCGTACGTAGTGAAACGACCTTCGTCATGAGTGTTGTGGATGGTCGGGTTCTGGACTTTGACCAATATATATTCCTGTTCGTTGAGCAAATACCGCAAAAGGTTACCTTGTGACATCCTTTGGCATTGCGATTACAGCGTCTGTTACAGACAGTGGCGTAACTCGAGATTTGAGTCAGAGGGGGAAAAACGTAGTTGAAGGGGCCACGGTAAGGGGGCCACCAGCCAACACTCAGAAAAAAGTTAAGAAATGATAGTGAATCCAGATGTCGTGGATGTCTATACTAGATAAAAAAACGAAAATACCTCGAAAAACGCAAAAAACAACAACTTACTGAAAACCAAAAAAATCCTGAATATCAAAATTTCAGCTAAAGAAAGCCCAGTTTTTACATTTAGCTCGCCAAGGGGGGCGGCTCGCCCCCTTGTCAGTTACGCCACTGGTTACAGATCCTTCAGACATTTCTTACACTACAACACTTCAAGTTTTATCAAACGCGCGCATAGCCGATCTACAATCTAAAACCTAACCTCAATTTTAAGGGTCACTGTATGAACCCGGAGCATCAAGACGTTTTTCAAGAAGACAGTTACAGAAACTAAGGTAAAAACAGTTTCTTGCACCTTTAGCGGCAACAGTGATAAACATAAAATTAAGGAATATGAAGCATGGTACCGACTCGGAACAGAAAACGCTCCGTTTTCGCTCCTTCAAGAGACGCTGTTCGCTACGAATTTGGACGGTATTTTGTTGAATTTTAAACCCCCAAATAAATATTTATTTCAAAATCAAATCTTTGGGCTTGAAATTCACGTACTCTTGACAAGTGGCTGCGCAGGGAGACCAATCACTGCTTTAGCTTGTTTGTACGGCTTTCGAAGCAAAATCAGCTTAGAAACCTGGCTCTGAAAATGAAACAGTAAGACTGAGCAACCACTGGCCTTAAGCATTCAAAAGTACCTTGTGGCCGCTGAGCTTCGACATAAACCTTTCGTGTTCGTTCATTATCGCTGTTGTAACGACAGACAGACAGAAAATGTCAACACACGAACGTTACAGACAGCCACCTGCAGACAACAAGAATAAAATAATTGCATTCCATTCAAGACATAACGCACTCTTTCACAGAATATCGGTTTTATGGAAATACGAGGAAATACATTTCATATTTTTAGGCAAACACAATCGAATGCTTCTTATGCTTTTATGCAACTACAATCATCAACTATTTTTCACAATGCGCAACAAGTGACCTTGTTTGCGCTTCTTATCCACATTAGTGCGGTTTTGCATGTAACCAGCTGCTGGTCACTTATCCTCGGTGCTCCATTCCATCTTTGTACTAATGACAGGATTGTTAAATATCTTATGTTTAAGGAGTTGGTCAGTTTGTCATTGCAATATACGTACTGTATTCAAAATAATTAAAGTTTGCATTTTTTTGACTTATTAGCATTAAATTTGAGCTTGGGGAGATTTGTTGATGTTTGCTATTTAGTATGGATTTGGTGTATCTCATCACGTTAGTTAAACCAGGGTTTTTTTAAGGCGTTTTAGGGACCCGATTCGGGCCCCTAGAATCAAAGAAAAGTATCATCGGGTCCCTAAAATCAGAGAAAATCAGGTCCCTAGAATCAGAGAAATCGGTCCCTACAGATCCATACCAGGTACCTAACATTTTCCTTAAAAAAAAACAGGTTAAACGCTAATTTTTGGTACACAACGAGCACATAATGGTCCACATCAAGCTTCGTGGTGCACAGGCAGCTCATCAGCCACAGGAAATGATAGAATCATGCTGCACTTGGAAGAGCATGGGTTGCACTTGGAAGAGCATGAGGAATTTTTTGGAATTTTGGAAAAAGTGAATTGTCCCGTTTCGTGACCTTTATTTTATTCGCAAAACTCTGCCAGATTCCAGACGATAAAATTGCACTTGACATGAAGAAATCCAAATGCTATAAATAGTCATAAGTATACTTTGCAGCAAAGGTTTCCCACCTTCCATAAAAACAATGTTTCCCATGTTCCTATGTTCAAAACATATGGTTTCCATGCACGAGAAATGCATTTTAAGTCCACTTCACAGGGAACAAACTTTCCATAAAGGTTTGCAGATACAGTATTTGGTAAATCATGGTGTGGACTGATGATCTTATGGATTGAGAAAACTTATTGCAAGCATAATTGCAACAATGTAATGTGACTTCATCACTGGTATGAAACCAGTGCGAGTTTTCCAGGCCTGCTTGGTATAATAAGCCGTGGGTTAATGTTTTATGTAATGAGCATTGTGCAAAAAGGATCTTTGAACTAAAATTTACAAGACGCCGAGGCTATTTCTGCGAACAACGAGAAACGCTGGAGCGTGAAATGACGACAAAAAGTTATTTCGCGGCACTCTGAAACAGCTTGGCGCCTTTCAGCACCAAGACACCACAAGGGGGGCACAGTCGAACCTGATTGCAAATTGCTTTGCTAGGAAATCGATTTCGTGTCAGCGACCCATCTTCACTCCAACAAATTTGTAAGCAAAAGCTTTTATTTGAAATGACGAAAAAGACTAACTAAAGCAAGATCAGAGAAAGTGCGCAGACTACCGTAACAAGTCCATAAAGCTACTATTATCAGAGCCAAAAACCAACAGCTCCAACGCCACCCTGTTTCACATCTGCACTGCACTACGCCTCACGGCAAGATCGCATTACGCAACATGTTTAGGTCAGTCATTCGTGGAAGTTTACCATACGCTCTTCTTTAGTGCTCAGTTTCAAAGCGAGATCTACACAATGGAAACTTGAATGAACGATTGCACAAATGTAGGTTTACTCTACATGTGAATGTAGTACTGATGCTTGCTAACAGGAATTCTGACACTGCTACTACCTGTCAAGCTGACAAATTTAAGTTATTAGCCTTCGTTACCTTAGATGAGGCGGCACATATCACACGTGATATCTGGCTGCCTTACTCGCCAAGCAGTACAACTTAATGGTACACGTAATCTTTAAGGCGACTCAGACTCCCTTGATATTAGCTGACTGTTTTGTCGGTGAAACAATTTAGTAATATTTAATACTAAAACATGCTCAACGCACTTCTTTTTTGCGAACCAAGCACAATTATCTAACCTTGCCTTCTTCAAAGCTCAAACAATAATGTCTAGTCTTCGAAAAACCAGCGGAAGCTACGCGGATCCTCATAAGTAAAGAAAGTACCGCGTCGCAATAGCGTATGTCATATTGGTTAAGTAAATGAGAACAATCTCGAAAAATCACGAGTACACCTGCACACTGTGCTAAGACCGCGGAGAACGGTGCAACTCCGGCGGTCTGCAGCGGGTCTGGTCTGTCCAAGGCAGCTCAGGCTGCAGTCAGCATGCAATGTAATCGCCGCTGCGTCGGTTTACTGCTGGCGGTCCCTGACCAGCACGAGGTGGCAAGGCCTTCTCTAAATTGGCATTCTCTGCGGAAGCACGCCAAAAAGTCATCGCACCAGCAGTTGTCGCTCAGCCGATCGGGATCGAAGTCCTACGAGCAGGGTCGATGAACTAGGACAGCACGACACGAATAGCTGCTTGGGACTGCAATTAGGCTTCCATGTTAATCACCGTGCGAGCTGCAGCGCCTCAAGCCGAATATCAAAAAGCTGACCTAATTTTCAAGTCGTCACCANCTGGAACTGACCGGTATGGGCAACGAACTGATCTCAAAAATACTTCAGGCGCAACGTCTGACCCGCAAACTAACTCTTCAACTCCAATGGAACAACTGGCCTAAAGTCGAAGACCACGAGGGTTTAGACCAGGGAAGCACAACCTCTTCGCTATTGTCGGCCGCATTACGCTTATTTTTATGAATTACGGTCGCCAGTGACTCCAAGGTATTTTTATTTTTTGTATTGCTTACATTCGTCTTCCACACACTGAGCCAAGACTGCTTCCACAAGTCTGTTCAGCCGTCTTTTTACTAAACAAAATCCTCGTACAATAGACAAAGCGTTTTTGTTAATGCACGGCTTCCATACCTTATATTTTAATTACATGTTCACGGCCGCATTAATTTTTATCGAAAGCCGCAAGCAGGTTGTGCACCCCTCGTCTGAACTAAAAGGCTGCATTGTTTACCTATTAGAAAAAAAATGACAACAGCAGACGGTGTCATTTTCGACTGAATGGTTGCCTTTCTCATCAGACAGCAGCCGTTCTTAACGAAGATCGCAGCATTAAGTCTCTCCCATGCACAACCCAACGATCCTGCTTCGCAGGTCATTTGAGTTTTGCCGAAAGTAAACCAGTGAGAAATAAGAACCAGCAGCAACGAATCAGGTGCTTGTCCGAAGCCTTAACACCCATCTCCGCGTTCGACCTGTACCGTTCGCCGTATCACTTCGAAGAACGCTTTGTTGCCCGCTGTCTGTCGACCTTGCTTTCGCAGCGCAGCAAAGCGAAGCGAAGCCACATGTGAAGCGTTTCCACACCGCACGAAGTTCCGCTTTTCTCTTGTGTCCATCCGCGCAGTGGTGGCGATCAACGTGTGTTGCATCAAATGATTTAATATCCTCTGACGTAACGCGATGTTCTTTATACGAATACGTTATATATCGCTGTGTTATTTGGTAGCCAACGTTTGCAACGTTTTCCACTGCAATGGCTACGCTAAAACTCTGCCTTTCGGAACAGCAAGTATTTCTGAAGAAAAACGTGAGAGCTNTACAAGTCGCAGCATTTCGCTGGTANTTAATATATTACGCTTTAGTATCGTCTTGCGCAGTTACATCTCGCTAATGATGTTGACTTCGTCATCAGAATTTTGCCAGGTTTGGTTTACTGTAAACAGAGCTGATTATGCCTACTTCGTAAGCGAAATATATTGTATACTCTGGTAAGATCTTACTGTCTGATTCTTAAGCTGTGAAAGGATTCTTTCGGCAGGCAGGACTATTCGTGATTGCAGAGTGCCATCGCGCTGGCAGCATTTCTTAGTTTGGTTTCTGTCACGTTGCACAAACGGGTAGTGCAGCGCAGTTGGACAAGGGTAGTGCTGTTGAAGCGCCCGCCGCTCTGAGCAATTCTGCAGATGTTGTGGACGCTCGGCGACAAGCACCGAGAGAGCAGATTGCAAAAATTTGACTGACGTTCTACTCAAGATTCAGATTGGGAAACAGCCTTCTCAACCGATTCGTTAGAATCAGGCGACGCAAATAGTGTGGTTGCATCCAAACATGTAATTGACAGTGTTCCACGAACTGCGCACCGCCGTGGAAACAAGGTACTTGCAAGACGTTAAAGGCACTTTGCTGGAAACTCCTGGGAGTGAAAACGGTCAAGCAGAAGAGCCCAGTCGCAAATAGTTCGGGGACTTGAATATTTTGCATGAAAGTGACGCAAATTCCAACACGCAGCTTCATAACCAGTTGCCCACACTCCAGGTTTCACAGGTAGACCTGCTGGGGGAATGTTTCATCCAGCTACTGACAATGATTCTGCACAGCGCTCAGTGAGTGTTTCGAATGACCTGAATGTGAACTTGACTGGCAATACTGCGCATCACGTTGATGTGACAATGACGGTACCTGAACCTGCTAGAAACAGGTTTTACATCTTATTTCCTGCGAAAGGTATCATGAGTTGCAGACAAATTATTTCTAACCGTCTCTGCGTTCGTTTAAAAGGGCCTTGTTCACTCGCTAACCGATCACTTATAAACGCTGGTGAATGAACTAAGTAACGTAAATGTTAATTACATTTGAAAATTCCCCAAACGGCATCGTGGGCCACATGCGGGTCGCGTGTTTAAGACCCTGTTCGACGTATCTGTTGTTTTGCGAAGGTTATCGCAATCAAAGGCATTTTGAAAACAAGTACGAGTAACTGTGCTCGGACAACAGCTTCTTCTGCATGTGTCGTTTCAACATCATTTCGAGGTTTCAAAACAACGATCTGTCGTTCTGTGTGGTCTGCTTTGTTTCGAAAACAGTGTTTTCAGGATGCGTGACCGTGACTTAGCAGACTCTTGTTTGATTGGGGTAAACTTCATGCTTTCACGTTTGTGACTTTTTGTGCAGAACACGTGCGTTTGAACAACATAAACTTACTGCATCGCCATGCGAATTCCAGTCAACGAACGCAGCAGCGATAATTCCAAGTTATATCGGTGCAACATCACTGAAGTGGCCGAAAATCATTAGAACGCTCGCGAGCAAAGACCAGGGATGCACAACCTTTCCGCTATTGCTAGCCGTATTGTGCTTATTTTTATTAATTAAGGTCGCCAGTAAGTTCAAGAAACCTGTACTTGTTTTTTTGCATTGTTTCTGTTCTGCTTCCACACACTGAACCTAGCGTGCTTCCACACATCCGTTTGTTCATCTTTAAACTAAACAAAGCCATAATAGATACTGTATTTCAAATTACGTGTTCACGGGCGCATAAGTTTTATCGAAGGCCGCATGCGACGTCAGTTTGTGCCTCCCTGCATTAGACCATAGGTGTCAAACTCTGGGCCGCGGGCAAAATTCAGCTCGCAGTGTAATTAGATTTGGCCCGCGGTGTAATACCACACGATTACTAGAGCTAGCCCGCCGATATTGTATAGCGCATGTACCTCTAAAACAGTGGTTCCCAACCGGGGGTTCCCGAAGCCATGGGGGTCCGAAATGCGATTTTCGAGGGTGAGAGTTTGTATGTTATTGGATGTAAGGACAGAGATTTATGAGATTGCAAATGCTATTACTCAAAAAAATCCAGCCTAATTATTCCAGCTAACGTTACTAATTTAACAATTTAAATTACTAAATGGGTGCATTGCTATTTCTGCTTCAAGTTGCGGTTGCCACGCAAAAGACAGCCGGTGGTGCGATTGTGAGCATCTTGTGACGTTCAAATGTTTGTGGCGCAATTATGGCGAGATTGTTGTTTGATTGTGTAGAACACGAACGTTTCTGGTGATCAATCATGTGAAGTTACCAGAAATTGTGTACAAAAGCCCTGTTTATTCTAGTGCCCTTTGCAGCAACACATTTGTGCGAATCTCGATTTTCCTCTCTACTTTATTTGAAAAACAAGTATCGGGATTGTTTGAACCCCTCGAACGATTTGCGCGTAGCTCTGAGTAGTTGTGTTCCAAGGTACAAGCGGATAATTTCCAAGGAGCAGCAACGAAAAAGTCAATAGGTTTTTTTAATGAGCAGTAAGGTATGAAAGTTACACAGTACGACTGGGTGTTTTCTGTTGCGTTGTCACTATAATGCTGTGTATTACGAGCAGTAATTTAAAAGATGAAAATACTGCAAAATCGAACTGTTTCTGTAATTTCTACGCTTTTTTTAAAACGAGTGGGTGCGAACGTCACTTTAATTCTATGAAGGGGTGTCAGCTTCAAAAAAGGTTGGGGACCTATGCTCTAAAACAGGGGCTCCCAATCTGGGGGTACATTTGTTTATCTCAAGGGGTACGTTTATTGTACAGCAGCAACAAATTAACTTTGAGACATAAAAATTGAGTCTACCTAAAGTTCTATTAAAAATTCAGTACATTTTTGTTATTTTACTCAGCCTTTTTATCATAAGAAACTTTATGGGTACAAGCTCACCTGCCGAACTGCCGAAGAGGTACATGGTCAGAGAATGGTTAGTAACCCCTGCTCTAAAACTTAAAGCAATCAGGACAGTACCCTGTTGCATTTGTGACGTCACACTAGCATTTGGGTCCATACGAAAGGATTCATCAATATATCTGGAGGAATTTATTTTCAATAATATCAATGTTGGCTCGCGGTTTTGAACAAGTTTTAAATTAGTCGGATTTGCCAATACGCTTAGTAGGCCTAAACCTAGACCTCAAGATTTAAGTGGCCCTCTAGCAGACTGTGTTACGCGTAGAGTCAAATGCCGGTATAAGATCAGTTCGTTAAACATTCGTCAACAATTTATGTCTGAATTATTCATGAAATTTAGTTTTATTCACTTGATCAGATCTCGTGTGGATAACGCCAGGGTCTTCCAACAGGTTTCCATGAATGCCAGCATGATCCGTTGGAACAAGCCGCACGTTGATAGCGTCGTCATACGCACAGCTCCGTTGGCTCTGTTTACTGAATAATACTGATTGTTACGTGTGAATCAGGCGAAATAGCTTCTGGTTGTTCGTGCATGATAATGCACCTGACCAAAGCTTAAGGTTATACTGCAGAACAGAGGTAGGTGTAGGGTTAGCCAAGGGCGTACGCAAGGGGGGTCGGGGTTAAAAAAACCTTGAGCTTGATATTTTACAAAAACTTATTTACCTGCGCAAAGGAGATTAATTTTTCCGCATACTTTTTGCTTGTTAATTTGTCGACTTAATGCAAAAATCACGGAATGAATTTACATGCAAATTATGCATATTATGTCAACCAATTTCGTCAAAACATTGGTTTGGAAACATGACTATGACGTCAAACTGTGACGTCATAAACAGCGCACAATATATACAAATGACCACCATACGCCACTGAATGAAACCCCCCCATGAAAGTTTTCTGCGTACGCCACTGGGGTTAGCACTTAATAAAATCATAAAAATTCCCTACAACAAAATAATAGTAAATCCAAATAATAGTAAATCCACATATTATCCTACCTTCTAATAAGAGTGAGAACCACTGACTTTGCCTGACCCTGAAACTAAAATATTTCTGTAGATTTAATTTTTGGGAAGTTTGATCCAGAGTAGGATATCACTGTTGTAAATCAATGTGTAACAATTAATAATCACAGTGCTTCTGAGCAATACAGTAGTTTTGTTGCGCATTCATGACGTACAACTCGTTTATTATCTTTAGTTGTGATTTTTTTCCATTTTAATTTTCTTCAACAAAATCATATTTGCCATTGAGTACTTGTGGAAGTTTATACTGCTCAATTCAGGACATGGTAAGCGAAATCAGGTGAACTTGAACAACAAGCAAAATCACCTTGCGAAATGGTAACTAAAGAACTCTACCGCAAGATGACAAAGAGCAAGGAAATAGCAAGATAATGATAGAAACGCGTTTGGGTCTGAGCTCTGAGGCCTCAGATCAGTGATTCTTGATTTTCCAACCCTGGGGATCCATCTCTTAGCTTGATGGTCACTAACTGGTCAGGAGAAAAGCCTTTTAAAGATTTACAAGAATTAAAAATGAAGTAATGGATCACAATGCGCCAAGAGTTTGTCCACACTGAGCATTTTGTACATTTAAAGTGATGAACTTGGCAAACAAATTTTGATGAAGTCCTTGATGATTTTGTTATGAAGGCCAGGACAAAACCTTTTTAACTGTTTATTGTGCAATGTTCAGACTTACTAGATTCGATTATTGTAGCTTTTTATTTCTTAATACCACGTATTTCAATAATGACAGCATACGGGAAATTTAATCCTCAAATCCTTTCGTGCAAGGGTTTCGTTGGGTTCAATTCTTCGCAGACGGAAAGGGTAACAAACACGCGAACCATTAATCTAGCAGTTGCAACCATTTGGATGCGTTTTACTTGACGTATTTTGCAAAGAGCAGCAACTTTTGTTCATGATTAAGCAGGGTTGAGAAAAACCCGTTTTTTTCAATAAAACAACCCACCTCGTTTTTTTGTTTTTTTTTTAAAAAAAACGTTTTTTTGTTTTTTTTAATAGAAACAAGATTTTTTCTTTTTTAAGGAAAACGGAAATTCTTTTTGTTGCATCATGCAATATCACTATTTTCAGAATTACACAGTAATAACGTATTATGCCATTCAAAATTGCCTATTATGCCATTCAAAATTGAGGGTAATAAAATGTGTTGTTAAGTGGTAAGGCTCGGCAAGCATACACACAGCAAACACAGAAAAACTATTTCCACGCATACACTGCAGTTTCCCGTCAAGTCTGTGTGTATGCCCTGCTAGTTTAGCATCTATAGCAGGGATCACCAACCTTCCTGAAGCTGAGAGCTGCTTCTCGCACTCCGATTAATGCAAAGAGCTACCAGTTTGATACACACTTCTGAAATAAAAATGTTGCTCAATTTACCTTAAATTATTTTAGTATTAATAATTAAGATAATCCGCAATGTGAAGACACTGATCATGCTAATGTAATTTTTAGAACATGCCCGCGGGCAGTAGCGTAGCCACTCAGAAATTTTTTTTGGGGCCAAATGTTTTGCTTTTCAGCGAGCAACGGTATTTTGTTTGGGACAACGCCTCACAAAGCACAAAACGACAAAAAATGCTAGAAATTTGGGGCCGTGCCCCTTGGTCCCCCTGGCTACGCCTATGCCCGCGGGCGACCTACTTGGTCCTTGCGGGCGACCTGGTGCCAGCGGGCACCAAAGTGGTGACCCCTGATCTATAGAGTGTTTT
>JGI24159J19872_10004068_pt1 | contig 18521 bp, 9 predicted proteins | sample Ectturendosymbi4_FD_19872 | JGI IMG/M metagenome (IMG submission 19872) | reverse complement strand
GAAATATTTTTATCATTCAGGATTTTTGGAGCAACTTGTGCTTGCCCTGAAAACAAAGTTTGCCCTGAATTCACTGTATTGAATATATATTTTTTATCATCGGAGATTTTTGAGCAACTTGCGCTTGCCTTGGAAAACACGAGTTGTCCTGAAAATTTTCACTGTATTGAAATATTTTTATCATTCAGGATTTTTGAGCAACTTGCGCTTGCCCTGAAAACAGAGTTTGCCCTGAATTCACGTTGTTGAATATATATTTTTTATCATTCAGAATTTTTGAACAATATGCGCTTGCCCTGAAAACAGAGTTTGCCCTGAAATTTTTCAAGACGGTGGTCGGCCGCCCTCCCGCCTCGTACGCCTATGATTCTTAGGCTAAAACTCCCTGGCCAATACCGAAATTTCTTTGCTTCGTTGAAACTCATTTCAGCATGTCTTTTCGTAAACCCTGCTTCCGGGCTGAAGCTCGAAAATTTATCAGAATTACGCATGCGCAGATCTTGTAATGGAATTGTCACATCAAATGACCTTGACTCAATTGCTTCTTGTTGGTCTCCAAATCTGTGATGGTGTTTCACATGCTTTTAAAAATTACTTCAGCAAAATTTTCTGGTAATTTTCGGATTTAATAGAGTCAATACTTTGGTCTCCCAAGTAGCTTGTTGTGCTTTAACTATTACACTGTGCCTGCCAATGGCGTTACCTCCCGCATGCAGACACGACACGGTGTTTACGGTGATTCGCTGTCGACAGGTTCGGCCGCATGTGAGTGGTCGCGTTTGTCGTCCAATCTCTTTCGAAGGGTGAAACGCGTTCCGATACGTCTTGATGAGACGCCTACCTGTTGCCGTCTTTGTTGTTATTTTTGTTAAAAAAAGTACTCAGCTGTTTTCAGACTGTAGCTAGCTAGGAATCTATTTTTTTGTAACAAAGCATTTCATCATCGTTTTAGCGCTACACCCCTGGAGACGAGCAAACGACATTAGACGCAAAATTGGATGCTGCTAGCTTCTGCAATTATACGGTTTTTCTTCCAGAGCTTATGCGCTTGTTATCGCGTGCAGAGCACGTGACGGCGATGCAAGCAGCTTGCGCCCAACTACTCCGAACTGGTCGCATGCAAGGTAGAGAAGAAAACATCCTTACTTCATCAGATAAGCTGGTTGCATTTAAAAAGAAAGTTGCAATTTGGAAAAACTGAGCTAAAGATGGCAGCTTTGATATGTTCCCTTTGGTACGAGAAAGCTGCATAAAGAAAATGAGTCCCATTGTATTTCAACACTTGACAACTCTGGAAGAAAAATTCAACTTTTATTTCCCATCACCGAAGACTGATGAGTACGACTGGGTTCGAAATCCTTTCATAGAGAGTTCATCTAACACTGGTCTTCTATTATGTGAAGAAGAGTTGACATGTATTTCTAGTGACCATGGACTTTAAAATCAAACATGTTGAGGTACCCATGTAAGCGCCCTTACATTGAGAGCGCAAGGAGAAGCGCATACCCGGGTAAAGCATAACATCCTCGATAGTGAAATCACTATCGGAAGCTTCCTTTGGCTTAATGGGTTGAGCCGAAGTAAAATAAAACCCATAGATACATTTTGGATTGCTGACAAAGAGGAATACCCTTCATTAGCTAAGAAGCTTTGACCATTTTGATGCAGTTTGCAACATCATATCTATTTGAACTTGGGTTTTCAATACTCCACAATATAAAGTCCAAAAAACGAGAGCGGTTATGTTGTCGTGAAGAAGAAATGAGGGTTTGTCTCTCTGAAATACGTCCTAACATTGAAACCGTTGCCAAAAAACATCAAGCACATGTATGTCATTGACAGATTTGTTGCACTCTTGTCATAAAGATGCAAGTACACTAAATTGCCTAGGAACTTGAGCAATATTGTCTTGATTTTACCTTGGGATATGAAAAAATTACAAATTCAAATAAAATTTTTATCCAACTGTTTGAAGTGCGCCAAATAATTTCTGTTTTTTCTAAAATGCGCCTTGAAAGAAAACAGTTTGGGAACCACTGGTTTAAACACTCCTCTCACAGTGCACAGCGATTTCCTGTTGCAGTTCAGGGCAATTCTGGTACATGTTTACAATAAATAATGAAACGTAATGCGCACACCAATTTCCTGATACAACTGCGACCGAACTTTCAAAACAAGAATGAAAGCTCGCGTGCATATCGGTTTCCTGTCGAAACACACGACTTGCTTATATCATGAATGCATGTTGTTCATGTTTTCTTTCGACTGACATTTTTCCCTGGCGTAATGGACGAATGCAGCCTACTGTTCATTGTTTGGCTTTTGAAGTTTAAAACTTCAAATTGCCACATTGACTTCAACTACTTCGGTCAGAAGCAATGCTTCTTTTAATTTCACAGTCCCAGACACAAACACTGTTTCCTTGTTTTTTCTCATTGCTGCTAGATTCACCTTGTTCCACGATTTGTTTCATCAAGTAAAGCTTATTATGTGTTAGATGACATTAAGGATCACAAGCGTACGGAATGGGGATGCGGTCGCAACCCCAACGCTGAAAAATTGGCCATTATTCGGGTAAAAATGTTCAACATTTGGGCAAAGTATATAGCTACATTCACATGTAAGTGAGGTAGTGTCTATTTTACCAACTAAGGCAAAATAATGACCAAAGCAACGGCAAAATAACCTGAGACTATTTTGCAATTCTTTTTGCCCCTGATAGTAAAATAGAAACTACCCTTGAGTGAATTGGAAGCATGTGGTAATTGCAACAGCTTTTACCAAATTTGGGCCAACCAAAAGCCTTCATTCAAGTTTTGGTTATTTTGGAAACATTTGAGTGAATTAGTAGCTATTGGGTATGGTCCAACAACTTCAATTAAATCTGGGCAAATGAGAAAAGCTTCATTCAAATTTAGGTGAAAATAAAAACATTTAGATATATTGGAAACATTTGGTTGCAGTCCATCAGTAAAATCAAATTTTGCCAATTTGCAACAGCTTCATTCAGTTGTGAGTAACTTCAAACAGTCTTGTTTAAAGCTTGTCTATATAGAATAGCTCAATTGAAATTTTAGTACATTTAGAAATGTCTGCGTGAACTCTAAGTGCTTTATTCTTATTTGAATAAAATCAGAATGATTTGAGTGAATTTTAACACACTCAATGAAATTTGAGCAACATGGGACAACTTCATTCAAATTTGGTTAAAGTTAGAAATGTTTCCATGAATTGGAAAAGTTTGGGTAAATTCCAACAGACTAAATTAACTCTGGCCATACGGCAATAGCTCCACTCAAAATTGGGCAAAGTGGAACATTTCATTCAATTTAGGGTAACTTCAAACAGCTTTATGCATTTTTGGGAAACTTCAAACAGCTTTGTTCCCATTTGGGTAATATAGAACTGCTTCATTTAACTTTGCATAGGATTAGAAACATTTGGGCTAATGTCAACACTCCCAATCAAATTTGGGTAATTGAACAACTTCATTCAAACTTGGGTGCAATTGGAACCATCTGGGCAAATTGGAATAGTTTCATTCAGATTTGCATATATTATAAATATTTGACAAATTGCAACAGCCAAAATATATTTGGGCCAATTGAGGCAACCTAATTCAAATTTGAGTAGAGTTAGAAACATTTCACAATTAGGAGATATAGTTGTAACCCACCATTCCAACTAAATCTAATTTTTGTAAACCTGAAATTGTTGATGCTGTAAAGCGTACAATCAAAATGTAGCTGTAGTTGCAAAATGTTTTGTGTTAGTAATGTGGTGTAGCTGTGATATGATACTGTGAAGTTTTCTTGTTTCAAACGTGCTGGACTCTGTGAGATTTGCAAGTGTGAATCTGTTTCCACTAAATATTCATGAACAAAATCAACCACGTAATTGCAGCGATAATATGTTGCCTGGTAGTAATGTAGCTGTGATTTTATACTATTTAGGTTTTGATATTTTCCTATTGCTTCATGCAATGAATTTCATTATGTTGCATCCTGCCAAAGTTCAATGTTTCAATTTAATGCTGCAAAGTGAGGTTTTCATGAACAGTAGCAACTGCACTATCTATTGCACTGCATAATTTATTAATGCATTACAGTGAAGCACTGCTATATTTATAAAATATTCTTGTTGAGATCATTTGTCATTGGAAATGTTCCGTTTTACGCACCCCTTGGTAATTAATCATACGCATAGGCTCGTATAGGTTGCAGTATTTGCGTGTATCAGTCCCATATTGCTATATTTTCTTAGTATGCTGTGTTCAGTACACATTTAACCGCCTAAACTGGCGTGGATTTTTGGTTTTCATAATGTGACTTTTGAAGCTGTAAACGTGTAAGTACAGTAAGTTGTAGTGTTTTAAGTACACCACATTGCAGTTGATATTGCGTTATGTGGAAGGCTAAGCTCTATGCTATGTAGTAAATTGCCTCCTTTCCCTCTCCTTACTTGAGACTTGACCTATTTGCAGCAATGTAATACTTTAAATCGTAACCTGATATTTTACTCCTTTTCCAGATTGATTGCGATTGTGGCAACACAATTGCACACATCTATGCTGGAGAAGAACAGATCTTAGCTATTAGGATGATCGTGCTGGAAAAATAAATTTAGAACGTATATAAAAACTTGAAAATTAAGATGCTGAAAATCACCTTCCACAGGTGGTGACATGAACAGCAATTTTTTGGGTTATTTTATTGCAATTAGCTACGTTTTTCAACACAATAAATATACCAATTGTTCACATGTAGTTGAGCAGAATATTGACTGCTAGTTGAGAGCATACGGCTTTGAACTCGATAATCGGTAATTAGGCATGCAGACACCTTGATTTGTTTACAATGGTACGTTTTGGTCTTAACATTAAAGACTTGTTGTTTACATGGTATTTGGGAAAAACAACATTAAATTTTGGCAAACATTTTTTGCATCCCCAAATATATGCACTCCCGTACACTTATGGTAAGGATATAGATGAACCGCCTCTCTCTGATCCGAGTGATGTTTTTGTACAAAGAGACTCAAGCAGAAGTTCGTGGTTGCTTAAAGTTCAAGGCCAAAGAACAAAACGGGGTGTCATTCAAAGGGCTTAATAGAAACCTTCTTTATTGCTTGCGAAATTGCGAACCACAGGCGAATGAGGCGGGGTACTATAGCTCATCAACTATTTTACCCTTCAGGCAAAACAGTCTGACACTTGAAATAAACTTTTTGGAATCAAAATCGTATTAGAAAAGATGGTCCTTGCTTTTGCATTGCCCTTGCACTTGATAATGTTGTAGGAACTATCCTCCAACAAAACAGTTTCATTGAAGAAACACATGAAGACAGGATGAACAAAATAGTAGACCATACATATGAGAACTTAACAATTGAAAATGGGTAAAGCTAAGACTCTGCGAACAGACAAGAACGACCTTTGGACACGGATGATATGAAGCTGCTCAAAGCAAGCGATTCACAATGACGCAAGTTGTTAAGGCTTGCAGTCCACAAATACGTAATGTAGCAAACTGGACTTCGCAAATACGCAAAGGAGCTACAAACCAGCATGTAAAGCAGGTAAAAACCGTACCAGATAAAAGAAAGAGTGTTTGCAACTGCAGACAGCAGGTAGAACGCTGCAGCAAGGTTGGTAGCCTACAAAAACCCCGCGACAACCTGTGATAACTTATGACAACCTGCATTTGCATAGTGCATTAAAATAAATAAACTAAAACATGACCTTCCAGATCAGGCACTCTACAGGAAAACAACTTTCCGGACGTAGTGCCCTGGAAAAAAAACCCTCAATAAACAAACCAAGAATATAGTCATTTCCCGGCGCAGAGCCAAAGAAGATACAGACACGCCCCTATAAAAGCAGAGGAAAAACCAGAAATGGCCTCGAAGAAGAAGACATTTCAAGAAGAAGGAATCAAGAAGAAATGAACGCTTGGTCTACTGTACGCTTACGTTCACTGATTGTTCATTTGTACGATTGTCTACGATGAAGTACGTTCGCTGTATACTGGTCTTCAAGTACGATTGATCTTCAACGGCTGCAACTCTGTCCGTTACTTTCAACGTTTGTCAAAGAGTACGCTACGTTGATCTCAGTTCTGGAGAAGGAAACAAACACCATAATAACAACTGCAAGTTAGACCATTTATTATTGATTACGACAGTTTATTTTTTTAAGGAAAATGTTAGGTACCCGATATGGATCTGTAGGGACCCAATTTCTCTGATTCTAGGGATCCTATGATAATTTTCTGTGATTCTAAGGACCCGATTTGAAATTCTAGGGAACCGAACCGGGTCCCTAAAACGCCTTAAAAAAACCCTGGATTACGATATGATATAATTTATTACTGCACTTGAGGTAAATATTGTTAATTGCTAAAGATATTTTAATGTAACTCAAGATACCAACTGATGTGCTTGACGTTTCACAATAAAAATATTTACTACTAAATTATTGATGTATTCGGCTCCGGGTAAATATAGGTATGTCAAGCAAACTCTAAACCTTTGTGAGAACGTGCCTTGATGCTCGTATCGAACTCACTCGATTAAAATACAGCATCTAAAATGTTCAGTGTTTTAGTCGTGCACAGTCAAGACCCAATAGTGTATGGCGAAACATGAGATATAATAATAATAAGCGCATCGACCCACAATCTTAACTGTCGGAGTGTCGGGGCATGCAAGACGCAACCGTTACAAAATTATCTTTGAAGCAATTTTTCTTTATTTTGAAGAAAATTTTGTAAATTCTGTATTCCACCGATCGCCACGGGAGTCCATACGTGCTGATGTTTCGCTATGGCGATCGTTTACGGTCTGTATTGTTTCGACGCTTTGTAAAGCGGTTCAAACCTTCGATATGACACGATTGATCGTTTTTTCGTGCCAGTCATGTTAAGGAAGCGAGTCCCTGTTTGCTGTTTTCAATAATGTGACAGCTGTGTGTAGCGCAATCAATGAGACAAATTTGGGTTTGGTTGTTCTGCTGCAGCGGCCACCAAATTGGAATATACGTTTCACAAACATGAATTTTGTTGTTATTTACCACTCATTACACCACATAATACAGCAAGGACCTGCCGGACCAGAATGTTTCTGATAAAAATAGCTGAAAGCACGCGAAGTGATTTCTTTTGATAAATTACAAAAATGATAAGATACCAATCCAGGAGCGTAGCGAGAGGGGGGAAACGCTAGCAATCCCACTCCAATTCCAAAAAGCTGCGCCGTAATTTTTCAGGGTAATCAAGCCTGTGATGTACAAGACAAAGGAATAATTCAGTGCAAGTCAACAAAACTACTTGAGGAACCTATCCTATACTTGCACTTTTGGTCTAACACAGTGTTTCCCAACCTTTTCAAGCCACGGACTCTTTTCGGACCAATATAAATCTTTGCAGTCCCAAGATAGACTGCAAGAATAATGGAAACACTATCTTTAGCAAACTTGGTTTCTTTATCGCCCATATTAACAAATTTCAGTGAGAAACTTGTCCCTGAGTTGTTTCACAAGTTTGTCGAGATTAGAGTATATGGTCGTCAGTGCACATCTGAATGTCGTCTTCTGGTTAAAGTTGGTTTCGGTACGTGGCCTTAACCATACTTAGTGTTGGTGACAAGCCAGCTTCACAAAGGCATGCAGTTAGGAAAGTAACTTTCTTCACCTTACGACAAAGATCAGAGAGAATTGGTTCCACTGACTAAACATTCAGCAGAAATTGAGTAAGAGAAGCATTTTCATTTTGTATTATCCACAGCTGTCGACTTTGCAATTCGATCAGCTATTCCGCGATGCAGTCAGGGCCGTCGCCAGCGGGGGCCAGTGGTGCCCGGCCCCCCATTTGAAATCGGTGCCCCGCCATTTCACGTTTGGCCCACCGGTTGCTGCATATATCCTATACTGTATTTTAAAAATGTGGCCCCTCCTTCTGGTTTTTGGACCCCCTGCTGCTAAATTCTGGCGACGGGCCTTGATACAGTCCAATCCACAATGAACATATAGCGCTGGCACCTCAAGAGCACTTCGCACCCAGTGAAATATGTTGGCTTATGTATATCCAACTTGGATAAAAATATAGCAGGATGTTCAGGAAAGATTGGACGAATGCAACGCAAATCAGTTTCTGCCTCTTCATCAATTTTTACCACACTACGTTACGACAGGAATAAGCTACTCTCCTCCCCAAGTAACTGGACGATTACAACGTCTTTTCCTTACCTGATGCTTTCGTCAATGCATTTTACATGTTTTGATACCAGACGCCGATTTACAGTAACTTAGCTTCTTGAGGAAGCTGTGAGCTAAGGCTTGCACACTGTGACCGGACTTCACCGTTTACCTCGATTAAAGTAAATCGAAATTTCAAGTAGTTGTATGCAAACTTCAGCTTTCGTTTAGCCATGATAAACGAGTGTTTGAGGGTATTATCGACAACAGGATCCACGTCTTATACGCGCGAAATTTTTGTAGGTTTGCTTCGGAAATTGGTGTCTTAGAGCAGTCTGCATCGATCGAACGTGTGTTGGTGTACATCAGAAGTAACAGTAGCGTAGCCAGGCCAACATTTTGGGGGTGCAAACTGTTTGATTTTAGGCTAACAACAGTATTTTGTTTGGGATACTGCCTCTCAAGATAACAAAATGGCTAGATATTCTAAAAATTTGGGGAGCATTGCCCCCTATGGCTGCGCCTATGGTGTGTAAACATACAAAGTGCCCACGATCACTCCTTACTCAACTGCAGTATAGGCTGCAAAAAGCATACTGCATATCGTGCTACGTATTATCGAGATTTTCACAACCACTTGTTTGGGAAAGTTTCACGAGCATATAGTGGAATTTGTCCAAAGTAGAAGCTTGGAACTTCACTATCAACACTTCTGAATTTTGTCAATTCAGTGAAAGCAGTCTTTGCAAAAAATTGGCGGTTTAAATCTGAACACAACTGTTAAGTAAAAAACGACGGACAAATGCACAATTTATGGATGATGCTTTAAAAACAAGGAGCATAAAATATTTAAATGTTGAGACTTGGTGGGTCTTTGCCCCCTCAATTAAAATGTCAGGCTACGCGCCTGTCAGGGCCGTCGCCAGCGGGGGGAGCAGTGGTGCCCGGCCCCCACCCCCCCTTTGAAATCTGTGCCTCCCATTTCACGTTTGGCCCCCTGGTTGCTGCAAACATCCAATACTGTATTTTAAAAATGCGGCCCCTCCTTCTGGTTTTTGGCCCCCCTGCTGATAAACCCTGGCGCCTGTAATCCTTTGGAATGAAACTCAGTCAACTCTCACCAAACAGCAGAGAACTGCAAACTTAAAACAATAAGTAACTTACCACGGTTTATGTTAAAAATCCCTAGGTCTGCCGTAAGCTTAGGACAAATCAGCTGATTGGGCTCTGCTTTCTTCATTTTGCGACGATTCAAACTTGCAAATACCTGTATTTAAATAAATTCTCTACAAAGGCGACACAATTGATTCTGTCTGCATTTTTTTTTGGACATGACGTCATCGAAACGCGCAAACAATAAAATGCATGTCACACAAAGTTTGTGCCTCCAAAATCTTCTAGCAAACTCGGTCTCTGACTGGCACTTAGCACAATTATCAAATGCACTGCTAACAACTGTGGCTAAGAACGAAGTAATTACACGATAAATGCGAAATGCTGCAAGATCTTTTACACGGTTTCCTGGTTATAATGTGATATATGACAGGGGCAAATCCAGCCAGTAAGGTTAGGGAGGCGATTTCAGTGATATCTGGCAATCAAGTCTCATAATGGCTTCACTACTGTAAGAGAGATGAAGTATAATTGACAACACTGCTGTGACAAAACAGTGGACGGCAAAATGGCCTTTAACCTCGAAAGCTGTTTTCCGGATTGTGAAAAAATCATGGTGAAAAGTTACTTTCGTAGGATTTAGGGGAGGCGATCGCCCCCCACCGGATCCACCCCTGACACCGGATCCACCCCTGACACCGGATCCGCCCCTGACACATGAAGAGATGAAGTAACACTCCCAGCAAAACATAAATGTTTCGCAAAAATTCCGTTTTGTTTGCAGCGAAAAAAACAATACGTCGATATTCTGCAAATGTCACTGAACACTAAACAGCTATCGAAAGAAACCGACAACAGTTAATAATCAGCATTACTTGACGTGACAATGGGACATATTCAGTAAAGAAACACAAAAACTTAGTACTTGGAACTCCGCGATATGCCAACAAAACAACGAAAACAAGCCCACAGCAAAAGATTCCACACTAGGTCTCTGGCAAAGGAGAAAAACACATGCAAGTGGTAAAAAATGTCATAGTTAGTACCGCAGGAAAGTGAATGTGTAGCACTTGATCACTTCTGTCCATCAACATTTTCACACCGTTTTAGCAACGATGACAGAAGCCTGTGAAGTAGCGCAGCTGTAGTGCGTTCAGCAGAGCGTGGTTCGCTTGTTCGTTTCTTTTTCTGCCGGAACCTCGCGGTTTTCCTTTCAGATAATTTTGCATTGGTGCCGCGCGTGTCTGGCAGATTCAGTTGCACGTGACAGGAAACAGACCACGCCCAGGCAAAACTGCTTTGTTCCCTAACGCGGCCGGAGCCATGACGCGGGTTGAACCAACTGACTGCGCCGAAAGAGAAACGAACAAAGGCCGGAAACGCGTATTCGCGTTCGTACAACTCCGCATGTTTTTCAATTCTGCTGGGTGAAGCGACACGCTGCCCTATGATACTCTTTTCAGCACCGAACGCTGGAAACTACCGTTAACTCTCGACGTCCAGCAATGATAAAAATCAGCATGAACATCAACAAGGAGATGGAAAGTACGGCGCATCTTTGAATACAAACTTAGTACGTGGAGTGCAAGCATCTCGCTGCCGCAATTTGTACAAATGAATATTGCAAAACTTAATTTTCACCGTAAATTGTAACAGTCCGGTTTTTGAGAAAGACTGCGCACTGGTATTGATGCCAACACAAAAAAGTGCCAACGAAACATATATTGCACAATCAGTGAATCACACTGGCACGACTGCAACGAGATTTGTAGGCCTTGAACAAATTAACTTAATTTGCCATTATCGACAGGCCAACACTCCAAGTAGATTAAAGACATTGGAGGAAACGATTGTCATGTGACTCATGTGGAAGCTGAACAAGTGGACATGCATAGGTTCCACGAAGATATTAAACAAGATATCGATCCTGTCGCCGTACGCCAAACAGAAGCGACTACAGCAGCTGCAGCTTGTCGGCGACGCAACGGTGGAGCTACGAAAAACACGTATTACCGCTTAACATGTATTTTGCAGCTGTGACGTTCTACTTGCTTTTCGTTTTGTTTTTTATTTACTTTCTTGAATTGCGCAATGACCTGAAAACAATGATTGCGCGTTTAACTTGAATCTCACATCGAAACGAAACCCCAACGAACCCAACACGTTAGCACTGTGCGGATGTTTCATGAGCAGTGAGCACTGTATATCGCTTTTAGTATCACTTCGTGAGCTATTGGCTGATATGATCCACGTCGTTTCGCCATGATGAGCAAAGGAGCTGGACAAACAGCACATTGAATGTAAAATGCACAAGATGTTCGAAAAACCACACCAAACATTTCAACTTAATGGTCTTTTTTTTGTCCAATCAAATGTCACGATTAAAGATTGGTAAACACCGGAAACGCGGGTTGTGACCTGGCATCCAGTGGCGTAGCCAGCCCAAAATTTTGGGGGAGGGGAAATGTTTGATTTTAGGCAAATAACACCATTTTGTTTGGAAAAACGCCAATTAAAGGGCAAAATGACTAAATTTTCTAAAAATTTGGGGGCGGCAATGGTCCCTTTGCCCCCCCCCGGCTACGCCTATGCTGGCATCCACCAGTACCAGAACAAACCGCAAATTTAAGTCTCTAATCACTTTTCACCCAGAAAATATGGTCTAAAACCTGGGAAAATCAGCTCAAATTTCTCAATTGTGCAAATTTCAGTTATTGAGCAATTGGTCAATTTGGTTTCAAAGCCATCGACCAGGGTATAGCCTTGCGCAAACTATTTCGGCGGCGACACGCTTCGAACAAGTGACAGGGGCCTTTTGGTGATTGCAGCTTCAAATGAAGCTGCAAGCCCTTCATTATCCACTGGGAACACTTTTGCAAGTACACAACTTCAGTTCCGCCAATGTGGAAAAAAATGCAGTTGGCTTTCTTCAGTACGATGTTAAGATGGGAGAGTGAGCATATTAGTACTTACTCACTGCTTCGACAGATGTGATATAATACCAAACTGTAAAAATACAAGTTTTTCAAGTGTTGCACCAGTGACGTCAGGGTCCGTGATTAAGCAAAAGCCCAAGATTTTGTAACTTGATTTTTCTGCAAACCTGCAGCACCACAGTTACTCAGATGACCAGTCAACTACGCAGAAACAGGAAACAAGCATTGCACTAAACAACACCAATATGTTGACGTAATTCAAAATGCTTCCACATCTCTACACAATGGCGATAACAACGGTAAAACTGAATGCATCTGATCCATACATAATCTCTCCGCACTGCAAATCCTGATCTATGACACGGGAAGCAAAAAGAACAATACGACGCGATCGAGTTACTCGTCGGGATCATGGGTTGCGACTTTGCGGAAACTGACTACTAAAGGCACTTCTTCTTCATCAGATGGCGGCCTCTTCCAATCGCCGTAGTGCACCACGAAGAGCACGCAGAAGATGAAGGCCACGATCATGAGACCCAAAACGTTGCCGAAAACTGCGGTTGGGAGCAATTTGACATACGAACCGAGGCTGAAAATGAGAGCAAAGAACTTTCAGACGTCGAACACAAAACGTGGAAGACTAGACTGTGCACAAGGAGCAGTCGAAGTATGAGTAGATACAGTCGCGAAAGCCATGGCTGAGCGACTACATCGCCCATGATGCTTTTTTACAGAACGGTGCCTAAGGCTGTCGATTTACAGATTAGCCACAACCCGCAAAATAACCGAGAAGGTTGGACAGTGGGCACACAGCAGTAAATAATATTCATGCTAAGTAAAAAAACTGTTGACGATTAACCTCGTGAGTAAAGACACATCACAAAATCCAAAATCCGCGCTGATAGTTCGAAACGCCATGTACATGGGGAAGACCTTGGACTTAATTATTTGGAGCTCGACCTTCGTAAAACGAACCTTCTGTACGATCAACACGAGAGCGTATTGCAATCCCGCTAAGAACTTCACAGGGTTATTGAGAAAGAAGTGGGAGTCGGAAACCCGGTGTGTTCACGCATAAAAAACATTGCGTAGGTGCCAAGTTTTGGTTCAGGAACATAACTTTATAGGTTTTTTGTACTTGACTGACTTTTTTGAGCACGTATACCAGTGATATGCGCACCCAGTTCCGTCGCCACGGGGGGCTTTGGTGGGCATAGCCACCCCCCCAAACAAAGCTCCAAGACCCCAAATTGAAATATGAAACACTATAAATAGTGGAGTTTTCGTCAAACTTTAGAATGTCAAGCCCACCTGTACAAACGTAAAGCCCCCCACTGAAGATTTTCTGGCAACGGTTCTACGCTCAACACTAGTGGCAGGCGAAGGCCTTCCATTAGTGGCACGCGAATTGACTTACTGTCTATTCTTCTTCACAAAACTACATTCACAGCTATAGTTTTTACTTATACGATTCATCCTGAATTTTTGTGTTCCTTTCTAGTGGGTTTTAAAAATGGCCATTATAATTTTTCACAGCCATTTTATTCAAGTCGCNTTTGTGTCAGTTCTAGTTTTCCAAAGTTTTGGTCAAATGATATTTGGCAGATTGAGTTTTCCTGGACCAAGTTGGTGCGTGGTAACAGTACGACATCCACGAACGGTACGCGGCCAGAAAGAGTTTGCGAACCACTGACATACAGTATACGGATAATGTGATTGTTGTCGAGTCTGCGTTTCACCCACAGCTTGTTTCGAAAATTCAGCTAAAATGTGATCCAGTACGGTAGCGCAAACGAAAAAAATCACAAGGTTTTTGATATTACCGCATTTCAACTACATCAAACATTTCCCCTAACAAAAAGAGAAATCAAGCTCAAACTAATGAATTCTAAATAGTGCATTCGAATTGAAATGAAGCCAAACGGGAAATGGCAAGGCACTCATGAAATGACAACGCAGGAATTCCTGCAATCGTTCATTTCGCCGGATAACTCAATGACTTTCTAATATGCTTAGCGATCTATGCATAACAGACCAATCAGGAAATGCCGGTTCCTCTGTTTGAGTTAACTATTCAAAAATTCTTCAAACGGTTCAGAAAACTGCACAGCTGCAAAGTTCGGTCTAAAAGCTGCTAAGTGCGGAATCAGCAGACGTTGACAGGGAAACCTACTGGTGAAATTCAAACGTGTTTGTTTCGTACCAAGACGAACCAGAAATGCCAATACACTGCAGGGTCGGAACCAATACAATAATATCATTAAGTTTCATCTACAGCTTCAGTGTGTTTTTTTATATTTGCCATAAAATGTATAATGCAAGAGTTGAGAAACTACGCTAGGCCAAAGTTCTGCGGGACCAAAATTCACAGTCAATTTTTATTTCATTAAAACAATTACTGCTGAAAATGTTCAACGGTTGAGCAGTTTGGTCTCTAGGACTATAGCATTTAACTTGTTACGAACTCATCTCTTAACAATTGATTAATCGTAACTGGCATTGACATGCTTGTTGATCAAGCTTAAAATAAAAAAAATCCACAAACAGTTGGTTAGATTACAAGTAGCAAAGCGTAACGATTTTAATCGTGTTGGTAATAAGAAAGTGTTTCAAATATTTGAAAATTCTGTTAGGTTACTCTCAAAGTAAAAACTCACTCAAGAACAAACTTCATATTGCGTGATTAAAAACTTAGCTTTGAAACAAGGACTGACAAAAATCCACCAGCACGAGCGTATTTGATTGATTGTTCTGGTACTTTTGTTACATGTTCGATTTGTATCTTAAAATTCAGAACTTTATCTTTATTTGTTCTGAAGGCATTTTTCTCAGCTACGTTTAGATAATAATTTGTTATGTTCATGCCGTAGCTACAACAGTTTGCGATGTTCACAATGGCATTACAAAATACGATTTGCAAAATGCTGAGCTACCATAATTAGCAGTAACCCAGAGATCTCTGACATATTCTAACAATTGTAAAAACTTAGAAAAAGCTGACAATTGAAACTATAGCATGCACTTCCACAGAAAGCTCTTTGCCTTTTATCGACATGATTGTTCTTGCAAATGTCAACCAACTCTGCCACCAAACTGTCTAACGTAATGACTTGCTACATCAAAATAAAAACAAAACTTACAAGAACAGCTTCTCATTAATTCCAGAAATGCATGCAATGCCAGCAAAAGTGAATATGGCACTTCCCCAATATTGGTGAAAAGGGAGATAGAAGGCTTTCAAATTATCTTGAGCTCCGGGGATAAGGAAAGTAAGAAAACCAAGCACCAACTGCATTAAAAAAAAAGTTTATGATAAAAAACAGCGCAAAAAGCTAGTGGACACAAATTACAAGTGCTTTATGAAAGTTTTCCTTATTCTAACATGACAAGAGAAATAATTGAATATCAAAAACTTTATTGAGTATGAAATACCCAAAATATTCACCTAAGAAACATTGCTTTGGGAATTACATAATTAAAAATACAAAACTATTTGTATCCTGTTAAAAACATTACCAAAAATGGGTTTTTATTATAGGGTTTGTGTAAGGTAATAAATTTCTGTAATAACAAAATTTAAGGCAATAAATCTGTGCAAGCTGTTGAACAACACAATAAAACATCTCTATTATCAAGATTCAATACCAAAACATTGTTGGTGAAACTTTTTTATCATTTATGCAGTTTTTTTTAAGGAAAATGTTTGTTATCCAGTATGGTACTATAGGGACCTGAAAAATTGTAGGGAACCCCCCAAAAAAACGAAAAACTTGATGATTGCAGTATCCATTCAGATGTTTCCCTTGAGAATTTTCTGCAATTCTAGGGACCCGAATCGGGTCCCTAAAACACCTTAAAAAACTGATTTATGTAATACAACACCTGGAGGATGAAAGTTGCAATGAGAACAAAAGTGGTGGTTGTGCATAAAAGTGGGGANAATGTGTGACATATCTAGNATATAAAACAACTAGAAGCATATAAAACAACTANAACATGTTTTATATGGGTACATTACTTGACACACAAAATTCATATTGCACACACCTATTATTCTGATCAAGATCATTTGCATGATAAGATTTTGAAGTCGAAACCTGTTCTGTTTAATAGGAAAGTAATAAAAAAGGTGCAACAAACCTAAGTCTTCCAATGCCATCTCATATCATATATCAACTTTTTTCTAATAGGTAGCAAAGCATTGAGAAAATGATTTAATTTTATTAAAAGCATTAGAAGAGAAAGCTTTGCACTGTTTATGACAAATTATCAATAATAACAGTGAAGTAATTTTATTGTACTGACTTGACTTCTTTGGCTAACAAGACAAGTAACACAAAAGAGAAATTAAAAACATCTGTTTACATGAATAAAAGCTCATGAAAATAATTTCTTTTTGATTCAGTTATCATCACCACACTAAGCTCTGCAACAGTTTACTGACATAAATGTGTATATAAAATGTGTCAATTAATTCAGTACTTGCTATAGATTGTTTTTACTCTTAAGCCAACACATATTACCAACAAATTAATTGATACACTATGGTGTCAAAGTATCATCGAGCAATAAGTATTCAGACTAATAATGAAGCTATTGGCTACCCACTTGAAGTCCAAACATAAGTATTGTTGTCATTCCACACCAACTATGCAAACTGTACATGTTGGGGATACCCTTGTGGTTATGGAACTGAAATACTGCTACAAGACCTGAACAATAACAAAAAGATCATAGGGGTTTTGCAAAACATACGTATTGAAAATAAGTCAACCATAAACTTGCTTGATACCTACCAACCACAGAAGCAACAAAAGCTAAAATCATTAAGTTTGTGTGAATCAGCTTCGCAGTCAACTTGGATGTATTTCGGAATATTCTGTACACCATCATACCTGCATGGAATATGTAGTTAGCAACTGCAAAGAACTGAGGAAAAATTTGGAAAACGCTAAATTTAAAAACTACTGCATAAACTGCAATCTTGGAATTTGATCATCAAAGACAAAAAGCAAATATTGGCAAACCACACCATAGCATGAAACCAACCAATGTAGTTTTCAAAGTAACACAACCTTGAAATTCTTGTTTTTTGCTTATAAAGAAGCAGACATATTGTTGCGGAGTAGAAAAATGGTGAAGACTTTGCAGAGAACACTTGACATATTGCAGCACTTAACACCTTCAGCTCCAGGTTGTTTTTACCTTTGCTACCAGTGTGAGCCATACATTGAAGCATGAAGCCATCAATGTAGTGTTCAAAGTAACACAACCCTAAAAGTTGTCTATTGAAAGAAATCCTTTCCCAGAAAAGAATCAGACACTGGAGATCTTACAGAGTATGTATTTCACCTATGAAGTAGGCATAATCAGCTCTTATTCAAATAGAATCAAAAAATGCTTGTTTTTTCTTGTCAGGGATAATGCTGTGGAGTAGAAAAATGGTGAAAACTTTGCAGAGAGCATTTACTTAAGCAGGACTTAACACATTTGACTCTGGGTTGTTTTTACCTTTAAGATCAGCATGGGACACTTTTTACCACCACTTTGCAATACCATTCACAACTCCCTGTATTTAGGTGCTAGAGAGCTGTCCAAACCTTGAAAAGACACAAGTCTTCTAGTTTGCAATGAAAAAAATTTTTAAGTTTTGGGTTTTTTTGGGTGACATCATAAGTAGGGTAGGTTTAGGCCTTTTTGACCAAGCTTATCAGACCCTGGGCCCCAACTGTAAGAGGAAAGTGCTTTGCTCCAGTGTTTGTTAGAAACTAGACGAAAATCTAAGTCTTTTCAGCCTTTGATTGCCTTTCTAGCATTTCTGGTTTAAGCTACAAACAAGTCAAAAAGGTTAGGCTAATCCATTGTATTACCTTACCATTATATGATAAAACCATTACCAAAAGCCTAATAAGTGTCAACACTGGATATCTACACACACACACCAATTATAATCTAGGTACTTACAAAAATTTTTATGTACTTCACCTTTTTAAATAAATTTGGTTTATACCCATTGCAAACCACAATAGAAGCAGTTAGGGTTCGGAGTATATTGCTGGGTTTCAGCTCAGTGCTTTAAGCTTGTTGTTTCCACTGGTTTGGTCATTCATTTTTATGAATAACTTACTGTGATACTAGTCAACAAGTTCTTTGCAATTCAGCCATGTGCACAATTAAGTGAGGCACTACAGACTGAAAGATGAATTCGATGCGTGAAGGATCTGAAGTGTAAAATTTTATCTTAAGGAGTCACCTTGTAAGTAGACAAAAAGATATATGGC
>JGI24159J19872_10004067_pt1 | contig 18521 bp, 10 predicted proteins | sample Ectturendosymbi4_FD_19872 | JGI IMG/M metagenome (IMG submission 19872) | reverse complement strand
TTCGATACAAATTTCAGAAAAAAGCGAACGTACAACATATGAATTTACAACATGGTTTATTCTCTAACTTCAATGGGAAACACTTCATTTGTGGAGTTGGGCNCAGTAAGGAAAAAAAATTCGTTATGAAANTTTTNCTNGGAAAAAATATTTTCGCAAAATATGTTTTTCAGAAAATAATTCTTGCTGTTTCAAAAATTTTGTCCACCAGANAAGTTTCTACAGTACTGATATTTTTAANCGACAAAATTTTTACATGGGTAAACGTTCCACCATGCATATCTAATACTGGGGTTGAGCACGCGATCGATTTTCGGTCGGGTCGTACGGAAGAGTTGAAAAGCAGTACTTACTGTGCACCTAGTTCAGCGTCGTGCTCGGCGTTAATGAATGGGTACAAGGGAAAGCTTTACGCGAGGTGTTGTTACCGACTTGCCGCCAATGTACCGTTGCGATCGGAAAGCCCGAGCGGCATGTGCGCAAAGCTTCACACTGTGGCAGAAAACAACAATAGAGATCATATGCCACGATCACTCTATTATTGCTTGTTCGCTCCACATATATATGGGTGTTATTCTTCGGGCACATCCCGTTCGTGGTTAATCGCACATTCAACGCAACACCAGCACTGTTGTCTGTTGGTGTGGCCTTGAAACACATTCAACGCAACACTAACACCAACAGACAACAGTACACCCACTACAAAAGTAGCTGCGTCGTTCCCGGCGCAAGTGCAGATGGCCGCTGCAGACCATTCGCGACTTGATGNCTTCTTCTTGGCCAANAACTTTCTGGACGACGNTGCATTTGTGATCGGATCATTTTCCATCTTTAGATCTATGCAAATTTTGTATATAAACGGTGNTTTGTCAATAAAGTGTTCTGCTTTTGATGAAGATCAGTTTCACAATTGTGGTTATCATTGCTATGGCGTGGGAAGAATTTTTTCCAGGAGGGCAATAGCGAATTTTTCAAGGGGGGCCAACATATGTGAATTTCATCTCACCAATTTCAAAACTAAGAGAAAAACATTTTTTCTACTAAAAAGTTAATAACAAACTATCAAATTTCAAAATCCAGAGGGATTGATCCCTTTGTCACCCGCTTCATACGGCCATGATCATTGCATAACTACTGAAGATGATTTTGGTTTTGTCACTAATGACTTCATAAAAATCTTTCCCGTTGAATCAAAACTTGACATGCGCAAACCATGGCAGTTATGTAGCGACTTGTGTGATATGCCATGAACAGTAAGTTGGCGTAACTTCAAAACAAATTTTCCACAAGATGATCATCTCACCGCAGTAATCGGAACAAACCTGATCGCAAAGATGACAAAGACCAAAGGGCCTCATCGCGGCACTGTTCAGTGTTCCGTTACCTTGTATATAAACCACCTATACATGAAGCTCACATTGCAACTCTGGTAAAACAACCCAGTTTTCACTCTCCTGGTAACTGTGATGATAAATGTTTTTCACAAACTTGACGCACAAACTAAATATTCAAAACATGATCCTCCCTCGTATGAAATAATTCTTGACCCTTTTGCGTTGTTCTGTGACTTGTTTTGACCTATTTCAACATTCAGTGAGCTAGCAATGTTCTTTATCTCCCATCGCAGGGTTTAACAATTTAATTTTAAAGGCGCTCCCTAGTAGAGTTCGGCTGCCAACTTTACGAACGTAATCCTTCTTACGCATTCTACCAACGCTCTGAGTGGGCCACAACTCACAACGGCGTGTTTCACCAAGGCCATTTAGAGAGACATCACATCTATCACGGTGGCCTCGGTTTCAGTCACACGTGGGTCTGTTGCGTTACCCGCTAATGGTGTCAAATAATTTTGAAGCTCCAGTGAAAGAAATTATTAAAAATTATTATATCTCCAGTGAAAGAAATAAATTATATTAAAGAAATTAGAGAGATGTATTTTCCAGTTCTTCATTTATTGCAGCTTGTGTTCTGATCTATTCATCTTAGTCTTGAGTTTGTTTGCCTTCCTTGGTCTTGCTTTAGCCTTCCAAAGTTTCACCCGTAAGCCTTGCTTGCAGACCTTAGGACTGAGGATGCGTAATGTTACATAAAATCGATTTCCTATTAAAAACAGTTGCGGATGAATTCAAACCCGTCGCCTTAGAGGAAACCAGTTACTTGTTCTTGTACTAATACAAATGGAAACTTTCCAGATTGTGATTTTACATGTTCTGGTTTGAAACAAGTTGAGATTAATTTTTGAAAATGGCGGTTACATGAATCTCTCTTGTTAGATTCAATGTGATGTGTTCATCCAAGTGAAATTCCTTAGCACACGGTAGCATTTGTTTGTTTTAATTCTCTCCTTATTTAAAATCGTCTCAAAAACAAGTTTTTAGAAAGTTTATTCCTCTTACCTGCTAGATCACAAGTGCTTGAAAACATCACATCGTACAAATCTATGGGCTAACGCTGCAGTGAGCAGCGAGGACCTGAACAGTTTTTAGTTGGTTTGGGCTTAACGTAGGATGCAATTAACTTTACTTGGTTAAAAATGTGTACATGTGTTTCTAGACTGGAATTTTCTGAATGTTGTTTACACTGGAAGACGTAACTTTTACAAAAGTTTCATAATACCTGTTTTTAATTTTAAGGGGTACTGACCGGGCCGCAACCAGGGGATGGGCAACCGGGCAGTTGCTCCCCTCGAAATTTTGAAAGCGTGTTTAGTTGTTAGATACAACAAGTTACAACTATTTCCCTCCCGAAAATGATGCAACAGCAAGTTACAATGATTTTGCCCCCCCCTAGTAGTAACCTTATTCTCTCAAAGAGATACGAAGCATGTGGTGGCCTTAAGTTTGAGGTTGCCTGATCAGAGGTTAAAGGGGTCCATTTGATGCAGCCATCATGCTTAGTCAACCGTGCTAAGCCCTTTTTGCTAAAAATGCGCAATTTTGAAACAATTTCGTTCAATCGGCAGGTGCACGTGGTCCATGGCTATGCCTCTAATGTACAGTAGAATACAAAAATATCATTAATACAACATTAAAATTCTTCATACTCTGTGGAGAACAGATGGAATGAAATTGCAAATGTTACATCGCAATGTTTAATTGATCCAATTTAAATAAAAAGACAAGACAATTACTTTGAAGTGATCACAACTTGCAAATACTAAGCTACAAGGCAGTAGCTAGGGTAAAAATACACAGTGCATGAAATGAAAATATCTGAAGGTCAAAATAAGACCTATTTGAGATATCTGTGGTGAACAGCGTAGGACAAAAGTACAGAAAAGAATTAAATGACAGTCTGAAATAATTAGTTATTACAATCATGAATTTGTGTTTACAGAGTGTTTACAGAATTACCAAAAGCAAAATACTGACACGGAAAAAAACAGCTACAGTGATAGTTGAAACCACAGAAATATTGATCATCGTGTCTGAAGTAGGCTTAATGAGAAACTGAAGTACAGTATTTGTATAACTGCAAATTTGCACTACTGTAGACCAAAATACTTTGCACACTTCCACTGATGTGGCCCACCAATTCATACAATGGGCTAAGCTTTATGAAAGAATGATATTGACTATTTTAATCTAAAGACACTTCAATGCTATCTAGTTGTACCATTGCGAGATCTCAAAATATATATGGCCAACTTTTAGAAAACTTGTCTATTTTTTTGAGAACTTGACATAAAACTTATCAATTTCTTTTTTTTAATTTATTTCATCAAAATGTGATAAATATGCTATAATTCAGACGACTTGTAATAAACTGGCAACGAGGGCCCTTAAAAATGAGGTCCAAGACGGTCGCCTCATTCGCCACCTTCAGGCCAACACTTCCCGTATTTGCTAACAATATTGCGATAATGTAAGAGTAATAGATATCATAATCCTGACAAAAAAAGGTGTGGCTCTTTAAACTGAATCATAGCAAATACGTGAGATCAAACGGAATAAGATGAAGAAGTTTTACTTGAAGTTTTTTGAATATGTGAACTATAAGTGGGGTGCCACGACTGCTTGCCATGCGATGTGGATCAACAAGCACATTAGCTCCAGTTACTTCAATGTATAAAATGTTGTTATTCCCAAGTATTAAATCCAAAAATTGGATTGTCCCATTGCTTCGACAAGTCGTTTTTCTTTGTTTAAAATTATTTTGAGAAAAACATGTAATGCACATTTTAACCTCCAAAACATTTATTAACTAAATGTTCGTTGGTACAAACGCTTGATGATTTGCACGTTTACAATATATCAAATGATATTGCAGAGAAAAAATGCTTCAATCTCGGAAAATATTCCATCATGCTTTGCCACATTTTCACCTTGCTTGAAAAAAGGGTTATTTCAGCGCGCTGTTCGTGTAAATGTCACAATATTAAGAAACACTACAAATTTTTTGTGTGCAAAAACAAAATGCTCATATGATAATGATTATTATCAAATAATACAGTGTTTTATGCGCGTGATTAAACGTCTATCTATATATTTTACTAATTTTGTGCAACTACAAAGTACGCATCGTTCTGCCTAATGTCAACACTTCTTTAGTGTCCCGTTGAGTGAGGCGATTTCACCGCAATCGAATGTACAGCGCATCGCAAGGTTGATTTTTCAAGTGCGAGACGCAGCAAATCTACGGAAGGAGTCAGATTTCATCAAGTCGAATACATGCTTTTGTGCAAGTTCAAAAGTGCTAGAGTCCGGAGCTTCAAGCTTTTCTTGTGTCCACTTTTTCACAACATTGTCGATGTTTATCTAAAACAAGCAACAGAACTCTTTTTATCACAATTATTGAGAGGTTGAAAGATCCATTCAGAGAAAATATAGATCGACTAGGACAATAAAAGAGAAACAATAAGAATCCACGCCCAATCATTGCAAGGTTGTGTCATACAAAAAAAGAAACGAGTTTCTTACTAACAAATGGGATCTCAAAAATATCGAAGGCAAACAGCACGTCTTTGTTTGTGAGGATCTCATACCTCCAATGTACAAACTACTGAAGTTCATGAAAAAATCCTGTTCTGATACATTTTCCCTTCCTACACCCGAACTGGCAAGATACACTTCACCTGATGATCTTTTCAAACACGGAATTGGTGTTCATAATAAAATACTTAGCAACTAACACTATCGAAAATAACTTTCAGCTTCGGTGAACTCTCAAAATCAAACATTCAATGCAAGCGACTACTTAGGCTATACTTGAACAACAAACTGCCAGAAGCAAAATGCATACGTAAGTGTGTTAATTGTATATGTTGGAATGCTTTCACTGTTAGCGCAGCAGTGCAAAAAATGTACTTCCAGCCCAAACCTAAATGAATGACCGTAACCACTGCAATGCACAATGGTTTCCTGACGGTAAATGCTTAACAAGCGCCAACAACCACTCTGACAGCGATCTATCACTACTCTCTCGCAGTATGCTACGCATACTGACTTCATGAGCCATGTTCATAAGTTGATGTCAAATGATCTCTCCTTGCTACATTGCAACATAAGATCTTTGTATGAAAATATAGACAAGCTTGAAGAAATTGTATCTCCATGTTCAAAACCATTAGCGCTGCCGGAAACCAGAATTAAGGAATCTTATGTTATAGCAGGCTATAATTTCATTAACGAAATCCAGGCTATAATTTCATTAACGAAAATTCTCAAACGCCAGCTGGAGGCTTAGGTGTCTACATAGAAAATAATTTGAAATATCTTCAACGACGTGACCTCCAGTTCAAAATGTGTGGAAATGAAAACATATGGGTTGTTAGGAAGCAAAAAACGTCAGAAAATAGTTGTCGGAACAATGTACAGACACTCTCAATGCAACATAGATGAGTTTTATCAATTATTTTCTGAAACAATTGCAAAAATTGCAAAAGGTACCAGTGCGTATTATGTACTAGGCGATATTAAAATAAATCTACTTAATGCAACAAATGACAGCAGAATACAACAGTATATTCTGTAGATACTCTATGCAGCCTTGGCTGCTACACTGTTATAAATAAACCAACCAGAGTGGTAAATGAAACAGAGTCATGTATCGACCACATATATACAAATAATTTATCCACTGGCATAAAGCCCTGTATTATGTTGCATAATATTAGTGATCACTATCCAATTTATGTGACTGTGAGTAAAGCTCGATTAAAAAGAGACATAAAGCAAAGATTCTTTAGAGTTACAAACAACGTTGATATCATTGCTTTTCCCGAGATCTACGAGAAACTTTAGATTCGTTACCGATGCAATACTCAGAATGGAATGTCAATGAAAATTTGGATTTTTGTGTAAGGTCCATGAAAAGTCTTGTGGATACACACATGCCTGTTAGAAATACACTAGGAGGGAATAAACTTAAAAGCGATGGATAAGACAAGGGATCATTTCTTTTATCAAATATAGAGTCTTGTTATTTCGCATTTATAAAAGATCAAAACTACTAACAGATTTTGAAAGTTATGAAAAATTCTGAAACCACCCTACTCATGTCAAACAATTAGCTAAACGCAATACTACGAAGACCAATTTACCCAAAACAGCAGAAACTCAAAACGAATTTGGACGCTGATCAATGATATTTTTCGTAAAAACAAACTATCCAGCTTTCCCCGAAGGTTAAATGTTGGTGTACGAGTTGATTCACCTTCACAATTAATTGCAAATGCTTCAAGTCATAGTTTTATGACCTCGGCTCAGGCAAATTTCATTCCTATACTCCCATCTACTGATGCAAATATTTAAAAATATCTTCTACCATATCTTCTACCAAGCCAAGTGAATTCTGCATTTTTATCACCAACTACTCCTGAGGAAATACACACTCATCAACGGATTAGACTCTAAAAAGTCATGTGGATACGATCATATTCCGGTGCACGCTTTGAAATTCTCAAAATACTGACTGGCACCTCTTCTATCAAATGATATAAACGAATGCATGTGTTGACTGCGACGTGACGTATGTGACGGAAAAGTATTTGACTCAGTGAATCACTCCATAGTGCTGAGAAAACTTGAGCATACGGTGAAAGAGGAAATGTGTTTATATTAATACAGTCATATCTCTCCAACAGAAAACAGTACGTTCAAGGGGAAACGCTAAATAAATCGTCTTTAAAATTCATTATTTGTAGGGTCCCCCAAGGCTCGATTTAGGCCCATTGTTCTTTTTATTATTTATAAATGACTTACTAAATTCAAATTTTATGAAATCTATACCTTTTGCTGATGATACACGTTAGTTCAGAAGGACAACAATCTGAGAAAATTACAAAGCTTTGTCAATTGTGAAATTACAAGGGGGATGGATTAGCTAACTGCAAACAAACTCTCACTAAATGTTTCCAAAACAAAATATATGCTGATCACAAATAAACATGTAAGCACAGAATCCTTTTTAACGAATCCTAACAGCAATCATATTGAAAGAACTTCGATTTGCAAGTATCTTGGAGTCATTGTTGATGAAAAACTGACTTGGAAAGAGCATTGTAAACAGTTGTGTTGTACTATATCCAAATATGTTGATGTAATGTATAAAGTTTAACCTTATGTTAGTAACCAAGCATTACGTATGTTGTATCACAGTTTATTAAACTCACGACCACACTAAGAGATCATTTCCTGGGAACGAGCAGCTTCATGTCACCCACAGCCAATAACGGTTGTTTTAAACCGCGCCATGAGATGTTAAACACAAAGAACTTTTTACTGGCAAAGTTACTACCATTTATAAAACGCAGAAAATTCTCCAACTAAAAGATATATACAATCTAAAAGTGAGAAAATTCATGCACAAATATGCTAACTCTCAGCTACCTGCTGCGTTTAACAATTATTTTAAACTCATTACAGATGTTCATCTGTACAAATCAAAACTCGACAATTTGTTTTACCAAAAGTACGTTCTCAAGTGCTAAAATGATAAAATACAGTGCAATAGAAATCTGTTCAAGAATTCCTTTAGTAATAAAAAATAAAACGTGTTTAGCACTTTTTTCTGCTGAACACAAGAAATATGTATTACTCGGCTACTGGGAACATATTTTGTATTCTTTTTATTGGTGTACATAAACCAGGTACATTGATTTAATTAATTAACGCTGTTACAGTGGAAATAGTCAAGTAATGAAGTATCTCCGTTTTACATCGTTTGGTTTTTGTTGCGTTCACAAAAATTAGTCGCATTAAACCTTTGAATGAAGTAGTGTGATATCTTCAGTCTACAAATGCAAAGCAAACAATGCGCCTATTGAACTGCAAACGGCTTTCCGTTCCCATGCATACATCGAATGATAATTATTTTCCGCAATACATGTTTGGCCGCCTAGTTCTCAACCTGCTTAAATCCCGGAACACCATTGTAGTGCTGCACTAGTTTATAACTTTTGACGTATTTCCTCTATAGCTCTCACGAATATTTTTGAAAAAACAGCAAATGTTCAATATGACAGTTTTAAACCATTTTCTTCTGGTGGCTTGCCTGCCACTGTTTTGCTTCACTAAGCCATATAACCGCATTGCGTGTATTAAACTTTATACACATAACAAAAGGCTTACTAACTGTTATACACTGTTCCCTACACACAATAAACAGCTTCGTCGTTGGGAGGTCTGTAGCCTAAATGTCCCCTGGTCCTTCGCAGCCTCCCAATCTATCATGCATTTTATAAATCGGTTTACTTGGAAGTCATCGCAGTACTACATTACATTAATCATGATGGCGTTATTCATTCGTATGTCCTATGTGCATGTGTTTCATCAAAGTAAATGCATTAGCGCCATCAAGCGTGTACTCTTCTAATACCGCCACGTATATATCCTCATGTTCTTTCATGCATTCGTGTGTTCCTTGCTACTGCGATGCATGTTAAATCTAGCGCCTTGCGTGTGGGAGTGAAGACGTTACATAATACAATTATACACGCTAAAATCTCCTGCTCTCAACTTAAGAAAATAAACTTGATATCTTGGTGGTGATCTGATGACTCGGTGCTGACTGGAATTAATGGTGCAATGTACAAAAGTGAATATAAACCATTGTAAAAAATCTTAAGTGGTTATCATTCTTGAAAGTGCAACACAAAATCAAATCTGCATTTAACACAAGTTTTCCTTAAACGTTTTTACTGCATGATCTTTTTTACCTAAACTGAAAATGTTTGATGGTCAATAACGGGGTGAAGTCATATTTCGGTTTTTAAAAGTTTGAAACAATTTCAACAAGAGGCAAAGTAACGCTGTCGGAGAATCTTTTCAAGTTTGCGTGGAAAGTTGCAGCATACGATTTACTTCAGAACTTTAAGCACAATGATCGTTACACTAGAATTTACCACGCATCTACTTTTCGTTTAGGCGGCATTGGCAGCCATTCTGAATTACTGGTTGGTGGTTTATAACATTGCAGTAGTTGGTTTCGTCTGTGGCAGCTATGTCCAACACGTGGCCCGCGAGCCATATGAGGTCCTGTTAAAGGTTTCGTTGCTGTTTATGTACAATATTAATGACAAGCTGTCCTTATTTTGATAATCTTAAATTTGACAATTTTGATGCAGTGGTCATCAGTACCACTATATCACATCTGAATTACGTACAGGCAGATTTCCATGTGTCCAATATGGTGCAAACTTTTCTAGTTTTCTGATTTCTCTACCCCTTTTGCTCCATTTGCACTAAACTCAATTCTATTTTGTGGTACCACTGACACTTCAAACTCGCCTATGACATCGCAGTTAGGGAGTGATTAGAGGTGCCAAAAGGTCGTTATCATTGCTGATAGGATTCGAACGCTTTCAGTAGCTTGAGCTAAATTCTAGTTCCCTGCGAACAACGTAAGTCATTCAAGGTGGGGCCTCATTACAAAAATGACTTGAGCTTTGGCTAAGCAATGCATTTCGGTTGGACACAGCTGACCTATGCGCACAGCATGCTTATTACGTCAGGCATGACTTCACCGTTGTTCAGCTTCTTATGAAACGAACTAACGGTAAGTTAACAAACCGCAAGTTGTTTGGTAGGAATATAGGTTTATCTTATTACAAATAATCCGGAAATCGGCTAGTAGTGACCACAAAATTGCTTATTTATGTAAGCTTTGGTACTTTCTGGAACCTTAAAGAAAACTAATGAGTTTTATTTTCATTAAACATTTCTAATTTCACGAAAACCTAAAACACGATCTCCACGAGTATCACCGCTTCCACATCTGTTTTTCACTTCAACGAAGTACAAAAACCGACCCAATCTAGATGCACAATTTGAATTAAAGCCACACGGCTTGATCCATAGGTGAAATTCTAATGTCTTTAGTAAACGTTACATAGCAAAATCCGTGAAGCAGCTGTCCAAACATATAGTCATCATAGCTGATTTTTCTGACTTAAGGCTCGGAAAGCGAAAACCAAGCTGAAGATTTCGAAAACAGGGCCAGGAACACAATCAAAGAATATAGTTAGGATCCCGGATCACGATTAATACATCCAAAGAACGAACTCGCGGTCACNAGTTTATTTTAGAAATCGCTGAAAGTCTACACCACCCAAACCTTCTCAGATGACTGTAAAAAACAATGATGCCTCGAAGTTATTACGGAAGCAAAAGCTCATTTCAGCTTGGAATTTATTAAGCTGTTTTTCAGGAAAACAATGTTTTAATAATATGGTTTAAGAATAAAAATCCCGGAAAGACCACGGTACATTAAACAAATTCATTAGGATGAGAATGGCCCACCAAAACGTATAGCCATGCTCCCTGTTAAGCGCACAATTGCAAATTTCATTGGTAGTAATTTAGGTTTACGGCCTTCCTCACCAGCGCTGTTCAGTCATTCATTTGAAATCTGGCATTTCCTTTCAGGAAGGAGACTGTTTCGTAATCGCACTGACTACATTTGTGGTGCCGAACAACTTTGCTTACCTCGTATGGAGAAGTTGACAAAAAGTACATCTGGAAAATTCTCTGTGCTTCTAAGCAAAAGCTCCCGCGTTTTAAACTTCTGTAATTTTCCGCATCTAGCCAAAAGTTCAGGTTTTCCTCGCTCTTCTCTTTGCGCAAAAAGTCCTTGAAGTCATGCAGTTTGTCTGAAAATTTTGCCAAACACATGACCTTCTTGTATGTTGTTTTGTTGTCGAAGCATAATACCAATTTCAATACGGGTTGCATCACTCTAGTATATTATCTGTTTTACTGCATTATGCATTATTTGCAAAGAGCAAGACCGCTGGAACCACCTTGAAATTCTCTGAGAAGATTGTTTTCTCCTGGTAATCCAGATACTTATCCGCTCAAATTAACTAGGTATATACAAATTGCGCAGTTGGAACAACCGTTTAGAGTTTAGACTGAACTTTTAATAACAAATCAAATGGCGTTTCATACCTAGCTCTTCTACTTTGATTTTACAGGTCTATTGTTTTTGCTCAAAACACAGACGCTCTATCTACCAAGTTTTCAGTTTTGAGCAGTTAGTTACAAAGCGAGGAAAAGCGTCCATGAAGATGAAGTTATGAACATCGTTGTCGCTTTTGCGATGACTTGAATCGCAGAACTAAATTTGTTATTGAAAAATTAAGCCAATTCGGGATAAACGTCACAACTTCAAGACAATATTTGTTCTCACATATGAGTACATTTCGTTATTGCGTAAGGAACCATATAACAACATGCTTAGCAAAACTTCAACACGAAATGCAAACTACAAAAAGCATTAAGTTTCAAACACTTGCCGTTATTTCGCAAAACATCCTCCAAATCTGTAACCTTTTGACAACGCTGACGGTTTTCACACCTGCCGCAAAATACAACTGAATTTTAGTCAAATTAAGGCCAATCAATTTGAAAAGCTTAAAGAAATGTTGTTTTGACGAGAACAGCTCTAAACACTAGAACACAAGACGGGGCTAAGTAAAAAAAAACAACTAGTGCTTATTGCGAAACTATCAATATTGCCTCACCGTGCAGTGCTGATGTCTTCAGCGTAGCTTGTAGGTTTCTTCAACAGTTTTGTTGCTTTTCTGCTGTTTTTCACAATCTGCGCTAAGAGTTTTTCTCTGCAAGAGAATATGTTTTGATCCAGCTATTTTTTTGTGCTTTGATAGTTACAGACTTTCAGAAGTGCAGGTAGGTGTAATTTATAGAAATCGTTAAGTCTACCGCAACAACGTGGTGGATGTCTCCTATTATGTAGAAAGCCACATGGTTTTGCAAACATATTCAACGAGAAGTCTGTATCTTCCCAAATAAAACGACATCATGTAGCATTCTAACAATTTTTCCAAAATGGCTGATATCTATGTTCTATAAAAACTGTCCCACACGAGTTTAGAAGATCAATGAAGCCTCTTTTCTTGAGGAAACCGTTACATTTTATGATGTTTTAAAAACGCAAATGCAGCAAAACGTTTGAAACTTGCAGAAATCTCATTCTTAATGTTGCATATAGAAATGTAAATATCAAATAAAAAGATCTGCTTACACAGTCGTAGATGGCATTTCGGAGTTACACGATTGCGAAGCGTTTTTATTTGAAGGTTCTTTGCACTTTCCGTGTTTCATTTCTTTTTTACAGTTTACTCGAAGCTTGGAATGGTTGCAGTTTATCCAATATGGAGCGACGATCCTGCACTTTTTTCCGTTTGCAGACATTTTGCCACTAAAACGAGAAAAGCCTTTCCATTCGCTTTTGCTCTGTTCACAACATTCATTTGCCCGACTTGAAGATTGCACAGATGCTGATGTTTTGTGGAAAATAAGAGCGCTTCTTTCAAAGTCTTCCAGCAAAATCTGCAGACCTTGACTGGAAATTTGCAGTCCTCTAACGTTAGAATTAATTTCATTCCAGGTATCTTCCGAATCACCTCGGCTACTCTTCCTCCAACAGAATGGGTCATGTTGGCTGAACGCACAGCATTTCTGCAGCAAAATAGCATAATTTGGAGTTTGTGATTTCTTAGATTATTCATTTGTTTAGTAAGCAAACGCTTAGTAAATATATACTGTACGTGAGACATATCATACAAGAGAAAACTGAAACTCTTTTTTGATGTTGTCCAAAACTACAGATAGAACAAAGTTCTTCAAACAGCACGAATAAAATGATTCCAAGTGAGGGTCTTTAAACTGAGTTCAGCTGTAGGAATAGAGAAATATTTTCGGAGGAAGTTATCTGGACAGCAATTAATGACATAAAAAAGTATCAAAAGGTTATAAATAATGGCTTCTATTATCTACGAGATGCACGGACAAGAACTGAAATATTACTATTACGGTAATGAGCCATGTTCTTCCAAGGTATTGCCAAACTTTACAGAATTTAGAAACAAAAGCTTGCCTCTCGTTTTCTTAAGAACAGATTGATTGTCCAATACAATTAAACACGTATGCTTTAGAGACTTGGTCGTCGTCGACTATCTTGAACTAGTGTTTTTCCAACTTTTTTTAAGTCACGGAACATCTTGATCATTACTCTCAAAATATATGGAAGAATCAAAGTGGTGACAGTGAACTATTTCCATGATAAATTTCTTGCGGAAGAGCTGACGATCTTCCGGTTGAAAAGTGCAGGTTTAGACTTTGCAGAAAAGTTCACCATTGCATGTAAAAACACTATTCCTTAAACACGCTCGAAAGATTTTGATTTTTTCAAACAGTTCAAAAATTTAATAGATGACGAAAATGTTTCCCTCGCGTTATAGATGGCGGTGTACTATGTCAAATTTGTTTGCAAGCTGTCCAGAGATGGAAATAATGCATTTACGCTTGAAAGGAAACGTTTCTGCAAACTGCAGGCCACTTTTGTCTTAGAAATCTTGCGCCGTTCATTCAGTACGGTTGTAAAGATTTTCCAGTCCTTAGTTACAAATTATCTGAGAAAATGTATAATTCATTTTCCAAGAGTGAAGTCAAGACCACTTTCTTGCTTCCAGAAGCAAGTAATAATAAAAAAACATCTTCTTGGTTTGTTTTTTCCTATGTTTAACATTCCTAGATTATTTTAAGAATACAATCCTTTTAAAAAGTTCAAGTTTTCAAACCTGGTTTCTGCACTCGTAGTGTTCAAATCTTCTTTCCCCTTGATCCATTTTTCTTAAAAATCTGATTTTTTAATCGCTACAAAAAGAATTTCCTGTAATCTCAAACAAAGAAAAATGTTAACACAATACAGAACCAACAAACAGGATAAAATAATAAAATAGTTTGCTCAGCTCTCATAAAATTTAAAACAATCCATCAAAACAGTTTAATAAAACAAAAATATTGCTTCAGAAAAGCACAGGAAAAACAACACGTCATGGGATATATTAAAAGATGTCCGAGTCTTTCAAAAACACACTAATATGGAAGAAGTTATATTTTTCCACTAATCTTACTTCAGCGCATTCGTAACCTGCTTCTAAGCAATAAAAGTTTAATATTATAAACTCTACCGTAGATTACCTTACTGCATGCACTCCGATATCGTTTTACATAGAAAGAGTCGAAAAAGTTTATAAACTTGTTTGCTTGCTTGCACCGCATTGAGATGCGCACTGTGGGTAACTGGTGACAAAACCCATGAAAGCATCATACGGGACGCAAAACTTGCCAGGCATGATTTTCATTTCTGTCTAAGTTTTCTTATTTTCGTCAAACAAATCCATTGAGTGCCATTATTTCTAGGGACTTAGAAGCGGGGAAAAGCTGGAAACACATCCAACTGTCTTCANTGTGTGAAGTGGTGTCTCAAATTTACTAAAGCCATGTGCTTTCAAGTTGAAACATTTCAAGAAACAAAATTTCTGCGAGTGACAAAGACCGTAGCAAAAGTCGATGCCGCTATTGGGAACGTCAATGGCAATATTTAGAAAAATTGTCATAATTACCATATAAACTATATGCAGCGTTTGACTACCCCAGAAAAAGAAAGTTTCACTAAACTCGCTTTACACTCCCTTTGAAGTTCGGAGAGTCACTTCTGGCGCCCATTTCCGCTTACCCTGCGCCAAAGGCCACGCGGCTATTTTAGCAGCGTTTGCAAAATCTGTAGACATTTTCAAATCTTCTGTTTTCCAAAATGCAATCTCAATCATTGGACTATTCCGCACGATTGTAAGAGTTGCTTTTTCTACTTTCTTAACGCCTTGGGTGAGGGAAACTAATGTAAACGCAATTTCACACACGTCTTTGCAATCTACACAATGGCTAACCATTTTGTGCTCTTGTTCGAGTACGCTTGTGATACGGATCATGTGTCTGCGGAAAATAGATAAATGAAAAAGATAAAAACAATCAACTAGCTTTCATAAAGCAGAGACCTATCTGCAATAAAGAAATCCTCAATCTGGTGATGTTAATCCATAACCAAACATTTAATCGTGTTTCGTACTCGCAATTTCACTTCATCCACAAAAGTTGAGTTGAGTTGATTTTATTTGGCGATAATTAATATTCAGCTAGAAAAAACACAAATCAGTGCAAGGACGCCAGGGCATTGAAGGAACCGGAGTTTGTCAAAAGCTGCTGCTAATGGCAAACTAGAATCTTTTCTTGATGCAATGCAACTTTATAATATAAAAAAATGTTCACATCTCAACAAACCTTAGTCTGTTGCTTAAGCTGAACTGTAACAACCAAGCGGCCCTCAGTTGCTGCTTGACTAGCTTTGATATTGCTTGATCGACATATTTGCGTGGAGTTCTTTTCCACGGTAAATGCGTTTGCTTACAAGCTGACATAGCAACTCACTTTGCTCAAAGCGCTGACTCTCGTAGTGGCTCGAGCCCTTTCCCTGCTTTTGTTGACAGCAAACAGGGCAATTCACAGTTCTTGTCCAGAACATGTGACAGCTTTTCTAACATTCCTTCACGACGTCTCGGTCTCTTTGACGTAATTTTTTTCACTGGATATCAAGTTCCAGCACTGTCATGGTGAAGCTTTCATCCAAACGTTGACGGAGCCAGTAATCGAAACCAGGTGACCGCCACTGTTTACACCAATAGTAACGCCGCTATTGTCCTCGCAAGCACCGGACGAGAGACCTGGACCGCCGCCGAGCACTTCCGTTTTGGGTCACGGTGGGAGAGCCGCAAAACAGACCTGTACTAATTAACTGATTGGCACCTGCGCAAATATTTTCTGTGTCTTGATGTTGTCAGTCCTTCAAAGAAACGCTCCATTGCGTGGGCACATCGCCGGTTAATTGTTTCATGCATTCAAGAAGCAGATAACAAAACACTGATGCAGTGCTTGGAAGAAGCTGCAGTTAATGTCATGAGGTCACTTCAACTGCTCAGTAAACATCGATGGTGTTTCTATAACAAGATTAAAAGATATTAACCCATTTCGTTTGCGACGGCATAAATCCATGCCAGCAATGAAAATAGAAAGCAAACATTTTGTTGAATTTAATGGAACGCAGTGGTTAGAGGGCGGATGACTGCGCTAAAGCACATGGACTTTTATTTTCATTCGTCAGGCGTTTCGTGACCATATTTGTAAATGCTACCTTCTTTTCACATCCTTTTTTTCCTAGCACAAAAATTCCATTCACATTTTTTTCCAAAAGTATCAAACGATTCGTTCCGATGGGGACAGGGCCGCAAGGTTCAAAAGTTAAAAATGGAGAGTACCTTTAAGACACAGCAGTTCAAAACCCAATGTGAACCTGCTTGTTTATATTTTACTAGACAAGTTAGACCTAAAAAATAATACTTATATAATAAAAATATGATATTATGACTGTGTGTTGTGGGAGTTATCCTTCAGCAAGGATTTATAGAAACTAGAACTAAACATGAGAAGTCTTTTAACTGAGCATAGTGTAGATTGGAGAAACACCGAAGTACTAGATTTTGAAACAAACTAACATACCCGTCGTTTGGATAAACCGCTTTACTAGCACAGCCACAATCCATTATGTTATGAATGAAGAACGTTTGAATTTTTCTTGCATACATGATTTTATTTTTTTACAAATTGATATGTTTCTTTACTTCCACTCGCTACTAGCAATTTTACCGTTGTTATGTTATTTCTTGAACCTCTTGTTCACAGGTTTTGCTCATTGCCCCTTGTGCGTTTTCAATCAACTGCTGTTTCTTGATGCGGTGGTATGCTTTCGCTGTCCTGGTTTCAAACACTCGCAATTCTGACAAACGTAATTGTGTAAGTGATCGGTATTATGGCTCGCTTTAGCAATTTTGTCGTTCTCGGCGGATTTATTGTTTATAGCAACAGCCGAGCACGACATAAGAAGTGCAAAGTATAAAGCAACCTTTTCTTTACGCCTAGCGCCGCTCTGCTTTGCACTACAGTCACTAGCGTACGGAGGGGGGCACTATGCCATGGCCCGCCCTCAGACCCTAAAAATAAAAAAATGTATAAGCAGTATTCGGCAGTGGCGTAACTAAGGGGGGAAAGGGCCTCAATTTAAAATAAACTGACTGCTTTCTGGTCACTGATACACGCACTACGCAAATATTTTATGACTACTGTACGACATACGTTTCCTCTGCTTAATTTTCATTTTACGATTTCATTCATTCACTGACAAAATTGCTTCACATGTGCCTGTTAAGTAACTTAACACAGGTAACAGTGAACACCAGCAAAAAGCTTCGGCTGGCGTGAGATTTGAGCTCACAAACTTCAGTAAGCGTCTTCGATAAGCGATACATGTCCAAAACTTACAACATCCAAGCACGCATATAGGTTCAATTCATGAGGTTCAGGCAGCAAAAGTTCAGTTTTCTGCCACACCGGCTAATAAGTCTCGTAAAAGCATTATACTAAAAGTTGCTTCCAGAATGCACAAAAATGAGTATTTTTAGGTGTAATTTTGCAAAATTTTCCCGGGGGCATACCCCCAGACCCCCGTAGAATGGTCGTGCCTTTGGCACTTCTCCTGAAGTTGATTTCTGACGTCACAAGATTGTGACGAAACTTGCCCCCCCTCAGAAATTTTCTGCGTACGCCATTGACTACAGTATTTAGAAATTACGAAAAGGTTTTGTTCAAGCTGTTAACGATTCCCCTCCATAACTTCCTTTGAACGTGCTTATAGTTTGAATAAGTTTAGTCTAACTACCAACCAACAGTGAAACTTAAACAAGTCCGAGGAACAAATATTTCAGACGCAAAAGTCCACCAAAGCTCTTGTGCAACATTTTGCAATGTGTACAAGAAACAGTTAAAAACTCTTTGCTGCAAGCTTCGAGGACTCAACCGTCTGGGCTCTGCTTTCTTGACTTTGCGATGATCCGATCTTGCACATAACTGTGTTCAAGCAATTCTCTGTAAAACGCCTACCCTAAGAAGCAGAGAGACACATCTTAGCGAAGATTTCTTTGCTGTTCGACAGTTCTCTCTCTATATTTTTATAGTGGCGGTTGCTACTTTTGCTGATACTAGCGTTCTCAGAGAAAAAATGCTTCTTTCTTCTACACGCTCCCCTAACATCTTACCTTTTCGTGCGTAGAAATAATTTGTTGATCAAACGCCCAGACATTTTTGTTATTCGCTTCCGTTCTTTCGAAA
>JGI24159J19872_10004066_pt1 | contig 18524 bp, 7 predicted proteins | sample Ectturendosymbi4_FD_19872 | JGI IMG/M metagenome (IMG submission 19872) | reverse complement strand
GTTGGATGTTCTATTCAAAAGTGCAACAAAACTCTTGACCAATCATCAACTAGTGGTCTACCACTTACGTCTTAAAAAACATCTGGGCCTACAGCAACGTGAATGCGGTAAGTCTGCACGCGACATTTTTTTCCTTGAAAAGCAAAACAATTCATGCTATCAAGCAAAATTATCTGACAAGTGTGATTGAAAAGCCATGATGATCGACTAAAAATCAACAAAACACAAACCTACTTCTGTTTGAACCAAGGACATTCCTTCATCTACAGCAACATACACGTGATGTAAAACTACCTAGCTTCTGTACACTGACAGCTACAGTATGTGAATGCAATCTAAATGATGCCATTAATTCACGGAAGGACCATAAAAGCCTTGTCAAACAAAACAAATGTTTTTCTAGGTTTATGGTTTTCTAATCCAAGTAATCTCAAAACAGTAGCGCAGTTCACACTTTTCATCATTAAATTGCCTGCAGCGTCAATTGACGCGCTTGGTAATTGTATGTAGACGTGAGTTGATTTCTGTGACGGATGACAGAACTTTTCTGAAACTTTAACAGATTGTGTGCATCTACAAAAAAGGAAAAGTAAAAAAGTAAAAAAAAATACATTCTACGCTTCAAGAAACAAAGCTTTGAAAATGAAAATGCGTCAATTGACGAGTTAGGTAATTCTAGTGTTAAGTCAGAGTGGTGTCACAAGAACCGTCATGTCACTTCGAGTCATTGGTTTGCGAGCTCTAGTCTATGTCCAGACAAACGAAATTCAACGTTTTCTTCTGCTTTCTCGTTGCTAAGAATGTGGCGCACAACAAGCTAAAAACGGTGCCAAATGTTGTTTCAGGATTTTTGATTCCAGTTTATTTCGATCTAAGTATTTGTGTGAAAGCAGATTCCATTTCACTTCTCTCCTTCACTCAGTTATTTCCACAGGTATAGCTAAACCTTGATGCAAGAAATGTATTCACTTGTCTTTCACAAGCCTAGCAAAAGACCAGGGATGGATTGGATTTAAATTTAACCCTCGTCTGGCTGCAGAGTACAGTTGCAACTTTTTCGTTTTTTTATTGCTATAGGGTTTCGGGTTAGAATATGCATGCAAAATTGCAGAAAAAAATTACCCATTACTGTGGGAGGGTGACAGATTTTTTCAGCCACAGAAGACCGCAAATGTACAACTGTACATTCACCTCATGTCAGTTGCGTAACAAGGTTAGATAAAACGCAGGGTCAAGTTTGGCGCCCCTATGTTCGAACCTGAGGTTTTCGGATGCAAATGCACTGTATTGGAAAAAATACTTGCGATGTTGTTGGGACTTTTTTTCGATTGTTTTTTTCCAAAATTAAAAACGAAAATATTACTGATGTTTGTCCTGCAGATAATATTGATGTTTCACATCTCAACCAGTATCCCAGTGTTGCTGCCCCAGCAAAGTTCCTAACAGACGCCATGGTCAGAAAATCTCCAAATGTTACACCAGGATTTATACATTTTTGGAAATACGACGCTGACGTATACCCATGTGCCACGTTCCCTGGCGTGAGGTAAACGTTTGGTTTCGTTTTCAGAACATAAGGTTTGTGTGCAATCAATCCCCGACTCTTTGGATTACTAACGTATAGGTGTTGCAGTCCAATTGCTGTTTGCTACTCAAACGAACATACACCGCTTTATGTTGAGTTCTCTTTATTGAGATATATCTTTAGCGGTGACGAGCACATTTCAAGTTCTTTGTTTGTCAATGCCCAAGTGCGAATTACATGTTTTACGTTGTAAATCAAGAAATTCGAAATAATTTAACTGACAAATCGTTACATGATTCAAAAATATACTGGCTGAGAATATGCTTTCCTTTGAAAAAAAAGGTATTTGGTCCCAAGGCCAACCGCAGGTGCGTGATTAGCAGGATTGAATATTGGTAATGTTTTGTGTAGAGTTGAAAATGGAACAGACCCAGCGTTGCATTGCGTCGGTTCCGTTCAAAATCACTACACGTTTACAGGTCGCTGTGGGGATTTTGCTGGTAAGGATCGAATAGCTTTGAACATACAATAGTTTTGTAAAATTCGAAGCAACACAAAAGTAAGAAATTCGGACTTGAATAAAAATCTTAGCTAACAGAAACCGTAAGGAAAATCCGCGTAAGGAAATCCCATAATTTTATTTAAAAGAGGTTAAACAAATTCACGCGGTTGCATGTTTGGAATGACAATACAGTTTTTACTTACTCATAAAAAAGTCCAGTGCTTGATAGATCCGATGATGAATATCAAAAACTAAAAATTCTCAATTAACACTTGCTCAAAATGTCTTTTTTTAATAAAAATGCAGAAATACACAATACGTTTGACAAAGAAATGCTTTTTGTTTGATAGTAATGCCAGAAGAAATTCTGAATAACTAGCAACGTGTGTATGGCAATATTGGAAAATTTCCGATAGCGTTTAAAATAGCAAAATAAATATATTTTCGCCGGCAGTGAATTCTATTCCTATATGTGCTGACCGACATCGTGGAGCAATTACGAAATAAGCAAAAACCAATTTTCTTTTATTTCAAAAACCATTTGGAAATACTTTAAGTACCGCGATTGTCAAAATTTTGGCGCAGGCTTTGCAATGTTTCATCTCGCCAGCCGATTGAGCTAGAAAGCTGTTCAAACCATCTACGGATTTGTCAAGTCTTCTAGTTGAGATTGAAAAACACATTTTTCGTTTTGGGTTTGGGGTTCTCAGGGGAGGACGCCACAAGTTGGGGGTGTCCTCTGCTTTTTTTTGGCCCACTTTACGCAGTCCTGGACGCCAATCCAATGAACCGATTTATTTGCTCAAGTTTTTGTTCGAAACTAGGCTATCATCCGAGTCTTTAGAGCCATTGTTTGGCTTTCTACCATATCTGTAACCAAAATTATGCCACAAAACCAAAAAGTGGTCAAAATTTCTACCCCTACAAAAGGAAACCTGGGTTGAATAACACCCGGTTTGTATATGGCCATAACTCGCCGCCAGAATAGGCTAGAGAGCTATCCAAGCCAAAAATTCGTGAAAACTTGTAGCTTTGACTGCAAAAAAAATTTTTACCTTGAGATCTCGGGTTTTTTGTTGATGTTTACATAATGAGAGGATGTTTATGGATCTTTGTTTACATTTGGATGAAGCCATCATCCCCTGGGAGCCGACCAATCAAGCCGATTTTGTGGCCCAAGCGTGTTTGGATTCTAGGCTACAATACGAGTCTTTAGAGGATTTGATGGACTTTCTAGCGTTATTAGTTCAAACGTTATGCCCAAACTTCCGGAAATTAATTAGGAAAATTTCCCCACGAATTTCCTAGAGGATTTGCACAAGATTTCAGGTCTTTTGGCCATAACGTTTGCACGAGAAACGCTAAGAAATAGATCTAGGGCTCTAAAGATTCATATTCCAGCCTAGAATCTAACCAAACTTTGAGCAACAATTTCGGCTCATTGTCTGGGCGATGACGTCATAAAAAACAAAAAAAGCAAAACCGACCCTCACCTTGACGACGCCCACCGAAAACCGCAAACCGAAATCTCAAAAGTTTTTTTTTCAGTGCAAGCTACAAGACTTCACGCGTTTTTTGAGGGTTTCAATAGCTCGCTATCATGTTCTCCCCCTGGCGGCGAGTTATCGCTATCCGCGCAAGCCGCCAGTGGTAGACTCAAGCTTCTGCATTTTTTTAATATTTGTGCACAACGGGGTTTTTGGGCCATAACTTCGGTTCCAGACATGCTAGAAAGTCAGTCAAGGGCTCTAAAGACGCGTATGATCGTGTAGTTTTCACGAAAGTTTTGATTCATACGAATGACTCATTGCATTGGCACTCAGGGCCAGTCAAATTGGGTCAAACATTCAAAAACTTGTACTCTTTGTCACATCACTATGAAAAAACCCACACCCAAATCAAGTAATTTTTTTAAATCGAAACTTGAAGACTTTCTGAATCAGTAGATGGTTTGAACAGCTCTCTAGCCCAATCGGCTGGCGGGTTATAGCGTTTGAAAGCGTTTTGAACCTGCGCCAAAATTTTGCGCTGTCAATTCGTGGTTTTCTTGTGCATGGATTTCAGTTTTCTGTTGTGTTTAATGAATTCAAATTCGGTCCACAGTCTTTTTTCAAGTCTTTTGAACAACAAAAAGAAAATCTTGCAAAAATTGTAATCATATAATTTACCGCTGAAACTCAGTACTCATCCGTGCTTGGTGTTGCCAATGTATTGTGAAAAAAATAAATGAAAATCAACTGCATTAAAAAAAAAACTAAAAACGTTGTGTTTACTTGCATGTTTGCAGCCATAATCACTTTTTGCCAAACAGAGCGTCTTTACACAAAATTTAGGTTCCAATTTGGTATAAATTTGAAATAACAAACAGCAGTGTGAAACTCAATATCCTGTCAAAATAGTTTGACTGTCTGAACGCTGAAAGTAAAGAATGATGGTAAAAGTGCGAAAAAATATAATCCTGATTTTGTTGCAAAGGATCTGACCAGTGCATAATATCTTGCAGACGTCTTATACATTTTAATGCATTTTACAGCGTAGGACGACCTTCCATAGCACAGGGAAGCTAGGGTGCCTTCTGAAGATGACGTTATTGGCAATACAATCACTGACCTCAAATCAACAATCGTCGTATTTTCTAGATGAAAATATTACTGGAAAATTAGTTGAAAGTGCAGATGTCATTTTTAACAACAGATGCCATCATAACCTTTATTCCTTCTTAACATTCGCATTGTTGAATGATGGTATGTTTGCTTTTTTGATATATACATATATTGATCAATTCTATATAATTGGCTATGTTTTTGCAATTCGACGCTTTTTTGTTCAAGTTCTGATGTGCTGTACGTAAGCTCACGCTAACGGTGTTTGCCATACATTCGGTAATCTCTTAATTATGTGTTTGCTTTTCAGATATTCACCTATTGGCTTAGAAATGCAGTATGAAACTTTTTTTATGTTCGCTTCCGAAAATTTCGTCCAAGTTCCCTTGCCGAAAGTCACATATTATATTGTAATCCAGCTTTTCCATGAAACGAATTACACAAATGACACTTGAAAATTCATAAAACATTTAATTGCATTTCTGATTGACGAAATCATTAAATACATACCATTAAATTTTTAAACTGCATTAAAAACGGTACATTTGGATCACATTCGCAATTTCAAGCATAACATGAAAAGTAATTTTGTTATAATAATTTGGCCTCTGCGCAACCAATGAAGTGAATAAAAAGAAACATTTTCTTGCTTTAGTTGAAAAGAAGTGATTGTGCCCAAGTCAAAACTGTTCAGAATATAACAAGAATATTGACATTTCCAACTATCAAAAAGCAGTAACGCAATTTACTTTTTCCAGCACATTAATTTCGATTTTGGAGAGGTAAAAATGCTTCAAAAAGTTTTGCACAATCACAAATCAAATGAAGCAAGAAAGAAAAACCGTTTCAAACTATGCAGTGATGTTTGTGTAACCGCTAAAAGATGGCTTAACCACGGGTTTGTCATCGTGTAAAATTTTCGTACGTTGTTGATTTATTCTTTATAACCATTGACTTTGCTCAAAAACAGATTACTTCCAAAGCGTTTTACCACACTAATTCCTTGTTTATCAAAGTACGAAGAGTTTTCCAAATACAATCTTTGCTAAAATAGCTGTTGACTTTCAACTTTGCTGTATATATTGCTTCGTTGAAAAAAATTCCAAGATCTCACTATTGCACTGATGTATCACAGGCATAATATGAAAAGTAATCAGTCGAAACACTGCATAAAGACGTGTTTGATTTTAAAAGTATAATTAAAGAATTTGCCGATGGAAAACTGCCAGATTGCCCACAAATGTTTGAAAATCTGATAATACTAAATTCTGCCTCAAATTATTGTTAAACATTGTTGGATCCTGAATCAGTATAAGAATCGATTGGTGTCGTTATGTATGTTATTGCAAAAGCGATGAATACAAATATAAACTGAACATTTTCACGAATACTTCACAGGTATTTAAGAAAAAGTATTTGAAATATTGAAAATGTTTGCCCGGACATGTTAGGAATCAGCACGTTGTGCAGTGTTAAACAATACAGTTCTTAGCAGGGTTGCGGAATCGTCGTAAAAGGGACACGGCTCCGGCTCCGGAACTCTTCTTTTCAAAAATGTGGCTCCGGCTCCAGCTGCGGAGGTCTTGGTTTTCATGAGCATGGCTCCAGCTCCGGGGTTGCTTTTTTCACAACATGGCTCCTGTTCCAGCTCCGGTTTATGTTAGTTTTTACATATTACGATTTTCAATTGTATTGGTGCGCCTCAAATTGAATTAAAAATAAAATATTTCATGTAAGCCAACCGAAAATTAAAGAATAAACCTAACTAATTTAAGCAGGTCAAACTGGACGTTTGTTACAAGCAGCGCATTTACTATGAGGAAATCAGCGAAAAAAACAACAATCACAGGTTCATACGATTTACAGAACAGTCACTACCAGAAGCGTTACATAAGATAACGGTAATTTAAACAAAATCTTGACAGGCAGTCGCCGGTTTTGCTGTTAATGCCTGGTGACCTTTTGCTATTTCTTTCAACTGGAGTCAGAAAAACGGCTGTTTTGAAAACTACCTTTGTGTCCTAGCATTTAGACACAGTCCAGTCCCAATCGACCTAGTGTTTTGAACTTGTTGCATACTTTCTCTGTTCCAGTGTTAGCGATTCCAGCTAACAGCTCTGCCCGGACAAACCAGGCAAAGAGCGCAAAACACACAGTCGATCGCCTCTCTCGTGTGTCTTCCTAACGTGCACACGTTTGCATTAACACAAATGTCAAGATGTGTTTTGAAACCCTGGGTTCAANGAAATAATATGGCTTCTGGTAAGAAATTCAACTTTGACTTCTTAAAAATAGTGTAAAACTTCTGATTTGTTATTTTGTGAACTCATAATTATCAGTGACGTAACGCAAAGTAAAGCACAATCTAACTTGCAAAGTTTAGGAGACAATAAGACTGGTTACCGTGCTGAAAATATAAAATGTGTTTCCACCGATGAACGGTTAGAAAAAAGTCCACTTTTGTTTACATTGCATTTTTATACCCTCCTGAAAATATATTGACATGCAAAGCAATGTTAGCTCGTTACCAATAATTGTCACTTTCACGTTATGCTCCTGCTAGGAAACGTAATGTTTCGTAGTTAAACTTGCTAGTAAGCTTATTGATTTCTAATAAAAAATTTGTGTTAGTTAACGTTTTTTTTACTTCTGCAAGTAACACCACGCCTGTCCAGTGACGATGCCACAACCTTAGCGATAATTAAACCAAGGAAATATCAAAGACGCGCAGGTCCATTATTGCAGTTTGTTGTCGTAACTTCTTAAAACCGCGTTTAGAACACTGTTTTAGGTAAAGTAAGTCTAGTTTTCACTCAATTTGGCAAAGTCATTGGTATCTAGGAAGGGAACCGGAGCTGGAGCTACGTTTCAAATAGCCATAGCTCATGCTCCTGATTTTTAAACTGAGCTCCGGATCCGGATCCACGCAAAATGCCCAGCTCCGGCACTCCGGCTCAGGGATCAGGTTCCCGTTCCGCAGCCCTGGTTCGCAGGAATAGGCGCAAACAAAGTTCCTACATACGGCACAATGAAAGTTTATTTGCGTTAGATATAGCAATGTGAAGTCTATGAAGCATACTGGAAGAACACATACTGTGCGGACTTAAAGGATTTCGTTTTTTGAGCACTTGCTGTGTACTTAAATTGTTTTTATCACCCGAAGGACCAGTTAATCAAAACTAGGGAGTCAAAGAGTTTCTCACTATTTTGCCATTCGTTGCCAACAATTCCGGTGGAATTACCGGCACTGTGAACTAAGTCTCAGTAAATGCAAAACAGCACATTGCAATGTTATGATCCTTTGCAAAATTTCGTTGGCTTCATAGCAGGCGTATCTCATCGTATCTGCCATTAAAATACAGAGAATACAACCGACTGCTTGCTTTTGAACCTTTTCCCAATGTCTCCACTGTTTTGGTACAATCTTTCCTCCCGTTATTTTCCGCTGACTTCGAAATCTTTGCTAATTACGCAAACGCATTATCGCGTGAATTTGTGACAGTCAGAGTTTTTTTTTTAATTATATTTTTGGTGATGGCAGTTAGCGGCAGGCCGAAGCCTGAACTTTGCACTCTGCCGGGGCAGTTGAGGTGAACGCTCTTGCCCAAGTAGCACTACGGCAATTTCTTCAGTGGCCGTGGATCGAAAAGCCAAACTTCCAATTGGGGGGCGGACACTTTACTACTGAGCTAAAATTGGATTTGGCATGGAATGAATCATGCTCCTTTTATTAACATACTGACTAAGCGGCTTTTGAAGTAACTCAAAATTGAAACTTTCCAAGTTATTTCCTACAGAGACGTGAAAGGCATAAATGCAGATTGACAAGCAAGTGTTGAAAATAAGAAAATTTCCGAATTGAAGTAGTTGTTCCCACGTTATTGCCGAAGATATCTGTAAGATTAAGGCAATCATGCCAAGTGAAACACTTACAACATTAGTGCTGCTTGAGGAAAAAGTGGTAATGAAAAAGTGAGAAAACGGGCAGAAATATTTGCTAAGAAACCTTACACATTTGAAAGCTCTAGGTTTTCTGTAGGCTTTCGAGGAACCAGCCAATTGGGCTCTGCTTTCATGGTTTTGCGATGATTCAAACGTCCACATGCCTGTATTCAAGTAACATCTCTCCACTGGTGAGATAAGCAAGGAATATATTGCAAATTTTTAATGGGAAATCGATTTCACGTAGCATTACTCATCGTCAGTCCTTACATCTTATTCAAATAGTATCATAGAAATATCAAAATACTTGCCTAAATAAACAAAGTGTGGTTCTTTCAGCTCAGATTATTATTCAAAAGACATTATACGGAAAGATAGTGGTGGAAGTTTCATTTGTACTTTACTTTGAGATCATGCAAAATTATAAAACTCAATAAAATAAATTTACACAGAGGTGTGTTTGTTGTCTACCCTTTCCAGAATTGTATGTATGCTTACATTAAGTGAACGTGTGGATTTCAGTATGACCGAGATATAAGATAAAAAAAAACTGGTTCTGTCGGTGGACAACTTGATCGGATAAACCTCTGTTTTGTTCAACAGTGTAAAAATAAAACCTTGGTTACAGCAAAACATTTTATGCAAACGTGGTTGCTGCAAATATTTTCCTGAAAAACTTAAATTAAAATGCACAGGCATTTCCAATTGAACAAAAAGACATATTCCATTGACAATGTTTCCAACTCGACGTGTCACTTATGATGGATAACTTTGAAAATGGGAAAAAAAATTCTGGTTGAATTTCATAACGTACGGAACGAAGAAACATAACTTTTGTTATTTAATTCCTTACATGGTGATACACAATTTCTTCGCTTGTTTGGTCTTATAACAAAATCACTGTTAAGACTAGTGGCATAATAAGGTTACGCCCTTGAAACTACAGTAAAGAGCAATTATTCACATCGCCATGATCTGCCAAACAGTTGAAAGCTATTTATGAAGTTTTTATCTTTGATATGAAAATTTGGACGACTACCAGCCTTTGGCTAGAATTAACAATACTTGCGTCCAACCACATGGTTAGATCTTTGACGCGGTAAGAAGCGTCATTGGCAGAGGCGCATTAGTTTTCATTCTGACGAAGCAATCACACTGGTCACGAACCGCAGTCATGCTCAGACAACAATATCCGATTGCTTACGGCATGATATCAGGCACATACACGCCCTACGTAAGATAGAGCTGGACATGTCACATTTTCTTGCCTGTTGCTGACAGGCCGATTATCAGCCTGCCAGGTCTGACTGAGTGCCGGCATCGGGTTTGTTTTATAGCAGTTAGGTAGGTGTGTATATTTGACACTGTTGCCTTAGTTTGTTTATCCAGCCACTTTATTTATAACACAATCTTACTGAGACATGTGGACACTGGAGCATGTGCTGCGTAACACCATAACGATCCTATACTGCACACGGCCCACGCCTGATATGTCTGGAGGTTTTAGTTGTTGACTATAGTGTGTACATCTGTTTTGGCAACGGTAATGGTTCATTGTTTCATATGACTCAGCTAATAAGCAGAAGCAATACAAAAATCCATCGCACACTAGGTAAATCAACCGTCGGTGAAGATTGGATCAAATGAAAATACAACGGCATAATAGCTGATCAGTGTAAACAAAGAGTGGTAATGTGTCATATAGGATTGGTGAAGGACCATGACGGTCATCCAGTCAACCAACCCTGTTCATCACTATTTTAAACATGTTGAAAAACAACAGTTGGAGATCAAATAAACACAGTTAGAAAAAAAAACAAAAAAACAAACACGAACACGGTGAAGAAAATGTACAGATGAAAACGCATGGCTATGTAGACAGATGGATGGATCGAAATTGATTGAAGGAATTTGGTGTGGTTAAGAATATGTTTAAAAAACATATAAAAATCAAAAAGCTAAGAAAAAGTAACAAAAGCCAATTAACGAGGAGCAAAAGAAAAACAAAGCAGAAAACACAATGGAGTGTACTTTCATGCCAACAACAATGGGATGTGCGCAGGAAAGAAAAAAGACAAAAAAGTAAATATACATAAAAACAAAACAGGATTACAAAATACTAGAACTCACAGTATTTTGTTCTGGGTAAGTAAAATGTTGTTAAAATTCGTAATTGTGTATCTTTTGATAAGACGTAATATTGTCTGGTATTGAAGACCACACTTGGGCCAAAAATTTTAAGGGAGCATTTTCCTGAGGAAGAGTTAACTCTAGGTAGAAACAGGTTGTTAGAGGTTGGTAGTCTTGTGGTGTGGGAATGTATTGACCTGAATGGAATAAAATAGTCACCAATACGGTTAGGAAGCAGTTTGTTGTGATAAGAGTGCATGAATTTGCCTACTCATGAGGTATATATTTAGGAAAGGCATAAGATTTTTAGATGCTGGAAAGGTTCTTCTACAGATGCCTGCTTATTTGGTTTTATTTGATTGAAGTTTCCCTGTCACGCAGGCTAAGAAGTTCATTTTACCAGCTCGTACCTCCATACAGTTACAAGCTAGCTTTAGTCTTTTGATAATGTGGTTGAAAACATTCGGAAGTTGTTGCAAGGGTCATGTGCAGTGTTGTTCACAGTTGCGCATTAGCATAAGGTGAGCGAAAGAATTACTGTATTTATAACACAAGTGAAGCTTAGATTTTGCGTAGGGGTTAGGTGATAAAGCAAATGTCAACTATTGTGCATGNGACTGCTGCACTGATTGTATCCAGCATTAAGAGNCTACAATCATTTCTCAGTGCATGAGAAATTGTTAANTTTAGGTGCTATCCATATTTGCAATTATGAGTGTGATTTGACTTGGTTAGTCCAACAAGCAAATCATTGGACCCATCATGGAAAAATAGATGCTTTGCAGACAGGGTTGTGGAAGTTCGGTTTTGTGCTATTTGTGAAAACAAAATAGGCTGCAACATTTTTAAGTGTAATAATTGCAATATGGCAGTCCTGCCTCCTCTGAAAATCTGAGATGAATTTTTATATAGCTTGCAACTCTTTTGCTTTTAGTGACTAAATTGTGCGGATATTTTAATGATAACCCTACCAGTATAAATTGTTGCAAAATTGTTTCTTGATTAATAATCAGATTAATTGTACACCATGAAAGAATGACTAAATTGTAAATGGTCAATGTTTGAAATTTGGGTACGTATATGTTTTCACATTTTTTCATGATAAAATGGGTAATACGATTGTGGGTTATGGCTGTAACTTAAGAAAAACTGATTTGTTAAACAAAGTGGTTCAAGTTTTCTCAACCAAACTGACTGGAAGCCAACCAAAATTTTTATAGTCTGCATAAAATATTTTAAGGATGAATTTCTAAAAAGTGCTAAAATAATAAAATTAAAATTTGAAATGCAACCTGCTCCCACAGTTCACACAGAAGAAGCTTTAAAATGACCTTTAGAATTGCCTACTGCTTGTTTGTCAAGAAAACTCCTAAGCAGGAAATTTATTTGGACTGATCATAATGAAAGTTTCGACGATGGGCATTTTATCAAATCATCAAGTCATTTCAGCTGTTTGAACTCACCATCTGCTCACCTGAGAAAAAAAACAAATGCATGGGTAATACTTTGCGATATGGTTTGAAATGAAGAGACTGGCTTACCGCCAATGCAAGAAGCCAGATAACTTGATTAACTTTTGCATGTGCACCTACAGTTTTGCAGTTACCCATTAACACTTCCATCATGGTTTATTGATGGTCGAAATACAAAACTAACCCGGTGCAGAATGTTAGAAGATATTTCGCCATATTTGAGGAATTGTTTGACTAAGCAAAACATGCTATTTTTGTTTATTATTGTGAGTTATAGTGGCTCCGTGGTAGGTAAACCGACTTGTTTCGTGAAGAAACTTTTTTACAAACATTGCAGCCAGCATGGCAAGATCAAATACTCCATCTGTTTCGAATATTGTGAAGCTAAATGATTTCTACTGACATTTTGGTATAATTTAAAACAAGTGTGTTGTAGCAGAAGAGGTTGATTTCACTATTGCACAGAGTTGTATTGCATTTTGCTTGCTAAAAGATTGTCAAGCAAATGGCCGTGATTTGCAAGGTTAGGTGTGGTTTAGTAGTTTTATATACAGTAGTATAGCCTGCATTTTCCAGAATCGTAACATAATCTGCAACGCATAAATAAATACAAGCAGGATTTAGAAAAGACCCGTTAACGTTAACGGCTGGTGCACTCAGAATTACTGTTGCAGTCATTAACTGAAAGTACGTGATCGAGTTTACTTGCATTGAGAAAGAAGCCGAATCGGCCTGCTAGCGATGGCCTGCAAAAAGTGACATATCCGACCGTCTCTTAAGTTGGCCGTGGGCACATATATCAGTAAGATGACAGTGCAAGAATTTGTTCAAAGTTTAAACCAAATGCAAAGAAAACTTTTCTTCATATTTAATCGCTGATTCTACGTGTACAAACTCCACAGATCTAATTGCGCTAGTGCATAGGATAACTTTAGTCGGAATGTAACCTACGTGCAAGCAAAAGCGTTTTGGAATATTTTTGTATTTCGCAGTTGTTAAGGGATATTGTTCATAATGAACAGTGACGTTGTAACTTCCAGCTCGGAGCAGTGCAACAGCATTACTGGAGAAGATGATAGTAGCAACAAAACAAGAATTAAGCAAGGTAGGTTTTATGACAACGTTTCAATATTCTTCATAATAGGCCTCGAAATAACAGACATACTGTTGTAGGCGAGAATATGATAGCGCATTTTTGCTAACATCTTGGAGACTCTATCGCACTGAAATGTTACTGCAATTTTTATTAAAACAACAACTTAAATTCATATATTAATGTAACGAAAAGCCTAGTCCCAAAAACAGCTTGGAATCAACTTCTTCCACAGCATAATAATATGTGGTCAACAAAGTTTCCTTTAAACGCTGCTCAGATATGATCGATAAAAACAAAAAGCGTTGGTTTCATATGCCAAAATGATCAAAATTCTTCCAAAGATTAATTCAGAAGAACAGGCGCAGCATTTGTCAAAAACTCAGCAATTATTTTCAAGCTCACCTGAACCGAAAAACAAACGTGCTGTAATTAGAAACATATGCATTCAATGACAAATGTATTCCCCTCAAATGTATGTCGAACGTATGCATAACGAAAGCACCATAATGCTAGAAAAATGCACAAATTCTGCCAATATCCTTTGTTGGCGGTCGGTTGTAGATCAAAACTATATTTTTCTAGAAACTTGTGATTGTACACATAGCAAAATTAAGGACGATGAGACATGAAAATCTGTTGTTTTCATAATTATTTTGTAGACTTAATGTCAATAATGTTCCTCTAGCCAAACAGGCAAAATTAATTTCACAGGTTATGCATGCACAACCGAGATTATCCATGAAGCAAATAACTTCACTCTACAGGTGAATCAAGCAAAGCATATATCGTACATTTTTAAAAGGAAGTCAATTTCACGTAACAATACGCATCGTCAGTCCTTACATCTGCAAGCAATGCCTATTCAAAGAGATTTGAGTATATTTCAATCTATTAAAAAAAAGTAATATTAGTTCAGTGTTACTGGAACTACGTTCACTGCCTTCAAAATTTTGACGCGTGAATATCTTCAAATTTCGGTGTGTTTCGTATGATATTTCACATTCATGCATTTCTCTCTCTATTCAATTGGGAAGAAATTTTGCACAAAAACATTGAAATGTTTTTTCAACGTTCATCACACCATTGCCTGAATATGTTTTAGTGAACTGCAAGAAGCATCTGTCGTAAATTATTGAATAAATCCCTCTTTTGATTAAGAAATTCATAATTTCAAAATTATCTTTCCCAAACAAATTATGCTATGTACTTTCTTGAAAAATTGTCTTGTGAAGGTATCTTGATTTCTTAACCTGTGAAATTGTATATCGGAAAGCATTGTTGCGTGATAGTTAGTTTGTAGGAAAAGCAAACGTGAGTGAAAACATGCAAATATCGCAAGATTTATCTTTGGAATAAAATACGAATGAAAGACTAAATTCAGGAACTTGTGATCGTAATCGGATTTTAGTAGGTGTTATGTAAACAGGTTCCAAATGAACAAATCACAGTTAATGTTTTACTCGACTCGTTTTCGACTAGCATTTTAAGATGATGAAGAGGTTCTTCGTCAATTTCAAGAATCTTCATAATACGCCAATATGTTCAGAAGCATTGATTGACAAAATTCAATTAATTCATCCTTTCACATAAAATACACCCCTACTGGAGTAATTGTCTAACGTTTAAAGTTGTCACCATGTGCTTAGTCACATTTTGAAAATGCTTTTTCGTAAGGCTGCGTTGTGCTGTGTTTCAAAATTCACTCGGATTGGAAGTTATCTATAGCTCAGTTTCCCGCTGAGTGATGGCTGGAATAAGAGCTAAGTTCAGCTGTCTTTGTGCCACATATATTTGTGTCGAAGCACACCTCCATTTGGTCCGTTCTTCCACATTGCCAATAGCGATTCACAACTGATTAACCAAAGATATAACTATTTTTTATAGCGTTGGTACGAAACTGTTGCTCACTCCCTTATTTTGTAGTCGGGTGTGATTTATGATAGTCAGACTTCATCATAATGGAAACACATTGAACAACTGCGTTTTTTAACACTCCACTTGCTTAGCCCAATGCCTAGGTCTTTTGGCAATCACTATTATCTAATGTGGGTCCCTACTGACCCGTGACGTATGTACTGGCAAGCGAAGCAGACGGACATCGCCAAACTGGAAGTTTTTTGAAATATCGCGAATATCACCTACAAACGTCATGAAACAAAGCTCAGAAACGAGGAAAACGTAATATATTCAACGAATTTCTGAATTTCACGAAGAGTTTGGCGAAGAAAAGTTCAAAAACGAAAACAAGTGAACTCTCTATACAGGTAAGAACAGCACACAAAGTCAGTAACACGTTGTTCGGTTACTCTTTGCAGTACGAAAAAAGTACTGTGACGATTTCATGTTCGTTGCAACATGGTTCACCACAGTTTTTTTTAATTAAAAAATGATGAAAATTTTGCTAAAATTTTTTTTACCAAATTGTGTGGCTTTCTGGCCATAACGTTTGACCGAGGAACGCTGGAAACTAACCAAAAGCTCAAAAGACTCGGATTATAGCTAAGCTTCCAATTAAGGCCTCAGTAAAAAAATGGCTCGTGCGGTTGGTGCCCAGGGTCCATGACCTCGGCCAAGAAGTCCTAAATCTACCCTATACATATTGTTACACACAAAATTCACGAAACCTAAAACCTTCAAATTTTTTGAAATCCCAATTAGAAGATTAGCCGTATCTTTTGAGGTTTTGATCAGCTCTCTAACTCAATCGCCTGGCAAGTTATGGAGTTGCTAAATGACGCAAGAAACGTGGATTTCAGTTATGAAGTTGCTAAGTGACGCAAGAAGCATGGTATCTACCGGTTTCATGGTGGAATCTTGAAAAGGACCGCTATTGATTTATTTCATATGCATTTGTTGAAAAACTCTTTACGTTTCTGTTGCCCGCAGTTAATCAGTGTTTACAGCAAGGGTGTCTAAAGCATTTGGTGGGCTAAAATGTAGACATCGAAAGACTTCATGTATCGACAACGCGACGTCACAAATTCGGTGGCTACGTCAGAACAATTTGACTCTGCCCAACTCATCAGTTCGCGGACTTCACGGAAACACCTCATGGGGCGCAGGTGGCCCTCGGGCCGCATGTTTGACTTCGATTGCTCGTACGACATGTTCTTGTAAAAAAATGTTGCACTTTTACCTACCACTTTTTNGGGAAAAGTTTNATTTTTCGGCAAATTTCCCAAACGAAAAACGTGGTGTTTGCGAAAGCAGTGCTAAGGAGTAACTTGAGGAATACATNGAGTGTCAAAGTAGCGTATCTTTGATATGAGCAATACGCACTTGNAAAATTCGGCTCGGGTCGCTAGCAACACACATGGGGCATTTGATGGCTACTGTGGNTTTGTTTTGTGAAATAAAGATGCAGAAAACCAACTGAACGTTGCAGTGCCTCGGCGTTAAGTGACCCAAACGCCACATCGCTGCGTTGTGATTCAAGTAGCTGATATGAAATTTGAAACGGAAGAATGGCTAGTCACATTTTTCATTTCTAACTACGCTTATCNAATGCTTCTGAAGCAAGTTATTTGAACNTATTACACTATGTGCTGCCATTTCATTGATAACAAGTCTCTGCATCAAGCAAGTCATTCAACGCATTGTTTACGACAACATATTTTTAATGTCACGTTACTGTGCCTGGTTCAAAACGCCGCAACTCATCAAATCACGCCTGCATCATCAGCTTTTAATTAAATGTAAAAGAAAACAGCGAGACTGCAACCGTGGATGTGCGGCGATGAGCAGAAAAAGCACCAAAATCTCATGCAAATTTCTTAGTCAATCTTTCACAGCAGGGATAATAATCATTATTCAGTTTTTTCCCATGTGGTATGCTTGAATCCGAATCAAAAGATTGAAATTTGAGAACAAAAGAATGATTATCCCTTAAGCAAGACACAGTAGAATATATACTTGGAAACGTATCATAACTGTTATAAATTCAGTTGTTTGATAATACTTTTCAAAGAATAGTACGTTTAAAAAAATAAAAAATGCAAATGCAATTCAGTTGTTTTTGCGCACTCAATTTTGAAAGCTCTAAGACTGCGTCGCGTCGGAAGTTGGCGATGAGGAGATGCACTGTAGCTTGTTAACATCTGAATGCCGAATCTAAATCAGCAAATGTCTTACTGAAAATATTTTCCGTCTGTTATTAAGATTATTCTTGAATTTCATTTACGCTATGGAAATATTTTGTTAACATTTTTGCTATTTGACACACCATGTAGCTGCATGTTGTAGCTCCAGCTTTTTGCAAAGGCAGTGTATTATTTTGTTAGCGACAACAAGTGCTTTAGGATTGCGATATTTTTCTATGCTTTTTGAAAAATGCATTTTTTACAGAACAAATATATTTATCTATTTCAGGTGCCACCAACCCAACAAAAGTACAAAATCCAAACAGAAGAAAGGATACGATTATCTTTGCGACTTTAATTGCTGCATTCTTCTTACTTCTCAGCATCACTATTGCGTTTGGAATTGCCAATCAAAAGGTAAAGCCAAATCTTTTAAGAAAAACACATTATGAATATCACTTAATTTCACAATGCAGTCCAAGGTAAATAAACGGAAAAAAAATATTCCAATAGAAGAACGCCACATACGACGGCATTGAGTGCAGCAATCTGCAAAGTGTTGTTAAGAATCAACATCGTTTGCAATGAAAATGGAGATCAAATAGAAATTNAGTTCAATTTTGCTGTAAACACAATCTGCTGAAGCGCGACAACGGTCTACTCCAAATCAATGTTTCTCAACCGGNGGTCTATGGAGCCACAGGGACTCACAGACAGATTTTTAGGGGTCCTTGACCGTTGCGGGTATAAAATGAAAGCAAAATAGCAAAATGTCAAACTACCCGCCGCGGTGGTCTAGTTTGGAAAAGACAACGGATCGAGCGGAACTCAAAAATCAAGGCTATAGTGCAACATAAGGTCTGGCTCATGTGAAACACCACATGTTCATTCACTTTATCAAAGGTATCCAAGTTGCAATTATCGCGCCTTTAGCAACGCTTTTTGCACACAATTGCTTTTATTACACATTTCGATTGTTACGCAACAATACCAATGTGTTACCTGATAAGTTCCATGAAACATTCGTGATTTTTGGCGCGCTAATAGCAGCGGATGACAGCCTTTTCTAGTAGAAACCACTTTTACGAAGCCGTATTAAATGGTTTTGTTAAAGGGTCCACAGCTTTAAAGCAAGATCGACAAAAGGGTCCGTCACAGTGAAAAAGTTGAGAACC
>JGI24159J19872_10004063_pt1 | contig 18528 bp, 11 predicted proteins | sample Ectturendosymbi4_FD_19872 | JGI IMG/M metagenome (IMG submission 19872) | reverse complement strand
CACAGCGCTTGCCAGAAAACCAAGCCAAGGTAAGTTTCGCACCAGCCATATTGTAAGTATGAGGCACTTATCGTCAACGTAACCAGACTGGGCGGAGGCACAACCGGTGTAGTTGTTTCTTAAAGCGGTGCAGGAGATGGCGCTGCTGTTTGGCGAAAAGAAGACAACGGCTGAACTGATTAGCAGCAGAATGGAGATGGAGCGCAGTGTCTCCCACCACGGCCTCATTCCATGTCTTTCCAAAACATCTTCAAGAGACAGAATATCTCCAAGCGCCATGGCACGTAAATAAACGTTAAAAGATTTTGATTTATTTTGCCTGCATGAACCTGACTTTGAAACATGAAAAACAATGCGTTGATGGCTGTATCAGAAGGTATTTAATTGCGGCATAATCAAAGAAAAACGTGTTTTTATTCGCGAAAGTTGCATTCCAAAACGCAATCATTCCATATGAGCATGGCGAAACTTGCCGTTGCTTTTTGCGATTTAGGTTTTATACATTGTAGCTGTTTCTTCGTAAAAGCATAACAACCATTGAACTTAAAAGCAACGGATCATGACATTTTTATGTTGTGCGATCATAATGCTTAATTCAAACTTACATCACTCAAAAATTTTAACTACAAATAGGTATTTATTAATTGCTAGTTACCAGTGGTCAGTTACCACTGGTGATCGACTCATCGTTTCATTGGAAAATATCATGAGACACTCTAGAAAATGTTTTAATGCTGAAAATGCTGCTAGAAGCATTTATTGAGATTTTGCATTCTCAATGTATAAATAAAAAATTGGGTTAACTTCTTATCACGTCATTCTCAGGAACATTGGTTGTTGGTTTGAAAAATAGCCTAAATCTTGGAAAAAGTCCATTGCGTATCAGGTTTTGTACGGTTCACTTGTTTTGTTTCTCACCTGAACGTTCACTCAGTAAATGTTTGATTCATCCTGTGACATACAAAAGATACAAAACGTTTCCAGTAAGCCTGACTTTTTATCTGCAGGTAAGTAGGTACCTTCGTTGAAAGATGAATATGTAAAGATGTTTTATGCTGCATAAACTTTCCACTCTACTGAACTTTGTGTTTCTTCACTCATGTAGACAAGACTCGTTTTGGCCTGCACCTAATACATTTGAAAGCTGGTACCTTTAGATTAACTGTTTACAGTTTTTATTGAATTGGAAATAATGCGCTCGATCACTTTTATGGCCACAGTAATTGCTCTCATTTGCGCAACGCTCTGCGCTTATTAGCTGAATCAACTGCGCTGCTGCTTCAAGTCCACGACAAAAGCATCTCGACGTAGGTCGCATCCTGATGAATGGGATGCAAAAAACCGCAGAGTTGCCAGGGCAGGAAACTTTCTGCAGAGTTGATCGACACCAGGTGTTTACTGCTTGGTACGGAGTGTCCATTTCTGCATGTAAAAGACGGCGTAGAGGCAATCACAGGAACTAAAACTCCTCTACTCTGTCTCTATTGATGTACTGTACGTGACAACAGCACGAGTACAAACACGCTGCTGTGAAAGCCATGCAGCAATTTATATCGTGGCTGGAACTTAAAGTCGCCAAAGCTGGTCACACCGTTCGACCACGCCATGCTTATCACGATGCAGGCTGTGTTGCCAACTCCTCTTACAATGGATATACCAAATCTAAGCTGAAAATATACCTAATATATACCAAATTTTTCTGTAACAAAACACTTAAAATATAGTGCTGTTTTTGCGTGCTTTTTTCTATTTTTTACTTCACTTAGAATTAAATGATCAACAGTTGCTGTTGACCGGTGGCATCATCATAAGGTTAAAGCTGCAACATCAATATCTACATTCCTAATTTTAGCAGTGACACCTATATTAACATTATTAACCACAGGAAAATTCAACCTCCCACCTCCTGCAACTGCACCTCTATTTATTTGGTGGTCCACCGTATTACTGTATATTATATAGCTGCTTTGCTGTTTGAAATTTTCTTTTTGTACACTTTGCAAGAGGAATACAAAGCACCAGCAGAATTCTGTTTTGCAAGCCATGCTTTGCAAGCCATGTATCAGTAAATTTTCTCTAAATCGTCTGGCACTCTCACATGCAGTCTACCAAATTTTGGATGCCAATATCTGACTAAAAGCTCATACCTAACTCATTCAGTTTTTCAGAACTTCTCAGTGCTTTTCCATTTTCATTCTTTCTCCGTTCACCAAAAGTGCACGTATACTCCCATGTTTAACAAAATCACTGAACTTTCGCTATACATATAGTTTCAAACTTTCAACATGACTATGTTTTCTCTGTTTCAGTTCTGCAATAATATGACAAATAATATGTTTTTAGTACTCAAACAAACCCCACGACAAAAATATACCAAACTAAAAATTTATATATCAAGCACTTTGAAAATATACCAAAATTGAAAAATTTGGTATATATGGCAACACTGAAGGCTGGTTGTCGCATTCGTGCTACGTGTGACGAAATAACACCAAAAAAACACTTCCTGTTAGTTTACCAATATGAGTTAGTTGTTCTGTGATCTTCGCGTGCAACAGCGAACTCTAACGGTTTTTGCATTCAGAAAAAAATTCAGCAACAGATTTTGTCTTTTAATCTCACACTGGTTAAATGCATTCAACTATTTCTTCTCGTTCGGGAAGCTTTTAAGACAGTGGAGCTGGTTTGCAGAGTGACAATGGTAAACCGACTTAATGTGTAGTTTGTGTGTGTACATGAGAAAAAAGTCGATATAATAATTATGAAATTTCTGGCCAATGCTGGCAAATCAGACATTTTTTGTTTAAACGGCGTTGCATGCATCAAAAGAGTTCATAAATGTGGAAAACGAGATGCAAATTTTTCGTGGTTTGTGGATTTGTAAAATATTCATTATTCTTGATTTTTTGAAATATAGAAGTGCTATGAAATTGTGCGAAACAAAAGTGTTTTGTTTGCTTAAAGAGACTGCACCAATGTGCACCCATTGTTGGTGCGCAATTTATAAAGCCTGCAATACTGTTTGCAGTTTCTTTAAAGAAAACGTTAGGTACCCGATATGGATATTTAGGGACCCGATTTTTCTGATTCTAGGGACGTGATTTTCTCTGATTCCGGGGACCCGATGATAATTTTCTCTGATTCTAGGGACCCGAATCGGGTCCCTAAAACACCTAAAAAAACCCTGCTGTTTGTCTAATCACAAACATGACAGTTCCAAATGATCAGAGCAGTTTCGCAATTGCAATAAAGTACCTGATATGTTTAAGATTGAAATTAGTGTTCTATCGGACGTAAATCGGACCCACATCATGCGCATATCAGTGACAACTTTGACATTCCGTTCTTGTTTATACCTTTCTACTTTTCACATCAGACTGCAAGCTTCGAAGGGTTTTAGAGAATCCTGAACACATGTAAAGTCAACGAAAAAATATCAAGCTAAAAATGGTAAAAATCTGTGGACGATCAACTAAAAATGGCTGAACTTAGTAATTATCAACGGACAAAGTAAACAAACGTATCTAGCAGCTCTTCTACTTTCCACAATTAAATATTTAACAAGAATGGAGAATGCTGTTGTTACTGTTGAAATATTTTAGGTTCTTGTTTGCAATAGGTAAAATTTCCGCGAATTGATGAAGATTTGTTTAATCATGAAAGAATTCCAACTCTTTCATGTTGGGTTCTTTGAACAGTTTCGTAAACTTTTCATCGTTTTTCACCAACTGTTCAACATTTGAACTCTGGAGACGACCGAGTAGCAACTGATGGATTGACTTGTGCGCTCAAGTTTTGACAAACTCTGACGCCATTTATTGTCCGATGCTTTCCAGGCAGATCAAGGTGCAAACCTGTTGGTATTTGGTGTTGACAGAACCGATATCAACCACTGTGAGTAAAATGACCAGCTTCAGATGCATGCCTTCAGCAAGTTGGATTACTTTGTCCTTTTTTCAATTTACGTACCACTTCAATTCACATATAGTCACTGTGTGTAATTTGTGTCTCTTAATTCAATACATGCATTTGCGTGCAGCCAACTTATATGCATGACTTGCGGACCCCTGTGTTGCTGCTGGTGTTCTTTTTTTGCAGGAGCAGCGCGTTAGGCTCAGCGGATCACTTGTGGTGGTGGATGAAGTTCGAACACGGGACGTTCAGTATACCCGACCCCAGGAGCTTCCAGCCTCTCCATTCCAACAATATGATGGCTGCATTGGTTGACTCATCCTCATTCTACAACCGCTGCAAACATTTGTAGAGCTTGCCAGATGCGAAAGTGTTATGCCAACCAGGGCAGAGTTTCATTTTAGCTGAGTTTATACTTTCTCTGCCACGCCCAGATCTTTGCGGATCTGAGCACCTGATCCACCGAGAGAGGCAGGCTGCGACCCAGCACTCCCTGCGCAACTGTGTTGATCATCTGGCAGCTCTTTCCCACATTGGCTATACGATTCGATGTAAATTTGGCTTGCTATGCACCTTTATTGACCAGTCAAGGGGCAACGACTCGATAGCCTTCCGTTTTGTTTCGGTACCCTGGCGTTTTTGCAGTTGCTATGATTTCTTTCTCGTCTTTGAAATTCTTAATTTTCGCCAAATAAACTCAACTCTGTGGCTTGGATCTACACATTGAAAAAAACTTTGTTCGATGATTGACTTCAGTGTCTTTGTTGTTCTGTGTCGAAACCCTTTCATATTGCATGTATTGTTAGATTATCCAGTGAAAAGATGTTTGCACCGAACTTTAATGTTCTTACAGTATTTATGAAGCATAAAACTATTCCCTTGCTGCACCAGATGAGCCAATGAACACAATCGGCGCAAACCCTGCTCAGGAAATCCGGATGTCCATCACCCAGGGGTTTCGTTTTGTTGATTTTATATACTTGGAAAAATGTTGGAAAACTGTATTTCCACGACTTTTCCTGATTTAAGAGGCAAGTGACATCGTGCCAGAGTTATTTTGCAAAAATGTCCCTGAAAGCCCAACGTGCATATACTGTAGAAAATTGGGGCACTATACTACCTAGCGTTACCTAATTTGCAGAAAATTTTATGCACCTTACTGCCTTAACCTCTCAATGTTATTTCAAGTGAAAAACGTGTGTGGCCAAATATGACCACAGAAACCTTATATGTGAAGAGTTTTCCTACACCGGCTATGTCCAACCCGCGGACCGCGGGCCGCATGCGGCTCGGTCGAAGGCTTTGTGCGGCCAAGTTTAGGTTTCACTGTAGTAAAAGTAGCGTACATACTAACAACCTGCCCTTATTTTGATAATCTTAATTTGACATCTTTGATGCAGGTTGTCCTTAGTGCCATTTTATCACGTCTGTTACCATTGCCGTTAGGATTCGAACACTTTCAGGACATTAGCTTAAACTAAATTTAGTTTGCTAAGATCAAAGTAAGCCATTCAACGTGTAGCCCTCATTAATATGCCTTTTACTGTGCGACCCTAGTTAAGACAGTGGCATAATTTTTGGCTCAGTAAGCCAATTGGGTTGGACATGGCTGTCCTACAACATGACTTGATTGAAGAAAAAACAGTGGTAAAACGCGCATAATGTTTTCTACGCACAAACAAAATTCCCTTCTAAACATCCCCAATTTAGAGGTACAATGCATAAAATTTGTATGTTGCGTATGTTTCCCTGCGCAGATACAATTTTTTTGTGGAAGTGATTAAAAATGGATGTCTGGAAGTAAAAATTAATTTGGTCGGGAAATAACGGATGTTACGTGTCCCAGGATAACGTAAACACATTTTGGGTTGCATTAAGTCCACCATTTCCCGACTCATACAGCGTTTCAAGGTTTCCTGAACAGGGTTCTAAGCGGCCTGGTGAAATATTACTATCGTCCAAAACTTCCTGCTTTGATCTCTTCACAGTTCAAAATCAAAACGATGTCAAAATTAAAGTAGGAAGATTCGAAGGAGGAACAACTGAAGAGACGTTATTTCCAGAAGAAGGCAAAAGTTCCACAACAAGTGCTTTGTGTGTACTTCACTGCACCTGAATGGCACGTAAGTTCACGGGAAACGTTAAAGCCACAAGATCATTCGTCAAACGCAATGTATTCACGGCACGAAGCTTTCTTTGAAGTTCGAACAAGTTCAGAGCGTTCAAAACAACATCTCGATGTCAACGCTGAACGGATTGCTTGCATGATTGCATTGATCACAGAATAACTGTTTGGCAAGCTACACTAATTTCTCTACATATCGTCACCTTGGGTCTCTAGATACGTGGTGTGCGTGTACGTCTATTCACGTGCGCTGTAAATTTTATGTTGAATTTGCACGAAGAAGAAACAACAAACAGTATGAAGTTAGTTAAAGATTGTTTTGTCGTGGCTGGACTTATTACTCTTTAAACTTGAAGAACTTTCGCAATAGAAAAAAGGCTGTATAGGATCAAAGCAATGAGCTGACGGCTGAATGAAAGGAAGAAGTGCTTTTCAATCATAGTCTTTTTGTATAAGCTTTCCCAAGATTTTCACATCTGGTGAATGTAGTTTCTATTTCTCCGTTTTAATTCCGGTCGATCTTCATGGATTTTGTTCGGTTTGTGACGTCGCTTGCGGATGGGCGTGGCCAGATTCAACGTGGTTGTGCTTCCCAACCAATCAGCGATGTCCTGCTCGTGTTGGTTCAGCCACTCGATGTTGCTTTCAACGGTTCCTATGTAACCTTCTATGTTGCTTGTCCACCACGAATCGCCTTTCACCAGTTCCTTGAACGATTCCAACTAAAGAAGAAAGTAGACTTACATTCCACTGCGTTTCGAAAACAGGCATATGTTTCTATTCGTTGTCTGAAAAACGCGCAGGATGAGAATACACTTTACAAAGCTAAAACCATTTATCGCTATCTTAGCTGTGTTCAAGATTTTATCTCTGTTAGCTTTATTCATCATCACTTCAAGCGTTGGAGGTCTGAATCAAATACCACGTTTTGACCAGGTGATACTGAGCAACCTATAAACGTTGTAGCTCAAAAACAAAGGACAGTCTGCTCCATTTAGCAGGACAGGTTCATTTGATGCTTGGACAACCGTAGAGTTTTAAATGGTTTTGCGTTGGAGCCTTCACTGACAAAATAACGTGTGATAGCAAATGACGTTGATCGTGTCAAACCATGCGAGCACAACTCGACTGAATTAAACGAAATAAGAAAACATAAGTCTTCAGTAATCAAACTGACATTTCGAACTTTTTTACATTGCAGGGCACAAATTCTATTGACGGTTGATATTCGCAGTAATAGTCCCAGATGCTATAATGCGGGGGTCATAAATATTTGGTAATTCTAAACATACATTCATGCATCTTCATGCCTACAGTATTTATTGCAATATAAGCAAGCTGGCTTGTCTTACCAGTTGAACGTCATAGGAGGTAGATAATCTTGGAACTACATAGTAGAGAAGGTTGTTCAGCGCGTTTGGTCCATATGCAGCTCTGAAGACATCAAGAAAACGTGGTTTGTACTTGAGCATGTGACACACTACAGGCTGCTCTTTATGATTGTAGGCCTACTTTACAGTAAAAACATTTTAACAATGACCACGAGTGCTAAAAGTAGTATTTTTCACTAAACATGAGAAATGCCATCTTGAAACAAATTTATCATTACAAGGTTTGATTCATGCAACAAAGAAACGGAATGGTCGGTACGTTCAAGTTTATTGACTGCTTTCCACTGGTAGGGTTGCATGTTTTCAGACTCCTGGTTTAAACGCCTGAATGGGACGTTGTTGATCCGAACGAAAATGTATAAACACCTCTAATCTATAATACCACCTTCGGCGCTAGGCTTTACGTCGTACGTCGTAGCATGGTTCAATGCGAGGGATGCCAAAGTACGTCCTGCGACGTATTTTGGAAAATTTTATGCAACAAACACCACGGTAGACATTTTATATTGGCAAGTGAGTCATTGGCTATACTGTGGTTATTAGAAACTGACAGACGTTGCATGGATGCGGGATTCCGTGCTCAAGGACAACCGGGCAATTGCTCCCCCTGGCTTTTCGGAAACATGCTTAGTTGCTAAGTACAGTAACGAGTTACAATCATTTTGCTAACCCCGAAAATAACAGCTGGTTGCGGCCCTTCCTGATTGGTGAGGTTATTTGACGAGACGTTTTGAAGTTGTGTGGGCTGGTAATGGAAAAGGGAAAACAATTTGTATGTAATAGTGATTGTTTTATTGTTTTATTTGTTGTGTTTTGTGCAATTTTAATTCATTTCAGGCCTAATCAGGTAGTGGCTTTTCGGAGCCATTAGACCGACTGGCAACCTTTAGAGAAAAGCCTTCAGGCATATTTTTGGCAAGGAAAGGTGTGTTGCTGAAGTTGAAAACGCAGGCCAGTGGGGTTGGTTGACTAGATGAACGCCGTGGTCTTTTACCAATACTGTGTTACACAGTGACAATCTTGCGTTACATTAATAAATTCCCTTGCTATTGTGTCTTCATTTATTCTAATGTCCACTGACAATTGATGGGCCTTTGAATTGTTTCTGTTTATTGGCTGAGTCATATGAAACAATAAATAACAAATCAATCAAGCAATCAATCAATGTGTGAAATAACAAAAGGTTGATTCATAAATTCTGCGTATTCTAAATTGTATTTTTAGTTTTTTTGTTAAGTGTCGCACGATCGCCCAAACCACCTAAAAAAGCTTGGCACCACAGCGATTTTGGCTGGAAAACTGCCCAGCGCAGAAGGTGATACTTACCACACTACCGTCAACCTCTCTGTATTGATGTGATAATGTTGGTTATGGACGAAAATTAAACTTTTTCTGTTGAAGAAAAAAAAAATTAACAAAAAATTTCCTAGAAAAATACGTGATTTTCTGAATTTCGTTCAAAAAATTTTACTTCTATTTCAATTATCGCATACTGCAGCACCATTATGGTATAAACATAAACTAGCGGATAGCGACCCAATTAGACAAGGATGCGCGGCAATCAACTTAGGCATCTAAGGGTTAAGAAAATTTACATCCAACATTGCATATTCATCGCTATTTCTTTCAACAAAGATATTTGACTTTTTACAAATTTGAGTTCTTTGAAATATGATGTTAAAACTACGCTTTGTTTCTGTTTACATAATGGTGGGTCCAAATGTTGCAAACGTTGCTTTAACTTCCAACAATCAAGGGTTTCCATATGAATGGAATTGGTATTATGTAATGGGGAAGTGGACTTGAAGTTTGTTCCATGTACAATCTTTTGGAATCTTTAGCCATATGGTAGGAATTTTCTACGAGTATTATATGCTCACTGAACGGTATTTCGCGCAGAGGTTCGGCGCTGCAGCATAGTGCTGTGAGATCCTCGAAAATATGATTATTGGACCCTTTTTCTGGTGACAACTTCAACAATGGTCACGCGATTTTTACTGGCCCTTCTGATTGGACTTTTTGTGGTATGTTAGCTGCGATTTTGTGGTGCTGCACGTGCACATGAAATGCTGTACGTCGTGGGATTCTAATTGGATAGTCGGAAGTTGCCATGGAGCGGAGAAAAAAAAAGTGTCGTGTGGTTAAGCCTGGCAACAAGGATAGTTCCTGCGATTTCAAATTCTGTAATTTAAAATTGTTGCTAATTGACAACAAATCACAAGCGCTGCTGTTTCTCCCAAGACAGTTTTACGGCCAAAACAAGAAAAGTACGAACATGTTTGATATTCTGTTCCAGTTGTTGTAAGCGAACGACAAGGCTCCGTATTTTCCNTAATCCTGCCGTGCAATGTAAGAAAACACTCGGTACAGTTCAGCAGNCGGAAGATTGTTGTCGTCCAAAGACCATTCCAGGTACGTTTCCAACACCCAAGGATCTTTACTGCAAGACATTCCATTTCTGTAGATGTGAAGAACAAAATCAAATGGTTGTTTACTGTTCCATGAGGTAATCAATTTTGGTTTAGTGGCAAATTGAAAGGTGACAACTTCAACCACTATAGATTTAATGATTAGTGAAATAATGAATATCTTCTTATTCAAAATGATGATTGTAAAATATTTTAATGCAATCGGCTAGGGTATTCGCCTGTCGCTTCTTTATTGTACTTACAGCATGTCTCGTTGATTGTCGATGTCCTTCGTGATTCCATACTGTGTAGCTAAGAAATTCCATTCGTCCATGCCAGTCTCTCTAACGCCGTAGCAGTAGACCGCGGCACGATAAGTTCGGCTTAATCTGACCGTGAGACAAGTTAAAACCATAGACGCAAAACTGTTAGCATTATACCAGTTGAAAACAAAGATATAACGACATGTGTACTACGGTTTCAAATACAATACTTTCAAATATTGTCGTTCATTCTCCTCAAGCATTTCATACACGTTTTGTATTTTCCTGACATAAGCACATTCCGCTCATTTTATCACAATTAACCGATATTCATAAAAAAGACCTAATGCAGTTGCGATGTGTATTGTCATGCCTCAGGCGTTACTGATGATTCGTGTACCAGACAACTCAGCGACGACACAATCATAATATGGAGCGACATGTAGCAACGGCAGGTCTTTTCACGGGAGTCTCACATTATGACTTGCCCTCAGTGATTGAATAGGTTACGTGCCGTGTGTCAATGCGCTATAAACTTGGCAATCTTAAAATTAGTAGCAGATAGTTTTCCTACTTGTTCACACTTGGGTTCATCATCCAAAGGTGAAGATGATCAGTGGCGTTGCCAAGACAAGACTCACTGCCATAGTAACAAGCTTTATCAATGCCAAGCTCCCTGGTCAGCCTGAAAATACAATCAAAGCCTCTGAAACTGCACGTCCAAGGGGTAATGTACCTTTCGAATGCAGTGATACATAAAGTTGGGTCCCTACAAGTATTAAAAAGCCAACAAAGATGTTTACATCACTTTTCAGTGATGTCAGCAAGCCTTATCATATCAGCAAAGATATTGTGCTGCCAATTTTGATATGCCCTTTCGAGATCTCTGATCACGAAGGCTGCTCTAAACCTACTTGGATCGCAAACTGACAATATCTATTAAAATCAGGTCAAAAACTGTTGTGAGGCTGTATGAAATCTTGCAGTAGCACTCTCACCATGAAATAATGCCTGTTCAATGCAACAGGTACGTTGAAATGAAGAGAAAGGTTTAGAAAGCATCAACATACGGAATGAGATGGTGCTATGCTTTATCATAATCAACTAAAATTCTTTCATATGAACTGAAGATACCTAGCGATTGCTTAATTTCAGTCCAACTCAATTTAGATCGTCAACGAAGCAAGGCTGCTTTGTGCTTTGCTACGTACCTAGCTATCGTGAGAGCATCTGACGTGTTTGAGTCATCCCAGCCATACTCCTCATAGATCGAAGGTTCCACCAGGTTACGCATGTGGTTCTGAAATGAAAGGAGATGAAATAATCCTGTAAGCGTAAGTTCCGCTGTAATGAATCGCACTTCTTCTGTGACATTTGTCTGCAAATTAGCAAAACAGTGCAGTAAAGCATTAGAGTCCCGACTCCTTTTTAATCAGCGAAGAAATGAGGAAGTCTGATTTTGTAACAACTCCAACACTGAAACTACACAATAAAAACATAGGACAAGAACCAAAGTTTTCAGACATTCGATTTTGTGTTATGGGATTTGTATTTTTCTGCTTTATGTAAAATGATGTCTGAAATTAGATTTAATAATATCGATACACCAACCATGGGAGTTTGTTTTTTTAAGGTTTTCATACTATTCCACAATAGACACTGGAATTCTACGTCTCAAAATCTACCTTTGCTAGCATCAATTGTTTTGTCGAAATAAATAGCACCACGAAAAAAACTGCTTGTAAAAAGAGTGCAAGCATTTGTTTCTGACTACATGCTGTTCCTAAACATTATCTCATGACTTGCTTTTTCTGCGCTGCCTTCACCACTTCATGGCGAAGTTTCTTCTTCTTTTGAGCCAGTTTTTTACCCGCTGCTTAGCCGCACTAGATCTCGGTGCAGATGTTGAGCAGCCAGTCGATTGTCTCATCGTCCAGAGCCGTCAGGCCATGCAGTCCATGGGGAGGTCGATGGATTGGGCATTGGAGGACAACATGGTCTACGGTTTGTTCTTCTGCGACGCACGCACAGGCAGCAGAGGAGGCAATACCCCATTTGTACAGACAGGAGTCCTGTGTGCCCCGTTCTTCACGAGTTGCGAGGCGATAGAATTTGCTGAGACGGGGCACAGGCGAGAAGAGCGTCCAGACCTGCCAGTAAGTTTGTTGATGGTTCTCCACGCCTTGCGGGTTAGTGCGAAACGTCGATGGAATTGCCAGCTGCCCCATCGCTCCAGTTTCTTCGGTTGTAGCCGAGATAGTAGGGATGAAGCGGCGCTATCAGTGTCAGTCCCCACTGGGTCCGGAAATGTAGCGATAGAGCGCCTCGCACTCTTTGTCTCTGCATGGCGCGCAGTCTTGCGACGGTCACGTGGGATGCATTGTTTAGCATCAAATAGTAGACTCTCGCAAATTCCTGGTATGCCCTCTAAATGTTTGTTGTGTCCGGAGGTGGAAGTCTCTCAACGGATTCACCTTAGAGAAGGCAAACGCGCTTCCAATCAGCCTTGTGAAAGTTTCAACGCTTCACCGGATTACTGTGGGCAGGAACCTTGGGTCTTGGTGGTGTTCTGAGCGAGGGCCGATGGTGTGACAGCAGGAACTTTCCAAGAACATGTCTATCTGGCAGTCGGCTGTCCTGGCCGAAACTCGCAAAAGCCAGGTCCGGGTTGGTGACGACGTTCCATCGGCTGGAGGAGAAACTGGCTGCTCCCTTTGGGTTGTACAAAAGCCAGAGTTTGATGGCTGTTGCCCAGGAGTTCAAGCTCTCACCGTCATGTTCTGCTTTAACCCAATTGACATGTTGGCAGTTGAAGTCGCCAACATACAGGCTGGGGTGTGTTATCGTCGGGAAGACCGTTGGTGTAAATTGCGAGCGTGGAGGTTTGTAGAGGTTAATGATCTTATATCTTGCGACGTCTCCACACAACCACTCAGTCTCTGATTGCTTTGGAGACTGATCAACCAGTGACCATTCCAACCGCTCGTGGACAAACCCTGCAAGACCGTGCTTCCTGCTCAAAACTGACCCAGCTAGTGAGACGTTGGAAATCAGTAGCTTGTCTGCAGTTGTGCAGTGTGTCTCCTGTAGAACGATGATGAAGGCCTTGTTCTCATAAGCTAGTTGCTCAATGACAGATATCTTGTTTGCAGTGAGCCCTTTGGTGTTCAGCTGGAGTATATTGGGTCGTGGGTCATCTTCGGCAGTATTTCTGCTGCCGCGCCATTAGAAGGGCGGTTTATGACCCAACCCACGGCGAACACATCCCATCCAGCGCGGGTAGCAGTGGTTGTTGTCCTAGTGACAGATTTAGTTGACATTTGCAACGAATATCGTACAGAGAGGGTTACGTGAAGGCACCTGTCATCCTCCCCAAGAAGCTTATCAACTAGTAAGGATGAAATGCTGAGCCTGGAAAAACTTTGTTTGTTTCGTGCAGTCGATCACAACATTGGAAAAGCCCAGGTGATAAAGAGATAAAATAGATATACGTGCATTTTGTTGGCTTGTGCTCAAATACTTTGGAAAACCTCTTTTGAATCACGATTCAAGCACTTTGAGCACAGCACAAAAGAAGCGGACCCAATACGTCCGTTGCAGTTAATAAATCGACGTTTTTTTTACTGTGAACTTAAAATTTTCTACTGACGTNAAAANTAATTTCAGGTTTCGTTCTGATGAATAGAAACACGCACGTTGAATCCCGCGNAGCTTTTAGGAACTTTGTATGNATATTTCGTTCTCTACTTCGCACAGCAGCTTTTTCGTACCGTTAATTAAAGATACCTACCNTGAAATCGACATAAATTGGAGAGTTGCTCANCTTGTTGTCGTAACTTTCTATTTCGTGAAGAAAAGACTCCCACGCAATATAGGAGAGTTCCTGGTACATGTATGACGAAATTTCAAATGCTCGCTTCACTGACGTCATATCCGCACTTCATTACAAAAAATTATATTAATGACAGAAAATTTCTGTACAGTGGCAACAATTTTTAAATGAGTCGAGTAGTTGTTTCTCAATCGAACATTCAAAGCACACGTTAAAGTTAGGTGCGGTTTAAATCAATTACTGGTGGGTTTCTGCAAGATGAGGACCAGCAACACAGTGATAGTAAAACGTACGTTTTGTGGATAGATATATAAAAGTTGTCATCAAATTTATGACTACAGCAACATCGCCACCATCAACATTTGTTAGTTCCGTAATGAGGCTGTATATGCTGTGCCTGTCATTTTTTCTTGCAACGACATACCCATACCTATAAATTTATCTTTTTAGTCCGCAATTTGAAAACATACAATAAAGTTACCTGACAAGGTTGAAAGCGTCATCAATCAGTTGAGCTCTGTTTTGCGGTGATATATCCTGAAAAACAAAATTTTATTTTGTTTTTGTGGATTCGATGAGTGTTAACGTGCTTATACTCATGGATGTTAATGAATTGTTGCTTGTGTAATTGCGACACTTGAAAAGGAACAGCAAAATTATTTATTCCATTAAATCTTTCAATTCGAATTATTTTGTTCAAATTGCAAACAAACTGATGTTCGTCTTGCTAGTAGGAATGCGAGGTCCATGTTGACTGGATTCCAACAGGGTCGCAACCATACCGATGACCTCGGAAAGACAGCACTGGCTGCTCACCTGCATTGTTGCATTGCAGGAATGCAGCAAATGCATTGCTGCATTGCACCTGCATTGCTGCATTGCAGGAAACGCTGACTTCTGGAACGCATGAGTCGCTGGTGAGGACCACTTCACAGTTTTTGGACACTGCAAAGCAGCTATGGACAAGAGTTGAGCAGGTTGTGTGTTGTGCGAATTGCCCCCTTTGAACAAATAACGTGAAATGCTCCCCTTTGAGCAAATAACGCCACCATGTGAATCCAAGTCAGTACCAACCGCAACAGTTGCACAGCAAAACCTGGACCACTGGCGGGAACATTTTTAGGAATTTATCTGCTCCATGACTCACGTCTCGGAAGACGTCGTGCATACTATCCCATCCTCAGCACTCTAAGCAAGCTGGCCGCCTTGGGAACAGCAGAGGATCTTCGACTGGCAGTTGATGAATGTCAACATAACAAAGCTCTCGGTGCTGATGGCATCACCTCAGGAGTAATCAAAGTCGTCGAAGTCTGTGACTTGCTGTGCTGCAGCTGGATTGAGAAGTCGTTTCCACATAAATTTCAAAATCATCACCCGTTTAAGAGTAAGGGAGACCGCAACGATTGCAAATCTCCTGAGACATTCCGGCGCCCAGCATTTATGGAAAGATGTTTGCTGAATTTCTTCTGTCAAGGCTTTGTGTTTTGACAGAAGTTTTTTTTTTTTTGAATTGAAATGCAAGCTTCAGATCCAACCACTCCTCTAGCAACGTGCTGTTTTCCGTGCGACAAATGCAGAAAAAACTCCAGGAATAAAACAACAAAATGCACATTACATGTGTTGACCTTATAAAAACCTTTGATCGTGTCAGCTTTACAGGATCTTGGATGCGATCAGCTATCCTTCAATCTTCTCTGCCTGATTGCGTTGCTCCATACCGATATGACAACAAATGTCTGCCCGAACGGGGCATCAACCGGGCCATTTCCTACACTCCGCAGTTCCAAATGGGTCTGTGTGCTGGTTCATGTCCCTTTCTCTATCTTCTTTGCAGTGCTACTGCATTATCTTGAGAATTCCACTTATCCGAAGATAGGCATACATCTCCACTTACGTAAGAGAGGTTGGCAAGATTTGGCAAAAAACGATATTCAATTAATTGAGACCCCTGGAAATCTCTAGGGGTTAATTAGTTCATTGTTGTTTCTTGGTTGTAACTTGCTAACTACTGATGCTGGATTGCCAATCAAGGACTCTCAAAACGCGTATTTTCGCCTAGCTCATTTTCAAAGGAAAAACGGATAGTTTGCTACTTGAAATTTTTCGCAAGCCCCGATTACATCGTCAAAAATCCTTTGACTTACCTAAGACATGCCTCCACACCAAAAATGGTAAAACTCAAGCCAATGCTCATAGTGCCCGGATTTTTTGAAGTCGAAGCTAGGAGATTTCTTGCTTCTTTAGAGGGCTTGAACAGCTCTTTAGCTCTATCGGTCGGAAGTGCGTGCCACCATAGTGTCTTTGCGGTTCGTAAGGGTTACTTTATGATTCATAGTGAAAATTGAGTGACTATTTGTCCTACCAAGGAAATATTTTGACAAATTCATGTAAGCTTTTAAATATTTTTGTCTAACAGTATAATGCCACACACGAATGATTAAACCTGTTTTGCTTTATTAAATATGCAAAAGAGTCTAAATACTTGTTTAGAAGCCGACAAAGTAATTCCCATTGAGTTTTTTCTCATTTTTTGCCAATCAATCAGCCTATGTAAGTTTGTGATATAGCAACAAGTTCCACCAGGCAATTATTTGGAGCGTGAACTCGGTAACGTGACCAGAATGTTGAAAGTAATAAGATATTCAATTTTGTTTCCTACGCAAATGTTAACAAAAATCGAAAAATGCATGTCGCACAAGTTCCGAGCATACTTATTTTAAAACGAACACTCGTTAGATTTATTGTCTTTGTACTCGATATGTTGCTTCATATGGTGAACGTCTTTATAGTTTTTTTGGAGTTCTCCACCTGATAAAGCCAATGCATAACGATTGGTGTTTTTGATAAGTAATTCAGATTAAGTTAACCATAGTAACAACTCTTGTGATGAAAAAGCAGTGATTTATCTAGAGGTTAAGGTCTGCAGCTCATTTTAAAAGGATGTTTTCCGTTTTTTGACAAACGATACAAAAATGAAGAAAGTAGACTTCCAAAAGTGAAAGTGAAGCAAATTTACAAAAGAATTAAATGTCACACGCCAAACGTTATAATCAGAATGAGAATTTTTTCTACTGCACCCAATTTATAAATGTGGTTCTCAATGCAGATTTCTTACAAATGACAAGAAGCCCACTTTCAAAGAGCTTGAAAAACTTACAGAAAACGAGTCCTCCTTTAGTTTCCTCACAATTTCATCAAATATCTCTTGTTCGTAGAAAACTCTATAAAACCCCTTGGCGTTGATGTTTGCTAAGATGTAGTTATCACTTCCAACTGGGATATCAACTGTGAACAAGGAAAACATGCATTTTTTCAAAAAAAGGCTATAACAAAAACAAAGCAAAATCACGTTTTCTTCATTTGCAGAAAGCGTAATGCCGCGTTTTTGCAACTTAACACTTTGTTGTTGTTATTTTCTTCATCAACATGTTTACCAAAATTTGTTTTGGAATATGATTGTATTAGGTGGAGGTATTCGGTGTCCTTCAGAGCATGTGATTTGGTGAAATGCACGGGATTACACAAGCGTTTTAGAATAATTTAAAAACTGTCCTTCAACCATTAGAATCATTGAAAATCTATTGTCATTATTACTCACAGTCAATGTCAACGCTAAACAATTTCGTAAGCTACATACAAAAAGTCGTTCGTATTGGCAGTGAACAAAACACCAGGATTTTAAGAAAAGTGTGAACTTTTTAAAGATTGTGTTGAACTTCAAATAAATGAATGCGGTTTCCATAACAACCCGATTGTTTCTGTTATAGTTCTCTTGGTCCATTGGGTTCAACTTTTATTCTGTTCAAGAAGTTCTTTATCCACTGCTTAGATATATTTCTCGGTATACACATGCATAGATTCAAACATCCAAACTACACGTAGCATTAAGCTTCTATGCGCCGCTAAACTGCTTCTTTTTTCTTTGGCATTGTAGCAAGGAAACTAGTTTGATAACTTAGGGGTTTGGTTTTGTTCCTAATGTTTAATTGACAATTAAATTGAGTGGATTTAAGATCTTCAATATGACTTCGTGGCAAAGCAGATCTATCTATTCTCGCAACATCTCAAAGAGGTGATTGCTTCTTAGCAAAAAAATTAGATGTATCGAAAATTTTATATTTTAGAGTGAGAAGCTTATGATAAATTGTAAACTAAAGTTGATAAAAAATTTGGATTTTGCGCGTGAAATTTCAACAACACGGGGATAATATGGCAGCATCTTAGCTTAAGATCCATATATGACTTTGTGCGTATTTTAAAACACTTTTTTTTTAAAAAGGTGTTGCTTGTGTTCAGCAGAGAAGTTGCTTTCATACTGTTTTGTCGTTGAAATACGTATACCAATCATTGCCACTGCGACCTGAAGCAAGGCCGTCGTCCTGGGGAATGGTGATGCTGAAACCAACAACAGATTTCCCCTTTTGATGATGCTGAGAGTTTCCTATCTGAATAATTCAATTTTGGCGTGATTTGTGGAACGTTTGGTGACTTTTTAGTAGGCATCTTGAAATTTAGCGTAATTTGGCAGTTGTTGTTAGTGATAGCCTTTATTCCATGCATTGTAAATTTATTTTCAAGTATCCAGTCACCTCAAAAA
>JGI24159J19872_10004062_pt1 | contig 18531 bp, 10 predicted proteins | sample Ectturendosymbi4_FD_19872 | JGI IMG/M metagenome (IMG submission 19872) | reverse complement strand
TCAAAGGCTTTGCTTAGGTCTAGAAACAGAGTACAAGTTATTAATTTGTTATCTTTATTACAAATCATGTCATCATAGATGGCAGCAATTGCTAATTTTGTAGAGTGAGTGGTACGGACGCCATATTGCTGTGGGCTCAGTATACAATTACTGGTGGCAAAAGAGTACAATCTGCTCTAAATTAAATTAATTTTTCAAAAACTTTGGAGAGTGTTGGAAGTATGGATATTGGTCCATAATCGTTAGGAGATTTGGAAGAAGTTTTTTAGGAATAGGTGCAATTTGGGCAATATTTGAAAGATTGGGAAAGTCACCTATTGTCATAGATTTATTAAAAAATTTAGATAACCAGGAGGACAAACTATTGGCAGAAATTTTTAGAAACTTTGCTGGGGTGTCATAGGATTTAGACGTTGTTTTGAATTTTAATGATGCAATTATTTGTCTGATTTCATCAGCATTGGTTGGTGGGAATGTACACAAATTGGGGAAAGACTCATTAAGAAAGTCATTAAAAGTTGTAGGGGAGGGTCAATTTTGGAGGATACATTTTTGCCAATGTTGAAAAAGTGAATATTTAGTTCTTCACAATGGTTCTCATTATTAAGGTCAGCATTGTAGATTTCTCTGCCAACTTTTTTTTGTTTTTGTAGAAATAATTTCATTAATAACTTTCCAGGTTTTTTTAATCATTTCTATCATTTCTACAGCTTTCAAATTTTGATTTGTGGTAGTTTTGTTTTAGGGATTCTTTGAGGTGTGTAATTTTATTTCTGTAAAAGCTGTACTTGGCTAAAGTTGATGGGTTGTTTGTTGATAACATTTTTTTATATAAAGCATTCCTTTTAGAGATAGATGTTAGCAAACCTTTGGTTAACCAAGGTTAGTGGAAAGAACGAGTTTCTTTTCTGAAGGCTGGACTAAGGGGAGCATGTTGGTCAACAGTGTTGTTAAACATAAGAATAAAGTTGTTACAAGTGATGTTTACATCACTGTTGTTATGGAAGTCAAGATTATAAAGAGCAGTGTTGAGATCTTCCAGAAAAGATGGAAAGTCAAAACGTTTAAGACAGCGAAGTTTTGGTCTATACTTTTTGGCACATTTAGGATGAAAATTAAAGTTTGCAAAAGTGGGGAGATGGTCAGTGATGTCATAGATTGCAATTCCAGTAGTGGTGTTGTCATCAATTATATTTGTATATATACTGTATGATCAAATAGGGAGGGTTGATGGGTAGAAGAAAATCTGGTGGGTTTATTTATAAGAGATATACAGCCAATACTCAAAATTACTGTTAACATAATCAGNAATTTGTGTGTCAATTTGGTATTTCAATAAATTTACATTCGTGTCGCCTCCAATTATGTAATTCCTGTTTTCAGAGTGCATGATTTCGAGTAGGTTAGCAAATGCAAGCTGAAAAGCTTATAAATTAGGAGTAGGGTGTCTGTGGATCACTCCAACAACACATTTTTTGCCACTAATATAATTTGACCTCACTTCAATGAGGAGACTTTCGCTTCCATCTATAGGTAAAGTCTTGTCTCACAGTAAACTGCAGTTTTGTGTTTACATACAGGCAACACCTCCAGCATTGGTTAAGGAATCAAAATGAACAACGTTGTAGTTAGGAATTTGCATATTTGTACAACACTTTGACTTCAATTTGGTTTCTGAGATTGCTATAAAATCAGGTGAGATATTACACACTGAAAAGAAAGTGTCAATTTTATGCTTATTTTTGGCTAGACTGTGTACATTAAAATGGAAGCAAGAAAGCTTTTTAAGAAACATGCCAACGCAGAGTTGATTTCAGAGGGGGTTAGATAGTCATTATGTATATGCAGGTTCAGAAAGTGAAAATGAAATTGCATTAAATGTTGTAGGAGTGAGTTTTGTAGTTAAAGGAAACAAATCCAACAATTCAATATTGGAAATTTCACTAAAAGGAAAACAGGTATGATTACTTGTTTTGCTTAAACATATTTAAGCACAAGGGCGTACGCAAGAGGGTTGGGGTTACCCCCACTTGAGCTTGATATTTTACAAAAACTTTATTAACTTTGCAATGGAGGTTGTTTTCGCGTACCTTTTGCTTGTTAATTTGTCGACTTAATGCAAATACCACGGAATAAATTTGCATGCAAATTTAGTAACATTGCAAATGCGCCAAAAAGTAATAAATAGGTTTTGGTGGGAATCTGGGTTATCGTCTGCGTCCAGAAACCATCTCACCACATTTTGCAAACCTTTCGTCCACCACGCATGTTTAAAGATTGTGTACCGCGATAGTTCACTTTGTCCGAAACAATTGTCTTTATTTTGTCCGCTAAGGCTGATCAGCGCAAACGCTGACCGCATTGGCTACATTAGCAATTTCTGTAGCATGATAGAACTGTTGCACTAGCTCAAACAGCAGTTTTTAACATGGAAGGATTCAGGCATTTGATAATGTCTTGGCAGGGAAAAAGGAAAACTAAAAGTTTGCTGGAGTTCCATACATAACAAAAATTGAAAGTTTCCTTGTGTACTTTATGCGCATTCTCAATTCTTGTGTAGTTTAGCAAGATTCGATCTTGCAAACCGGGGTGTGCGCCAGCCAGTCCACCCGCATTTTTTCTATGCTCGACTGCTCGTATTCGACAAGACATTAGCGCAGCCTCATTTTGCTGCAGCAAATTGCTTTGACGCAGTGATAAGTGTGTTTTACTCCCCTGTTTTAACACGCAGCCTGATATTTTTGCAGTTATGAACGGTTGTGTTTATTGAGTTTATTTTCCTCCGATATCCTAACTTTGAGCGCTGGTGGTTTATATTCAGTGCAATGACACATAAAATAAGGGGCGTGCGTGTAGACGAATGTGACTATTATGTCAACAAACTTCGCCAAAACGTTGGTTTGGCAACATGAATACGACATCAAATTGTGACGTCACAAACAGCACACACTAAATACAAATGACCACCGAATGAGACCCTCCATGAAAATTTTCTGCGTTCGCCACTGTTTAAGCCAGTGATTCCCAAACTGGGGTAAATTACCCCTTGGGGATGATATGCAATTCTTTGAGGGGTAACGNGGAACCAAAACCACAACGTTGTTCTGTATTATTCTTTTNATGACGTAAATAATAAGGNTAATAAGACACTATCACTACTATGATTTGGGTAACGGCTCAAACAAGTTTGGGAACCAATGGTTTAAGCAAAATTCGAAATGCAAAAGTGGGGTCCAGACCCCCCAGAAAACAAGTGGGGGCCTAGTCCCCTGCAGCCCCCAGTTCTGCCACACCTCCTTACCAATTAAAAGAGGGGAAATGTTGATAAATTCAGAAAACCGTAAGCTCCTTCACAATTATTACTAGGGCAACCAATTTGTTTACCTGAAAACTAAAAATTTTGTCCTCATAATTCATAAATTTTGACTTTATTTTGACTTATATATTTCCTGTGTTTGCAACTGCAAAATAATTCATCCTTAGGTGTTATGGTTAACTCAGAAGCATACGCATGCACTATACTTCAAAATTAAAAAAATTGGTTGTTTAACTTGAGGATAATATATTGATTATTACATTTAATAACTGCAGTGGAGTCAAACCAGAGAACATCATAAAGTTGAAACACTATGTGCAAAATGGATTGAGCATTTATCAAACCAAGAGACCACGTTTCTTGCCTTACCACGCATAGCCTACATAATACTCAATTGTCCAGTAGTGGGCAAAACAACATTATTACGCCAAAAGTCGCAACAAAACCGCTATTATTACAGAGTTGCAACTAAACTTGCAAAAGCACGACAATATCTGTTGTCGTAGTTTCAATAAAATATCGATGAAGAGAAAAAACTGTGTTGCAAGATAAGTTCGACCTACCGGCAAATTTTGACTTAACGATAAAATGTGACTTCTTTTGACTAAATAACTTGGGCGTCGCTCGTGGTAAGAGCATGAAATTTGGTTAGTGCACGTTTCATAAACCATAATAAAGACAGAAAAATTGACTTTATTGACTTTTCGTTGCCTTTATTATCACCAATCCCATATACTGTTTCATTAAAAGCTTAAAAGCTTTTTGTTAATATTTTAGCAGTAGTCATTTTGAAGCTTTCAGATGTACAACCAATAAATCAATCAAATTTACACATCACTTAATATAAAGAAACATAAAAATATATGACACATTATACAAATAACACAGAGAACAACATTCATACAGACCAAACAATTGCATATGATTAAAGATAGTTGTTGGATGCGCCTGCTGGAAAATCAGCTAACTGCTAGATTGAACGTTTTGCGATAACAGTGAAAAAATCTTGCTAGATTTAGCAGCAAATCAACTAAAATGGCAACACTGTGTAGCAGTAGCCTCAGTTGGTAGCCTAAGGATTCCTGCTTTGTGAGGTAACATTCACAACCACAACGTCACTTTCATGAAACGGATGGTTTCACTTCATGACTAGCGTCCCAAAGGTTGCATCCGGTTCTCTGTTGGGAGTGTTCGGAAGCATGATAGATTGATTGGTTAATAGTGTTACCCTATATGACATAGCTCAAACGTATGCGAAAAAGTTGTCTTGGAGAAAAAGTTCACGTAGAGGTAACGCAGTATCGAGAAATAACTTTTCGTGTGGAGAACGTGAACGTCATCATGTTTGCAAAAATTCCGAGGGGGGGTCAATTGCCGGTTTGCCCGTTCCTGGTTGGGACCTGCTCAGTGCCCACCACCACAGGATAGTCTCGTGAAGATTTAATCACAAAACAAATTACTTGATGAGATGTAGGTCTTCTTCTGTTTGAATTAGGTGGACCTGGGAATAGTGATGTCTGGGTCTTCCAGTTTCTACAAATCTGCAGAATTCCTGAATTCCATCACCACCACCACCACCAGCTGCAGTTCAGCGTCATATCTAGGAATTCCCCATCCTTTCTTTGTATTCATTTTTATAACCAGTGTCAGGCAATGGTGGGGCAATCGGGGGGCGCATGGGCCTAGACCCCACTTTTTCTGCTGGTGCTGGCCCCACTTTTAAATTTTGAATTTTGCTTAAATAGGTTTAAGCAACACAATTAGTATTGAGTTTGTTGTTAAAGCAAATCGTTAAGGAAAAAATGTGGCAGTAGTTTGGCAATGTCATTTGTCATAATGTTTGTGACGTCACAGTTGCCAATTCAAACTACAAAAATTTTCCATAGTTTTTTTGATGTGGCCTCCAATTTGAAAAAGATTCCTCCACCACTATGGTGTCAGACGATTACTGCTGATACTCGTTTTACACAAGATTTGGTAACGCTAAAATATTAAAGATTTACAGACCAGCTTTCAGTCTATGGCCATCTCTTACTGTAAGGTATACTTATTATATGCAGGTTTCGCTTTGCGTTTGTTTAAAGAAACATGTAAGAAACAGCCATTTTTTTTATTGGAAAAAAATGCTTGTATTTCTTACACCGAATAAAACATTTGTCTGAATGTACAAGCACGTAAGCATTTAAGCGGAGCATACGGTACATCAAAGTTGCTATAGAATTAATGTACTTTTCAATTTAAGCATTAAATTTGTTCTTACGCTAGTATGTCCATTTTAGGAGTAGCTCCACAGAAAAATGAGCCTACTAAAAACCACAGGTTTTAACAATGTGCACCAACAGTGCAGTAAAAATTGAAAACAACTAAAAAATTTTTGTTCAGGTAATTTTTGACGTCAATAAGTTGAAGTGAGGTTTCACAAATTTATTAATCAATTTCTGTGAACATACTGCAAACCTGGAAGAACAGCTAAATATTGGGGAAAAAACAGATCTTTAAAACTTGGTAAAGGTTGTGGCAAAATGCTTGAAAAAACGAGATTCCTGGTTTGCATCGCAATTTTCCAGAGAAATACTGGAATCCAAGTCTAATATCTGCTTAAAAGTCGCGCTAACGCTTAAAATCAAACATTTTCTAAAACAGTTTTTTTTTACCACAATGTGCGACAACTCTCGGACTCTATGCCGCTTGGTATATGCTTGAAAGCTCAGTGAAAAAATCTTTATCATTATCATTGTTGTGAAACATGCTTTTTCGCACCACGACGCTCATAGCGAAGTGTAATAAAACAATTTCGTTCCAAAGATTTCAAAGCAGAGGTTGAATAGACAGAGTTACAGGAAATTTTATAACAGCATTTGGCAAAAAATGAAAACTCCCGCCAAGTCGGTGACACATTTTTAATACCGCATTTGCCTCTGAGGCATACCCGGCGCTACAGGAAAGCTCCATGAGCTCAAGATCATCCGAACGACACTTCAGCAAGGTTTCATTTACTGAGCAACATACTAGATTTATAAGGTTCTAAAACCGTGCAGTTGCTCGGGATGGGGAGGAAAATTNTGCCAGTCACACAAAACTATTGCCTGACGCAATATTTTAACTGAGGGCAACCAACAATTTACCTCCTCAACAAATTCTTTGCCCAAAATTTNCACGGCGTTTCTTTAAAGTGGCTGTTGCTTCATGAAAACTTCAAAGTTGTGATAAACTCTAATTCAAGTTTTTGATTCTCCAAAACCAGCTAAAAAGCCAATCTAGGAGACTTGTCTGGCTGCGGTTTAGCTCGTATACATCTTAAATCCATGTCCGGCCCGCACAGCACACACAGCAACAGTGAGAGAATACGTGGGTTAACCCAGCTTTAAAAGACTTCACGGCAGCAAATTTTATTCTGCTGATTTCACTTCATCATAAAAGGGACTCCATGGCGCTGCTAGTGATTGTGTAGGCAATGATTCAGCACTTTTCGTATCGAAGCCTTCAAAACTTTAATCGATAAAAGGAAACGTGCTCTCACAGAAATTACACCACCTTTGCTGTGAAGTATTTCTCAAGTTAATTAGAAAAAGCTAATAACTACCAAATAAAGTAAGATAATACACTTCATACGCTTTAATATACTGCAATAAAGAACGATTATAATAAACCTTGCAAAAAAGTGAATAGCCTGCGAAGAGACAAAACCGAACTTTTCAAAAAAGTTTAAGATCCAGGATTTTCAAAAAAATCAACCAGAAATTTTGCTAAACGTTAGTTGCCAGGTGATGTTTTTTTTCAACATTTCTCCGTAAAGATAAAGATTCAAGTTTTAAGTTAAGTGGTGAAGATAAACGAATGCTTTGATTAAGACATATTGCCAGCATATGATAACCGAGCGCGGAAAGTTTACCTGCAACAGCCTGGATTTTTAGCTGGGTAGGGCTTGCCAGCCGTTGGCATCCAGTTTATGACTCAAATTCTCCCTAGATTGCATTTTGGTATTTTTTACCACGCGGGCTTCGGGCTTTCGCGCCTCAGCGTACCGCGAACGCAAAGACGACGATTCGGTTTTGTTCCGAAGCCATGCCTTACAGGCTCTACTGTCTTTGCCCGAAGAGCACGTTTCACCTCGTGGTTCTACCGCAGGGTTAATTTTATGCCGTTTATTAGCCACCACACCGAGCCAATTCCATCCACAAACCCGCGCGGCAGTTGAAGCTGCTTTGAACAGCTGCCACTCTACCTCTGCGTCCANTGTAGATTCCGGGAGCTCAAGAAAGAAGTAAATCACTCTGTATGGAAAGGTCTTTCTTATATCTTATTAACATCTTTGACCACCAATTTCAACGATTCAGTCAGGATAAAACTAGTCAGATATTATTGGGTACTGTCAACCCTTAAAATGAACGACGTGGAAGTTCAGGTTAAGACTGGAATTAAGGCTTTTTAGTCCACCACATTATTTTACGCCTCTTAGTTGGTTTCCAATTTTTGTTGCCTTTTATTTTAAATCACGAACATCTTTTGTTCTTGAAAAAATGTGTCTCATGCAAACGATCAATCCATATTCATAAAGTTCATTCAAAAATCGTGGAACTTTGGTTATATCTTTTGCCGAAAATCGTCAATAGTTGATGCTACTACAACAACACAGTTAGAAGCACTAGGTTTTCTGTATGCTTTCGAGGAATGAGTNGACTGCCCTCTANCTTGCACATATCTATATTGAAGTATGTACTCTCCACGATGGGGGTAAGCAAAGAATCGATTCCTTGCTTACCCCCATCGTGGAGAGCTACTACAAGAATTCGCAAAACTGTCCTAGGATAGAGTTAATGCAGATGACAGTAAAGTTTCTCTAACGACGTGATCTGTTTTGCTTTATCANAGTTGGAGAAGCAATCAGCTACTTGCAAACAGAACTTCCTCTCTGAAATGATGTTCTTTATATTTTCGATAGATTTGTACCTCACCACACCAGCATGATTTCTACTAAAAATCTTTGTACAGTACTACTTTAGTTTATGATTTATACTAAAAAATTGAATGAAAATAAAATGTAAACATTTCTAGAAATTTTGATTTTAATAGGAAATTTTAAACATGGTCGCTAGTAAAAATAGCAAAAAGCAGGTTTACAGCGGCTATTATGAATAGGCCAAATCGGGAGGCACTTCGTAGCCTGGCTGTATGAAATTGCAGCCTGCTGACGACATTAGCTTTGTCCCCTCGGGAATTGACTTTACTTTTGGAAGTACTGTACACAACAGGTGAAACACCTTTTGCAGCAGGGCTATACTGTACATTAGTGTGAAAGGCACAAATTATGGATCATATATTTCTTGATAAAAGCCTCTGTGTGTTCTAGGTAAGATTTATGTTGAGCTACTTTGTTGAAAAAAACACAAAAGGCGAAAATCTGTTGGAATTTTGTAAAATTTGCCAACAAATCGCTTCAAGTTGCTGTGTTTTTAGACAAGGTGGAATAAGGCAAAAATTGTGATTTTGGAAGCTACACGTGAGTTGCTGAGTTAAGTCAGGTCTTGGCTTGAGATCAGGTTTTCAGTATTTTTTTTACGGTTATTGGATGTGACTGATACATTAAAATATAGCCCTGTAGTACAGAAGGCGTCAAATGCTTTGGACAACTGGGCTGTCGCAGGAGGTTGAGAACCTAGATGGAACGAAGCAACAAATCCTGCATATGAATAGTGCAGTGGTGCACAACTGCAGTTTGTTTTTGGTGCATATGTATACTGTATGTTGCCTGGGACACGAAAATTACTGAAGCACGTTTTTTTCACATAACTTTGCAAAAGGCCCCAGGATGAAGGCAAAGAACTCCTTGTCTGTTTAGGTTACGCCGCAGAAGATGTTGGCCAAAGAAAGTAAATGAAATAACTACTTTCCAGCTAAATTTTTGAAAGCATTAAGTTTNTTCATACTTGGTTAGAGAGAGAGTATCTAAACAACATTTACCTTGAAATGGTAAACAGAAGTTAATCAGCAATTTGATCATATTGGAAATTGTTGCTGAGAACATTTTAAGAGCTAAGGAAGAGTAACCATTTATAAAAAAATTTTAGATTTCAAACAAGTTTTTTCACTGTGTGCATTAATGAAAAACATAAATATGGATATTACTGCAATATTTTTTGGCGTACCTTACCTTTCTGGATGAGTACTTGGAAAACACCGAATGTCTAAAACAGATTTGTAAAAGTTATGATGCATCAGGTTGCAGGAGGTGAGCAAAGTACGGATGGAAGGGCATATCGTCCAAGTTGCGGTTACCCTTACCTGTTAGTGATTGTGGATATGACTCTTTTAATTCAAACTTAAGGTGTAAGACCTAAAACCTACATTAAATAGTATATAGAAACAATAAGTTTTTTTAACCAAATATGAAACAAAGCTTATGCATGGACGCCGGAAGAGGTGGGCAGAGGCGGCCCCCCCATGTATTTTGAAATTTGATATTTTCCTATAAAAACTTTAGTTGAAAAATGCTTTTCTTAAGTTTCGAGTTGGTAAAATGAAATTTCAACCCTGTTGCCCCCCTGGAAAAACCCTTTTGGCCGCCTCTGGAAAATCCACTTCATGGTATGTCAACAGCTCTTATTTTATGCTAATTGAGTTAGGTGAACAAGTTCAAATGATTTGAACTCGGCAAATGCCTGCTTTGTTTCATAGTTGTTTACGGGCCTTAGCTCCGGTCCCGCCTACGTCATGTTTGAAGTTTCAGGGCGATAAGTATTAGTCCGTGCACTTCTCTTGTTCATATCCGTTACTTTCATCAACGTCTGCTAGAAGCACTTCAAAACTTAAGACATACTACAGAAACAGACTAGAATTGCTTGCCTTCAGAATCCCATTACACAAATGTTTTGTACTGGGCTACTTCACCTGTGCCCTTCTAAAGTAGTATCTCTGGAAACCGAATGCGACTCGCACTTAATAAATAAAACTGGTTATAAATATCCCATCAACTAATTATTAATCTTGTTTTATCCGCAATTCTACCGGTGCTGACATCACGGGTGGGCGATTTGCTAAACTTTGTCGCATTCTTCATCGACGCTTTTCATCAGAATAGCCCGAGGTGCATGACTGAGACAATCTCAGTTTGTTTACAAGGTTTCATGGCAAAGTACCTGCAGTTGTTTATTTTCGCGAAAGTGTTTGTTGAAAAATAAACAGGAAAGATTTCTTATCTAATGACTGACGAAGCAAAGGAAACCCTAAACCTGCTGCAAGATTTGTGGTTTTAAACTTCAACAACCAACAAGGACTCGAGGTGGAGGTGATTTCCTCAAATCCTTTCCAAGTTCCGCTTAAACGATTCCTTTGTTTGTTGACAAACGATCGAATGCACGAAGTTCCGATAAGAGTTCTTCGCAATCCACTGATGATTAGAACGAAAGCATTAGTAACTTTGAATTTTTTCTGACTGTACGCGTTCTTGGATATATGCAGATGTGTTGCTCAGAAGTGAGCAAAAGGATTTCCAGTGGAAATTTTCAAAAAATTTGCTCAAATGGATTAAAACAGCATGGATGGGTGGGGATTGATGGTGACATGTCCTAACCAGTTCTTCGTTACTTTTACTACTTTTTGTTTGCAAATGGTTGCAGTATGCCGCACAGGCTTCTGCGATTCAACAGCGATTCTTAATTGAGTTTAATAATTTCTAAGGATGGGCGTAAGTTTCCCATGAGACTTGGATTACTTGTTCCTACTTATTTATGATTTCCTTTTATTAGACCTAAAAAGAACCTTCAACAAAATAAATTACTACATATCGCTGGTACAAATCGAATACTATGGAATATGAGGAAATGTATGCTTATAAACTGATACAGTCGTAGTTATCCGACAGAACACAGTTTATTAAGTGAAAAACACAAATTTTCAACAAAAACAATTATTTTCAGAGTCCCACAAGAATCAACTTTATGCCTTTTACTTTTTCTGTTATTCATAAACGACTTACAAACTGTCTATGTCACGATGATTATACTTTTTGCTGATGGTACAGCACTAGTGGAGAGTGCCAGTAATTTGAAAGAAACAGAAGAATTCAGTTATCCAAGAAATGGCTAATTAGTTGATTGACTGTCTAACTCAGTGATTCTCAAACTTTTTCAGCTTGCGGCGCACTAAGAATATATAAAAAATTCGCGGCACAATTACNACAAAACNAAGTTGCTTTAAAAAAATTAATGCGANGAGTGTGNCTGTTTTGGGGAACAAATAAGATTGAAACGAGGTTTAGTCGTTACCAAGCACACCCGCATTTTGTCGTCAATTCCAAGAAGTCTCTCTCGTTTTTTGCTTTTAATTTCTGTCAAAGCAGAAAATCCACATTCACAGAGTAATGAAGATGCAAATGGAAAGATTATTTTGATGACTTTGACACCGATCATTGAATAGGATATGTAAGCAGATCGACAAAACTCTTCCAAGCTGTTTTGGGGAACAACCCTTGAAAATACGAGTCGTTTCGTACATCAGTGAGCTGCGTGGGTATCCGCAGACATATTTCCAGGGAGGGGACAATATCGGCATTTTGCTTATCATTTTCAGGTTGCTGACCAACGGATGTTAATAAAAGGTTTTACCCTTTCTATACCGCAAAAAATTCCCCATGAAAGCACGCGCTCCACTCGCATCCTTTTCAAAATCGTATTCAGATGGAAGCTTATACGAGTTTGCCAAAAGTGTGCACTTTCTGTCATCCGTTGCAGCTTTTGCTGAATTGACGTATAATCCAATATCGTTATCATTGCAAACTGCAGAGAACTGAGTCTGAATTGACTTGAAACATCCACAACTACGTTTGTGTGGTGCTGTCATTAGCAGGGGCGCCGGAACAGTGGCAGGGCAGGGGATGCAGTAAAAGAGGTGAGCGCAATGGAAACTTACAAAACCCATAAAATCGTTACCAATTATGCTTGTTTCTGTTCAGCAACAATGTTGACCTCAAGAATAATAACAAAAGTTGTAAAAATCATTCTGAATCTTCTGGGTGCGCGAATAGCTGCAATAAATTTGCTTCAAGCCGATCTTTGTAAACAGTGACTTGACCTATGATACTATTATGAAAAGGCACCAATGCCCCCGTTCCCCCCCTTATGAAAGGGCAGGGGGTTAATGCTCCATTGTATTCCGCCGCTCTCCGGTGTCCCTGGTCATTAGTCTGTGCGGATTGAACCTCACTTCTCAATGTTTAGTCTGGCATGTTTTCTGCACTTCGGTTATCAGAAATGCTTTTTCTGTTCATGAACTGCGCCTAATATCTAGTTTGGAGCACTTTCTACAAGCAAGTAACAATTTAAGAATAATCAACGGGGAGAGCAACATGAGCGGTGGAAAAACAAGAAATTAGACGCCCTCGCAAACTTTCAAGGAATGAGAACTAGACATGTCCTATAGACCTATGATTGACACGAATTTCGCACAACTTACTAAAGTTAGAACACCACGCAGGATTTTAAAAACTGAGCAGATAAGTTATAAAAACTCGCCACAAGTTATAAAAACTCGCCACAGTAGATAAATTTTAAAAACTCGCCTACAGCTTTGCACTTATTCAGAAGTCAGGAATAAATCTTAACGATTAAGACGGATTCCCACAAGACTGCATAGATAACAAGCCACGATGTAGTTTTTATACTGTGCGAAGAGAAGCCTGAATAAGCGGTTATTTTGAATAAGCCATTCACTCAGGCACAGGGCCGCAATCAGCTGATATTTTCGTGGGTCAAAATGATCGTAATATGTTGCTGTACGATTTTCGGCGGGGGGAAACGATGATAACTTGTTATTGTACCTAACATCTGAAAATGCTTTTAAAAATTCCGGGTGTTGCAATTGCCCTGTTGCCTTGTGTAGTGTGAGTGTCATAGCCGCAAATAAAGTGTCATTGCAAGATATACATCAGTTAATCGGAATTGAGCTGTTGATATCAGGTTTTCGGGGAATTTTTGGTTCTGAGTCCCAATATCCAGGGGGTGAAAATTCCCGTTTTGCTCCCCTGCGGACGCCCATGATGAGCTGCTCTTCCTCTTCTGTAAAAAGATTGCTTGATTCATTGATTGCAAAGGGATTAACTACCCAACTAAACATTTCTAAAAAGCTTATCATTATATCATTTTAGTCAGATTAAATACAATTGCTTTCCTGTTAGCCTAGCTCAGCGTTGAAGTCAACATGACTTGTTTCAAAATACATTACTACATAGCAATGACGACGTGTAAATCCAATGGTAACGTGACAATAACTCTATTACATCAGCAAGGCGATCGGAAAATACCATATTATTGTCAGTTATCTAAATGAATAGTATGCATTCAAGTCTCGCATGCTTGCCTGCATGCCTAATTTTAATACGAAGCGATTATTTTCAAAAATTCCAAAAAGTTGCGCGGCACACCTAAGAACCTCTCGCGGCACACAGTTTGAGAACCACTGGTCTAACTGCTAACATGTTCACACTAAATAGTTCTAAGATAAAAGCCATGTTAATCACAAATAAACGTGTTATGACAGATTCCTTCAGGCACTGTGTGAGTATTGAGTAACCAAACACTTCGTATCATATATCACATCCTAAGAAATTCACGAGTGCAAGGCGGAACTATTGCCTGGGAAGTGCAGCTCCATGTAATCTACAGCCAGTATCAGTGCATTCAGTGGCCCGATATAATGTCTAAACGCTTCGAGATTTGCAACCTCGAAAATTGCTGGCATTTACAAAACGCAGAACATTCTACAGCTGAAAGATATTTGCAGTCTTGAAGTAGTTGAATCCATTAATAGATACAATGAATCACACCTACTGGCTACATCTAAAGAATATTTTAAGCTCATCCGTCATCACAAATGTCCACATGTAAAATGCCAGACAAATTAAAATTCGGCGACTTACATCACCGAAAGCGCATTTAAACTCAGGTAAGAAAATATTGAAGTGCAGTGCAAGAAACTATAGTCGCAACCTCCTTTAGATTTCCAAAAATAAATCGTGTTTAAACCTTTTTGCAGATCAATATAAACGAATTGTGTTGTGCGGTTACTGATGAAATTACCATGGTGATATTCTGCTTCTCTTTTGTGGGCAATAAACAAGTTCGTCGATTCTATTTATTGTCAATGAAATTCGGTTATCATCACGTCTTGAATTTTTTGCGTTTACCACAATATGGTCGTAGTTTTTGTATTATACTTGCGTGTAATGTACTGGAATATCAATGATTTCTAGCTGCATTGCAAACGTTGCAAATCGTATATCCCCCAAACAATATATAAATTTCCGTACCTTATTGCAGCAACATCGCCATCTATGCCAATGTTGTTTTTTAGCGCCAAATATATGTGTGTGTGTTATTAGACCAATATTGTAAGTTCCTTATGAGGATTTTTGTCAAAGCATATTTTTGTATTTCCACAATTCGCAATGCATCAAACAAATCTGCAAACGTAGCTTTCAGAGGTAGGAATCTAAAACGAGCAACTCGAATCCATATTTCCGAGTCTTTGCAAATATAATAATTTCTTTTGATATTTAAGACTCAGACAAGAAGCTATACGATTATCTGTAAATATATACATACTTGTTTATTTATCACAAACTGAAGGTTCCTGTCACGCAGGTAAGTGTACAGTGAATCATAATAATATAAATGCTAAACAGTACAAACGGGAAGCTGTATGTGGGCAACTCATGCATAAATAATAACAACAGAAATCTTTCATCATCATAAATGCAATTTTGTTGTAAAAATGTGAGGGGGGCAGCTTGGCGTGAAATCAATATATTACGAAACCTAAAGAGAAAACTGTGGGGAACATGGCATATTGTATTCCCACTGTTTGAAAAAGTGGGGGGACGCGTCCCCCGTGTCCCCACCTAATTGCGCCCATGTTCATAATCACACAGAACTTCTGCATACTGGCTAATATGTGAATACCTACATAATGCACCAGACGTTTAACTGAGCTATTGAAGATATTTGTTGAAGACTTTTGAAGAAATGTGTTTAAATTGTTCCGATGCATAAGGTTCAATGTTTTAGAGAAATCGGTACTGTTATTCTGTCGCACTCTTATATCTTTGGGAATGAAATGCAGAAAACTCTAGAAACTCACAAACGTGATATATGCAGACATGTAAAGGAAGCTGCACGTATTTATTCGAAATCCGACAACTATTCACATTGGCATGCAGTACTCACGGTACAAACTACTCTCACTGCAATTGAATTCCATTTTGGTTGCATTTGGCATAACATTAACAAATCATATCGATTGCAAAGCATATGACTGACTGCAAAAACCTAGTACTCAATTAATAAATCATTTACATTTCTGTCGTTACTGAAACCAAAGGTTGTAGTACCAAATACTGTATTTATTTGTTTAAAAATTGACATCTTTGATAAAATGTAAGCTTAAGCCTATACATAGCGCAAAAAGAGGAAGCCTTTTTTTTGAGAAAAACTCGCCAGGGTATGTTCCTCGTTTGGGGTCGGCATGCTGACCATTTTCGATATTTCGAAATGCCTTTTTATCATTCAGAAAAGTTTCAAAAATTAAGGGTTGTTATATTGTAACACTTTGCTTGTTTATCAGTATTATGGTTAAATTCAAAACGATTTGCAAACCTTGCCTATGTATTATACGATCTTCTTCATCGTTTGAGCAAGTTCTTTCAACCCACTGCTAGGCCGCTCTAGATCTCGGGGCAGGTGTTGCGTATCTACTCGATTATTTCGTCATCCAGAACCGTCAGGCCATGTGCACCATGAGTTGAGTTGAGTTGATTTTATTTGGTGATAATTAGGATTCCGGCAAGAAAAACAAATTAGTGCAGTGGAAGGACGCCAGGGCATTGAAGGAACCGGAAGATTATCAAGACAGTGACCCTCACCAGTTGAATTAGCTTTGTTACTGCCCAGTTTCAACTCGTGGTGTTGCAAGGTCGAGGTCGATAGATTGGACAATCAAAGACAACATGGTCAACGGTCAGTTCTTCTGCGCCACATCACAAGTCGCAGAAGAGGCCATACCCCATTTGTACAAGCAGGAGCGGAAACGTCCCACATCGGTGCGGAGGGGGTTAAGCCGGACCCACGCTGTTCTTGGCAGGGCCGTGGGTGCCGATGTTGGGGATGATAGTACGGAGTCTCGTGCTGTTCTCCAACCACTTCGTATTCCATCGGTGATTCGCCCAGTGCGCCGCACGTATGTTGTATGTCGTCAGACAAACTGATGAGCTGTTGTGCGGCGGGCAGGGGCGGAGCTAAGGGGTGCCAGGGGGGACCACTGCCCCCCCAAATTTTTGCCTGGCCCCCTCAGTGGTTCCCCCAAAATTAGGTCTCTTTCTGCAGGTCTCTTTTTGAATGTCCTACACAGACCATTGACAGCTCCCCTTGTTGCAAAACTGACCCCTCCAGTGCCCCCCCCAAATGAAAATGCCTGTCTCCGCCCCTGGCGGCGGGTACAAATTAGTGTCTTGATTTGAGATGCCGTGTCTTCGCACTCAATGGACGGGTGAGCGTTGAGTGGAGCAGATGTCCAGGCTCCATGGCACGGCGTGCTAGAGACAGTGTGGCTCCATTGCGACGAAGCTCAGCAGGTTGGATGCCCGCGAGGATAAGAAGATTGTCCGCTAGTGTAGGCGCAGGCATCCAGTCACCATTCGCAAGTGTTGTTGATGACATTATATGATGATAGATGATATGCAGAGACAAGTGAAATCGCATTCCAACATGTGCGAAAAACATAATTTTCAAGTGTCGATGGTGCGATTGTCCTGCGGAACAAATGTTTGATCACAGCTTCTCAATGTTGAACATAAAGCATTTTTTATGGCTGCATGATATCATAGTAAACACTTTTTTATTGTTAAGAAGTTTCCTACTTCTTGGACAGTGTCCTTATGTCTAAACCACTTCAAGGTTGGCAGCATTTATGGCACGTTCTGTGACGCCCAGGCAAAACCGAATGTTAGCGACCTGTGCAAGCGGACTACATGCTCTCTTCGAAAAAGTTAATTTCGGCATAGAAGCACAAGAGACTTTCACGAAGAATTACACCACTAATTCTATTTTCACAAACAAGGAAAGGGGGAAAACGGGGTTTGTGAAGCAGCAACAAAGTGTAACTTAATCTCAGCTGAATTTTAAAGTACACTTTCATGTCAGCGTTGTAGCAGAAGTTGAGATCAAGGCTGCGATCTTTTTGTTTTGTCTGCTGAATGCCAGGTATGCCGCAAAATTGGCATGAAGTTGATATAAGCGTCGACGATGTGACCTCGACAAAACAAGAAGCCGCGTCGTTCGTTCACGCACTTTCTTTACGCTGTGATTAACATCTTGTGTAAACAATCGACTGCGCATGAAGTTGACACGAGCAAGGTGGTTTAGCTCGCGGCAAAGTGCGCACTGGCTGACATGAATGACTCAAAATTTTTCGGTGAAACAAACATTTTCTGTTCGTCTCACTTTCTTTTTCTTTATTTGCTGACAATTTCTGCTTTGCTTTCTGAGAATCATAGGCGTACGAGGCGGGGGTCGGGGGGGCGGCCGCCCCCCATGTCTTGAAAAATTTCAGGGAAAACTTTGTTTTCAGGGCAAGCGCAAATTGCTCAAAAATCCTGAATGATAAAAAATATATATTCAATACAGTGAACTCAGGGCAAACCCTGCTTTCAGGGCAAGCGCAAGTTGCTCAAAAATCCTGAATGATAAAAATATTTCAATACAAAGAAACATTTCGGGGCAACTCGTGTTTTTCAGGGCAAGCGCAAGTTGCTCAAAAATCCTGAATGATAAAAAATATATATTCAATACAGTGAATTCAGGGCAAAATCTGTTTTCAAGGCAAGCGCAAGTTGCTCAAAAATCCTGAATGATAAAAATATTTCAATACAAAGAAACATTTCGGGGCAACTCGTGTTTTTCAGGGCAAGCGCAAGTTGGTCAAAAATCCTGAATGATAAAAAATATATATTCAATACAGTGAATTCAGGGCAAAATCTGTTTTCAAGGCAAGCGCAAGTTGCTCAAAAATCCTGAATGGTTAAAAATATATTCAATACAGTGGAAAATTTCACGGCAAACTCTGTTTTCCAGGGCAAGGTGAAAAAAATTTCAATACAGTATATTCATCCAGTAAAGGCAATTACCGTAAAGTTTCTTGTCTGGGAGAACACAACACGCAAGAAACTT
>JGI24159J19872_10004061_pt1 | contig 18532 bp, 15 predicted proteins | sample Ectturendosymbi4_FD_19872 | JGI IMG/M metagenome (IMG submission 19872) | reverse complement strand
CCAAGGCAATTATGGTTTTAATCCGTCATAAAAACAGGCTCTTCTAAAATCTGCAAAAATCGCACCCCTTCTACTGTTAATGCTAACAAGAAATACCACTATTTACTAAGGATAAAATACAAAGTCAAACAAAATTATTATCAACAATATTTTTCTGCCTATCAAAAAAATTCTAGCAAGATATGGGTAACTATACATGACATTATTGGTAAAAAGGCATAATAAATCAAGACAATCAGAAGGTAGCAAATGCATGAAATATATGTAACGAGTTCAACAAGTTTTTTGCGTCTGTTGCACAAAAATGGCGGCTAGACTTCCTCTATCAAACTATAGGTTCGACCATTATATGTCTGACATCAACCGGTGCGAATCGTTTTTTCTCCAACCAGTCAGTGAAGATGAAATCGGAAACTTAAAAAATAATTTGAACATTCACAAACAGGCGCGTAGCCAGATATTTTGAAGGGGGGGGGGCAAACACCAACGAAGTCTCAACGTTTGTTTACTTAATGCAGCCAGTATTGCAGTTGTAGTTGAGCAAGAAGTCAATGTAGCTATCATTATGATTGAGTTTTTATATTTGCAATTTACACCATTGTAATGTACACCAACACACGTTTAATCGAAGCCGACGTTGGTCTACAAAACTTGCGCGCATACAAAACGTGGATCTTATCCCATTCCTGAGCGACTGCTTAACGTACGGAATTGATAACGTAAAGGCTAGAACACCTCAATGCGCTTGAAAAATGTTTGAATTTTGTGTCATCAAGTGTTATGAAATGCAAAGGCTACACATGTCCTCTACACAAACCTGCGTATTTTTGACACACGCAGTCTACACAAAGCGTGAAAATGATTGTGTGCTTGCGGAAACGAAGTCACGATCTATTCTCACTACGGCTCTGCGTTGACGTCAGGGACGCTGGAACAGCGGTAGGGCAGGGGGGGCAGTAAAAAAGTTGAGGACAATGAAAACTTATGAAAAACAAAAAAATCGTTATCAACTATGCTTGCTACTGTTCAACAACAATGTTGACCTCAAACAGGGGTCCGAAAATACTTTTTGGCCCGCCACTGAAAAAGCAGTTTTTAATTCTCGCGACCCAAACATTTCGTGAGCATATAATTTTGCGGAGTATAGTTTATAATTTAATATCAATTTTAAGACTACTATTGCCAGTAGCGATTTTCTTGCACAAAATTGTATGAAGCTTAGGACATAAAAAAGTAAATGATTGTATTTATTGTCTGGTACATAATTACACAGACATGATACTTATATCAACGGGTAAATTTAAATTATTTTGTGACCCAGAGTGGCAGATCTCGCGACCCAAATTTGGGTCGCGAACCGCTGTTTGCGGACCCCTGACCTCAAAAACAACAAACGAAGAGGGACGACAGTGTCGTCCCTCTTCGTTTTGTAGGGTTAGGAGAGCAATGCCACCGCTCTCCGGCATCCGTGCTTACCGCTATCAGTCACTGTCTCGCTGCATTACATGCCAGGATGTCTGAATTCAGCAGTCACATGCGGCAAAACGCCTAATATCGTAACTTGAAGTGAACATTAGAAGGTTTTTGCCATGTAATTGTTAGGCAATAAAGGCATTCAGTCTTATTGCAAATTGCAAGAATTAAATCAATTAATCGCCATTGAGCTCCTGACGTCAAATTTTCTAGAAAATTTTGGTTCTTGTCCCAATTTCCAGAGAGGGGCAAATGCCCGTTTTGACCTAGGGGCGGATCTAGCCAATAAGGTTATGGGGGCGATTTCAGTAATATTTGGTAGTCACGTCTCATTACGGGTTCACCACTGTAAGAGAGATGAAGTACACTTCACAACACTGCTGTGACAAAACAATGGATGACAAAATGGCCTTGCATTGCGAATGTTGTTTTCCGAATTGTACGCAATCATGGTGAATAAAGTTAATTTGTAGATTTTAGGTGGGGGGCGATCGCCCCCCTGGATTCGTCCCTGTCTTGACACCCTGCAGACGCCAATGGTTTTGACGTTCCACGAGTTCAAAACTGTTTGCTTGAGTTCAGTGTAAAACACACTCATAATCGTCATTCTTTTCGCATTTACACGTTTAGCAACAATGTTGGCCTCAAAATTAATAACAGAAATTATGGAAAACTATTATGAATTTTGTGTGCGCGAGTAGCTTCAACAAATTTGTTTCAAGTCGATCTTGATAAACCATGGAATCACTTATGATACTGTTATGTGAAGGGCACCTGTGCCCCCGTTTCCCCCGTAATGCACCCCCGTTCCGGCGTCCCTGGTTGAAGTTAAGAAATACTTGTCGCCGCAACTTAACACAACGGTGGGTTAGTTGATCTAGCCCAGTGCCTCCCGAAGTATTGGTGGAAACCCAAACAAGTGTGACTAAGAGTGAAAAAATGGGCCTCGCCGAGACGATCTAAACCGGAGTTGTATATAATCAATGTTAGCACTGTTGTCCTTCTCTGTAGCGAAGGTACAGTACATGAGAAAAAAGTGGAATGCGAACATTAAAAAACAAAGTTAGCAACTTACTACCAAAATAACCGATACAATTATTTTTTCATTAGTTGTTTGACGCTTGGGTTGTTGTTTGAGGCGTGTTCACCAAACGCAGATTTGGGTAGTGATAAAAAAAAGTTTGGGAAGCGCTGATCTAGCCATTAGCATAAGCCGTCAGCGGTTGAAGTTTTTCAATCCATCAGCGCTTAAAATCCAATCGACTGGGAATAAATTCAATTTCCTTCATTGTAGTTACACGCGCTTTATCTATAAAACAGATTGCAAGCTGTCTGTGAGTAATTGCAGTGTGAATGTCCTCAGGAATTCCAAAATAATACCATCTTCCTACTTACGTTAGATTTTCCTGCTGAGTCTACCCGTTGCAGTGGAATGATTTCAAGTTTACTGTAGGATAGGGTGTCAATTAACATCAGATGAAAGTTGTAACACTTTTAGACTATGCACAGGTCGGATTGTGACAGCGTGATTGAAACTGTTTTTTTCTCGCCGGAAAGTTGATGTGAAATCATTGATGAAAATGTCAACGCTCCACATGATAATCGTGATTAAACCGTCACAATGCAGGTTTACTCGTAACAAATAAATAACTCGAAAGAATGCTAATGTTGCTAAACAGTGTTTCTGGCAGGGGTCTCAAACACGCGGTCCGCGTGGCGCATGTGGCCGCGATGGTATTTTGTGCTGCTCACGATGTCTTTTGGGAATTTTAAAATAATTAACGTTTAGGGTATTCAGTTTACTCACCAAGGTTTGAAAGTGCTGACTGCTGGGCCAGCGATTCAACAAGTTCATTTTAAACTAACGTTGAAAGGGCTGGAAATAAGTTTCTTGCAGCTTACGATACCATTCTCAGCAAAAAAAGATTTAAAAGCTGTTTCTAGTAAGATTCAGGCATTGCCTTTGTTGCGTCAGTGTCATAATGCGGCCCTAAGGTAGTCATAATGTGGCCCTGGTGTTTTTTTGTAAGTCCTCGTTTCGTCCTCGGAGCAATTTGAGTTTGAGACCCCTGGTCTATGGCCTATTTGCGTAATAAAAACACTTTGAAACTGGATTGCCTCTCAGTCAAAGTTTGAGCTTAAAGGCACAACGTACATCACCGCTATTTAGTTTCAAAACTGTACAAAAATATATGGCGTTCATTTAAGACTGCGGTTGATGCTGCAGACAAGGGTGAGGTATGCAGTATTTGTTAGACACCAGAGTTATCAGAGAACAATTTTTGTGATGGGTTTGAAATTAAGTTTACATCACCATTAGGTGAGATACAGCAAGCTGGTGCGCCAGAAACAGCTGCGAAAAGCGTTACTCATTGTTTTGCTTTCGGTAAGTAATTACAAGCGGTTATATACAAGTTCGTATTTCATTATCACGAACTTCCACACGGAGCTTAAACCTCAGGTAAATGTTAGTCATTACATGAATTCTCCAACATTTGCACTATACACGACTATGGGCTTTGGAAGGGCAGGGGTAGAAGGGGGCCTTGACCCCTCCCTTCATTTTGAAATTTGACAATCTCCTTTTAAATTTTTAGCAAAAAAGATTTCTGCTTAGTTTAGAGTAGAAAAAATGAAAGTTCACCATTTTGTCCCCCCCCTAAAAAATCCTTGGCTTTACCTAGAAAAATCTATAGTTCCCCAAGATAAAATTTTCCACGCCCATGTACACAACGCTTGATTAATCATGGACAGTTGGTGAACCATAGTGCTTTGATCAGGTACACTAAAGGCTGATGCAATAGGTTCCGTAAGCAGTTTTGTTGATTTGTACCGAAATATTTCTTTGGCTTACACATGAAAAGATTGATTACCCTGAAAATGTTTGGTGCAACTTTCGGAATTAGAGGGAAATGGCCCCCCTGGCTACGCCCCTGTTCACAAAGCCATAGGTCCGGATGACATTCTGGTTCAAGTATTAAAAATTGTAGGCTCGTAGTAGTACCCTCATTAGCAAAATTGATAAATGAGTGCTTTGTGCTTAGAGTTTTTACAAATGTTCTTAGGATGGCCGAATTACTCCGTTAATTAAATCTGGTGATAAGTCACTTTGCAACATTAACGTTCAATATCTGTATTATTGCTCATTGCAAAAGTCTTTGAAAGATTGGTGCATGCTAGGCTTCCCTCCTTTCTAGAAAAATATAACATCCTATCAAACTTTCAGCTAGGTTTTCAACAAGCTCATTCCACTCAGCATGCAATAAATTATTTACATGTAAAATATGTTCAGGCCTTAGACAACAAAGAGGTTGTTACAGTATTCCATGTCTTAAGCACAGCTTTCGACACTGTCAATCCTACTATGCAAATTGCAAAAGTATGGAGTCCGTAGCGTGACAAGTAACTTTTTCCAAGCTATATTTCAAACAGGCATCAATTTACAAAATTTAGAGAAACAGAGTCATCACGCATTACAACATGTGGTGCGCCACAAGGATCGATGCTTGGCCCTCTGCTATTCTTACTCTATGTAAATTATTTACCTCAAGCCTCTGTTTTCCAAACTGCATTATCTGCAGATAACACTGTTTTTTTTAAATCTAATTGCATGAGTACATTACAAGTTTCTGTAAATGGCGAAATGAAACAAGTCGATGACTGATTGGTATCCAATAAACTTACCTAAAATTGCAGTAAAACAAAATTTATGGTACTAACCAGGAGTCACGAACCTCAAGAATTTAAGAGTAATGTTGCTGCTGGAGCTGTTGAAGAAGTGAACCAAGTTAAATACTTTGGAGTCCACATTGATAACCAATTAATATGGCAACAGCAAATAGATCATGTGTGCAAAAAACTTACATGTGCTTCGTACGCTCTACTTTAGTTGCGGGCCTTTTCGCCCATCTGCACTCTTAAAACTGTCTACTATGCTCTAATTCACCCACATCTTTCATATGACTGGCTTGCTGGAATAATGACACTAAAACATCACTAAAAAAGATTATAATCCTACAGAATAAAATCGTTCGACTGACGACACACAGTGATCAGCGGACTCCAGCATCAGGTCCATATAAATCCCTCCAAATTTTAACAGTGGATAATATGGCAAAACTAACCTTGACTACAATCGCTCGCTCTTTCCATCATAAAACATTACCCAAGATTTTTGACAACCTATTTAAATATCTAAAAACATCACATAGTTACGATACTAGAATTCGCTCCAATTAAACCAGCTATGTCCAACCGCGGGCCGCATGCGGCCAGTCGAAGGATTTGTGCGGCCCAATTTAGGTTTCCATTGCAGTGAAAGTATCCTACATATGCTGACAATCAGTACTCATTTTGATAATTTTGAATTTGATATTTTTGATGCAGGCAGTTCTCTATGCCGCTTTGCCACGTCTGTTACCATTGCAGTTAGGATTCGAAAGCTTTCAGTACATAAGCTAAATTTGGTTTGCTCAGATCAAAGTAAGCCATTCAATGTGCGGCCCTCATTAATATGTCCATCAATGTTCGGCCCTGGTTAAGATATTGACATAAATATTGGCTCAGTAAGCCATTTGGGTTGGACATAGCTGCTTTAAACCATCAGTAAATACAAATATTGGAAAGAAATCAATTCAGTATAGAGGAGAAGTATGGCAATCTCTTAATATGGATATCAAGATCCTGGGTTCCACTAGTTTTCGAACGCAGGTCAAAAAACACCTTTATATTGATAAATAAATAGGATCCTTATGGTTTTGACATACGCTCCGTGCCTTGTAAATGTTCTGTTTATTTGGATGTTCTGTGCAGAGGTCATCAGATAGTGGTTTTTGCTATCCGATCCTGTCCTGTTTTTGAAAAATGATTTCCGTATCCGATCCTAATCCTGTTTTGGTCAAAAATCATACTATCCATATCCGAAAACTATCCACAAGTGCATTGTGATGCACACCAGACATTTTTGTGTTTTGTCTATTTTGACTCCGGAGGCAAAATAACTGCTGAAGTTATAACTGCTGGAGTTATTTTGCCTTTAGTTGAACACGATTGGCTGAAGTAGTCACATGACAAGTTTGGAACACATGTACTCCTTAGTTGACCATGACATCTGTAACAGCTCAGTCCCACCTGCATGGACAAGCATGGCCGTAGTTAGGGTCAAATTTTTACCGAGGCGAATATGTTAATTATGTCCCCGGTTAGGTATGTTGTGTAGTTCGTGGAGACCTAACATCCTGCCCTAATTTAATCTAGCCTGGTAGTATCTCTGGTGGTTCTGAAACTCCTCACCTATGTTTGGACCATTCGTTTATGTAGGCATACCATACGTCCCTGTCAGTCAACTAACAAGTCCCGATTAGGCATTCAGTCAGCCAGCATAGCCTTAAACGAATACTAGCATGCTGTGGTTGGTCTGTTTAGCCAAGTTGCTGAAGGGATGAATATGTACATTTACAAATGCTAGAACACTGTTTTGTTTCTTTGTAAAATGCATTATTTTAGTATTTCTTGGTGTCCTAACTGCCGTATAGGTATCCAAAATAGCTGCATACTCCAAGTAAGATATGAACCACGTTTATCTGATATGGTTCTTTGTTCTTAAGCTCCCGTTTTCAATCACAAAAATATGGTATGCCTACGTTTATCCTATCTTGCTCTGTGCAATTTGTGTCATCGTTTGCGACCTCAGGCCCGAGTTTTTCGGGTTTGGACAACCCAACGTTTTCACCAGCAACGTCACCCGCATCACACGTCATTCATTTTACACGCCCGGCATCCCAAGAGGAGACTGACTCGGCAGCCCAACCTGAAAGTGTGGTGTTACAGCCTGTCCCACGCCGTGCTCGTATCTCCGTAGTTGAGCCCCAGTTTGCTGAAGCGCAACCATTGAATGCAGCCTAAACGTTTTGCTAAAAAAACGTTTCGGTTTGCTTTTCATGCTGCGTCTTATCCTTACCCATGCTTTATTATTATAATCATCATGCACCCGTACGTATATCTATCTGATTAGCATGTATCATTATTTATTGTTTGTGTTGGTTATATTCAGTGCAATTTGCGTCTTTATGCGTTTTTGATGTATTGGCGGTTTTGCAGTTTTTCCTTGCGGGATTTTTGAACCGCACTTTCTACAGCGATTTTTTCTCCTAATGCAGAGTTTTTTCTGTCGCATAACAGACAAATTTATTTCCCAGCTGTGTGGCATTTTTAAATGTCCCCTTCTTGTGTGTTCAGTCTCATCGTCCTAATGAACGCGGGCAATCACTTCTGCAACCGCAAACGAAAAAAATAGAAGAAAACAATCATACAGTAACACCCCAACAGCGTCATTACATCAACTCTTCCTGTTGCTTTATGCTTTGCGTGTCAGCTCTCGCGAACCTATCCTCGCCACTTTCTCGAAGGCGGGCATACTTATATAGTAGATACATCAGTGTTTTAATGTTTTGTGCATTATTACTGCGTAATTCCCAGTAATATTCCATTCGTGATTCAACCATGACTGCGGAGACGGAGCCCAGAGCGTCCGAGGTGAGCATTTTGCCTGGAGCCGTAACCGGTTTAAAATTAAGACCGGGCTGGAGCTATGCCCATTTGACTGGTAGCTCCGGCTCCGGGTCCCTTCCTAGATACTAACGGTTTTGCCAAATAGACTTACTTTACCTAAAACAGTGCTTTTTATAGCACACTAAACGCGAATTGCGAGTTAAGACACCAGACTGCAACAATGCATCTGCCAGCCTTTGATATTTCCTAGGTCTAATCGTCGCTGAGGCTGTGGCATTGTATCTGTCAGACGTGGCGTTAATTGCAGATATAAAGCATAATGTAATTCCCCTTGGTTTTGTCTGTACGACATGTTAAATACGGTGCTGACCAAATACTATAGGGGAAGGATGAATTGTGGTGTAATTTTGTGTTCATGATCGCTTGATGATTGAGAAGACGTGCCTTGCTGGAATGCAACCTAGCGCAACCACCTCCACTTCTCCACTGTCAGCTTATTTGCTCTTTAGGCGCAGCACGTGTTTGTCGCTGAGTGTGGGCTGCTTACCAAATCTTCTAAGTCGAGTGTATAATTTGAACCGTTTTGTTTTTCTTTCAGCATGTTGTGTTACTATGCTCGTCTAAAGCAGGGGTTCCCAACCTTTCTCTTACCATGTACCTTTTCAGCAACACGACAGATGAGAATGTACCCCTACAGCATTAACAGATAAGCATGTAGCCTACCCCTTCGGCATTACGACAGATGAGCATGTACCCCTAAAATTTCTTATGACAAAATATTTCATCATGGTTGTTCACAGATATATTCAACAATAAGCATACAATGAGTTTTGAAAATAGTATTAACTAACATGTCTGTAAATATTTGGAAACAAATAGCATGTAAATATGTTTTTATCTTCTACTGCTAACCTTAAATGCACCCCTTCGGATGGGCAAATGTACCCCTGGGGGTACATGTGAAGGGATAGTGAAAAAAGCTGGATTAATTCTAAGAGAATCTGTTGTTGCTACGGGCCAGACCACATGCATCATCGTTTCAGGTGCAAGAGCTCAACATTTCATGGTGAAAATCTCCACATTTCGACACCCTTTCTTACCATTTGCTACTCTGGCATCTGCAAGCTTTCAGAAAGCATGAATATGAGTAAACATTCATGGTGTGGTCCTGTATTCCTAGGTTGTTGTAGGTTCTGTCGTTGTTGTTAATTAATGTTGGCGAATTTTTATAAATGAATGTCAAATTTATCGAAACAAATGAAACTTTGAAATCGTATTTGTGTTATAAATATTTATCATTCCTTCCTGAAGCCAATTAATTGAAGAAAAATGGCAAACGACGTCTGGCAAAACTTCAATCTTATTCAGAAACATTCCAAATTGAACACGTACAGAAATCCTCCAATATGCAATTATGTGATCTAGAAAACAATTACTTTCATGGAAAACATTGTAAAATGGATACTTCCAAACAGACAATGACACCGTGTGTGTGGGCTTCTGGACCTCAAATACTACAACATGTCTTTCATCATAATGGACAACACAGATCGAAACCTAAGATTATTTTAGAACGCGAATTTTTGAAGGAACATCAAGATGAGAGTTTTGAATAAACCGAAATCTCCGTTGCGTTTTATTGTATAACAAGTGATAAAGTTTTTTGGGCCATTGAGCATAACTGGTTGATGTAAACCAATCGCAACTAGTTCGTTTGGAAGTATAGCCAAAGTTATAGCAAACAAATTGTTGTAAAGGACTTTCACGAGGACTTCGAGCAACATGTAGTGCTTGCAGTCAGTTAGAAAAACGTGTTGAAAAATTTGTAACAATCTGTTTTCCTATCAAGCAACCGTTCTAAAATAAGCAACGCACCTTCTAAAATACGGATATCATCCTGAAGTCTTCCAACAGTCGTATAGAGTGCGCCGAAGTTCTCCACAGTAATCACTCTCTCTGCTGCACCAGCTATGAGTTCGAGTTCACTGAGATTTATTTCATTTCCCACTCCAACCGCGAAGGACAGCACGTTTTCATCTCTGCTGCGTCGAACCGCATCAGGAAGTGCTCTGAAACACAATTTGTGCTTGTTAAACCCTAACAATATGACATCAGCATAATTTCATTCTACCACCTCCGACATTGAAAAAAAATTCCGTTTTTTCAGGGTTTTATTTGCTTAGAACAGAAAAAGTTATGAGTTAGCAGGTGGTCGTCTGTGAATGAATTCGCTTTGAGACATCCATATCATTTTAGTTCACGGTTTGTCAAAAATATGTCCAGTTTGATATAAGGAGAATGTTACAACTTGCCGTGATGAAATTACAAACACCAATGATGAAATCGTGGCCAGGGCGAGATCGGCACCAATGCCGTGAATATTTAATTATCAGATTAAAACTTGACATACCCCAGCATGCCTTTTCACCACGCAAACAATGACAGGTTGGAGCGATGATGTGGCGAGTTTGGACCCAACCTCAAAACAGTTACAATTTTAAATAAACTCTAAAATAAGAAAATTATTGAAAAACATGAAAAAATATTGAAAACTACTGAAACTTTTACCATGATGCAAAAATATGATCATTAAAAGAAATATATGTGTCGGAGGTAGGTCAGACATGTCGGAGAAAGACCCCAGCTTCACTGGCTGCACCAGCTCCAAACTCCGTAAGATACAGATCCTGAGCTCCACCTACTTGCACATCAGTAATGAGTTTCAAATAATTATTAGTTTTGATCAGAGGTGACATTTAGCGAAACCACCTAAACTTGCGCTGATCGCCTTATGAAGTTCACTGGCTTATTGGCTGTAGTTAAAGTCAATTTTTTTTTTCGTCAGCAAGAATGTAAACACCGTTTTTTTTGTAACAAGTATAGACAAAAATGATGTCTAAATCAAATGGCCAAATCAAGTCAATCTACTTCTCGTTTCTTCTATATATGTTCGGACCCAAGCTCCAGAGATCAACGAAAAGACTCATAAATTACTGTAAAACGAAGGCAGTCTGAGGTTAGATTGTGTTTGCTCACTTAAGTATTAGCGCTGCTTGTCCTCACAAATCTTCCTATACCTACTCGTTAAAGTTATGTTTCTCCAATGAAGTTGCAGCATCTCTGCCAAATGCATGAATGGACAACGTTTCGTTAATGTCATTCCATTATTATACAGCGATTCTTACGATAAAGAGCAAAAATCACAAATCACAAGCAAGAAAAGAGTTTCTGTTTCTGCTAGCATAGCGCTTCTCAAACGGTGCGGCCTATGTCTCGTTGGTGGGTCCCGAAGCTATTCTAGGTGGGCCGCGAAGTAGGCCAAAATGTTACAGTACAAAAAGTGAATATCTTCACCAGTATAGGTTGAGTATTTAAAGCTTGAACAGTAGGTTAACTTTCTTTGAACAATCTGAAAAATAAGCAGTTGTTGTGGTTTGAACGGAACAATAACTTAATGTTTATTGCATTAGACTGCACAACAATCCACATAGTGCTAACTTGTTTTTGACTGCGTTTGCTACGCCGCAATACCTTGTCGTAGCCTCCAAAGTATATACGGGTAGCAAAAGCGAGTCGCGAATTGACAAAGTTTGAGAATGACTGCGCTAGTACTTCTGGTTTGTTTCACTTGCTTTAACTTTTCATGCCCTGTGTATTCCAAAACAATGTTGGTTTCTTCCTAACTGTTACAAAAGATTTGAACTGTACAGAAACTTGCTGAAAACACAAAAAATTTTGGACCACCTACTCTTTGTCTGTAGAGTCTCCATCTGTCAACAAAACCATGACCCTTCTTGCTTGTGGGTATCGGCGTCTTGGTCCTTTGAAGTCTTCATTGACGGTTTTCAAAATGGCGTGAGCAGTCCAGGTCGTGCGTTTTTGATACTGTTGTTTGACAAATGATGAAACATATGTTTATGAATTTACGTTTTCAAGGACATTTTTTGCTGCAAACGTTCTACTAGGTTTACGATTGCACGGGTACATGATAGAACAAGTAAAATGACCTGCACACTTCGATGATATACTGTATGTACTCAGGCCGGCAATCAGGGGGTCAATTGGGAAATTGTCCCCACTCGAAATTTGTAAAAACAGGTTTAGTTGTTAAGTACAAGTTGCAATCATTTTGCCCCCGCCGAAATAGTAGACTTTAAAGTTACAATCAATTCGTCCCTCCCGAAAATATCAGTTGGTTTCGGTCCTGTATGCACTGAAGGCTGTGAAGTTCTCTAACACTATGACAACTAGGTGAGTTAGGGGCGCGTCTGGGGCGGATCCAGCCAGTAAGGTTAGGGGGGACAGTTTCAGTAAAAACTGGTAGTCAAGGCTCATACCAACTTTGTTACTGCAAGAGAGATGAAGCATACTTCACAACACTGCTTTGACAAAATAATGGACGTCAAAATGGCCGTATATCGCGAATGTTGTTTTCCGAATTGTACAAACTCATGGTGAATAAAGCTACTTTCCTAGGTTTTAAATGGGCGATCGCCCCCCCCCCTGCATCCGCCCTGGGATGCGTACATGTGGGGCTTTCCTACTGCATTTCTGTATTCATAAAACAGTGAAACTGTCGTATTCCAGTTTATGGATGTGGTAATAGAAAGCACGAACACTTCAAACAACAGACATTTGTGCAAAAGAAAACGCGCTTACAGGCACTTTCGAATGTCGGTAACATAGTTGAACCTATATCCCTTTTAATTCATACCGCGTTCATTCTGTTAAAAGTAATTTGGTGGAAATCACGCTACTGGCGGCTCAGTTGCCTCCTTCCCAGCTTATGATCTCATCGCGCTGAAACTGTTTGAAGTGGAAATGCCATTGTAGCCAAACGTCTGTGGTGTGTTTCAGGGAAGGCGAGCGAGGCACTTGCCTCGGGCCCCCCTCAAGGTGTTACTCGCGTAAATATTCCTTATTTTTTGTGAAAAACTTATCATCCGCTTATACAATATTTTCCGAGCCACATCATAATTCAGTAATCTGCCTTCAAGGCAGCCCTTAACAGCAATTGTAACGTGTAAGTAGGCTACTCTGCTTTCAAACGGGCCTCGAACAACTACTGTAATGTGCAGGTACTCTATTGTCAAAAGGGCACCCAACAGCAACTCCAATGTGCAAGTACTCTGGTTTCAAAGGGCCCCCCAACAGCGATTGCAATGTGTAAAAACCTTGCTTTCAAGGGGTCCAGAGCAGTTGTAATGTACAATATAAGCACTTTGCTTTCAAAGGGCCCCCAACAGCAACTGTAAAAGGGGCCCCCAACCGCACTGTAATGTGTAAGTAGCTTACTCTGCTTTTACAAGGCCCCGACCAGCATCTCTAATGTGTAAATAAGGAAACGCTTCAAACCAACTTGGATACCTTTCAAAAATAATGTGGGTTAAAATTTGTTCCAAAAAATTCTGAAAAGACCCTATCAAGTAGGAACAAAATTTATACCAAATGATAATTTCTTTCACTGTCAGAGAACGAAGCTTCTCACAATATACCGTAGTGTGGACGACTGCGAAAAAAGGGCTCCAGCTTTACAAGCGTATGTAGTGCATACGAAATTCCAAAAGTTTAGTTGTGTTCAAACAAAGACCTGTTTTATGATTTTTTTAATACGGCATTTTTTAGTCAGTGAACACTGGTAAGTTTTTACAAACACTACACAAAGCTAGCCAAAGAATTCCCGCCAAATTTGTCGGTAAAACTAACACTAAACCTAACCAACATTCAAATCTTTAACACTAAAACTATCTCTACCGCTATGCTCTAACCATAACCCCTAATACGGCATAGAGAAGTACAAACAACGTGGCCCCCATATCCCCTTCCTAGGCCTGATCAAAAAGATTTCATCACGGTTGGCTGAGTATAATGATGTCATCAGACGGCCCCTTGTCAGCCTTCCCTCGGGCCCCCCAACCCTACGTCCACCACTGCCAACAGCCTTGCCTGCTTTTTTTTAATGAAACAACTTTACGCTGCAGGAAGATTTCCCTGGTTCAGAACAGCCTCAGTTTCACCATTTTGTTGGAATAGCGAAACGCTTATTGCAATGAATTTATGACAAAATTTTAACAGAAGAACCATCAATTTGTACCCATTTTATACGAGGTTTTCTGTCCCCATTAATGCTACTGAATGCTCCGTAATTCTTTATTTAGTCGCTCTTTGTATATGTTTAACACTGCGAGGTTGGACAAACAATCAGAGCTTAATTTTGAGGGAAGCCACTTTTTCACTAGTCTCATTGTAGAGAAAGAACGTTAGGCATCCACGCAGTTGCAGGAAGCACCAAGATTATTTCATGCAAAGAGTGAACATCAGGATAACAATTGCAAGAGTTGAGTAATGCCGCAGTTGACTGCTGATTCGTTAAATTCAGTCCTCCTGTCCACAGTTCCACTTCATTAGGAAGATTGTTTGAATCAGTGTGGTCTAACTACAGGCCCGCAGGCCGCATGTGGCCCGCGGACCGAAATTTTAAGGCCCGCAAGTTTCTCAGTATTGATTTAACGTTGTGTGTGTGTTTTAACTAGAACAAACATAACATGTTTTAATAAAAATACTCTATATTAATGGCGTTAGACTAGGCTGCAGACAGCTTCTGGAAAATTTTCGGCAAAGATGACTTGCCAAAGTGAAATATTTCGCGGTGTCCTTTCCAGAACACCAGGCCACTTAACACCCAGGGTCAACAAAAAAACTCCTATGTTCAAGGCTTTGAACATTTTAGGTCGGATTTCATCGCCATCTGCAGCCTGCAGTGTTGTGACATCTGAAAGGACTTCGGCTGCATTGATGGTATTTTATTACCCCAAACTTACCTCCTGTGTCTCCGATGGTGCCAGAGTGACGAGTAAGACACCATTTTGGTCTTTTATAGATTTAACAATACTATGGTTTTTTGCCACGGAGGTGCCGCAAGATTTGTCAGAACACTTTGTTGGCTTGCCAGTAACTGGAATCAAATTCATACCGGAAATTGCAATGTGGTCTTTTTCACTATGAGGGCGGCGGATTTTCGCGCCTCTGCGTATGGCAAATGGAAAGAAGATGCTGCTTTGTTCTGAAGCCACGCTGTATAGACTACTTTCTTTGCTTGGATAGCGTCATTAACCTTCTGGTTCCCACACAAGGTTACTTTTTTGCCATTACTCGTCACACCGAGTCGTTTACGTCCTCATACCCGAGCAGCAGATGAAGCTACAGTGGGTTTGAACAGCTGCCAATCTACCTCCACTGTGCTTTCTGGGAGCTCTCGGAACAAAGACGACACGCTGCTAGCATAGGTTTTTAATACGCCCTTGTCCACATGGACCTCCTACTTTATTCGGTAGGATCTCCTAGACCTGTACGTTTGTGCTGGCCTTGTTATTGTTCAAGGCGTAAGTTTCGGACCACGACTTCTTCACCCCTTTCAAGATAAACGTCCANCACTGATCGGAACAAGTCAACTGAAACAATCCTGAAATCAATGAGTTACCCTTACCAAACGAAACCTCTGCAACATGTTTGATTGTGCAAATCTCTAGGTTAAGAAAGTGTTAATGATTCACAGTTCGTTGTTACAAAACACCTGTAAAAGGAGCTTTCTTTTCCATACCCGTGCAGCATCGTTCCCAAACGTGCAATCCATTCGTCAACACAAAGTGCCAGCGATGGGCTTGTAGAAGCTCCAACCCAGCCTGGGAACACGTTGCTGGCTCAACGCCCGAGTAGAAAAGTTTCCACCTAGCCATCGACCAACTCTGCAGCGTTAGAGCCGCGACGCTTAATCAAAGAGATGTCAATAACATCCAGGAAATATCGTTTGGTTCCTTGACGAGTTGGTGTTCTTTTTCTGTGAGTGTGGTGATATACTAGTTTTCAATCACAAGCTTATGGCAAGATTTCCGTTTACGCGTTGCTTTCGAGGCTACAAGACTAGAAAGTACACAGCGCTGCCTCATTCGCCTCACCAGATATGCAGCGGGGAGCAACGTGGGAACAAGTTGCGGATAACTGGTTGGGGAGACTGTTACGAATTTTTAGAACGGGTTGCTCTGCCCAAGGCCCGAACACGGTCCGAAGGATACGCTCCTGAGACTACAGCATGACTGATATTGCAGGAGAAAAATGCAAAAGGGTGTTCATATACACAACTTTGAAAACACTGGAAGTTGGGAAGACAAGGCTAGCAACAAATAAAAGTTAGGCAATAGCAAGCTGGCATCGTCCCCAATTCATTGCTTTTGCGCCCCGTTTCTCTGCATTCGCCATCAATAAACTACTGAGTTTACCCCTTTGAAAGTTTCACACTTTCCCCCTTTGGAAAAATGCTTGGTAGTTGTTGTCGTGAATTTGTTCACATTCATGTCTTTATGGGAATCCATGAAACCACAAAAAACACCCATGAAGATTTAAAGCACTAAATTTGTTTTAAATTTCATCCTTTTAATTACAAGAACATAGCAGATACAAAAGCATCCAACCTAAGACTTGCTTTGGAAAGCTTTATAATAAGCTTTGTACATCTTGCATTGACACTAGTTGTTTGAAAAAATGTGCAAAAGTAGGAAATAATTCATCATATAGTATATAGGTATGCGATACACCTTATCGCAAACATTTCTAGCAAGCAGCCTACACAATTGAGTAAATCTGTGCTAAGAAAAAACGGTTCAGGTTATACTGGCTAAGAGCTGGCAAAAAAACTTTAACATCACCTAGCAAGTTTACCTTAAACCAACCACTAACTATTCAAGCTTCAAATAACCTGTCACTTCATGCATGGGTTAAATTCAAACCACCTAAAATATCTGCAGAAAAATGAGTACTCATAATACTCAAAAAAATGCCATTTCTGCTACCTGATAGGAAGCATAAATGTAGCCTTGCTTATTAACAGTCTTTGCAGCACAACAGCAATAATACAAAATTACTTTGTAAACTAAGACAATGTTCTATAAAATAAAAGATGTAGTGTGGTGTGGTCACTGTCTTATTTTCTGATGGAAATGTTTACAAAGGTACAACACGACAAGAAATGAGAAATTTGTCTAACCTTTTGAACTCAGAGACATAAAAAAGAAATTCTTGGATAAAAATATGAATGTTCTAAAGCATGTACCGTATTTATCAACTTCATGTTTACAAAACTTGAGTTTTGTGTATGGCACATCTGATTAATGCACTAGACAGACATAGCTGCTATTAACAACTTGGGTGCTTGAAGCTGCATTCTCCTTCTTCTTCTTGCTCCACTTGGCTACTTTCTGTTCAGCTGTAGCATTTTCATGAAATTATCAATAAATCAAATACTTCAATCTCTCTGAAAATCATCATCTGGTGTAACAAATTATCATTAGGTATAAAAAGTTATCATTTGGTTTGGTATAAATATTGCTCTTATTTGATGGGGTAATTTTAACCCACAATTTTTTAGGTATAAAGTTGCTTTGAAGCTTTTCTTTATTTGCACATTGGAGATGGTGGTGGGGCCCCTTTGAAAGTATATTACTTACACTTTACAAATGCTGTTAGGGGTCCGTTTGAAAGCAAGGTACTTACAGTACTTGGAGGCCCCTTTGAAAGCAACGTACTTTTACATTGAAGTTGCAGTTTGGGCCCCTTTGTAAGCATAGTACTTGCATATTACAGTTGCTGTTGGGGGCCCCTTTAAAGCAAGGTACTTACACATTGCAATTGCTGTTGGGGCCCCCTCTGAAAGCAAAATACTTGCACATTACAATTGCTGTTGGTAGCCTCTTTGAAAGCAAGGAATTTTACAATACAGTTGCTGTTGGGGCCCCTTTGAAAGCAAGCTACTTGCACATTACCGTTGCTGTTGGGGCCCCTTTGAAAGCAAGGAATTTTACATCACATTTGCTGTTGGGGGCCCCTTTGAAAGCAAGGTACTTGCATATTACAATTGCTGTTGGGGGGCCCTGTGAAAGCAAGGTGCTTACACATTACAGTTGCTGTTAGGGATCCCTTTGTAAGCAGAGTACTTACACACTGCAGTTTCGTTCAGGGGCCCCCTCAGTGAAGTTTAAAAGCAGAGTATTTACACATTTCAGTGCTGTTGGGGGTGTTGTGAACAAGTTTTGTTCCAAACACGACTTGACCAATATTCCAATAAAAAGCGGCACAGAACAAAAAGCCTATGATACATAAGCAGCAAAGGACATAAAGGAAAACGCAGTGGGCAGTTCTTATGAGACAACATGCATGTAAAGCAGCAAGGCAAGGACTTTATGATAATCCCTTGATGCAACGAACAGCAGAATGCACAACTGCTGCAAGACGAACTGACATGAAAAACAAGACTATGCAAGCTGAAGGAAGCCGACCAAAGAGCATCAAGAGTAAAAGCACGAGGAGCAAAGTGGCGCGAGATACAAGAATGACAGGAACGGAGCCCTCAAGCTAAGGAAGTGGGCGGCTCGAGAATACCAGGCACCGGCGATTGCTATTATAAGTAAACTAAGAAATTAGGCTTCCCGCCAAGAACGCCTGGGAACCACGGACATAAAGAATAAACTAAACAATGACGCACTTCCCTGGTGGGAGC
>JGI24159J19872_10004060_pt1 | contig 18534 bp, 12 predicted proteins | sample Ectturendosymbi4_FD_19872 | JGI IMG/M metagenome (IMG submission 19872) | reverse complement strand
TTGCGATGATTCAAACTTGCACATATCTCTATTCAAGTATTTACTTTCCACGATGGGTGTAAGCAAGGAATCGATCAGCAAATTTTTAATAGGAAATTGATTTCACGTAAATTACGCATCCTCAGTCCTTATTCAAATAGAATCTATTTGAATAAGGACTGAGGATGCGTAATTTACGTGAAAACGATTTCCTATTAAAAATTTGCTGATTGATCATTGCACCTATTAATACAAGTAAAACCTCGTAGCATCAGAGAGGGAAAGTAAATTCATAAAAACATGCACAGGAAATGATTTGAACTGTATAGTATTGGAGAATCAACATAGTACAGGTTCATAATTTCCCATTTCTCAAACGCTTTAACCTGTTCTTTCACAGGAATATTTCCATTTGTGTGCATAAGGTTGCCTTATACTGTTTCATTAAGTATTAATAAAACGATATGTACTACAAGTAAAAATTTGAAACAAAAATCTGTGCTATATAGACACAAATTTCATTTACTTAAACGAAGTCATTTTTACCTGTTTGTAGGTCAGTTTGTTTGAACGATGTCCTGCATGAAAACAGTTTATTCGTGAAGTAAGATTTTGTCGATGTGAATTTCAATCGCTTATAAAACTAAAACACATACGGTGAAGCAGGAAAAGCACAGTTGATAGGAGTTGTTTGAAATTTCAGAATAGCTTACAACTTTTTTGGATAAAAACAATTCATGCCTCGATCAGGTAACAAATTACAAATGCAACATTCTATGAATAGTACACAATACGGCAAGGGGTATTTTCTTAAATTCATCTCGTGTTTATGAATGTTCCCTCAGAAATGCTTTTTGAATAAATTATTTTGTTCAAAATTTATCGGCGAGAGTTACCGTAGTGGGTGCGATTGGAGGTATACTGCCGCTTGCATTCTGCAACTTATTAAAACTTGTCGCTCATTCGAAACATAAAATTCAAACAATAGGAAATTCTTGCTGCAGATTTGATAAAACTGATTTGCTTGGATTGAACGAAAATACAGATTGACGTTTAAGGCATTGCAACATGAAAAACGGCAATGCTGACCAGCATAATGACAATAATAATAGTATTTGTAAGCCCCAGGATTGACACAAGTGAATCCATCTGCAATTTATTTCACCTGGGAAACTAGTTTCGTGTATATTAAGCACATATCCAGTCCTGGAAAGGCAGCAAGAAAAGCTTACTAGCGAAATGTTGACACTAAAACAAGAGTAGAAAAAAAACACACCAACTACGGCTTGGAACAATAAGCAACAAGAGGTGCACTAGTGAGAACAAAACAATATACAATAAATCTTACGATCTGATCTTTAATCCTTTAATTTTTTTCTTGAACTGCTCAACATCGTAAAGCTGTGGAGAAAAATTGATTTGCAACATAACATTTTTGTAACTACAGCGTTAATCACAGTATAATCGATGTTAAGATAATACTTTGACTCTAATTCTGATTCAGCGCTGTGAGGAGAAACCAGGTTGGGGCGAGAAGCCTTAGATTGACAAAAGTAAAACGTTTGGGATAAAAAAGATAATTCAATTGCGCTCTAGCCAGTATTCCTTTGAGTTGGAGCGACCCTACTAAACTTCAGGCCTTAAAGTCTGTTTATTTATGATTTTTTTCTTAAAACAAAATAACTTTTAGCAGAAAAACGAGTTGACCGATTTCAAGAAACGTTGGCAAAAAGTGGTTAAATCGTATTCACTCTTTCACAGTATTAGCTAAAATTTCGGTAACTTTTGGACAACGCAACTCAATTTTCGTTACAGTGAGTAACTGTGAAGACTTATTCATTTGTCATTTTTATTTGAGATCGTTTGTTGACAATTTTTTCTGTTGGAACCGTTTGATATGAGGCCACATGTGGTTAAAACCAGTTCAACTTAAACTAATTATCATCAAAGATCATTCCACTGGTGACATCTCCCACTAAGTTTAAAAAAATTAGAAAAAAGTAAAACAGTTGGCTTCGAATGATTCAATAACTCGGCGTAACTGAAAACTATTCATTTTCGGATATGCTCTTCCGTTCGGTGTGTTTGGTAAACTGTAGAAGTCACACCATTTAGGTTTTCTGACCAAGTTTGCGCCAAAACAATTCAATTTCGCTAGGTATTTTTGTGTTTTACTGCTGACGCTATGCGTTTTGATAAGAGTTTTATCTATGAAACTTATTGCGAAAAATAGACCATGGCACAAAAACTTGAAACGTTTGGGGCCAACTGGAGCTTTCATCCAATATTTCATTACGGCTCGGAACTTCTAAAAACTGAGATTTCTAATTGATCTAGTGTTAAATGAAATTTTTTCAATGAACTTAGCCTCAAAAACTGGGATCACATGAAATATAAAATAAAATTTAGCTCAACGGCTGCATTATAGAACGACGCAAACTTTTTCAACCAGTTTAACAACCGCCATTCATCAGAGCAACTTGCAAGTGTAAAGGAGCTACAGTCGCTAAAAGTGCCAGTAAAGAGAAAGTATTGTTCAGTGATACGTAGAAACAAAAAGCGTTGAAGCAAGGAAAAGCAACAGAAAACACGATTGAAAGTATGCAACGCGAGCGCGGCGCAAAAAAATCAACAAGGCAAACATAGTGGATCGCATGATCGAGTCCTTGAATATTTGCCAAGAAATCTAGTCTCAAACAAGTTAGTATCAAATGAATTGCATAAAATAAACGATCTCATACCAACTGATATCAGTTGATATGAAACATTTCTTAATGCAACCACATTGCTAAAGCAATGAGCACCCAGAAGAATATTTTTGCAACAAATTCTCACGTTTCCTTTGAAAAGGTAAAGCTTGATTACATAACGCACAATCCTACTTTGTGAAGAGGACGCTGTACTTCTTCCTTCCCGTTTTCACCCAGCTCATTTGCTAATCCTTGAATTGCTTGACGGAAACTTTGCCCCGGTGAGAAGTCGCACCGCATTCGTGATCCACTTAGAGTTCCTGACAAAAACGTAAAGTTGTTAGCAGTACAAACTTTCTACCATGGCTACTCTTTACAAAGTTCTTTATTGCATGTAACAGTTGTGATTAAACAAATGCGATCGTCAAAACGAAAATCATGGAAAATGACTATTTGGAGATTAAAGCAAAATCAATGCCGATTTTTTTCTACAACATATTCACACATCATCTCTGCAAAACCTGTTGAAAGTTTGCCATAGAACTTTGAACATTCAACGTTCAGCTGGATATGTTTGTTATTCTTGAACAAACGCCCGTGCACTTAAATGAGTCGCCAGATTTCGCCTGCATAGGATCTCAGGTTTTTCTGTAGCTACCAAAATCCTCATGCTATTTTCATTTATTTATTTGTATATTTGATTCAGGCTCATGGTCCATATCACAAGGGCAATTGAATAACACAAGAACACAAACATGAATAGTCATAGCGCATTACAGAGTATAGGTGTTAATTGATAAAAACAGTCAACACAGAGAGTATTATAAAATACTAAAGCAGCGCTCCAACGATAATTGTATTCACTCACAGTAACGAAGGTATCCGGCAGTGGGAGAGAAATGAAGATCATCTAACATCAGGTTTTGAAGTAAACGGACAAAAAATGTCGGATGGGGATGCTCAGCGGCGCACAAAATCATGTCAATAGATTTGATCAAAGCTTCAAATGTTTTTGCGAGACATTTAGCTTGAGGCTGACAACCGTTTGTTTTCACTAAACCTAAGGCAAGATTGGGCGATTGGTATTTTTTACTAGTCTTTATTTTAATTCATATTCATACCTGTCCAGCCGGAAGGTTTGAATCCTTTTTCAACAATAACCGGAACAATTGATTTCCTGAGCTCGTGTGCGTAACCCCCTTCCGCCCTGCGAAAAAACGTAACAAGCGCTGACTGATGTCACTTACTGTTGTAGGGTTTTGGGCAAAGGGGCAGCCATAGGGACCAAGGGGGCCATGACTCCCAAAAAAAATTCTAGCATTTCTTGTCATTTTGTGTTTTGAGAGGCGGTGTCCCAAACAAAATACTGATGCTCGCTTAAAGTCTAATAATAGCATTCCACAAAATGTTGTGCCAGCTACGCTACTGGTTCTGGGTGATATTGCGGAGTTACGTATGGTTTGCGATGAAGAAATGCTGATGATTTTCAGCCATCGACTTTAATGCCAAATCACCTGCAATTGTTGCTGTCTTTGTAGCTCTGTGATAGACAAATAACAACAACAGCTGAGTTTTCAATTGCTTTAGCCATTGTTTCCAGAATATCGCCTTTCATTCGAGCTCTTACTTCATTGTTGTCAATCCAGATGCGAAAACCCAATTCACGAAGTTTCTTTTCAATCTACGCAATATGAGATTGACTTACTTCAAAAATTTTCAGAAGTTAAAACTGGCTACTGCCTCTCAAACAAATATAAAAACCCTACAGTCAATAATTTTGTTACAGTTTTACGAAAGTAATGAAAATGACATGCGACTGCGCGAAATCGCTGGGTTTCTTTAGAATAGAATTTAAATCTTGCAAAATTTTCAAGAAAAAACTTTTACTTTTTATTTAATCAATAAAAACAGTGTTTGCAATTGCAAATCAGACCGGCTTTCACCAGTTACAAACCCTTACTATGGAAAATGAGATCTGAACTATATCTGTTTCAAAGCAACTTTATATTGCAGACGTTTTAAAACCCATGTTGCGAACTTGCAAACTATCAGCTAATTTAAAAAAAATAAAGAATAGAAATTACAGAATGAGAGTAATAAGAAAAACTGCTTTTCCTGCAAAGGTTTTGACACCAAACTAACATCAACGCATAACGTCATTTGTGCAACATAGGGAAGAAACTTATGACCATTACAGCAATTTTTAAAATTCAGGGGCTTTAAAAATACCTTCAGCACTAAATTTCGTTGTTTCCACGAGTAACTCAACATAACGTGACCATCTTCTTCAACTGGCACAGCCTTTTGTCGTTTTTCCTGACGAGCATTAAATTGATAATTCAAAAATCACCCATGACTCAGCAAAATGCAAAGGAAAAAAAGACATATACAACAAAACATGACAATCATTTAGCTTATTACGCGAAAGCAGCTTAAATCTTTTGTGTAACATAATCTTTAATTTTGATTTAATGACGAACGTCAAAATATTTCTGCAGGAGCATTCGGGAAATGTTGTAAAAGCACTCTCCATGGTTTCAAATGCTTTCATAAACGATTGTTTCACAAGAATATGATGAATCTTTTATGAAAACAAAAAAACTTCTTGATTGTGATTAGAAAATTTAACATTTTTTCTACGTTTTCACTCTTTATTATCAGTCAACTCTGAAATGACTGATAACCACATAAAGCTTGATATTGTCAAACGACTTAAAAATACGAGTAGATTGAATCGCAAAGGTTCTAGTCATTTAGGGAATATTTTCATTTTTATTTCTTATTTTATTTCATTTTCTGTGGCTATCAGATATTCAAGAATTTAAACCTCTCACTCCCACTTATTTTGTTCATGCTGCCATATTTTGCAGCAAAAGTGCATTTTTCTTAGTTAATTCTACTGTTTTCTATGCTATATTTGCATCGAAATTCATTAATTAGTACTGTTATGACTTAGCACTTTCGTGCAGACAAAACTAAATTATAAATAATAGTCACTGACGTTATATAATGCTTTTATATGTTTCAATGCAATTGAAATCAAAACTAAAGTATCGTCTACTTGCAAAATTGACAACAGATTGAAGTACTACGTGGATATATCATAGCTTATATTGAGTAAACTTTAAAGTAAACAAACACTTTTTATATCAGAAGTTTTTTAAATGCATCAGTAGTCAAAAAACTAACCAGTGTTCTAACGCTTTTCATTTAATCTGTCTCTTAATAAAATACTTTTCCATTCGCTGTGAGGTGACCAACAAATAAAAGTTGTCCTGTCTTTATGCTGACCTATGAACACCTCTCCATAATTATAAGGAGGCGTGCATAGCCACGTACACTTTGGCAGTGAACAGTCCATACATAATAATCGATATACCAGATTTCTAAGTTTCTGATGGGCAGCACCTGCAAATCCTTGCCTCCCATTTGCCAAAGTGCTCCTTCTGCTTCCTCTTGCAGTTCCCTGGTGAAACCACAAAAGCAGATTGGAAGAAATATGAAAGCAAGCAATACTTGAATATCACAGAAGATCCAGATGCATTTATCAATTTTGCTAAAAATTGTCGATGCAAGTAAGGTTTGAAAGGAAATTTTTGATAGTTCACAGCAAAGAATAGTGACTTGCGTGAATGGTAATGAATTTATTTACAGAATAGAAATACACTTTAAGTTACATGGTGCGTTTTCCCTCACGTTCCTTCAAACACATTTACCTTTAGCTGTCCTAGCAAAAATTTTCCATATCCTCTAAACCATTCGTGGGGGTATTTTCTATTTTTGACGTATGAAGTCAATTCTAATGTGATTTTGAAACAAAAATTCAGTTGAAATAAGATTTCGTTGAGTCAAACAAATTGTTCTCAGTCTCATCCCAAGTACTTTTTATTCACTGATTGCCGTAATTTAATCTATTCGTTTCGTGTTTTGATATTGTATTTTACAGTGGAGGTATTGGTAGATACTTTCCATAACTGCTAAAATATAATCTTTAAATCTTAATTTTGACAGAAAATCTTTCTGGACTCGGTATTTTAGTGAATTAACGTAAACTAAAGTGTTAAATTTCTCAACCCTTCTCATAAGAAAGCAAAATTTAATGTTAAGAAGCACAACAATTATCTGACATATTTTGCAAACAATATTTGTGTTAAGAGTTTGAAACAGTTTTGCCAGGCGTAACATTAAGCCATTTATGAGTAGTGAAACTTTAACATATCAAACATATGTCGTACAATGCGACCAAGTTTTTTCAAGAACAAACTCATCAGTAGTCCACATGATGTTTAATATCATCATATTGTTTACTGGCAAAAGCTGGTTGAAAATAATAGAATAATCGATCTCTCCGTAGACAGCTTAATTAAAGTATGAATGTTTCAGTTGACGCTGCTTCTTGTCGCTGCAAACTTTTTCTATTATCGCGACTTTACTCCTGTTTTTTAAGAGATAGCACCCAAAACATTCCTGTGAACAAAGAATACGTTCATCTTTCTTATTTAATTCAAGTTTCGATATTGAAATTCAAATACAGCTTTGCTGAAAATGTCGTTTTTTCGCTTTTTAGCTTGCCTCCACTAGCTTCCTAGATTGTAAAATTAATAAAACGCTTTTAGATTTAGACAGTTAGAGACATTATAGCAATGTTCAATTCTTTCTTACTTTAGTTTTGGATTTGAAGCACATTTCAACAGCCTGTCAATCAAAGCTGTGTTCTGCCGAAATTTTTCCGTGTTGCTTTTATCAAATGACAAAGCTCGAATCGCTTTGGCTGCTGAGAGCTTTTCCTCCTTGTCTCCTGCCGAGGATGGTCTCTTTGTTTTCATATAGTTAAAGTAAACGGAATCCAAGAGAATATTTAATCACACATTTATAATGTAGAAATAGCCCTAATCTCAAAGTAAGCAAAGTTTTATACAACATTGCTTGTTTTGATCTTCCTTTCTACACATTAAAACGCTGTTTCANCATTCCTTACTAAGCGTTATAGTTTGGCGTAAATTTTAATCCGAGTTAATACTGAACCATTTATAACTCAGGTGTTTTTAGACACCGTATAATAAACTTGTGTCGGTACACGAATCATAAAAACACAAACGGAAATGTTTGTCCAGTGCAGAATGGAAGAAATGCAAAGTGTTGTAACACTGATGTGCCCGAAAGAATTGTTGATGTAGGTCTATAATTTACCTATTTTCAAAAGCTTCAAAAGACTTGTTAGTACTCCATCTTTTAANTCCTCTCTTTCATTTTTCTCATTTGAATCATCATTGGATGGTGATGAGCAGAAATGCGAACTGAGCTGCTTGCTGTTATTTGCAAGTTTTCCAATGGCAAGCATCAACTCATTCGCACTAAAACCGCTTGGAGAAAGGTGACTTTTCCTTTTAATTGCTTTTGCAAGGCTCTACATTAGGCAACGTAAAATTATAAATATGCTTACCAGGGGTTACCAAGCTTACACTTTCAAATTAGAACAATTGTGAAAACGTTATCATTGCATCTGTAAAATTTAGTTAATAGCATTTGCATCGAATTCCAGATTCAATCCAATACATTTTATTGATCGTTCAGTGTTGCACCACCACAAGGTTGCTCAGACAACATTAACCATCTAGGAAAGAAGGTTTGCTGGAGACGTTTATCACACTAAAAGGATAGATATCCACATCAACAAACAAAATAGAGACGAAATTAAAATGCAAACCTATCTTTTCTGTGCTACACTGAATTTACTTCAGCAAAATTAAACACTGTGACATTTTTTGTCAAATATATGCAACAAAAATATCTAGTTCTTCAAGAAAACAAGTTCGCAAAAAGCAAAAGATTTCCTACGAAAAAGCGCAAGAAATAGTGGGGCATTAATTTTAGGACGTAAACTTGTATGATCTCGATCAAGCTTTTAGAGGAAATTTTAAGACCAGTGAAAAACGTTAATTTATAATAAACAAGTTCAGCAAGTATAGATAAACCACTATTTCACCTGAATCAAGTAGTTTATCACTTTTTTGTGGTCTTCTGTTGTTGGTTTGTATTTGTCTTCTTCCAACTTTTTTTCCACCACTGAACTTTTTTCACACAAGCTGGATGTAGGAAGGGTGTGTTTTTCCGAGGCCTTCTGTGATGTTGCACTGAATTCATCTGACGTAAGTGCCTGGTCGTTTGCACAAGCAGAATGAACAGATCCAGTCTTTTCGCCATTGGTTGCTTCAGTGGGTTCAGCTGACAATTTGCTTTCGTCAAAAGTGTTGGCAATAATGAGTTGGCACATGGCATGAATACTGTCGTCGCTGTTTATCTGAAAATAAACGCATAAGCTTTTGATCTTATATCATATCAAGTTTGTGCAGCACTTAGCATTCAACCTTATGACACAAGCTTTAAACAAACCGGTGGTGAAATTTTGTAGACCACCAATCCAATGCGTTGAATTCTTAACCATAAATTGAACTGTTAGGAAACTAATTTTAACATACGTTTTCACATTACTGTGAACTGATGTATGAGAGAAAATATCTTTAAAATTTACATACTTTAACATTTTCGCATTGGTTTGAGTACCACATCAAATCATCGAAAAAGGAATCTTGTTCTTTGAAGTATTTCACGTTATCACTTTCATCAGAGCACGAGTAAAGGACATTTATAGAGTGAAGTATGAATTGACCATCCTCCTGAAAAAAAACAATGCATTCTCGTAAAGGAGAATCCGTAGTTAGTTTCTCGTAAAGGAAAATCCGTAGTTAGGCCCGAAATCGGCCCGAAACATTTTAACAAACTTAAGTCCGACCCTTGCCCGAAACCCGGCTCGACCCGAAAAGCTCGGCCCGACTTACGACTCTGCCAGCAGCAACACATTCCCATGTTACCCCCAGATATGGCAAAAGTTGCTGTGCAATTGGCCCTGCCGGTTTGTCCAATCGTATAATTTGTGCAGTTACCGTCATGAAATGCGCAAAAATGATCATTACTTCCATGAAATGCGCAGAAATAATCATAAGGAGAGAACCACGAACTGGTCGAGAAAGCCGAACGATATTCCCTTGGTGTCTTTGGCATCTCTTTCACCGAGCGTCATGGTTTTAACACTACAGAGCTGGAAGATGAGTGGAAACTCTTCTACTCTGGCGTTGAACCAGCAAAGTCTGCCCTGCCAGGGTTGAGGATACTTGTAAGACCTCTGTTGACAACTTGTGTTGATGAATGAATCAAACTAGGAGAAATGGTGCGCATGTTTAATATCGAATCTGTAAGACCGCTACCTGTGTTTGATGGAGGTACACGTCCCAAACGCTAGTGCACATTACTCGGCATTTGTGGAGGAAACCAGCCATGCATTGCGTAGGGTTTAGCCAAAGAATCCACCACCATTTTGAGAGACTTCGATTCAAACGCTGGGAACAATGTTACTGTACAGAAGGGTGTGATTGGTCAATACGGTAATGTTGAGGTAAATGACGTCAGGAATGCTCCTGCAGCAAATGTGTTGTAACAATGCACTGTGAATAATACGTACTTTCTTCGAACACAGATTTGCGCATGTGCAGTGTGCACCTAGAAAAGAGCTAAGTTGTGTCAACAGTTACTCACTGATTTCTACATAGTTGCAGCTGACTTACTCCTATCAGTTTTGGACGTTCGTGTCAAATAGGTGCTACGATATGGACCGATCACTACCTGGTGGTCAGCAAATGATGTTTGTAGAAACCAACAGGGCCTACACACGTGCAGAACTAGGAGGTTCTACCGAATAACATGAGGGGTTCTGGTGGACAAATATGTAAGAAAGACCTTCACAAACAGCGTATCGTCCTTGTTCCGAGTGCTCACGAGATCCACCGCGGACGCGGAGGCGGAGTGACAGCTGTTCAAAGCAACTGTAGCTTCAACTGCTGATCATGTACGTAGACGGAAAATGCTTGTGGCAAATGATGGTGAAAGTAAACCCTTGGTGGAACCAGGATGGTAAAGATGCTGTTCGAGCAAAGAAAGTTCCCTGCAAAGCGCGGCTTCAGAACAAAGCCGCACCTTCTTTGCATTTGTGGTACGCTGAGGCCCCGCAGCTGAATTGATCAAACCGTTCAAAACCCATTCTTGGGAGAAATTCGGACATAAACTGGACTCCAATAACTGGCAACCCGACAAAGTGTTCTGGAAAACTACCAAATGTCTATGCGGCATAAGATCTAGTGTAGGAACCAGTATTGGAACCAAATCAATGTCGGATTCTTGGTTGTTGTGGTGCCGAATATAGTCGGTTGATTACGATTCTACAGAGATTCCTACTAGTTGAGTGGTCAACCTAGTTGTTTCAGAAGCACAGATAAGCCTCCCAATTAAGCAAACTGGCGTCTTGAAGTTGTCAACCCAAAGCAAGGGGAATTGAAAGGCTTTCACTACCTTGTCCGTTAATCACTCTCCAGTAGCACTCTAAGTTGATTGTTTCCTTCGATTATATTCATATATAACAAAACCTCCGATACACTTGGGCGTGAAGTCAAAACAACGTAACCTTAATAAAACGGTTTGATGTAGAAGCAGAATGACAACGAACAAAAGCTTTGGGCATTCGCATGCGCCACAGGAAACAGTGACCAACTGCGGTTATGTAGTTTTGCAGGTTAACGTGTCAGCTGTTGTACTGGTCGCAAACAAGTACATTGCGTTGAATGACAAATGTAATACTACTGGGCATTACCCTGTAAGAGTGCACAAACATTAAAGCACCTAATCAGTGGGGTATCCAGCCCAAAATTTTGTGGAGGGCAAAAAAGTTTTGGAGGGGCCAAAATGTTTCATTTTAGGCAAGAAACAGTACTTTTTTGGGGATACCACCTATCAAAACACAAAATGACACATATGTTAAAATTTGGGGGGTCCATGGCCCCCTGGCTACGCCTATACACCTAATGTATCCATTATACTAGTATCGCTAGCTCCATCAAAGACCAAAATTGTTTCTTTCTTAGCAACGAGACGGACTTTCTTTGCAGATAAAGAGAGTATTTCAAAGGTTTTGAATCCAGCTGCTATTACATCACTGAGCACACGGGAAGCCCATTTAGGGGAGGAATGTACCATCACTGCAACAGAAGTTTTCCTAGATGTCAAAACACTGAAAGCTAGAAGAACGGCTGCAAGTTGTGATCAAATCCGATTTGAAATGCTCATAGCCTTGAACAGAGAAGGAGTTCATTCGATGCCTCGTATGGGCGTCAAGTTGCCTGATGTTCTGGGAGAGCACTGAAAGGTCTGCCAACTTCGACGATCATCCCTCTATACAACAGAAGGCAGCCAGGAGATAAAGCACTAACTACCGAGTTATCTGTCCTTAGCCTACCATGAAAAGTGTATGTCAAGTACCGTGAGTACCTTGAATAAAGATATCTATAAATAATTGAACCAAAGTTGGAGGATACCCAGTTCGTTTTCCGTTCTGGCCGTAGCGCTACAATCAAAACTTCCACTCTCCAGCAAATTTTTGAGAATTCGTGGGAGTGTGCAAAAGATGTCCACCCGTATTTCGTCTACGTCAGAAAAGAACAACACTGAGTTACTCAATACAAGCTTCGCGGAGTCTTCCGATACTACGGCTTTGATTGATAGACACTTGTTGCTGGCCATCAGGTCATTGCATTCCTGCTCAGACATTTGTAAACGTGTCGTTGAAGTTAAATCACGACCTTTCACCGTGAGTGTTAGACTTCTTCATCATCTACACGAATGGAGTAGACAGCCACAGTGGATCCAACGAATGTGTCACTGTTGGAAGCTGCGTGATCAACCGTTTGCTGTTTGCGGAGAATTTGGTGCTGCTTGCATTCTCTGAACAGAGTCTTCAGCATCCAGTTGAGTGGTTTTCAGCTACTTGCCACAAAGCTAGAATAAAAATAAGCATTGAAAAGACCGCAGTATAATGTCTCTCCATAACACCAAGCCAGTATGTGTTTCAAGAGAGCAGCAATAGATTGCAACAGGTGGAGAAGTTCAAGCACTTTGGCGGGATAATCACAGTCGACAGAAGGCAGAGCAATGAGATTGATAAACGGGTTTATAAAGCAAATGCAGTTCTGCGTTAGCTCTATCGTTCTGTGGTCACAAAACCGGAGCTTTCAACAAAGTTACGGAGTCGGAGGTGAATCGGATTCTAACTCCAACTTTTCCAAAATTTCCGACTCCAACACCCGACTCCGACTTTCCAAAATTTCCGACCCCGACTCCTTCACATAAAAGGAATGAAAATTGACTGCTATAATCAATGGAAATCGTGGTCCACAGAAAGAAATCTGTTTCAAAAAAAGTTTCAAAAGAAATTGCACCATTTCAGAAGTTCCCAATTTAGAAGTGTGATGTAAAAAATTATCCAATTGGACTCCCAGTATTGTTAGGAATCCGACTCCGACTTCACCCAAAAGCATCCGACTCCTTACGACTCCGGCTCCGAATATGCAACCCTGGCTTTCAAACACCGCAAAGTTGTCCGATTTCACATTGGTCTTTGTTCTGATCTTTCGCTATGGTCATGAATTGTCGGTTATGAATAATACAGAGCCATCTAGGTACAAATGGCAGAGATGTGATGTTTGCGACAAAACGCGCAGCTGTGAAATTCGTAAAGGCCTATGAGCGGAGCTACTTTTCTTCCGAATAGTGAGAACCCAGCAAAGATGGTTCGGCTACGTGACCAGAATATGCCACAAGGAATATTGGCGAGTACTACAGGCTCAATCCATGGGAAAGCGGCCAGGAGGTCGACGAAGGAGCAGGTGTCGTGGTTGAAATCTCCGACATTCCTTTGTCCCGTCTTGATATGGAACCAGCAGAACTATCAAAGGCTGCTGAAAACCGTGAGGCACTGTATTTCGAGACCTCCACCACCCTCGCGACCCTCCCCAGAGGAAAAGCAGATGTGCAAGTGAATGGAAAATGAATCAATATTCACTTACCAAAATATCAATGAAATGAAACTTTTACATCAGAAAATTGGTATTTTCCAATCACACAAGCGTTAATCGATTGTTTAAGCAAAAAAATCTCATTACCTTCAAAAATAGATGCGTGTCATTCTCTGGAGCAATCTTAGTCGATAAAAAGACAAGTCTAGCTGATGATTTCTTTTCCTTGACTGATGCTGCCGTCTAAGAACAGCAAAAACTTGGTAATTTTTTGTGCACTTATCCAAACGTTCAGATGACATGCAACTTTCTGTGGAAAACAACGGACGGAGGTTTTCTGCCCTGGTTGAAACAACCTGGATCGTGATTCAAAGTTACAATTTATCTCGTACGTACTGTCTTTAAAGGTCCTTATTGCTGATTTACCTTGAAANAGAGAAAAATATATGGCTCGCTTAGCCAGCAATNGAATGACAAATTGCGGATTTTGATTGCCGATTTTGCANATAACATTACACATCAAAAACTTTGAAAACCTCATGAAACATTTACAATTAAATTTAAAAACCATTCCTAACCTTCTACTTCTGCTTGATTACTAATCCCTTGTACACTATTTTGTATTAGAACTATCCTCAAGATTACAAGTTAATTAAAGAAAACGCTTAATCATGATTTGGAAAGAAACAACGAAAACAAACTATTTTATGGCCAGTATTTTGTAACTGCTGAAACACGACAGTCTTATGGTTTTGTAAAATTTTTGAACCAAGATCCAGAAAATTTTGTTTGTTCAGTAAAGCCTATCTGGTCTCAAACAAGAAAATTTTTTAAAGAAAGAATTCGTTCCATGAAGGTTCGTAATAACCTATTCCTGACAGTTCTTTTCTTTAATTCTGAGTATTACTTTTATAGTATTATAGTTATACTTTGCACATGTAACTATGGAGTGTTATAGTTAGATTTTACACCTGCAGTGCAACTGGGAATTATTATAATTACAATTTGCACCTAGCTTTGAAATTTAAAAAATTATGTTAAATTTATCAAAATCCAATGTTAGCATGTGTAACAAATTTTAACGACTCCAAGAGTATTTTTAGACTGTATCACTTGTTTCTTCCTGTACAAAACAGACAGAATTAAAAAATAAAAAATTTCTAGGAGTGTACTCACATATAACTTTTTATCAAATTGACTCCTGAGAAGATTTAGAAGTTTCATCAGAGCTTCAATGCAGCCACTTTCTCCAAAATCTTCTCTCAAAGCTCGACTGTGGGCAGTCAAGTTCACGAATAGATACAAGATTTCAATAACGTCATTCCTATAATTTTCAGAAGTAAAAAAGGGGCATGAAATCCAGCCCTCGGCTCTGCTCGACAAGAATGTGCCACAACAAGTGGGTTTGCACTCGAAGTCAAACGCATTGTTTGTCACCTTTTCAATGGAATCGAACGACGGCGCAGACTTTTGCAATGAAAACCTATCAGCTGCTGACCTTTTGACCCATGCGATTGTCATTTGGACAAATTTTAAGGAAAAAAACGGGTAATCGTTTCAATTTCTGCGCAATGACTATTGTCACAAAAATGTGAAGACGATTTTGATAACATCAGTTTAGCTTTGCTACATGCTCGAAGCTTACCGTTGCTGTACAGAAATGTGGTCACACGAGAGCAGCACAGAGTTGACCAGTGCACGGAAAACCGTCAATCTGTGTCTTCAACAGGTTTACTTGAAAAGGTCAAGTTTCGAAGCATGTCCTTGTAGGAGTTTTTTCGAAACGACGAAACTTGGAAATCTCTTTCAGTTGAATAACAGTTGTTTCGAATTTGTATGAAACTCTCACAACCTTGCGTTTACTCGCTACGTTGATGCAAAGTAACAAAAGAAGCAGATATAGGACAGTACGAGTGGACTTCGATCATTATTTTGTGGTTCCACTACACAGGTTGGATGAACATACTATTTAGAACAAACTTCAAAAACTTCACAACCTTGTACCTTTGCGCACCAAAAGTCATTAACAAAAATAATTTAATATGGACAGTTTTTTGAGTCTTTGTACAGCCTTCAAGCGGCATAGTCTACAAAAGCAGACGTTCACGGAAAACAAATGAAATCTTTATCTTTTAATGAAGCGCAACGGCCATTATCCACCTGCGAAATTTTTTTTCACTGGTCAAGACATCCAGCTAAAAATTAAACGTCGCCGTCTCAACGAAAAAAAGTATTTTGTAGGAATCAAAACCGAGAAAGGCGAAAACATTGTTAGAGTGCCTGCAAGTACGGGTAAATATTTCAGCATTAATGGTTGAACCACGAGGAGCACCCATGAGTTTTCCTGAAACGATACATTGCCTAAAAGCCAATCGAGAATCAATTTTGACTGGGGTTTTATACGAACAAATTTTGGTGAAAGACCAACATATTTATCTCTATTCTTCAAAACTTTAAATCAACAAGAAATGTCTTATAGTTCTGAGTCTATAACGACTCTGTCTAGAAGATTTTATGCAAAGACGTGCACAAAGCAAATAAAATTGACCAAAGTACAGTAGTGCGATGGCAGTGTGCAAACCAGCATATAATTCCGTGTTTGAAAAATTGATGCCTACTGTACTTGTTGCATTCTAGTCATACCTAAAGCCTTCTTTAGTATCATCCAAATCATTCTGGTCTTCCGTAACAGTCGTTTTGCATGCTTTGGTGTCGTTTTGCAAAATTTTATTGTAAGTTTTCAGGTACTTGCAAACCAAGCTAGCTGCGTTTTCCCGAGCCAATTCGTCGCCAAGTTTTTCTCGACTATTCTGCAAATCAATGAACCCCATGTGAATGACTAGAAAAATTTTGTAAAGAAAACTTAAATCAAGGTTTTTCAACACTGCGCGATCAGTGTTGCGCATAAATATGTACATATACAGATATATAGTTATGCTAGTTTATCATCATTAACGTTTTCGAGGTANTAATTGAATTTACGAGTATTACAACAGTGTCACAGTTTGTGTCTTAATCCTGAAGGGGGGCTTTCCCTGTTCGTCTAGTATGTTAGGTCCAAAGTTCAGTAGGATATAATNTTATTCGGANCACCAGTATGATGAAGGCACCTAAAAACGTATTCATGTTCAAAGATTATCATAANGTTATGCTCACAAATCGAAATTATTAGCTGTTGATTANAACNCCAGACCAAGATTTTCGTATACTCTGGTGTGANTCCAGGGTTCATGGGTTTACTCGACCCGAAGTAGAGTAAAGNGAAATTTTCGAGGTAANTCTGCCTCAATGTTATAAGCAATGTACAAAATCAGCCCAAATGTACTCTGACATGTATTTTACAGCGTTTGCGNTTATTGCGAAATAGTTTCGATGCCCTGANCCAACGCTGGCTTTACGCAAAGAAATATCAAAAGCACCTCTTGTCACTGAAATTCGCACTTGATTGGAATGAATCGGTTGTTTCTTCTCTTTTNCAAATATAACGAGGGGTCAGGTAGTTAGGTTGGAGAAAACATGGAAAACTCAATTAACACTTTAGGCCTCAGGGAGGACGGACCAGAACACAGCAAATAGTTTTAATAAAGTTTAGGTCTTTCCAAAAAACTTTAGTCTCAATTTAACGCCGAATAACTTAAAGTACCGTATTTATTCGATTGCAAGCCGCGGTTTGTAAAGTTTTTTTTTCGTCACTTCGAGCGGCTTCTGATCCAGGGCGGCTTACACTTTTTCTTTCTTTGCCTAATCGATAGATGACGCTCAGTCTTTCTTCGGCTACATTTTGTCGACCAAGCTCTCTTTACGCATTCAATTTCTCTTGAGAATCATATGCGCACTCCGTCACAGGAGGTATCAAGATTAACAAGAGGCAGTTGTAGAGGTGAAGAGTCGCTAACAGGGTTACTAATAAACGCGAAAGGTGCTAGCACGCGAAATATCTCAGAGGCTCAGGTAACTTATTTTCAAGTGCGGTTCACAATCAAGGACGGCTTACATTTATTCTTTAACACCATTTCGTGCGGCTTATTATCAAGGGAGGCTTACAATCGAGTAAATACGGTGAAATGTGTTCTTTATCCGAAGTAGATTTATCTTTTTTGGTTGGTTTGGCTGATGCAGAACGTTTGAATAAAAAGATGTCTTTTTCTTAATTCAAAGGTTGCGAATTCACGGGAGTATAGAAGCCGCTAACCTCCCCTAATTTACAAACAAAACCCACTTTGCTATGTCCCAAGCCACATTAAAGTGTCATCATGTTCAACGCCCTCACATAAAATATTTCAACCTATGAACTTTCTTGCCAAAATTGTTGCATAACGTTCCTAGCATAGTTTCTAAATACAAAGCAGCTCAACTTTTGTTGAAATAAGTCTTTTTCATCGTAAAACTCTAAAAATTCCTGCCGATAAAACTTGAAAGCGCATGGCTAAAGCGGTTCGCACTTGTAACAGATTTTGACGTTTTATTGAAGGCTGTACTATTATTTAACTGCTATCAAGGTACGAAGTGCTTGTACTGCTCATATTTTTCAATGTATCCAACAAGAACGTTGTTTTCTGAAGAACCGGACAGAAGTACACAACATTTTTAGAAGCAGTGAACCAACGAAGAAAAAAGCACGATTGTGAAAAAAGAGATAATTGCGAGCTTGCAGCTCTAGTTGTCGTTCTTATTTAGAGGTCCGAAACAACACTTACAGGGTGTAAAGGCCAGTGTAATAATGTACCTCATTTTGTCTGAAATAAATTCTTTTTTTTCTGCCAGGAACAAACTGAACTTCTTTGAGTACCTCATCGTTCCGTTGTCCAATGCATTAGCGCTTTATGCAATATCGAAAAGATATTGTCGCGTTTAATATTTTTTGCTTATCAGCCGAAATTTTCGGGCCTTCTGCGCAAATTTGGCTGCAAAATATGGTTGGCACTACTGGTCGTTAGTGAAGGCTAACACTAGTGCAAGAGGCTGGC
>JGI24159J19872_10004059_pt1 | contig 18535 bp, 16 predicted proteins | sample Ectturendosymbi4_FD_19872 | JGI IMG/M metagenome (IMG submission 19872) | reverse complement strand
CCTATCACGTCCTGCAACAGAAAAGACATTCGTTAAAAAATGGGTTTTTTATCGAACAAAATATGGGTACGCATCTTTTTGGGTCACCCTGTATCTTCATTCCCATTATGTTTGCAATGCAACACACACTGATTTCAACATGTAGACCGCAAAGTAGTTTATTCCTACTGTGTAAAATACGTTGCAGCTCGTATTTTTGGGAACGCAGCACAGCCATTGTAAGAATATAGCCATTGCATGGCTTGGCGTAAATGTAACCTGAAATAAGCGGTGGTGGGAAGACTTGTTCGGTAGTGAATGATCCAATTTAGAAAGTACTTTGTGCGTATTTTACTGGAACTAATTTGGCACATCGATCGAGACATTCTCAGTCGAGTTTGCACAACTTGGCATCGTGTTTGACGGTAGTCTTGTACAGGACCGTATTACTGCGCTGTTGGTACCGGAAACGTGTACGGACGTGACGTCGTAGAGGCTCATTATCGCGCGTGCGTGTTCGCTGGAGTGAAAATCGCCGGCAGCAACGCGGAAGTGATGCCAGCTCAGGTAAATCGTCGTTTTTGCATTTGGGTAAAAACCGCCAATCGCTGTTTGTTCGATTTTTGACAACTCCAACGCTGTGTGTTGCAGTGGGAGTACCAGGTTGGACCTTGCGAAGGAATCGAGATGGGCGATCACTTGTGGATCTCGCGGTTCCTGCTGCACCGCGTGTGCGAAGATTTCGGCATCGTGGCCTCCTTCGACCCGAAACCGATGAAAGGAGACTGGAACGGCGCTGGATGCCATACCAACTACAGCACATTGGAAATGCGCAACCCTGAAGGAATTACGTAAGTCGAAAGTCTTGCCGAAGACGTTTGTGTTCGCGTGGCGAAAATACACCGTTTTCCGATTGGTGTAGAACAAAGCAGATTTGCGTATTTATTGGTAGACCTTAAACGTGCAAAAACCTAGTTTGCACATGCTTTGTGTTTGGGAGTGCGTTTATTGATGCTTGTGTTTGGGTATGTACAGATGATTTGTAAATGTTTGCTTTCTAATTGCTTTTTATCAAGGGCTTCATAAAGTATTGCAAAATTGGTTCATGTTTACGAACGGCGTTTCATGTATCCCAAGCTTGTCCATGGGACACTTTGTTGTTCCATCCAACATCCCACGGGGTTCCCACGAAACTAGTAATGCAAAGTACATTGTATCATGCGCATGTCTTTTGTCTAGCCCAGGGGTCTCCAAACTTTTTTGTCCGAGGGCACATAAGCTAATACACAACAGTCCCAGGGCCGGACATCTTATATAATGTGATCATTTCGGGACACGTTACATTTTAGCATATTAGTAAATTTTTCACAAATGTATTATTTTTTTATTATTGACAAAATGTCTCCGCGGGCCTCTGGTCTACCCTCTGAGGGTTCCCAGGTTTGCAAAGATAAGAACCACTGCTCTAGAGAGTCGTGGGTGAAATGCCCCAAAACATCCATTTAAGGGAACCAATGAAAATTGGGTGACCTTTTAGTTGCCACCTTGAAGGTGGCCCAGCAATCTTACTTTCGGGGCCTCCCATCGCCACGCCCTGACACTGAGCCTCTACGTCTGATGCTTACTGCGCTGTGTGCCTATAATAACGATATTCAACTGCAGAATGTTCGTGCTGTATGGCTTTAATTAACTAACGCTGGGACATGGACAAATTTCAAGCCCATTGTCCCATTCTCATTGACAAACCTGCGAATCACCGACTCTGAGCGGTGGTTTTCCGAATAAAGATGTCGCAGGCCTCTTCTGGTTCGTTATAGAATGCACTTCACCGTATATTTCACTTCCTCGACTATACACATAAATGCTTCGTCGTCAACTCTCTTTCCTGCATTCAGCGCGATCGACAAGGCCGTCGAGAAGCTGAGCCGACGTCACTTCTGGCACATCAAGATGTACGACCCGCAGGGTGGCAAAGACAACCTGCGCCGATTAACCGGCCTGCACGAGACTGCATCAATCTACGACTTCTCGTCCGGGATCGCGAACAGGAAAGCATCAATCCGGATACCGAGACACGTAAGTGTGCGCGAGGCTGTGTACAACACTGCTGGTCGCCTTTGTCGCGCAGCGCAAGACATTCGCTGTGTTTTCGCGCTTGGTGATGGATCGCTGCCCTTGGTTTCTCTGTCTATTCAAAGTGACACTCGGTCGAAACGTCCCGTGATGGCGGTCACTGAACTGTGGTAGAACTGGCGCACTGAATCGGCCTGGCGTGGAGACTCAGGCGAGGTGTTGAGCAGAAAGCAAAACCAGCGGCGTGTGAATCATGGGTGTCTCAAATACGCGAAAATCACTTGTGGTTTTGAAAACTCTTCCAAGCTTTTTTCTTTTTAGTTCAGCAACAAATATTTTGAAGTTTCCTAGCTCAATTCACAGAGCCTCCATATTCCGCAAATACCTCTTGCAAATGGCTATTGCTGATGTCTGGAGGTTGCAGCATGCTTAAACTTGCTCAGTGATGCGCGCTATGCTAGTAATTGATGTTAGCTGTCAACGATTTTGTTGGTTAGTTGGTCACCACATCTGGGAAGTTCACGACCACTGACACTAAACCCTGGCACTGCTACCGTGCGATGTCTACGTCACGCCAGCGAAAAAAACACGAGAACCTTAAATCGTAAAATGTTTGAAAGCCCTGCTCACGGTCTTCAAGCGTTTGTAGACAGTCGATGACTGTCAGCTGGTAACCCGGTGCTTTCTCGGGCCGGTCAATCTGCGTCACCATCAGCACGATCATTCTTTCTCGCTGGATATCGAAATTAATTGCGTCGTGCGCATTCGCCCGCGGCTCTTACACAGCAACCTGTAACCGGTGCTGTTTAGATCCTGGTGTGACGCGCTCGTTATTCTCGCAGAAAGCGTTTCATCTTCGATGACGCGTGCTTTTTGCGAAATGTTTGCGCATGCGCGCAGTGCGTGGGTCTCGGCGTGGTCTCCACAAAACCAAAAAACAGGTTTTGTTACGTCACTTTGCGCGCGCGTCAACTTCTGATCGCGAGACACGGGAATCGGAAATGACTGGTCGCTGCCTTTTCTTTCCTTTACAAACGCTGCATCCTGATGTTTTCTCTGTGTCATTACCGACCTTATTCAGATAATAAAACTAGTTGCTGACTGGCTGTTGTGTGCGAAGTGGGTTGTGGTGCAAATGTTGCCTGCGCTCTTCGTTGATAAAAGTAAAACAAGAGCGTGGCAATGCTATTTATTATGCCTGTCAACTTGTTTGCCATTCGCTCTTCAGTAATATTTGTCGATAAATGACGTGGATCCTCGTGCTCATTTGAACAGGTAATGCGAACTTGTATCAATTGGCGCTTCGATATTCACAGACGGTTGTTTCCAACGTTTTCATTGTCACAGACGTCCGCTGTGCAAACAAAAGCGTTCTCCCGTGACGCACGTACCCACTCTGACGTATGCGCTCTGTTTTTCGATACCCTGCCATTTTGAGTGTGAACTAAAGTTGGTCGTAAACTCTACCAGGTTGCCAGTGGTGTTGAGAAAACTTTTGCGGAACGTGTGAATTGCACGTTTTACATGTTGCGATAAATATGACGTCGCCCTTTCACGCTGTTACTTTTTTTCTGGTCATAAAGCTAAATTGCTCGTTTATCTCAGGCGACCTTTTGGGCTTGTTGTTGCTCAGCGTTTGAACTTCGCATGCGCAATGTTTCCGTGCCTGTTCGCAGGTCTCGCGAAATGTGCGCCCTGGGGAAGCTTCACTATTTACGAAATAATGCAAGACTTAAACAAATATTTGGGACATGAAAACCATGAAAAAAGCGGATTCTGCGCTCAAGGCAGGGCGTAGTGCAGGGGTTTCTAAAATTTCTCTGACCATGTACCCCTTCAGGATTTCGACAGATGAGCATATACCCCAAAAATTTCTTTTGAAAAAAAAGACAGAGTAAAAAAAGAAAAATCCACTGAATTTTAAATAATAGAACTTTTTTATTTTAGAATATTTGGAAGTAAATAATATATATTATTCCCTTCCATTGGTAACCTTCAATGTACCCTCAGAGGTACATGCACCCCAGGTTGGGAACCCTGGAAGGGGTTGGAGGCCCCGTGGAAGGGACGGCCCTGTATTTTTGCGACTCCCTTTTTTATTTGATGTTGGTGACGCAATTGGTGGCAAACCGAAGCCTGGAATTTGCTTCTTGCCGGGGCGGTTGAGGTAAATGCTCTTGTCCAAAGAGCGCTACGGCGATTCACTCAGTGGCCAAGGATCGACCACCCAACCTTCCGATTGAAAAGCGGGCAAACCATGTCATAAAACGGATGTCTCGAGTGTGGTTACGAAAGTGTGGCAGCTTCCGTTTGCTGACAGTACTATGCTTGTCTTGTTTTTTTTCGGTCAGAATGTCTGAAAATATAGGCTAATAAACACTGCTGCGGCGAGTTTTAATACAACTAAGTGACAAATGACCGAAATGTCACAGCGAAAAAAACAGCTTGGAACAAAACCAAGTCCATGCATTTATCTCTTAACAGGTTGGCGAACTAAGGTGTGGTTACTTGGAAGACAGGCGGCCATCGTCCAACTGCGACCCGTACGTCGTTTCGGAAGCGCTGGTGCGAACCACCGTTCTGAACGAGGAAGGCGACGTCGAGTTCGAATACTAAGCTGGTATTTACCGTCCTCACAACCGGCCACAACATGGGCCAAATTGTATCATTGTAAATTAACGCAAGGCTGCTTGTTTTAAAGTCATACTGGAAACACACGGACACGAAAGCGAGGGTTAGACGAGGAACACACAAATACTGTTCATCTGTTTCTCGATAAAAACAAAACGAAAAAGAAACTACTTCTGTTTTCGACTCACAAGGCTTGTTGCGTATGGAGCAGTAGTAAGCCTTGCAGCGTTTCAGTTGCATCGCTCTGTTCTCCTGTTTCAGTAGACCAGTGTAGCTGCATTTGCGTAGGCTATTTTTCTTGTCTTGTGAATACGCTGATGTGTTCGTAGCGTCGCTAGACTGTTGATGCCATACGTGGTGAATCCCCAGCGCAGGTACAAAAATCGTGAGCGTTTTTTAGAATCGTTTCCACTCCAGTCGTGCTATCGTCCATATCTGTACTTTGATGTCGACGCCCTGCCGCCTCTTTTTAATACGTCGCGCGCGTTTTTACCCGCGCACAACTACACAATGGTAGAAAAGAAAGACAACGACGTCTCGTAATGTGGCTTTGTTTCAAATTTCGAGGAGTTGAGCGGAGTTTCCGTCTCTGATCGGTTTAGTTGTCGGAATAGGATATCTCACAAGAACAGGGACGTAGTGCAGACGCGACAGGGATCTTGCAAATTCCAAATTGGCTGCGCGACGATCAGACATGCGACTCGCTGATAATGTATCGGTAGCCAGGTTTTAAAGTTTGGGGGTGAAAAAATACAATTGTAGGGGGGCTAGATTCTTGTATTTTATGTTTAAAACCAACTGTATACAAAATTTTGGAGCCACAAAAAATTAGGGGGGCACTTCCTCCTAATACCCCCCGCGGCTACGGGGCCTGTAAATAACTGAGAGGCCAAACGACAGGGAACTTTTAACAAACCGACTCCAGAACAGCTGAAATTATTTTTTTCTCGATCTATTGCCATTTTTATGTTCCCCTTGAAGTGCAGTGATTCTCTGATGTCGTGGACTCGGATGGTCATCGTGGCGTGAGCTGTGACGGATAAGGTGTGGCAGTTTAGTTTTGGATGTAGCTTTTGTTCGTTATCTCTGTGGCGTGTAATGCTATGTAGACCGACACTACCAACCCTTTAAATCTCAAATCATCCTTGAATCCCAATTTTATGTTAATTCGCTTCATTTCAGCTCATCTCTGGCGATCAAACTCACCACCTTAGGTCATCGTAAAATTTGTAACTGGAAGCTTGCCTGCAATCCAGTGTCACGAACTGGAGAAGGGAAGTTTGATCAGCTGGATCGTGGAAGGCGACTACAGCTAAAATGTTTGCGTCATCACTTGCAAAATAACTTTGTCATGTCCCTGCTCAGTGGGGCTCAGGTCAGACGGAAGTGTGAGGAGATTACCTCACTTGCAGCGCACACAGTATGGAACAACACAGCTCACGCCTTGCACGCTGGCTCATGCTTTGCTGGCGGCTTTGGTGACGTTCACAGCAGTTGCTCTTGGCTATTTAAGCAATCAACGAAGTAGCAAAAATACCTGTCTATTTCTCGTTCTTGAGTGGTGCGCTGTAGAAGTAGGACAAAAATTGCTTTTGAATTTTTCATACAAGTTTGCATTAGTATTTTCGCTGCAAGGTCGCCAAAAAAGAGTTGACCGTAACAGTTGCTAACATGAGCGCGGAACAAGATTAATTATCTGACTGCCTGACTCGCAGTTTCCGCTCGCGCGGGCATACCTAACAAATGGGTGGGCCCGCCGCGCATCGTTTGCGTCAGCGGAAGTGTGCAAAAAGACCTGGGAAGCTATTTTTACCAAATCCAGCAATTAGGGAATAATAATTGTCTCGCAAAACCCGCTTACTAGCAAGTGGGTTTGCTGTTGTAGTGAGCGCAAACGTCGCGGTGGTTCTTTTGTGTTAGCGATGCGCTGCGACCGACTTTGCGCGAAGTCTTTATTTCGGAAAAGGGCGCTTGCATTTTAATTTACACGTGCGCGAGATGAGAATCTGGTAGAGACAGTTCTTGGTTACGAATTTGAAAGCAGAGACACAAACAAGGTGTTGAGTCTGATCGGAGCGCATGGTATCGACGTCGCACCCGGTACCAGCCAATGACAAACAACACTAGAAAACTCTGCCCAACCGCGAAACAACCGTCGTTTCTTTGGTAGCCTTCCCGGATGTTCACGCGGAAACAAAAACAGAATGCTAAGTGTTTTCAAGCCCGACCTTGCTTTTCTTGCGTGAAAAGCGAGGCACGGACAAAATGTGTTGCTATTTGCACTGGTCCTGGCTCTGGAAGGTCGAAAACAGCTGTGGCTGCGATTTTTTGCAAGCAGTTGCGAAAACCGCCCCAACTGATTCCACACGGCGCTCAAAGAACGCTCGGGCACCCGTTTTCAGAACACCGGTGTCATGACGTATCACATCAAGGTTTCAATAAGCAAACAAGCGAGCAGCATTTGCGACAGTCTTGTCGCTGATGCACTTTTGCAAAGTAAGCCCCTGCGAAGCAGTGTGTGCACAGCTCAAAGGTTAACTGTCTTTCACCTTTGCACCATTCGTGGGCCGCTTAGCTGAGCTCATCCTTTGATCAGCAATTAACCGGCGCGTTCGGGCGATTTAACGGTGGACCCTTGAGCGGTGTTGCTCGACCTGCGCAGTGAGAATTACATAATCTGAAGAATGCAGAAGCAGTCAGGTTAATAAACGCTTGACGACGGTATGCAACATAATTACAGCAGACGTGGCGAACTTAAGCTGTTCATCACCATCGAGGAAAAAGCACATGGGAAGACTGAACGTTGAACCTTCGGTGTCGTTTTCTTAGCAAATGACCTTACAGTATTTTTTTATACTGCTAAAAATGGTCAGATTTTCCGAGTCTAGGTGATTATGTTCAAAATGAGAGTCAATGTGTCTTGTAGCTGGTGAAGAGTGCTCCAAAGCGAAAGGACCTTGTGTCTTTTTCAACGAACAAACAGTCATGTGAAAACGGTTTACGACGTGCGCGTCAGCATTGCTGTTTACTTGGAAGTGTTTTTCAGCCTTATTTGTGACCAGTCTGGGGAAAACGAGCACTTTTATTTGGCTGAAAACATTTGCAAAAACCATTCAGCAAACCAGTGCTGTTTTTCGATTCCAGCGTTTGGAAAACCTGATGCAACACCATTACCTTTTACTACTATCAAAGTACTCAACGGCAAGGTTCATTCGCAAATATTTACAAATTTACACTGGCTTCGATTCCAAACATTTTCCAAATCAAGCTCTTATTCTGTTAGGTTTATTCACCTCCGGGAGCTTAAATACAAACGAATCATTGACCATGTGATTCCAAGTCATCAACTGGAACAGCAAATCGTACAGTTACACCTACGCCTTGACAAATGATGCAGTCACTGAAATGTTTAACCTGCCTGATGAACACTGTTATTGAAAGCATAGTGTTTTAAAGTAAGATGGCAACAGTAAACTTAGGCACGCGAAACCGTAACATTCGCTTGCTGGATACATGTAAGGAACTGGATCAGCGGTTCCCAAACTTTTGCTGATCGCGTACCACTTGTGGGCCCTGCATTTTCACCGCGTACCACTTTGAAAATACCTTGTTCCAGGAAAACTCAATCTACCCAATATGATTAGATAAAAAGTTTGGCAAACCAGCCTTGACGCAAATGCCGCATGAAGAACAGGACTGTGATAAACTATAATAGCCATTTTTCGAAACTATTAAGGGAGATACGCAAAAGTGCAGGAGTTTATTAACACAACCCGATAAGTGAAAAAAATGCATTGTTTTTGTGTAGAAGAACAAAAGGGTCTTGCGTACGGCGTACCACCTTGAAGGCCTTCGCGTACCACTAGTGGTACGCGTACCACAGTTTGGGAACCACTGAACTAGATGAATAGCTTGAGCATTATTATGCTTCTTTGGCTATGTAATTAATAGCCTCTGCAACGTCTTATCCACACGCTCAAACTTGTCCTTGTCCACTTTTTGACTGTACTTAATAAACGTTTAAATATTGAGTTCTTGGCAGCAATTCATAAAGCCTCCATATTCCGCAAATATTTTCTGCAAATGGCTATTGTTGATGTCTGGAGATTGCAGCATACTCAAAACTTGTCTGCTCTTATTGTGTAGAAGTACGCTGTCCTTGTACGGACGGCACAAACGTTTTTTTGTATCAATCATCGGGCGATTCAACACTTGTACGAAAACTAAACTTGGCGCGAAGTGCAACGAGGGGAAATCAGCTCTACTATAAAACTCACTAAACTTTCAGCTTGCTTAAATAACTGATTTGCATCTCGTTCGTCTTTTACCAAACAGTTACGATTAGTGCAATGCAAAGTTGAGGTTGGATGAAAAGAGTGACTTTGCGCAGGTGTGGCAAAACAGTTGTCCGTTTCTGTTAACCTCACGACTGTAATGGCGCTAGGGCCATTACATACCGGAAAATCAGGCGAGTCCAAGGGTTCTTCCCCGACGGAAAGCACCCAGACAGCGGAAATAATAGAAAATGGCAAGGAGAAACTGCGGAACAAAGCAAGAAGGGTGGTACGAAGTAGGGGAAGGCTTGAGGGCGAAAGTCGAAACATAAAATGCCTAGATCCGCAAGGACTAGGGAGGCGCTTCTTTAGTCCAGTCGGTAAGGCGTTGCGAATTTGGCTAAAGAATTATTCTCTCCCTGGGAATCATGATAGTTCGATTCCTGGCTTGAATTGGAACAGCCGGGCAGAAGTTCCTCTTCACGACTAGTCGTGCTCCTGTATGCTCTTCCACGTCCTATCAAAAGCATTTACTCCTCAAAATGAACTTCATCATAGCTGTCAGCTCAGGGGTGGATATCAGGGAGAGGGGAACAAGGCGGTCGCCTCGGACTCTTCTGTTTCAGAGATGCCGCGGGGACCCCTTCGAGAGTTAGCACTAAGCTTTCGCACTGTTTTCTTGAAAAGCTTATCAACCTTATAATAAATACTACGGCCAAAGCAAACGATACAACTGACATCTTGCAAACGTTTCGATAACAACTGTTATCATCTTCAGTGCATAGCAATGTGGTAAATTTCTTGCTATGCACTGAAGATGATAACAGTTGTTATCGAAACGTTTGCAAGATGTCAGTTGTATCGTTAGCTTATCAACCCCTCTAAAGCCACTTAATAAGCTCTGAAGCAAAAGTCTTGCATTCATGTGCAAATGCGCCAAAAGGGGCCCTTCAAATTGTTTTGGGGCCCCTTTCTGAAAGTTTGCCTTGAGACCTAAATTCTAATATCCACTCTATTGTCAGCTGGAATACACAAGACACTGAATCGCATTGCTCGCACCTGTATATGGCCCTTTAGCAGAACACGTTCAATTTTCATGCATTTTGTAAGAAAGGTGGCTTGGAGCGCGAATGATGTTAAATTGCTTGAAATTGAAAAAACTAAAAATCTTTCTAGCACCCCTCTTCTTTTTCAAAAAGCTAGAATTTTTTTAATGCTACTGGGCAATATAAGTGCAACCCCACCACAACCCAAATCGCTGTTGATATGCTTCTACCATTAGCAACAGAAGCTTTGACCAACAGCGAGCGTGCAACAAAAATTTATTTCAATGGACTTTTCTTGCCTGGTTGGTGATGATTCCTCCAAGCCACTCGTTTCCGCCCTTTCTTAGTCTTTGCCGCATATATACAGCGGCGTGCATTTTTTATTGTCATTGCCAGCTCACTTCAATTGTTTAATGGCTTTTGCAAACATAACTCTTTGTCCATTATTTAAAATTTTTGGAGAATTGCTTTCAGCAAGTCTTTATTTCATTTATTTTATTTCTGTTATTAGAGTTGAAAAGCAAAACGCAACCGCACCCTGATTGTATCTGAACGTAATGCGAATTCCCCAAAGTTATCTTTTAAACCAGGAAAAATGAATATTTTCGTATGCAGTGTCTCCGTAGTTTCCTTCCACAGGTGCAAAGGAAAGTACTGGAGTGAAGGTGTCTACGATCACGCGATGCTCCAGCCATGGGCGTCTGAAGAGGGTGGCAGGATGGGGCCTTACACCCCTGGATTTTGAAATTGCATATTTTCCTGTTAATTGTTTAGTAGCACAATGTTTAACTCTTAGTTTTGAGTTTTGTAAAATAAAATATCACCATTGCTGCCCCTGGAAAAATGCTTTTGGCCAACATCTCGGAAAATCACTCTTGGCCTCCATAGAAAAAAATTCTTCCGACGCCCATGGCTCCAGCACATCGCAGTAAATGTAGATGGCGTGAACACTGCAATTGTCAACAGATCATTGGCCGTTAAGGGTTCATGCACGACGGAATAATTTTTTCATGGGGGGGGGGCAACAGGAGAATTTTCTACGTGGTGACCAAAGAACTTTTTATTTTGCCAAATCAAAACTAACCAAAAATGAATAAGAAATACCAAATTTCAAAACCTGCACTCCCGTTCCCAAGCCCATGGGCGGGTTCCAATATGCTGGTTGAAGTTACCCACTTCCAAAGCCCAGGAGCTGTCTATACTTTTTGGTAAACCTAACGCTGACGTTAGATTTTCTGATGGTGAGAGTGACTTTTCGATCATGGTCGCTGTGAAAACAAAGTGTTTGAGCCTTGTCTTTGGAGCATTTAGACAAAAAATGCGAGAGCCGGAAAAATATATCCAAAGGGTTTTCGTCATCACCCGAGTCTAGGTGAAAAATATATCCAAAGGGTTTTCGTCATCACCCGAGTCACCGTGGAGCAGAACCGTCGCCATAAAGTTTCAATAGAGGGACTTTACGTTTGTTCAGGGAGCTTTATATTCTGAAATTTTATAAAAACTCCGATTTACAGTGCTTCATAATTCAATTTGGGGGCCTCGGAGCTTTGTTTGAGGGGACTAAGGCGACGGGTCTGCCGTGGAGTATATTGTTCCACATGTTGGGGTGCATAATTTCGGAAACCGCAACCTTCCACGAACCGACCAAACGATTTCACATGGCAGCTTCTTCGTGTTGTCTGATAGGATGCTTTCTGGAAGCTTTGCCATTCGGCTACTGCTCTGGTGACTGAAGTGAAACATTTTTTCCACCTTTATAACAGGACTAAGCGTCAAGTGACCCACAGAGCTACGTAACAGTGTCATCCGCAAACTCCGTGGTTCTGTGCAACTGAAAGATTGTACGCTCTGGTACAGATGATAATATACATGGTCAGTAGAAAAACAAAAGCTTTTGAGAACCTTCTTACGTGACGGCGCGTGGCGTCACGTGAAACACCTGAGCGTAAAGCACTGCGAATGGAAAGTGCACTAAGAATAGCATCAATATAATCATAGGGCAGCCTATGTGATAGCAGAGTGATCTCGCTCCGGGGAACGCTATAGCCTCTTGATGCCATGACCAGTTTAAACCAAACGTTTGAGATCGACCATCAACACTGTTTAGATAAGGACGACTTGGAGTCAGACAAGGAGGTAGCTGATTCGTTTGGCGGCCACAGCACGAAAAAATAGCTGAACTCATGTTGCTTGCGACGACCGATGACTTTACAATGTCAACAGACGTTATGATGTGGTAAATTTCTTTTTCTTGTTGCACAACTTGACAATTCAGAACAGCTTCCTACAAAAAGGTGTGATATCGTGTACGCACTAGCGTACGGAGGGGGGCACTGTGCCATGCCCCCCTCAGACACTAAAAATAAAAAATTTTATAAACAGTATGCGTATTTTTAGGTGCAAATGTGTATTTTTAGGTGTAATTTGCGTATTTTTTGGTGCAATTTTGCAAATTTTCCCGGGGACATGCCCCCGGACTCCCGTAGAATGGTCGTGCTAAAGTTGATTTGTGACGTCACACGATTGTGACGGAAACCTGGCCCCCCAATTGGGAATTTTCTGCGTACGCCTCTGCGTGTATGTCACGGTCGACCGTCGAACAACTACGTGGGCGACCTCTGCGGCGTGTTCAGGCACGCTCGACGAGAGTTCAGAACAGCTATTTAAAACAGAGTTGAGGTGACGTTATGCTTTTTTCGATGCTTCAAAAAGCAAAAATAAAGATTCAAAGTGCGTGTATAAACACCGACGAGACGAACTTCATTAAACATACTTGTCTTCAATCGGATTAGCTGTAAAGACGTGGTGCAAAAATCCAACTTGTCCGGGCATGCGCCTGAAAATGCAATTCATGACGCCCTGAAAAATGTCGCTTGCGGAAATTTTAAAAAATATCACAACTGAAAATATGAAAACCAAAACTTGAAAAAAAGACCATAAAATTTTTCAACATGGGTCGATCCAAGGAGCTCGCTGCTCAGGCTCATGTTAGTCCCAGCAGTGGTCATCTTGCGCTCCAATTTATTACTACTCAGTTGTGAATATCCAAAACGCTGGCAACGAGTGTTTTAAGTGGGGTATTTGAAGAGCGTGGAATCCTGATAAACATGCTTAATCAAACACATAAAGAATGACGAGAACACAAAAACAATCTGATTGGTCTGACGTTTTATGCTTTCAGCGAAACTCGAAGTGCAGTCAGTCCCGTCGCCACGGAGGGGCTTTGGTGGGCTTAGCCCCCACAAACAAAGCTCCAAGCCCCCAAAATTGAAACGTGAAACACTATAAATAAGTGGAGTTTTGGTTAATTTTATAATGTCAACCCCCCCGCAGAACTGCAAAGCCCCCTACTGAAAACTTTCTGGCGACGGTTCTGAGTGTAGTCTCTGCAGGGTCAGGTTAGGGGTACTGTGTGTAGCGCATTTCTGAGTCGCGCCCCTGGCGTTCCTGCCTTTAGCTGTCGCGTCGCGCTGATTATCTGATTACGTCTCACGTGTTGTCTCACCTGTTCGTTTAGAGCAGAGGTTCCCAACCTGGGGTACATGTACCGCTAGGGGTAAATTTGCCTATCTGAAGGGGTGCATTTAAGGTTGGCAGTAGAAGGAAAAATATGTTTATGCAATATTTATTTCCAAGTATTTATGTATATATTAGTTAATAACATTTTCAAAAATCGTTTGCTTATTTTTCAATATATCTACGATTAGTCATGATAAAATATTGTCATGAGAAATTTTAGGGGTACGTGCACGTCTGTCGAAATGCTGAAGGCGTACATGTTCAAAGAAAGGTTGGGGACCCTTGTTTAAGAGCATAGGTTTCCAACCTTTTTTGAAGCTGACACCCCTTTCATAAAAATAAAGTGGCGTTCATACCACCTCGTTTTAACAAAGCGTAGAAATTACAAAAACAGTCCGATTTTGCAGTATCTTTATTTTTACAATTAACACAATAGAAAACACTCAGTCGTACTGTTTAACTTTCATAGCTTACTGCTCGTTAGAAATAAGCCTAGTGACTCTTTGTTGCTGCTTCGCTTCTCTGAAATTATCCGTTCATACCTCGGCACACAATTACTCAGAGCCACGTTCAAATTGTTCAAGAGGTTCAAACTGTTCCGATACTTCTTTTTGAATCAAGTGAGAGAGGAAAATCCAGATTTGCACAAATATGTTGTTACAAAGAGTACTAGAATAGACAGGGCTTTTGTAATCTACTCACAAACCAGAAGCCAGATCAATTTCGCAAAACTAAAATGTTTCGGTCGAAGACGACTGTCATCAACAAAATGTATGGCAAGCGTTCAGTATGCAGAGGACGAAAGACTGCCACGATTTGGCATCTTGAAACAAACGCACTGCTGTAACGGGCGATTCTGTACGAGGGTAAAGTATTCAGCATGGTTCATTGCGTATACTTGATAATATTATTATGTAATGATGTTCGACAAACGATAACTTACAATTTTTTCTGATACGATGTTTCTTACTTACAGTACTTACCTATGCACTATAAAAGAACCAGTCATGAAGATACGTCAGTTAATCTTGTTTACATAACAAACATCTAAAATTGCAACTAATCTCAAAGTAAAGTTCCAACTAATCTCACCAAGTATAGACACAACATTAACTGAACTCAAATATCAAGTAGTTATAATATTTCACTAAGATTATGCAAAAAGAAATGTAGTTATATTTAAACAATGATAAGAATATTGGAACTATTGTCAAAAGAGGTCCAGTAACACTGATATATAACCAGTCATCATACAAAGTGGTGAATTCAGTTATCTCCAGTGGAGGACTGAGATATATAACAACACAATAGTCTGTTGTATATATATCGTTTATCATAATATATTGCGTAAAACGTAAGTAATGATAATGTACGATATCTAAATGTGGTTTAAGTATATCTGAAATAAACTAAACTAAGCTAAGGGGTAGGTAGAGGGAATTGTTTATGACCTGCTTATAGTCCAGCAACCACAACCGTATCTTCAGAGAATCTGAAGATCTCATGAACTTCAGAGTATGACTACTAAGCCGGGAGGCCGAAGCTCGCCTAAAAGACACGTTTTCTCTTTTAAACTTAACGTCATTACAGATACAAATCTTTATTTGCAACACTCTTTTTGGATGTTGCATTTCTGTAGGTGGAGAAATACCTTTTAGAGCCGACTATGTTTATGCCGTTGTTTATAATTGTACCTTTTAGAGACAAGTATGTTTATGATCTTGCCTATAATTCTACCCTTCAGAGCCAAGTATGTTTATGCTATTGCCTATAATTGTAATGCAATGGCTGAGAACAGCCATTTAATTACAATTGTAAGCAATAGCATAAAAATATAATGTACTCCTGCAGATTTCTTCTCACCTTAACAATCTACAATAAGACGTGTAGGCACAACCGCATGTAGAGAACTCAGAACGGCAACAGATACTATATCTACACGCCCTCATACCAACACCATGGGTGTCGAAAGGACTTTTTCAAGGGGTGGGCGGGGCAATAGTGGATTTTTCCAGAGGTATTCCGAGGGGGGCAAAAGTGTGAAATTTCATTATTCTTTCGCGAAACTAAGAAAACAACTTTTAAGCTAAAAATGTAATAGGAAAATGTCAAACTTTAATATCCAGAGAATGAACAAGACCCCACTGCCCCCTTCCGAAGACCATGAATAACACATCAACAAATTTACAAATCTACAATAGAAATATTTATTTCAATGGGCAAAGACCTCGGAAGGTCAGGATGTCTACACGACACATAACGTCTTCATGAAATTTTCGAGAACTTTTGTGAAGCTTGTCATAAACTTTACAATATCGATCCACCATAGTACTTAGCAACACCCAGATTAGCATGGTACGCAACGTTATGTGAAACAAATGTCGTTCTTGAACTTTCAAGTGACGTTGACATGTTATTCATGATCAACTGCGGAGCAAGAGTGTGTGCGTCTATGCTCTCAAATCGAAATGCAAAGCTGAAGAATGGTCCTGTGATTTCAATTGGGCAATCACACAACTGCAAACTTGAGTAAAAACTCGGGTAGTTATTCAGCTGTTAATAAAAATTACGCAGATGTTGTAAAAGGCAATGAATTTGATACAAACGGTGAGATAATGTCTGTGATAATAAATATTTGATGGGAAATCGAATGATGAAAATTGATGACATTCAAGACACAATAATCAAAATGCACGCGGGTTCAAATTTTTATCCAAAAGACCAGAACATGAATTAACTGGATACAAAGGAACTAATTTATAAAATGGAGCAAGTGAGTGTGATCATTTGACATACACACAATTTCTTGTTTCGAAAAGAAAATACGAAAACCTGCATTTGTAACACCACTGTAGAAAAATATCAAGCACTGATAAAAATAAATCCTCAAAGATATAGGCTAGTATGTTTCCAGGAGCATGCACAATGCATAACAGAAGTATCGTCCTCCCAGAGCAAAAAACTTCAACGCCGCTTTGTTACAAAACAACACTGTAGCATTTCGAGGAATTACCGCCAAACATGCTTTGGTTTTTACACGTCTGACAGTGGGTGGTTACGCAAAAATTTACTGAATCTGAGACTTCATTACATGGACAGCTCGTGTGCAAAAAGATACCATTAGCAGCGACTTGGAATACAATCTTATGCGATTGATATTCGCAATGCAAGCCCTGCGGTGGCATGAAAAATTTTCTGGCACAGAACAAGAAGTTTAGTAGGTGATGGAGACTTTTTCAAATTCTGTATTGAGATATCCAGACTCCAAGGGTAGGTATTTGCATTATGAAACCAACACTCACTGTGCAGAAAACGTAAACTAAAAAACCAGCTGTGGGGAGATTTTTAAGATTACACGTACTTTTTGAAACGCATTCTGCGACTTCAGAAACGCTTGAAGGCCGGTGAAAAACAAAGAAAAAATCACGTGCACTTGTTGTTGGAAATGTCTTATATTTGTGGCATATTGCAACGGCTTTCTGACCTGGGCCAGAATAAGAAAAGTGCACATTACTCGTGTTTACAAGAATGAAAGAGTTCCAACGCCGGATTTAGATGGTGGGGGACCTGGGGCCCACGCGTGGGGGGAAGCCCCACGGAATCTTTAGGTAGGGGATGATCGATGAAGTCACTAGTATTTCCAAGAATTATTAATATTTATGACGTAATCATGTGACGTCACATTTGTTAACTCAACCGTAACAAAACATGGTATTTGACAAGGACTAGCGATTTGTGAAATTGTTGCAAAACCAGTCGCTAGAAGCATCGCATCTTCTTTTTATTAATATTTGCTTGAAAAAAGTTTTGAAAATTTTTGGGAAGAAGTTTCTGCTCTTTGGTATTGGTCAGGCAGTTTAACTTTATCAACAGAAACGTTTCTCCCAAGCAGATACTACTCACATGGTTCAACGTTTTCTCATTCAGTTGTTTACAAAGTGAGAAATCTAGTCAAAGTGGCCCTCCCATGAACGAAGCTAGTAAGTGGAGTAGGGACAGCTTACTGTATGTAATTACGATATATTATACCCAGTGGCCTAACTGACGGGGGACAGAGGGGCGAATTGCTCCCTGGCAAACTAAATGCAAAACCGGTCTCCCACTTAACTTATATTTCGGTTTTAACATTCCTTAGGTTTTCAGTATCCTAGGTTGCTGTTGTTGTGAGTTTTTCGGATTATTTTCCGGTGATTTAGGGTTTTAGTTTAGCCATCCACATCCGAACTCACCATCATTTCTTAGGTTTTCTTCTGAGTGTTGATTAATGGACCCCGTACAGTGACCAGTGGGCCCCTTTTATCTAGGTTTACCACCCTGGCTCAAACCTTTTGTTACGCCGCTGATTATAGCTATGTAAAATAAGAAATGTGAAAAGGAGGATATTTTGACATTTTTGAACGTACTCGGATATTACTTCATTTCTCATGAAAAAAGTGGACATGTACTCAGGGCCGGCGCTAGGTGATTGGGGGCCCCCGAGCCTGGACGTTGGGGCCCCCAATATACAATACATTGCATTTAACACATACTATTTATGTAAACAAAATATCGACATTTTTTAACAAATGCTTATAAAAGCGTTTTCCTCAGCATCAACAGAACGTATAAACAGAGGTGAAAGTAAGCCGGAACGCCGTTCCTGTAAAAGAATTATTGCCGGTACGGCGTTCTGGTTAGAATTTCTAGTAGGTTGGTATTATGACGTTGACGCAACAATGGCGGTACCTGAACTTTACTAGAAACAGCTTTTGCATCTTATTTCCTGAGCAAGGTATTATATGAGTTCAAGGCAAATCATTCCTAACCGTCTCAACGTTCATTTCAAAGGAACTTGTTCACTCCCTAGCCGAGCACTTTTAAATACCGGTAAATAACCTGAATAACGTAAACTCTAATTATCTGAAAATTCCCAAAAAGCATTGCGGCCCGCACAAAATGCCCTCGCGGGCCACATGCGACCCGAGTCTTTGAGCCCCTGATCTAGACCTTTCGATAAGCTCAAGAAAAAAATGT
>JGI24159J19872_10004058_pt1 | contig 18538 bp, 10 predicted proteins | sample Ectturendosymbi4_FD_19872 | JGI IMG/M metagenome (IMG submission 19872) | reverse complement strand
CATGGCTGCACACGCGCATGCAGTGTGTGCCTGCTTCGTTCAAGAGCAGTGACATCACCAAAAATTTTGTATTTCTTGACAGTGATAGACTACGCGACAAACCGATTGATTTCCTGCAGTGGATCGTTTGCCTTTCTGGCGACGAACAGTCGTTTTCTGCATTCCTCGCATTCTTCATCAAGTGTTTTTTTTTCTATCCACGCATCAGTCATGTAAGAGCAAAATTAGCATTACATTGTAATTTACCGGAGTCCCAAAGTTTATTTCACTTCAGAAGGAATCAAGCACTCGAAAAGGATTACATTCAAGTGATTCAACGCGGATTGGTGTACGCGTCAAACAGAGAACGTTAAAGAAGATTAAAATCAAGTTTGTTAAAAGGGTTTTTGTTTTCATGTAACGACACTGACGAAACACGTTTGATTGGAAGTAACTTTTGATTTTACCATGTTGTAAAGTAAAACTATTTAAAAGTACAAATATTTAAAAAACTAGATGAAATCAAATGTGTGAAGATGCCACCAAAGTGGGTTTTCAACTAAAATAACTGCTTTAACATATTACCATTTAAGGCTAACTTCGAAGAGTTTTTATAGTGGTCTTCAGGCACCGCGATTTTCGATTCCGATATCACATGCATTAATATCACATTAGCGTCAGGTCTTTTTTTTCACAAAGCAAAACAGCTGTATGACTTTAAACTCAGTTTAGTGCAAGATCAACACATTCAATCTGCCTCTGTTTTTTCGTGAAAGACGTTTCATTTCAAAGCGTTTTTGAGCACAAATTAGACTGCAACCTTGCTGCACAATGGATTGCACTGCTGATCAGCAAGATTTGCTAATCTTTTGTTGTCTCTCGCTTCTTATCAAGATCGAGATCAAAGAGTTTTGCGGGCACCTTTCTTATTAGCCCGGTTGCGTTGCTGATTCTGCATCTCACCGAAGCGTGTGCAAATAAAGGATAGGAATAGAAGTAACTAGGACAGTTCCCAGCACCAACCATGCGGTGGATCTCAAAGTCACCAACGACCTCGAGTGTTCCAAGACCATACTGAGCACTTACGGCAGCACGTAAATGGCTGTGCTTCCAACACCAATTTCGTATGACATGAAAAAGTATCTTTCGAGCATTTTGTACCGCTATCCGGTCTCACACTGAGCATGCAACTGCAGTTATGGGTCATACCAGGAAGAAACTCTAGTTTACAAGCTGAAGATAACCTTTACGTATGAGCAGAAGGGCGCTCAATGGTTTAGGAGGCAAGTTTTGTGGCCTGCCTACATTGCTTTACTACACGTGTGGGCAGAATAGTACTTCACGGGCAGAGTTGCACAACTTTTTGAAACATACTGCGGTTAAAAACAATTAGGCATAAAATGTGGTCAACCAACTTTTCGCAAAATCCGGTGGCAATTACTGCCTATATCTTTTCATTTTCAATTGTCTTCCTGCGAATTGTTGTGCTCTAGTGATTTATGGTTATCCTTCAGGTGCAACGGATATTAAGAGCAATATTGCAAACATTCGTTAACAATAGATGTAATATCTGCTCCACATGACTTTTCAAACTTTGTTAAGCTGTCTAACAAAGGTAGCCATGTCTTATCGAGCATTTTTCCAAAGTTTGCGCTATAACGTCGCAAATATCTCTCAAAGATGCCTGCTTTGTTTATTTCCAAAGATTTCACTAAATTTTGCTTTTCGCTATCCCATTTACATGCGATAGAGATTGTATTTCAAATGCTTTTGGTGTTTTTCCGGAACGTAGTAATTTCAGATCATGATGGTATAAGATGAGTCACTTCTGTGGGCAATTTTTCCAGATCACGGACCACCTGCACACATTACACGACTCCCTGGCAAAATGGCTTTATTTATGGAGTTGTATTCATGAACTGTCGAACAAGTCAGTCTGTGTTCGTGATAGACTGTCTTATTCAATAACTTGAAATTATCTAAAGCTGTTTGGCAAAACATGCGTGCTTTTAACCTTTTTTCATAGCAACCTGCATAACAATTAAAGGGCAGTTAAGATGCTTGTTTGAAGGGAATTGTTGATGAAATTAATAAGCGGAAAATTTCGAAAACTTTCAGGACGATCGTCGTTTCAGTTTCGAAGCAAATGCGCCGCAAAACTGAAAACTGTGTTTTAAGTGACGACGCATGTGCGTTCCAGGTCTTCATAAGCCTACACATATCGGCCGATCAAGCTTTGGCCCTGCGTCAGTGGAACCCCCAGGAGTGGCATTGTCCAACCATTTTTGAAACGATGGTAACGGCAGCCAGTCTCAACCGGTTTCATTCAAACGTTTATCAGTTGGAAGTTAAGTTTACGAAAGCAGACGACATCTTGGGCGAGCTTCGTCAGTAGAGAGCAGTAAACATCCTCCACGACGAGGAAGCTTCTTTCATAATATCTACACCGCAGATTTGCCCTGGCGCCATGAATGCAAAGCGCTGAGAATGGGAGAAAAATAAGTAAATAACTTGTTGAAAGCTACGAATTCCAGCAAACGAGATCCAGCTCCTAGTGATCTCACTCTGGCTGCACCTCGCTGCAGACCACTGCTATGCACTGAGATCAACTTGATTGCATGCATTTGAGGAAATTTTGCAATTGATGCCATAACATAAACATAGCAGAACCGTATTTCCTGCGGTAAGCAAGTCTTTCATTCAACAGCGGAAGAATATTTCGCGTGCTAGAGGTTCTTTGTTGGAAGAAAGACGTCAGTGCATGAAAAAGGCGTTTTCGTACGAAACGTTTGTTGCGATCCGCATAGAAATCTTGATCACGTCAGGAATGCGTGAAACAGCTTCAATCGGCTTCTCTGTTTTTCTCTTCAAGTTGGCTACAATCACAAGTGTTGAAATTGTTTACAAGTGAGATTAATTTGAGATTAACAATAAGGTTAATTTCAGAAGACACCCATCCTGTATTTGTCAAACAGACACGCTCATTCCAATCTCGTGACACGCGGTTCTCAGTTACGTTCTGGTGCAGAAGAAAGCGCACTTTGCAACATCGATATCCAGCTAGGAGTGATGCACCGGCTCTCTTGAGCAAAGCACCCCATGAATTGGGCCTCACAGTATAGCCTGGGATATTCGTGACTGGGATGGGTGAAGGTGGCTGCAAGCCCCACGAACAGTCGTAATGTTTTAATCATTTCTGCGGCGTTGTTTTTACCGCTGTCAATAGACTGTTACGCAACATTAGTCCCTTTCACTGAGCTTTATATACGAGCAAAGACGTTTTCTTGGCATTTGCCTTATTGTGTCATCCTGAACTGTTTGGTAACATTGGCTGAGTAGCCGTGGACAAGATAATTTTCAGCTGTTTGACAGCCGGCTCGTTGATGACAAAACAAAATAACTACAGCAGCAGTCAGGTTGTGACATATGTTTCGCAAAGGCGGAGCTGCCTTGGCGACAAACATCGTCCGTGTTAAGGAATGCTGCAGAGCTATTTTCTGCGAACTTTCTCGGATTGGGCAGGCCCACCTTGGACGAGGTTCACATTCGCTTTTGATCGGTTACATGCGTGCGTCAAGAGCGGAAAACAGTCGCTCTTGACTTAAACTGACGCCGTAAATGCCTTGTTCCGCAGTCAAATGCAGACATACTGCCATGTTATTCATAGAACAAAATGGTGTTGCGAAAAGGTCCCTAACAACTGCAGCCATTCGAAAGACTCGTTGACCGGAAGCGTTTTATGTTATGCATGATTGCGCAACTCCACGCGTCGGCGCTTTCAAAAGGCGTCTTTCGCACGTGTCCAACTAATAGCGAAGAGGCCAATACACGGTAGGAACAACAACACTGACGTAATTGGCATTTTTCAAAATGCTGGCGTGCGTTCGCGAGTTCGGGGCGCCAAGACTGACACTGATTCACTCGAAGCAGACTGAGAATAATCTGGCGTGGCATTAAAGAGGCGGTAAACAAGAGGATTGGGCTCTCAGCGCTGGCGACTCTGTGTCGCTGAGCCTTTCCTGCCGGGCCGTCGCCGTAATCAATAAGCCGGCCAAAAATGCGGGTGCCATCTGTTCTTCAACCATTCCGGCTTCTGATTCAACAACCCGAACTTGACTCCGGCGGCCGACTGGGACCGTCCAAGTGCGGCAAGATCCGCTGTTTTGGTCTTCTTAATACCAATTTATTGATCACGAGCGCGGAACGTGTCGCACCGTTTGTCTCGCATCCCAAACGCACCGCGCTGATTTCGCGATTCACGCCCGCAACGCGACGAGATCACGTGCCAGGCGTCCTTGTTTTCATCGGGATTTTTCGCCAAACTTCGTCAGCAGCAACGTAATTGGAAGATACCGTCAGCGAAATTTTTGGCGAAAACACGTTTCTACAACCTCTACCCGACGATATGTACCCTGCCAGACGTTGTTGTTTGGTCAGGTCGTCGAAAAACACTAAACAAAAATTGTGCCGTGGCATCACTGATTTTGAAGGAGGTTTAACAAATTTTGTAATCGCTGGTCTTCGACTTGAATTCGATGGCTACCAGTTGAATTCTTAGCACTCCGTTCAGTGGGATAACTTTTGATTTCTCACCTTCTGACTGCCATCCAGATTATCTTTGTCTAGCAAATAAAGAGACGTACGTCAAATGATTTTTGCATTGATTCCTGCAACAGATCCCCCACCCCTTTAGCATAATCTTGCACTCCCACGCTATGGTTCGAGGAGATAAGGTAGCCCCGGTAAGGGCTACAACGAAAAGGCGCTGATTCGGTTTGTGTCGTAATGGTAGCAGCGCGAAATTGTCGAACTTGTACGCCTGGTCAAATAGCCCTATAACTACAACGCATGCAACTTCGCAGTAGAGTTACCCGTCGAGATTTAGCGAACATAAATACAATCAGGCATTAGTCATCGATGCAAAGGTCTTGTTAGTTTTGCTCGAAGTTTTTCCGGAAGGAGGGTCATGCCATGAAAATATCAATCGCAGGAGTATTGGGCATTTTTGGCTCCGGCCCTTGCTCCAGTCAATTACGAGACGTTGAATGTCCACAGAAGTTTCAGGGTGATCGATCTGTATCTCATTCTTCTTGATTTGTGGCGTGCGACTCGTTTCGTCTGTACCAATCGCAAGTTTGTTTTCAACGTTGGCGCATTCTGGCAAGCGTCGTTCATGATTCATATGTTCATAATTGCTTTTGAGCTTTACCCAGTTATTTAACGAGGAAAACAAATTGGTACTTAACCCTGTCTCGTTTTATGAGAATGCTCAAAACCATTGCAGCAGAGCATAACACCTTCCACAGACTTCTAACCCTTGAACTGAAGAATTTCTGTGACATACACGTTTGTGTATCTATGTAATTATACAGCTCATCCAAGAAGCAACCGGATTTACACAAATTGTATTGTTGTGTTTGTCAGATCCTAAAGTTGCGTGACCTATATTGGTCAAGCATTAAAACAGAGAAGGAAGACCAAGCAAATAAAAAAGACAAAAGTTCTTTTTCAAAACTGTCTCGATAGCTATAAATTGAACATGGCGCCGGCGGTAAGCACTTGTAAGTTAAACAATCAGCTTGTTTTTTGCGTCTTTAAACGCGAATGCCGCTTGATACCAAAGCAGAATAGCAAAGCACTTGAACCATTCAGTGGCAGTCGCTTGTCAGTGTTACTTGTAGAGTGAGTTCGGCGGATGCTGGCCTGTAATTTGTTAAATAACCCCTTTTTAACGTAACTGCTTGCTTCAAGATTTGGCATTTTGCTTCTAACTTTAGTATGCTCATTATGACGTACCAGGTGTTCACCGCTGATCATGAACCATGTCCGTTTGTAATTTCTGGACAAAACTGGTTTAACAATAGTTGCAACCCGTGCTAAGCGTTAAGTCATTAGCAGTGCCATCGAGTCACCTAAACTAGCTAAACGTGCTTTTAATGAAGGGGTTGGAGACGTTGCTGTTTTGAATTTCTGAGAGCTTTCAAATCGGATCATTGAATGTAATGATGTCCACTAGCTACCATCGGCAAACAGCAAGTTAAACCGCGATCGGTCGAGCTTGTGAGAAATTATTAGGAGATAAAGTTACTCGAGGTGCGAAAAAGAATTTGCCCAACATTTTCGCGATTGTGGTATGCTTTTGTTTAACTTATTCCAATTTTTCTCCAGGTTCTATGGGGAGATCTCCTAAAAGTTAAAATATTGAAATGAAAACTGAGCAATTTAGCTTAAATTTTAAAGTTTGAAAACTTTTTAGTGCATTTTGCTAAGTTTCACAAATTTCGTCCCAATTTGTTACCAGCTTTAGTTCGATTTCACCAATATTTTCGGATTTTTACAAATTTTCAGCTGAATAAGAGAGAGAGAGAAATCCACCTTTTTGACGTCCTCGTGCTTCCTGGGACTATGACTTATGAGCTTGTATTGTGGCAGATAATAAGACATTACGATAAACCTTACTGTTTCATAGACTGATTGAAAAAATTTGCCAGTTAGTTGAAGCCCAATACTGGTTTCCTTCTAGATCAGTGATGCGTGAAATGCAACCAGCAAAGAAAAAACTCGCCAATGGAATCCAAGATGTTCTAAACCAGGGGTTCCCAACCTGGGGTACATGTACCCCTGGGGGTACATTTGCCTACCCGAAGGGGTACATTTAAGGTTAGCAATAGAAGGTAAAAATATCTTTACATGTTGTTTATTTTCAAATCTTTATACATATATCACTTGATATTATTTTCAAAAGTCGTTATATCTTTATTGTTAAATATATCTGTGAAAAATCATGAGAAAATATTTTGTCATAAGGAGTTTTAGTGGTACATGTTCATCTGTCAAATTTCTGCAGGGGTACATCCTAATCTGTTGAAATGCTGTAGGGGTACATGCTTATTTGTTGGAAGGTGAAGGGGTACATGGTAAGAAAAAGGTTGGGAACCTCTGTTCTAAACATTTATGAATTTCTGTTAAAGTCTCTCAATCTTTGGCAGTTTCTCCAGAATTTAAAAAATCTCCCCCTCCGTCGTAGCCGTTTCCTGCAGCATAATTTATTGTTCAGAGGAATTGTATTCTTGGATAAAAGCAAAGAGAACGAGAAACGCTTACTTTGTCGGATCACCAAACCAATGTGTTTAGTTTAACCGTCACAGCCATGGGCGTCGGAAGGATTTTTTGCAGGGGGGGGGACAGTAGGGGATTTTCCCAAAATTTTTTCCAGTGGGGGCCAAAATTGGTGAAATTTGTTTTTTACCTCTCGAAATTGAAAAAACAACCTTTTTTGCTAATAATTTCAAAATCCAGGAGGGCCTTACCCCCCCTTCCGACGCTCATGGTCACAGCTATGAAATACTGCAACATTTTGCAGTTGCGATGCAGCTCGTGTCTGTTTTCAAAAGTGCCACTGAAAGAAAAGTCGGGCAATTTTGTAGGCAGTCGCGTATACGTTTTACTTTCGGCATTTTTCGTCACAGTAAATTTTTCCACCGTTGCGGATTCCCGTTACTTTGAAATAAACGCTTGCAATGACGTTGCTCCATCCTCGTGCAGAGAATTACTAATTGAGCACAATATGAAACATCCCATTAAATAGAAAATGAAAAATTGAAAAGGTTTTGTTATAATTGGTGGTCTTCGAAAGGTTGGTCGCCATCGCCCTTCATCGAATCACAAAGCAGTGTGCAGTGAACCGTAACATGTCACAACCCCTCTCACATGAGACCCACAGAAAACTGGTGCCGAAAATCCCTCAGGTTCGGGGTTAAGTATTATTCCGGACGGACGATCGTTCTGCCTTGAGTTACTTGCGCATGTACCTGGTCATTCTTGTCTTGTTCAAAGAACATACACTTGTTGAGATAAATGAAACATGAAGAACTCGACTGAAATATCACAAACATGCCTTTCAGCTCAATTTGCACGGCGTCATGCGTTTCCCTGATTCTTTCATTTAGGCAATGATCGCATCCATCCTGAAGTACATGGCATATTGTATCTACGCAATAGCGAATGACAACATCCTTATGGAGACAGGAAAAACGTGATTTACTTTAATAGCAGAAGCTGTTCGGCAAGTGCATAATTCAAAAACAATATCTAGTCATTTTTCCATTGTTGATTGTAAAGGGATATTACTGGTATGAGGTCTTTCAATTCAGACTGGAAACCGTGATCTCATAGCCCACAGAAATTACGGTCACGTAAACACAGAAAAACTATTGTTTTATTAAGTTAAGGCAACGGGCGGTTGCTAACACTGATTACGACTTGGTAAAAGGGTAATGTATGTTGTGCATGCCACCTCGCTGGAAACTCTTTCTGTATTAACAGAAACCTTCCATTTAACAAATCCATAATCCGATAACTGAACTCCAGGCAAAGTAACAATTTTTGAAAAGAATCTCAGCATGGCTTTCCTTTAAGATAAATGGAAGACCATTGCAAACCATTTCCGCTCTGTTGCACACGTGGTTTTGATTTAAAGCTTTTGGCAACCGTTAGTAAAGACCCAGTATTTAACTACAAATATTGCACTTACCCACTTTTGGCTTAAGATTATTACAGAACAGCGAAGTGAGAAACCAGTCAAGCGGTTCCAGCCCGCCGATGTCATCTCAAAATATCACAAAAATTTTTCCTTTCATTCATGCGTGACGTCAATTGGCCAATAGTGGATTAGTTTGGAGAAGTTGCTGGATCTAACTATAAGCGGCCGTGAAAACCGCCGAGGCTCTGTGACGAGATGCAAGCCTGCTCGTGTTCGAGTGTTGTGCGGCGAAGTTCTTTTTTTCCGAAAACAGCGACAAGAAGAGTGGTAAATCTTGCCTCACATTACAAAGCTGTTTGACGCAAGCGACTATGACGTTCCGACATCATGGAGATTACCCACGAGCCGCCCACGCATGTTCGGAAAGAGATTATGTCAAAGCTCCTCCACACCAAGCGCATGCTCGCTCTAGACCAGAGGTTCTTAAACTTTTTCCGTTGTGCCCCCATTAGCGCTAGTCATTGTTAATCGCGCCTCATTTAAGCTTCAAATCGAACACAAAAAGCAGAACAACATTATTTGTCATTATCCTGCTTTTCAATATTCAATAATATGCCATACTCGCGCCCCCTTGCAAACCTTTTACGCCCCCCAAGGGGAGCGCGCCACCCAGTTTTAAGAACCACTGCTCTAGACCGCGAATGCCAAAACACGGTAATCGATTTGTTGGTCAGGCTTGGGACCAGCCGTGTGCTGAAGTCCCTGTTTGCGCAGAAGTCACCCAGAAGCTCCGGTTGCAAGCGCTGACAACGTAGGAGTACACGCGTTGCGTCAAGGACGGGTCTTTCAAGCTCTATGGCTTGCGGTACAATTGAGGAAAAATCTTAGCGCTTACAAGCTGGTCAGTGCCGGCCTGCGCGCGGCGCAAGGCTTAGGCTGAGTTTTCAGTAATGCAGGATTTGAAACGAAAAAAGATTCGATACCTGCCGCATTTTCCCTAACGAAGGAAATTGCACGAAATCGAATGAATGAGTGATATGTCGGCGTTCGCGTCTACGTCTCACAAAATCAAATTCCGTTGAAAAAAAACGCTTTGTTCATGTCCTTTGGGAGCAGGGACTGCTTTATTTAGTAATGGCTTAGGCCTCCCGGGTATTGCATATAACGTGTGGAAAATATGGGCAAGGTTTTGCTTGGAAGCACTTTCTGCGATGGGTATTTTCTCGTAAAAACAGAGCAAAGGATTTCTTAATTCTTCTGGATATTCGCCCACCTCGTATTTTAAACAGTAGCGCTTACAAGTTAATTAAAATATCTAACACTGTCGTAAACAGTTCTACATTAATAGCCAGCGTATAAACCCACAAAGAAAAGAGTTCAACATTCGGTAATCAATAAAATGAGGTAAACAGATGAATGTCGCGCAGAATGACTGAACGACAAAAAAATCCTAAACTTCTTCCTGCTTTTCCTTGCTTAATGTTACAAGCGAGCTATGAGGGTTGTTGTCAGACAATCGTCATCTGTTAAAACCGCACTGTCTTTTTCGATTAGGCCAGTTGGGATGCTTTAAAGCAGCGAAAGCCGTCGACTTCGGCCCTGACACCGCGCGCGCAATCGCCATGCCTTCCGCTAATCCACAGATTTTGGGTTGTCAAGATTTTGCGAGCGATCATTACAAGCGAAAAGCGCGTCTCAGCAAACCGCGCCCTGACACTTAATCAGCGGAGATTACAAAATAACGATTAACCGGTGCGCGTTACCTGGTCGCTGAAAGGAAGAGCGCGACTGGTGGCTTTGCCGAAACGGATNAAAGGAGGTGACGTTTGCAAAGGTTCGCCCCAGCGGCAGCGATGGCGCGCGCTTTGCTGTGCAGGTTTGCAGCAGCGATGGAGCCTCTTGCATGCGCGATTCACAGATCTCGTTGACGCAACAAATACAATTTGACCTCAAGGTGCCTCCGCTAATGATAAGAATCATTAACTTCAGCGGCCGCGCACGACGGCTTGGTTGAAAAGGTACAATAAACATCGTTTTGCGCCGTTTGTGTGCATGCTACGTAAAATAGGACGTCAGCTCTTTACCTGACATGATCGGAAAGACCTGCATTTTTAGATGATCAGGGAAGTTGATCCTGGGAAGGAGAAGTTCTTGTTCGGAATGTTTGAATCTTTTTGTCGCTACACTGTGTAAAAATAACGTCGCCGGCATCACGCAAACTGACGGTTACTGCTAGACTGAACTACCGCTCGAAACCAAGCTTGTTCCTTCCCCAGAAAGTGACCAAAGTCCTGCCCGACCCAGGAGGCAGAACACTCTGAACGAACTATTCCAAGCGAAGAAGCGTGCTGTACCTTCGTGCGAATGAAAGTCTTTTCATTTTTTAGTTGTTTTTTGCCGCTGAACTACGTCGTCCTTCAAAGTATTGTTCCATCTCGTCTTCAGCAACTTTATCCAAAATTTGTGATGGCACAGACAGATGCGCCAAGGAAGGAAACAAATGCCAATTTTCTTTTTTCTTTCTTTGGAAAAAAGGCAACACTAAATGACAATTTTCGTTGTTCGATTTTGAAAACGGGGGCAAAAAATAAATTTTTTTATTTAAAAATGGGTTTCTTGAGTAAAACACGGACGACTTACGAAGTCAGTTTTTCGAAAGGTCCAACACAGTTTTACTTGGGTCACGTACGTTTTGCGAAATGTTGCTTCTAATGTGCTTCTACTCAGCGGGCGCAAGGAAAACTGGAAATAATTTGTTTGCACAGCGTTTCTTGGGCAGAAACCTTGCCGATACACTACCCTACATAACGTAGGACTGGAGGCAACCGCTTTCATTTGTTTTCTGCACCGTGCACGCCCTGAACATGAAATTGAAAACTTTCCGGTTCGACGAAGGCGTCCGAAGAGTTCGTCTTCGTTCCTAAGAGTAAAAATCACGTACATCGTGTACGTTAGATAGATCCAAATAAAAAAAATCGAATTAAAATAAGGGTGGAAGTTTCTCACCTCTGTAAATTCATCAGCATTGTCGAAAAAGTAAATAAGCTTACAAAAGAAAAAAAAATGGTTTTAGAGACCCGTGTCTTCAAAGTAGGTCTTTTGTTTTGTTTTACAAAAGCTGTTTCATGGAATACTTTGGGTCACGCACGTGCATGTAGGCTAAAAAATGAAACTCTTAAAGATTTAAAGAAACGATGCATTCGTGTATCAAAGACAGGTTTTTGGGTTGCATTTCAGCAAATGTGCTCCTGTTATCAGATCTGAAGTTGGTGTACGGTTATAGTTGTGCGATAGCAGAATTGTTTGAAATGACAAAGAAATTTGCCCACCTGTTTTTGTACACAACGCTCTCTTTGATAACTACCACACTAGCTTTGTGTAACTTGCGTTGTTTTCCAAATTTTTAATGAAAATATTCCAAACATATCTTCTTCACTCCTTCGCACCAGCTTTCGAAACATTTTGTCCAACTTTCAGAACTTTTACTATACATTTTTCACAAGGTACAAAGCTTCAAAGACTTTTACCGACGCTTTACCAAACTTTGCTCGATTTTTTTATCTCGAAACCCAACCNCCTTCCCTGCCCTAGCCAGCCTCGCGTGACCTTGAGTACAAGACTGCAAATGTAGNTACACGCTTATTCAAAAAATTCTAAGAACCAGAGACAGGTCAGCAACTTTCCCGCACATCTTTGTTGGCGAAAACATTTAAGCACAACCTTCTTTATTTCGGGATGCTTTGAAGCAGTTCTTCACCTTCTCTTCACTTTATGCCGTTCAATAATCTACACGACAAGAATGATTGTATTTGTTGGTCACTTGTAGCTTCAGCNCAGAAAGTAGCAGGTTCGGTCATCGGAAGGGNGTTTTGGGCAAATTTGACATGTTCCTATTAAATTTGTAGCGAAAAAGATTGTTTTCTCAATTTCGAAAGGGAAAAATGAATTTTACCGCTTTTGGTTCCTCCCTGAGAAATTAATTTGGCTGTCTCAGGAAAAATCCACTGTTGCCCCCCTGGAAGAAATCATTCCGACGCCCATGACGGGAGGCAGAACTTTACAGGTCGGGTCGGTGGTTGTGAAAAGAAGTGGGCAGCATTTTGTGCTTGCCTCATGTTACTGATCCCTGAGTGACAGCGTCATCAGATTGTGTGCTCTTGTATGTCAATAAAAATTTTGTGAGAACGTCGGATCTTCCCAACCTCCCAAATGTCAGAAGCCTTGTTCTCACCATTGGTGTAGTCTGGAAGAAGTGCATCGATTCAAACCATCAAGAGCGTTTGTTTGTAGGCATTATTTTGTTTCGACTTCAGGCGGCAGGAAGTTTTATTTTCTTATTGGTAAACACCGCTCACAAGATGAAGCAGCCAAGCACTGCCGCGCAAAGTTGAAAATAGAACTTAGCTTTGCAGAACTGTGCCACAACTTCTGTCAAAAGTGAGTTACCAAAGTACATACCGTAGCTGAGAACAAAACCGAAAAATAGAACTTTTACGACAAAGATGCCCTTTGAGAAGTCTTTTTCATCTCCCATATAATACAGAAGCGTAACGTGCATGAAAATCCATGTCTTAGGCACCGCATATACGGTTTCATTTGGATTTTGGTTCAAGCGTTGACGCGAATGGCGATCCTGTGGGAGCTAAATTGGCCAGAAACGCAGTTGAGGCGGTCCTGCAAAAACTACGTTTCCACAAGTACAGTGTGTTCTCTATAAGTGCAACTTGGTTCAACCCATTCGATGCTGGAGCACGTTCTTAGCATAGATAGAGAACTGCAGCTATGCACGTTCTCTGCAAAGATAGAGAATTGTATCGGTGCTTTTCCTTTTTTAATATATCACAGGGTTTTAATGATTGGGGTACAGACTTTATTTGAAGAAGGGATAACTGAAGATGTCTTCATAGACCTTGCTACTTTCAGGATAAAGAGACCTAACGTTGGCTTCTTTCCGCACGGAGACCTTCAGTTATTAAGGACCAATTTGCTAGCATCGTCTCTGCTTTCGTTTGGTTAGACCTGCAGCGCTGTGACTGATCCGTACCAGCTCCAGATGCTGCTAACTGTCACAGCGAAATTACTACTGATGTATGATGCATTGTCTGAACGTGTTGCAGCAAGGGACGTGATATGAGTTTCAAATAACAAAAATAGAAAATGATGAACGCAGAAAAGCTTTCCAAAAAAATGTGCTGCTTTGCAAAGTTTGACAATGTGAGGCGATCACCTTGCAGGAAAAAAGTCATCTGTACAATAGCACAAATCTGAACAGTTTTTGTTGTGTCGTTGTCAGACGCACAAGAAAATAAATCAAGTTTCCGAAGCCCTTCCTCTGCAGGTGGTCGTCGTGAGAACTCCTGATCTTCCCAACCTCCCAAATGTCAGAAACCTTATTCTCGACACTGATATATGAGGGGAGGGGTGCCTCGATTCAAACCATCGAGAGCGTTTGTTTGTAGGCATCGTTTTGTTTTCACTTCAGACGGCAGGAAGTTTTATTTTCTTATTGGTAAACACTGCTCATAAGATGAAGCTGCCACGCACTGCCGCGCAAACTTGAAAATAGAACTTTGCTTTGCAGAACTGTGCCACAACTTCTGTCAAAAGTGAGTTACCAAAGTACATACCGTAGCAAATGTTCGATTCTTTCATTAATATCGGCCTTTTCTTGTCTAAGTTCGTGATCTGCGCTATTTTAGAAACCATTTGATATAAACGCTCTTGTATTATCCGAAATCATTCCGTAACGTTTTAGATTAGCACACCTTGGCTTCCTTGCTCCCACGGAAAATGGTCTGCGACGAGGTGGGAAAAAANCGCATGTGAAAAAAAGTATTTGAATTCCAAAATTTAACACTTNATTTGTTGAATNTTTATTTGTTCATTCCACTGATAGTAGAGAACTCTATTTACTCCTGTTCTTTTATAAAATCAAACCTGATCGTAGTTCTGCATACTTCATTATTTTATTAAGCTCCCTTTCTCTGGAACTTCCTACCACAATACATCAATTATCTTGTAGCGTTTTCAGCGTTTAAAATCCGCATCGCCCGCTTTTACCATGGACAGAAATGCTATACTTGGCACTTGCACGGCTCAAATCCATCTGCCACCTCCTACGTTGCATGTTTGGTGTCGGTCACAGCCTTCTAAACAGGGTCTAGGACATTTCGGCGATGCCGTTTCGGTGGCGCCTATTCGACGACGCTGTTTCGGCGACGGGACGTTTCGGAGATGGTTGTCGCAGATGTCTTATACGAAAAAAGTGTGTTTTTGAAATACTTCATTGGTTAGACTGCAAAGGATGGATGTTTGATAAGCGTTTTTGTTGTCATCCTGAGGGCAGGTGCGGTTTCTCGTCCGCCGGAAGTTTGGAAAAGCTTAGTGCGACCGTGCGACAGTGCGACCGTGCGACCGTGCAACCGTGCGACAGTGCGACCGTGACCACGTGTGGAAGGAAATATGGTTTGTGACGTTTCTTTCTGCTGGCATGAGGCGTTTGTGAGTCTACACAAAAGTAAAGCCTGGACAGCAAGTATTTCTTCAGCTTTCGCGTAGTTATTCTAATTGCACTTCACAGCTAATTCAAGAGTATATTCGTTCTTTCTTTCTGTGGGTGTACGAATCTATTCGTACCACCAATCCCTTGCCAACAGTTGCTTCCCGGAGTGCGAACTCCTGTTCCAGCAGCGGGATGCCAGATATTGCCTCTGGGCGAAAGCGTACACGCGTTTGGCGGAGCGGGATGCCAAGTTGCTCAAAGGCAAACTCCAACTCACATACTAGAATCAAATGCCAAGTAAGCTTTTTCTTTAGACGTCTGACAAGCTTTCTTGGTCACCTTGGCCATGAATACCACCAGTAAGAATTATTTATTTATTACATTATAGATAAATATTTGTTCAGTCTAAGAAGTCAAGAATTCAATATTTTTGCTAAATTTGCCATAGATAGTAAGCGAAGGTTTTCAATTGAAAGCTGTCTGCATCCAGAAATTCTTGTTTGATTCTTTTTGTACAGTTACGTAACAAAAGGCATAAGATCGCGGTCAGCAGTGCTGCCATTTTAGCTGCTAAATTTTGCAGGATTTTCTCACTGTTAGCTGTAAAATAATCAATCTAGCAGTTAGCTAATTTTCTAGCAGGATTTTACCAATCGTTTGGCAGGTTTAGCAGGTAACAAATTCCTGACCAAAAACCTATTCTAAGAGTTTTTCAAGATTAACACTTTACACCTTCTTCATCAAAAAATATACGTATCTTCTTCATGACGTTTTTAACTGGGTAACACCAGTGGCGATTCTAAAATGAAAAAACTGGAGGGGGGGCACCGCGGGGCCAAGGACGAAAGTGGCGGCCAACATAAATGTCTCTCCTGCATGGTGATTTTCCGTTGTAATGAAGATTGATTTGCTTTGATTAACCCTATTAAACCCAACATAGGCTTGTGATTATCGTCAGAACCGTCGTCAGAAAGTCTTCAAATCGTTTAAAAGTTTGCTGGCTGAAAGTTATTTGCTGTATATGTCAATCAAACGAACTTGAACATGAAATTCAGCACAAAACTGGAGAGCCAGGCAAAAATCTGGGGGGCGGCATAGCCCATCCAGACCCCCTCAGAACCGCCACCGAGTAACGCCAGGACAAAGCACAGCCATCTGCCTGCAATTATTTGGAATTTTTATTATGATGCAAAGAATCTCCTTCAAGCAGATGATTGTATCATGATAACAAGAAATTAATTAGATAGCTTGGTCAAGCCTAAATTATTTGCTTGTGTGGTTAGTGAGCGCGTTAGGTTGAAAGGCAACATTGGTAGAATATGTTTTTATTCCACGACACGATATTTCCAAGTGATTCAGTTACGCTAGTAAGTAGTACTGTCTGGTAAAAAACTTCCTGGCAAACCGAAGCTCCCAAAAGTTTCGACTAATGTAATGCAACACAAAGTTACAAATACCAGACTTAGAAAGTTGTAGAGCTGAAGCTATGCTCAGATTGTTTATCGCTGAGCATTATTCTACTGTATAAAAACATGCAATCATTTGAAAAAGATCGTCAAGAACTGTATGTCATACATAAAATGAGGCAAGCTGCAGTTCCGTTGCTCGAAAAGTGAAAATGTTGACTGATAGAAAATTGTGGGCCGAAAAGTGTGTTGGCCAAGATCGGCATTTTCAGCCCATGCTTATTGAGACGGAGTGCAAGACGAAAAAATGAGTATATTGTATAACTTTATAGGTTTCTTTTACTCATATGAAAAATGACAATTTATTAACAGAATTTCACTGCTTTTAGCAGATTTTAGCTGAAAATTTGTGACAAGACCTTTAGCAGAATATACCAGTTTTTTGTGACACGATTTAGCAGATTCAGGTCACAACCATCTGGCAACACTGGGAGTCAGAAAGATACACTCAGACTGCCATGTCACGATGCGAATTGGACAGAGCATACAGAGAGTAAAGCTAGAGACACGGATGCCTTGCCCACACACTTTATAATTTAACAGGTGTCGACATGTTTTTTTTTACTTGGGGCCCCGCGCTCTTGAAGTGGTACGGGCCCCGCGCTACCTTAATCCGGCACTGTTTTGTGTACGTGTTTTAAAATTCGCGGCAGCGCACGCAGAGCCGCCCCACCTCGTGCTTGTCGGCAAGCATCCACATCTTTCGTTAATCTTTGACGATCAAGGGTTAAGAAGAAAAAATAACAGCAGAATGAAAGAATTAGATCGGATTTCATGCGCGGATGATCAAGGGTTGTAAGCCGAGAAAAAGGTCTGTGTTCGGTTTTCAAAGGCATGTATCTTTTCTTTTGAAACGCTACGTTTTTCCGTCTTAAGTATGTACGTGCGACTTCCGTTTTGGAAAAACTAGACGAACACTTTCAAACCGTAAATCTTACGATGATCGCGATCTTGTGAACAACATGCAATACGGCGTTCACCAGCCCTTACAAGCTGAAGCAAATCGAAGGAACTTCTGAAGAGCTCTTGACCGAAATAGGTGGTATTCTTTATGACGTCATCCTTTTTGCAACGTCTACTAGCTAGACTACTAGAGCTTTACTGATACCCATGAAGCGCTGATAGTATCCACCTACACGAGCTTGCGATACAGACATCCATAACTTTCCTTCACGTTATAATAGACCTGGGTCCAGTGGCGATTCTAGAATTAAAAAAGTGGGGGGGGCACTGCGGGGCCAAGGAAAAATGTAAGGGGGACAACATAAATATCTATCCTGCATGGTGACTTTCCGTTGTAATGAAGATTAATTTGCTATGATTAACCTTATCGAAGTATCAAACCCAACATAGGCTTGTAAATATCTTCAGAACCGTCACCAGAACGTCTTCAATAGAGGGGGCTTTACGTATGCGCAGAGGTGCTTCACATTCTAAAAATTGACAAAAACTGCACTGATTTGCAGTGTTTCATATTTCAATTTAGGGGCTTGGAACTTCGTTTGGGGAGATAAACCCACCAAAGCCCACCCCCACCGTGGCGACGGGACTGAATATTGTTAAATATCACCTAGCGTTATTGTTCACTAGAGACACCTAAGCGCCACAAGATGCCATCGCACACTTGCACTGCTGTGTCGAATATTCTTTGCTGAACATGCAACTTCCACAGCACTACACTCTCACATGTAAAACGAAACACCATTTCCCGTACACANTTGTGCCNGTGCCGGCCCCACATGAACGAAAACAGCGGCATAAAGGTGACAACAATTCACATAAAAGCGAAATGGTTCCAACAATGAATAACATCCTGACACAGAGACAGGTATTCTGTTGATAGCCAACTATTTTCGTCAAACTATTCTTACTACAAAGCAAGAATTTTTTAAATAAACCATCTGCCATCAGATTAGTGACACTGACTCATCCCTTTTTGTGGTAGCTTACGATCATTTTGTGAGTGTGATGTATCAATAACAGTGTTATGCAACTACTATCCCAAGTGTAACGCCCATATGCAGCGTGGATAGGGTAAGGACTTTTCAATGTTCTATGCGGTTAACAACAGCGAGGTTTCGGCACCAGTCGAACAGTTGCACGTAAAGT
>JGI24159J19872_10004057_pt1 | contig 18538 bp, 14 predicted proteins | sample Ectturendosymbi4_FD_19872 | JGI IMG/M metagenome (IMG submission 19872) | reverse complement strand
GCATCATCGAACACAACACACATCGAACACAGCACACACCATCAAACACAACACACATTATCGAACACACCGCGCACCGTCCAACACAACACACACAGTCGAACACAACACGCATAACCAAACACAGCACACACCGTCGAACACAACACACATAACCAAACACAGCACACACCGTCGAACACAACACACATAACCAAACACAGCACACACCGTTGAACACAGCATACACCGTCCAACACAACACACATTATCAAACACAGCACACACCGTCGAACATAACATCCACCATTGAGAACACAACACGTACCATCCAACGATGACGTCTTTTCACCATCGGCTTGTACGTCATCCTCCCCAGTTTGTTGTGGAATCTGATTTGAAAACTTCTTCAACTTCGCCACAAAGAATCCGTCCATGTTATGAGTGTGTGGGTAGAACCTGCGAGTGTGTTTCAGACTAGGATGGAACCGGTACTGACGATACCTGCCGAGGAAACAACAGCTGGTTAACGAAACCAGATCTGCGCGAGAACTTCGATCTGCGACTCAACAGCTTGGTACAATATATGTCAACAAGAACAAANAGANACAGATCAAGGCTTTTCTGAAAGATATCGAGATCCAACATATTCTCCACATTTCATGCAAACTACGGCGCTCCGCCAGAATTGATATTTCTGAATGTAAAATTCAGGAAGCAGATCACGTGCTGATCAGAGGCACTCGACCGTGACAGCAGGTAGGTTGCTTGGCGACCATGATAATGATGACACCAGCTTATAAGAAACCAGTTTTGACACATGACATGACAGCTCATAACAGTTACACAAGGGGCAGACAATAACCTGGTGAAGCCTTCGACACCAAACTCCAAACCACAAGGAACCACTTTCACGTTTCGCTTCTTTAGAGCGTAGTTGACCACATCTTCGTTTTCCTCAACCTAATGAACAGCAATATATAAGAATATTAGCAGCTCATTATGAAACAGCGACAACACAACCATCTCTTTCTCATTTCTGCAACAGAATGTGTTTCTGCTTGCAATCAAATTCACACGTACCAGTACAGAGCAGGTGCAGTAAACGATGTACCCTCCTGTTTGTGACTGAGCATTACACGAATCGATGGCTGCCAATATCAGCTCTTTCTGCAAAATACAACAATAACATTAACAAATTTTGTTTAAACCAAGTATCTGTCTAAGTGTACTTCCGTTGTGCAACATTTGTTAAGGTTATCTGCAGTGTTCAAGGGTGGTGACGGCTGCTTGTTTGATCAAGACGCGTTAATCTACAGATTTAAGGACCCCCGCAATCAATGGGGGTTTACACGATGGCTGGTTTATAGCAACGATCCAAAGCAACAACTTAACATTTTTTCGACTCTTTTGTCATCGCCCTATGGGCGCATCACTGCTGAAAATGCAGGCAGGGGTGGTTAACACTACAGAAGGAAAGATGGGTGACGCGGTTTTGCAAACGATGTTTTTTTCAAATGACATTCCTCACCGCATACAACAAACTACAGCATCACTTCAGATAATTCACCAACACGTTCAAAATGTTCTTTAAAATAACAAGTAGACAAGTTCCCATCAATCAGTGCTTGACGTTGGTGGGTCAGCGACACGCGAAGTTTGCTTTGCAATTTGAATTCAAAATACGTCATTTCCGATTGCGTCATCAAGCAGCAAACAAGCTTCGGGAACCAATCCCACCAAACAACCCAAGCATTGGATGCAACTCAAGCACCAACCTGAAGATGGGTGCAGCGGGAAATGTCCCCCTCATCCTTGCTCGTTTTCACCGCCGGATCCTTCGATATGACGCCACTTCCGCTACAAGGCGCGTCGAGAAGAACGCGCGAGAAGTTGCCCATTATCTGGAGTGTGACGAAATAATAGTTTTATTATACGTGAAATCCACAGTTCGGAACAGATAAAAAATAGGTGTTTAGCTATTTTCTTGTTTGACGAAAAGCCATGTAGACGAAAACAAAATTACGGTTTTACTCGAATTTACCAAATATAATAATTGCACTGGAGACCAACGGTGCATAACCTGCGGCTGTACGGCTACATGCGGACTTCGATAATGAAATTTGCGGCCGTCCACATGTAATTTAAAATATAAGATTTGGCGGCCGTGCTGGCGTACACTGAAGCAAACAATCTGGTTGGTGATGTCACAAAGAGTTATGGAATGAATACGCAATTTATGTTTGAACGTGTTCTGTGTTGGTTGGCACTTGGCAGTAACGGCTCAACTCATTGACGGCCGTACTTCATATAATTAAAAGTAATGCGGCTGGCAATAACAAAAGGTTGTACACCCCCTGCTATAGACAATACGCAAACACAACGCGGTGGTTGTTTCTTGTGTTTGAGAATGACGGAGAAAAAAAGGACAATCTACAAAAACCACATTAGCTCGGTTTTTATCAAGCATGCTCATGGGAATGGTCCTATCGTCAGGAACTTTACGTCATATAGCAGGAATTTTCCCAAGTAGAGTACCAGTATTACACCGTATGTTGAGGGAATAGGACAGTTCGGCGATAAATCGGTTGTAAGACACGATACTTTTGATGGGAGCGCTTTTTATTTGGTTTTTCAAAAAACTTTGGGTTTAGCTTTAGGGTTAAGGTTTGGAACTCGCCTACAACGACAGTACAACGCTTTTTCTTCGGTCCCGGTAGAATCCCTCAATTCCCTCATTGACGTGCATTAGAGTTCGGCAATAACAACTTTGGCTTATCGTCACTTCGCCCATAGCGACGCTTTTTGTCGGTCCACACAGAATATTTTGTTCGTTTACAACGACAGTTGCAAGTTTTCTTCACACTTTGAAGACGGCTGTAGATCCGCAACACAAATCTTTTATGACCGAAAAGCAACGCAGTTAAGCGTGGAATTGTTGAGCCGTGGGTGTGACGTAACAATGACATCGGGAAGCCGAAGGAAATTGTTATGTGATTTACTGTAATGTACTGCATTAGGGATTTTTGCGAATTTAGTCAATTTGACTGAAACTTGATGTGGCAATGGGCAGAGTGTCATGTAAAAGAACCAGTAGCCCATGGTGGATAAATTCTCCAACGAAACTCGAAGCATGTGCTGAGTAATGCTGTCTCAAGAACAACACGAATGAAACTTAGTGAGTTTTTGCAAGAAAGTAATGCGCATGCAGTACTTTACTACTGTGTGCTCTGTATTGCATGCAAATGCAACTGTCAGTGTTTTCAAATTCTTGTTTGTTTTTCTTATCAGCGTATTCGTGAAAACACGATACAATAAGCGGCAATCCTGATCAAAGAATACCTTTTAAACCTTGCCAGGCTCTGGCCTTCAACTAAAACGCCATTTTAGGAGCGATTTATTGTAGTTCGGCTGCTAGGTCAGTTGACATTAGCGACGCTTTAATCCGGTCGCTTGAAGTGACGTCACAGGGCAGTTCTACTGTATTTCAAAAACACACCTTTTTCGTAGTAAAACATTTGCGACCACCATCGCCGAACTGTCCTAGACCCGTATGTTCACAGCAATGTAATTATAACACGTGGAGACTCAGTGGCACGTCGGGGGCGATACGAGCCCCCTGAAAATGAAGTAGTTGGGTCCTTTTCTGGGTGACAACTAATAAAAGTCATCCAATTTTCATTAGATCCCCGACTAGAACTTTGAGGAATTTTAGTCACGGCTACATACTCTTGTCCACGCAACCCTATGAGAAAGAAACAAACGCTTCAAAGTCAGCTCCAGTGTTACGTCACAAAGCACATGACCACGTTTCGCCTGTTTCTAAGCAACCGAGCTTGGTAAACGCGCTGAACCTACCGCAGGAAAAGAACGCCCGTCATAGTTTGAGACGACCGTGTTGCTTATTCCCATACGATGTAGGTTGCCGACGACAGCCTTCAGTCTGGCTGCGTTGACGTCATTGGCAAGTATCATGCCAGTGTTCTTCATCAGTTGAGCTGCACAAGTAAATGTTTTGCTTTGAAAAATAAAATGTAATAAAAGTTTCATCAACGTACGGGTAAAATGTTAAGATTTATTGCGATTGGAAAGCCCGAGCGGCATGTGCGCAAAGCTTCAGACTGTGGCAGCAAGCAGCAATAGAGATCACGCGCCGCGATCATTTTATTATTGCTTGTTCGCGCCACATATATATGGTGTTGTTCTTCGCGCACATCCCGTTCGTGGTGAATCGCACATTCAACGCAAAGGTTGCGACAGATTCATATTTCGACGTAATATTATTAACGCCATTATTACATTTCACCAAGTCAGTGGTGCTTTTTTCAATAAAATTCGTATTTTTTGTTACAAGAACCTTTATTATATCCATTGATGCCATTAGTTCTTGATCAACAGTTTCACCAAAAAAAAAAACATTACATAATAATTTATTTAAATACGAGTACACCTTGAATGTGGCAGCATTGAGTTCAGTCGCTGGCCACACAAGCAATCATAAATACCTATGTAAGTGGTTTTTCCTCCCGGAGCTGAACACATGTCCAGGATTCGCTCCCCTGTTTGGGGGGCAAGGGCCATGACTGGCAGGAAACTGGACGCTCCTTGGATCATGTAATGGCCAGCCAAGTACTCCGGAGTGGCTCCTGGATCGCAAAAAACACAAGGTTTCATTTGGTTTTCGCTTCTGAATAGTTGGATAGTTTGAAAACTGTCGCGGAAGCGTTTCGCTTCTTGAAATACAACTTAACACAAGAAACGATCTTTCTTTTCATGTTTGCCAATATTAAATGGAGTTAAAATTTTTAACTCTTGCCTCACGCAGGTCATCAAAATCTTTCCAGAGATTTCGCAGCTGCCAGTTTTCGGGCTGTATCATGATATTTTCAGTCTGTTTTTTTTTTCAGCCATCGACCGGATTTTTTTTAAATGATCGAAACAAATTAAATCAACTCAACTCGGTCAAACAAGGTCTGAAACGAAAGATGACGGAAAGTTTTTAAGCTATTTCGGACGGATAGCCGAAACAAATGACCGAAATGTCTCAGCAAACAAAAAACAGTTTTCAACAAAAACGAAGCCGCTTTTTACGAGCTTCCCGAACTTTCCCACTCCCCCCCATAAAAGTCCAGTTGCGCGACACAAGAATCGAAACTCGCTCACCGATTGGGACAGAAGAGTCGAAGACGACCAGGCCGACCTTGGTCCACTTGCCCAGGGGGTCCAGGTTCACCCCGCGGGAAATCAAAGCCTGTGACGTGACAGAAAAGTTTGGGGTTGTTTGTTTTCAACAACAATTATTTGTTTCAAGCACCGCGTCTACAAATCAATCACTTCCTGAAACCCGTTGTCAAAGTACCGCGCAGCCTCAGTGAAAACGCGCCAGTGACGTAACAAAGGACGACGCATTGTCACAAGCAAAGCTGTGGAACCGGAGACCTGGAAATACTGGATGGTTGAAGGCGGAGCAAAAGATTTTAGTTGATGGGGTCGAAGCCGAAAATTTGGATTCCCACAAACATAGTTTGCGGGGGCGAGCGAGCTGTACAAATAATACAACGGTTTTTAATTTTTCGTGGACCAAATCATTCTGGATCCGGAACCAAAAAGGCTTTTATTATTGGAGCCGGAGCTGGAGCCAAAAGCTTCAGATGCCTGGACCTGGAATCAGAGCCGGAGTCCCACAGTCTTGGTCACAAGGCAGCATGTGAGGTCTGAAAGCATCACAGGGATTTTCAATTTCAGTTATGCTTCAATTTCGATATATGCACAAAACTTTCGGTATAATATTTTTTCTATATTCTTGCATTGTGCGTCACAATAAATCGCCAGGTGAAATGGCAAGGGGGAGAAATCGATGGACTTTATCGCCGCATTTTATCAAGATTCGCTATGAAGCGTTTCGTGGCGCCCTGTGATAAGAAACTTATTCCAAATTAAAATTTTTGAAACAACACGACTCAAACACGTGATCACGACTCGTATTGCGACCATTATTATCATTTTTTTCCAGCGCCTTCTCTGATTGCACGCACAACACCAGGGGTGGTCAACAAGTCGATCGCCGAGTGTCAGTTGGTCGATCGCGCCTGACTTTGCATTGTATTGACAAGATACCTGAAAAGAACACTTTTCACTTAATATTCCAGAAAGTACGCACAAATTATCCTTCAGTTGGTGGTAACGTCTATTCGTTGGTGCCTTTTGGGATGGCTGACCATGTTTTCCTATTGTTGCGTAACAGGCATTTTGCCATCTATCTGTACATCACTTACTAAGGCGATGGTTCACTGCATTTGCGCATGTGACACTCAACTATGGCATCTTCTGTTTGTGACTTTATTACCGACCAGTCGATCGCGAGTTAGTGAGAAATTTTTCTAGTCGATCCCAGTCGAAGACAAGCTGACCGCTCCCTGGGCTACACAATGCCTTCATNAAATCGGAGTCAAATAAAGTGACATCACGACTTGGAAGGGAACTACAAACAACTCCTACCATCGGGCGAGACCTTTAACCAACGTACGACCACAACGTCGAGGTAAAAACCTAAGTGAACCCATCCCTTCAATCGCAGGGATGGATGGAAGAGAAGCAAGTGGTCCAGTGGTGAATCGATTAAACACGACTCTGGAACTTCGTATCACGATTGTCTCGTGCGCCACTAACCGGCTGTTGGACTATTAAAGATGACAGTCATACGACAAGCAGATGCAATTAGAAGTTCGAATCTCAAGGACGACGACAACACAGTATCGGGCAGATGGAATATCAATTAACGGCACTGGTGTCAGAATCTCACCCAGAGGTCATCAACAATATATGACGTGTGGAAATGATTCATCATGCAGCGCTCCACCCTCGGTCATATCAAATTTAATGAGCAGACTGCTCTCGCGTTTGTGGGGAGTGTAAAGGTTGTTCTCATAACAACACGTGACGCGGTTATTTTGGGCTTTATCAAGTAACTACCGAAAATAGCTCAAATAACAGAGTACTTTTCGGCTAATAGAACACGTGACTGAATTTCAATATGTAATTGTCACGTTTGGACGTTCTGCTAAATTTTTCAAAAACAAACCGAAAACACATCTAACATGAGAAATAAAGAATTACAACGGCTTTTCAATATAAAATATGATGATTAGCAAAGTTTTACATCAGCTAATCAACTGAAACCAACCTCACGTAGGTGTTTGCTGGACATGCAACGCATCTGTGGTTAATAATTTTGAACTTTTGGCCCTAAGACGTTGTTTAGAATTAGAGTATAATCTTTTAAAGCCATGTCTTAGAACACATTTGAGCCAAAGATGTCCGTAGTCACTTTTTCAGACTCCGACTCGGCTTCTGTTTCAAAATTTTAATCCGGATCCGGTTATTTTTCAAATTTGCGAATCCGACTCCTGTCAAGACCGCACAGACTCCTGCTACGGCCGAAACTGAAAGTGACTCCGGATCCGGTTCCGGTTTTTCAGATTTTCGATTCCAGATCCGAAGAAAAAACGCAGATTCCTGCCGGAGTCGACTCCGGCACTCCGGATCCGTGGCAACTTCCGATTTGCACTATGACGAAGGCAGGGCATCGGAAACACGAGGTATCTCGTGGGTGCTGCTTCCAGAAACCTTAAGAGTTATGGTTTTATTTTTGAAGCATATGCAAGAAAGTATACTTGGTTGTGGCCCGGATCACTGCTTTCTTATCAGGTTTCAAATTTGCCCAAAAAAGACCAAAGCCTTTTGTTTTACATTGTTCTTTGAGATTATTTCGTTTGTCATGGGTATCGCAGAAATGCAAGTTAAATCGACAGAACTACGAACCTGGGCGAGATCTCTTCGTTTCGTCTTCAACGTATTTGTTCGGATCGTGATTGGACGACTGACTTCATTGGATTCGAGGAATGGCATTAACTGTTTTCAAAAATAAAGGTTTCATTGTTCTAAACATTATTTGACAACACACAGAATCACCAACATCTTAGAATGCTTACTTCATTCAGTGGAAACATGTCAACAAATTTTGAAAGTAGAAATTGGTTGTAGCTGTAGTAAGTTTTCAGGTCCTTTTGAAGCACTTCCATGTATTCTTTTCTTTTTCTGAGAAACAATATGAAGACGTTACAAAACAGGCATAACAAAGCTAGAGGAAAACAAGCTGATGGTCTGCGGTTAAAATGTGCATAAAAATAAACCAAAAACCATCAGAATTGATAAAGTGTCGTGGAAAATAGGATTGACGAATGAAGAGCTTACATTTCCGTCCCCCTCCCCAACCCCCCGCAGTTGTCAGGTAGAAAATCACCAAAATTTGTATTCGATCAAAAAATGTATCTGTCCAGAAACAATTAATTCGCAAACACTAAGCGAATGACATAAACAAAAGAGACTCAAAGATAAACAAGAGGTAAGCGACACACTGAAAAAGTCAGCGACACACTGAAACACACCTGTTCGGATCGCGCTTATTGTTGAAGTCCATAAGTATGTTGGTGACGTCCTTGATCCTCTGTCGGACGAACTCAAGACCCGGAGGTTGGACCAGTTTTTAATCAATATTAAGAAAAAGAATATGCGACAGAACGATTGAAAGCAAATTGGACGATTCAATCAAGTTTAAATAGAGTTAACCTTGCAATGTAACCACACACGTGATGACCATTAAACAATAAGCAGTTTGAAACAATAGCAATCAAAACAGGTTCTGAGCTTTGACTGCCACAAAGCAACGAATTGTAGCTGCAAACGTAGTTTAAAGTATTTCAAAGCACGCGACCATCACAACTTGTCTGGTTCTCCGCGTTGTGGGTTGGCAAGCAGTGAACAGTGGATGGCGCTAAAGAGCGAATCACGGCCTGGGTTGAAAGAGCAGGCGGTCCAAAACATTTGGTATTGTTATCGGTTGTAGATAGCAAGGAGCAGAAAGATTTGGCCACTGCCACTGCAGTAGATATAATGCAATCAACATGAAAGGATATGTTCTTTTTCGATCTCCTGCCCGCTGGGTAGCACGAATCGTTCGTCATCAAGCACGTTGAGCTCAAGCTTCCCTTCACCGACAGCCCTGAAATTAGGTGCTTCGCTCATAAAACGTAACATTTTTCCATCATGAACAACCCCATACACGCACTTTAAGTGCTACCCTATAGGTTCAGCTAAACGAAACGATAAATCAATTTACGTTTGAAGCAACAGGCTTTCTTTCTTATTGCGATTTGAGTCTCTTTGCCAGAAGCGCAGAGCTTTTGATTAAACACTTTTCTCTCCTTTAACTCTTTCACAGCAGGCGCCAATAGTCGAGACAAAACCACCCAAGCCTTGTGCGTCAACACAGGATATGCACCCACTTGCTCATTTCCGCTCGTCGCGCCAGAGCTGCCTTGGCCTTTCGCTCAATAGGGAGTTCCCCCTTTTCATCATCGTCATCTTCATCCTCCAGATCCTCATCATCGGACGATGATTGTTCCGCACTAACCTCCATCTCGTTGAGCACCAGCTCCTTGATGCCAGCCTTGGTCGAACCGTCGAGTTCGAAGTCGTCGGGGATCTTAAATGCAAAGCAGAGTGAGTAGAAGCAGTTGTGCAGCAAAAATCTTAAGAAATTAATACAGCAAGTAGAAAATTTGTTAACACCAAAATGAAACTTATCTTTGATGCTTGAAGTTACATGCAGGAAACACTGTGGTTCAAAACCACGCAAGATACAAGGTGAGGTTTTGGTTAACGCACATTTTTTCGCAACGTTCAAAATAAGGTCTAATTTTAAGTTCAGCGCATAACGGACCTCGTCTTCTGGTTCACTGTCGCTTCCAGGCAGCAGTTGCATCCCATTTTCCTTGATTGGAATCTCTTCATCAACTTTATCAGGTAACTCATCGTTTAAATTCAAGGAAGCTAGTGATGAAACAAATGAAAACGTTCAGTTAGTCGATGCAATACAAGGCAAGCACAGCATCTATTTCAATTTAATTTCGTCACGCAGCATTTACGTCAGTATCTGCTTCCATTTATGGCAGTGGTTCCTAACCTTGGTTCGATCGAACCCCTGGGGTTCGACGGAGCCGTTTCAGGGGTTCGACGAAGGTCATCTGAAACATGACTAAATGTGTGGTTATATCACAGCAAGCTAACCATGGGCATCTTTGTAGTAGCCCATTTTTACTTTCTCTTATACTGGCCAAAAGTGGAGTGCGACAAACGCTCAGAAACTACGTAAGGGTCCGGCGTGTTTGTAAAGGTTAAGAATCACTGGTTTACGTGCACAGCATCCGGTAAAAAAGGTTCGTGCTTCGAGGCGCAGCGATAACAAAACTTTACTTACGTTGTTTGTGATTTTCTTTTTCGTCTTCTCTCCGCTTCACCGACTCCCCCAAAAGTTTCATCAGCTTTCGTTTATGTTCACGCTGTTTCGAGCGGCGGGATGGCTTTACGTTCAACTCGCCTACATGCAAACATCAGATCGTGTCAATCATGAAACAGATTCTCATTGCAAATACCAACGATTTGTACAGTTTGGTACAACACACACCGTTGCTATGCAGCAATAACAAACACCGTTGCTATGCACAGTAGTCACATCGTTCTCAGTTGCTGAAAAAAAAAAACACTGAAATTCGGTCACAACTAGCTACATGATTTGATCACAAACATGAGCAAGTGCCGGTAAGTTTTGGCTTTTTTTAGCTAAATTCCTTGATAAGCACATCCAAAACAAGAGCTCCACCGATAAAACGTTTATGGGCTGACACCGGTATTCCTCATTGCTGATGCCCGATGCTGCCGATATTTTTGTATTGCAAAATGGCTGAGAAAATATACGGAAACGTTTACATTGTTGAAGAATAATGATTTATTAATAAAAATTCACAATTTTAACTTATAGTTCAAGAAATACAGTTTTTAAGCTTTGTCTAATGCACTGAATATCTTCTACAATCATAAACAAGTCCAGCAATAACTCGCTTACTGGATACGTGCTTTTTTCTTTTCAGTCACAGACCGATATTTTTGTGAAATGACCAACAAAATAAGGCAATTCGGTCATAATATCCGAAAATAGTGAATACTGTTACGGCGGGTTTTAATACTATTATGGGACAAATAACCGAAATGTCACTGGGAAAAAATAGCTGGGTACTGAGTTCGGAGGTGCTTATATTGTTGATGGGCATCGCTGGAATTAATATATTTTTTAAATGTCTCGGTGTTTAATTGTCTGCGTGATTAACTATCTAGTGATTAATTGTCGCGTGATGAAATGGCTTTTCACCAATCTATATCCGCCGATTTCCATCAGCATGACAATGTTGCGGTTGAGCTCTAATCACCACAAATAACACAATATGGACTAAACGTAGTCGTTTGATGATAAAACTGAGCTGTAGATGACCCTGTACTTCGAATGAGATACTCTCAGTACTTGATGCTGATCTTTACCAGTGACTACATAATCACTCAACATTGAGGCTAAAGATATGGCTTCTCGCGTTTTGAATGAACTAAAATGCAGAACGCTTCACGTTTGAGTCCCACTGGAACGCACTCGCGTCTTACTGGATTGAAAGATTGCATCACATGAACACACCGCACTGGCGCGCCACGTCGGTCACCATGCCAACGTACTAGTCGTCACAGTTTAGCTGAAAGCATAGAACGATTTCCCCCATGGCACAATATCGAAAAAAACATTAAATAAATCGCAATTGCTGTTGCTTTAAAAACTTTCCCAACTTTCCTTACATGAGACCCCTTAGTTCATTAATTATCTTCAGAATATCTGATTTGATTAGCTTTGGAAAATGCAGTACTTGCGCGATGAAGAAATTCCTATAATGTGGTTTCAAAATTAGCGGCCTACCTGCAATTGCCTTACTATTGCAGTTGCTACCGCAGCTTGACCGATGCCAATTGCCACAATATGTGCCGCATCATTCAGCAAAGCTTCCATGAAAGACGGGGCTAAAAACAGAACACACCCCAGCTCAGGTTTGCGAACCCAGTGTTGGGTCCCACTGCTTTAAATGAAGTTCCTCGCCAGAGCCGCTCAATAGCAAAACTGACACACGAACCTTTCCAGCTGACTGGCATGACGAGGTCCGGCTGGCGACGAGCTTTGCGCCCCGGTCCTCGTACCGTCTTCTTGTCCGGGTCTCGGTGATGACGTCCCATCTTCGCGCTGCTTTAACGAAGCTCCTTCCGCGATTCCTGTGCAGGAGACCATATTTGTTATTGCGTAGATTCTCACTCAAGTAGTATTTTCCAGAACACTACAGTAAATTTGTAACCACAGCAATGACTTGCAGACCAGACGTGCGGGACTGCAAGGTAATTGTCTTGACTTGCTTCGTTGTGCTTCCTTGCGGGTTGCGCAAGTTGTCTGGATGCGTGAACAATATAACAGCGTTTTGTCAACACCCTCTGAGGTCGATAAAATCGTCTGTTTTGGCCGATACCGATATATCGGCAAAACCCAAATATCGGCCGATATATAGGTCTATCTCTAGTCCTGACGTTGATTGCAACATTGCAGTTTGAAAACGAATGGTCTTCTTGGGACGATACGCATCCACTTAGCACGAAAAACATAAGTGGAAACGCGTGACAGAAAGTGGGGGAGTAATAAATTCTTCATGGCTTCAGACTCGTATCCTCTGGAAAGACCTTCCCCATGAAACAGCGCTGGCCACGATTTTTTACCTATTTGATGCTGTAATCTGCTTTTAGATTCATGCTGGTTGATAGTAGCACGAAGCAAAGAGATACTTAGCCAAATTGCCAAGTACAAAAATACTCTGCTTGTTTTACTTAAAAACAAAAAAAATTTGACTTCGAACATCAGTACAAGTTTGGGTTTTTATCAGCTTAAAAAGTTGACAAAAATTGTAGATGTTTACGCGAACCTATAAAAAAACAACTAAGGATGGCGCTGAAGAAAACATTTGGGAATCGCTGTTTTAGCAGAAAACGCACCAGGTGAAGATTTGTTTCATGATCAAACGAGAAAGAAGTGAAAGAATCTCAAAACCATGGCTACTTTTCCAAGTGCTGAATTTTCGCATAACTCAACAACAGATGAATTGATGAATAACTGTTTCACTGCCTGCTCGTGCGAATTTCAATCGACTAATTTGTTAATTTGAACGGTGGACAGCACGCACAAAACCCTATAATTTCTTTCGCAGTAACTTCAGTCACGGGTTTAAATGGATAACAAATTAAAATAAACAATTGAAAATGCTTAAGAACAAACTCTTAATTTGTTCAGAAACCTGCCACCCACCCAAAGAAATGAGATTTAGTGAAAATTTGTCGCTAAATTTATATTTTAAAAAACTAATTGGTTATATTGAATGAAAAATAAAAAGATCTCTACTACAACGTAACAATGATATCGTTTGAAAACGAGATATTTTTAGTATAAACCCCATAGCACAGCTCCAGTTGCACTTTCTGTAGTTGTGCAGGGTACTAATCGAAGAGATCTAATGTACATGAAACATAAAGATAGCTTTGACCTCCGATTTACAGGTTGCTTGATATTTGTAAATGATGTGAAAATGCCCGACCGATTAAATTTCTCGGTAATTTATCAGCTAGCCAAGAGAAAAGTTAAAAGTGGAAAAGAAGCGACATCTTCAGTATGACGCAATATACAACTTTTAAAGAATTCAAAACAATTACATGCAACATTATTAGTTTAATAAAAGCAGTAACTTCTTTTTCTGCGAAGATAATTCAATACATGGTTTGAAGCTTACTAGCACAGACAGGACAACACCGCGAACGATACTACTGGGCGAAGTTGCTTTTAAGCAGTCAAGAATGGTTTAACAGCTTTGGTAGTATGGTACAAAATTTTCGGGGAAGTTACTAGCAGTTTGACAGCAATAGTGTCAGACAACATCACCTTAATTAAAACAGCTCGCCGTGATAAAAGCAAGATATAACCTATTGAAAGAAACACACTGTGACCAAGAATGTATTGAAAGAAACTCACTGTGAGCAAGAATATAATTTTTGGATATTAACTTCCCGCGCATGTAAGTATTATCACAACCACGCCAAACAATGACATAACTATAAACTAAAAGAAAAAACTAACTTGGAATTCTTCCCACACTGACTGGCGCAGTCTACGCTTCAAGGCTGTTGACACCTTTCCTTCGTCGTGTGCAGGATCACTCTCTCTTCTAAAAAACAAAAGCAAGAATAACACAGGGTATTGAAGATATGTCATTCAATTTGACTCTAGCAACTTGACCAATCCTGCTTCAATTGATCCGCTACGATTTTAACATGAAATGAGGAAAAAGTTCAACATTGAACGTATTACGCATTTTTCTTTTCGAGTATAGAAACGCATTTATTTCAATAAAAAAAGCATTTGTGCGCTAGAATATGAATATGGAGTGTGCATGCTGGTGATGAAGACAATGTGCAGTGGAAATAGCAGCCACGTTTAACTGACAGATAAATACGTCAAATATTACCAAAGCTTTTGGAACACCCTGTATACTAACATATTGCAAACAAAATTGAGTAACATTACCACAGCCAAATGTAAAATAAGCAAACACTGCAAAATTGTACATCAACAAAAGTTGCAAAAAAATTGTTCTCACTTTTTTTGTTTCAGGTTGTACATTTTGCTCAATTTTTTGATACTGTCCAAACATTTGTAAGCATAACACTCAGGTTCGGACCACATGCTTATTACAGATATTAATTCTGAGGGGTTATGTTGAACCTACATAAAAACCATGTCCAGCAGAAAGATATACAGCAGGGATCACCAACATGGTGCCCGCAGGCACCAGGTTGCCTGCATGGACAAAGTGGGTCGCCTGCGAGCTTGTTCTGACTATAGCATAAACATGATCAGTGTCTTCACTTTGATGAATATATTTAATTTCTATTTTTTATTAATGATAACATGATTAAAGACAAATTGAGCAATTTTATTTCAGAAGTGAGTGTATCAGACTGGTAGCCCTTCACATAAATCTGCACCAAAAAGTCACTCTCAGTTTCAAAAAGGTTGGTGACCCCTGATGTATAGTAATATAATCAACCAATACTGGCAAGGCTCTAATACAAAGGCAGCAAAAAAGTCGTTGCATGTATACTAGTCATTGCTAGTTTCCGGGGTCTACTTTTTTAAATGAAAATGTCTTCAAAAAATAAAACCACAGAACTAACAAAGTTAACATGGAATAATTACATACCTCGTATACTGAAACAGAAAATACACTACAAAATGCAAGGAAATAAATGCACACAAAAAAAAGACTTACAACTTTTGGAAATGGTAGAACAGAAAAAATAAACCAATTGGCAAAAAGGTTGCAAGAAGGTTGTAAGTAGAAACTGTAGGGCGATTGATAATGTGCATAGGACTATGACTACTTCTTTTAAGTATCTTGGGCCTGAGCTTAATTCCCTCCACAGCAGGTGATGCTGGCTTCGAATGTTCTTCACCAGATGAGTGCACTTTCGAGGTTCCTTGACCCATTACATAGTAACGACCTCTAAGATATTACATTATTGCTGCAAAACATTAAATGAAACGACTTAACATATATCAACAAATATGGTTCAAAAGAAACGTTTATGCAAAAAAAGTTCAGGAACAGCACTAATGCAGTTGTGTTGAGGATACAAAATTCAAGTTTTCTCCTAAAAACTACTCTATATCAGTGGTTCTCTAGTCTTCATCCACCTGCAAACCCTTTCTCGATTTCAAGTGTCTTCACAAGACACCAAATTTTTTGAAGATACGATCTAATCCTATATTGTACTATTCTTGATTGCTTGCATACAGGGATATCTAAGAGTTCTAGCTATCCGTGTCTGAGTATAAGTGCTTTGTGAAAGACCAAGGTCCTTATGCTACTGCGAAACTTCGGTATCCTGAAAATTCTGATAATACCAATGAACAAACACATTTATTCTGAAGCTCTACAATTTCAAATTCTATTATCCATCCTGCATGATCCCAAGATATTGCAGTAGACTCTGGGATGATTTTCATAAATCTAACACCTCTGCACTGCTCAATGAGTTTACATGTGCTTGTGTTTATTGTGCACGCAATTTTGAAAATACATTTCCAGACTTTTTCAAGATTTTTCCAGACATTTCTGAACTTTTTCCAGACCTAAAATTTCCACATGGCCTACCGAGGTCAAATACAGGCACTATAATATTTAACATGATCTAAGTAAAATCATATAAAACTTGAATAAAATATTATGAAGATTTATGTTAAAAGATAAAGCCAGGAAATTATTTTGTTTTTCCATATTAGCAGACCAAAAAAATTTTTTCCACATTTTTCCAGACTGGAAAATGACAAAATTTTTTTCCATACTTTTCAAGATTGCATAGGAACCCTGTGTGTATAAGTAAGCCTGGTTCCATTCAATTAGATACACAAATAAAATTTACGACAGATTGATAAACAAGATGGATATAAATTTTCAATATACATGCACCTGATTAAACTCTTTTAGAAGTCTCATCACAAGTCTATGGAGAATAATCTCCATTCGGTCTACACTATGCCCCACAGTTATTTTTGCCCCCACAGTTATTTTTGTAATAAATGTCGCATCACTGCTGATCACTAGTCCATGTTCAACATTGCATATGATACTCTTTTCTCACATAAACATCAATGTCAGGCATGAAGCTGAAAAAGCTGCAACTTTCAGTGTAACCAAATCAGGAATCAAATAACTTTTATCTGCCAAATGAACTGGGCAATATGGATGTAAGCCATAATAATGGCACTATGCAAGACACATTAGATTGAGCACAAGTTTACATTAGCATGTTTGATAGTGAGGACTACATGATTGGTTTTGTATGATGTAGCTTTTTTAGTTAAAAAATGCATGCTTTAGTAGCTACTGTTTACCTATGTTCTTATCTGACACATCCTGAGAATGCAAGCAATGTGAACAACTAGGGCAAGTGTATAGTAGCCAGATAGTGTTTACCAGCCTCATATGTGTGTGTAAAATCCTCAACATTAAATTGATGAAAAAACAAAAAACACAAGAGACAAGTGGAGAAGCCATAAAGAATTCCACGTCTTAAATGAACTTTTAAATTTCAAATACGTGGATTTTCTTGAGTAAGCATATTATAGTTAACACTTAGGCGTCCGGCTGCTTTTGAGAATTCTCACACCAAAACAACCAAATCGCACGTGGCTTTGCGCGCGCGTAACTCGGGCGCCAAAAGTGGTAGGGAGCTGTTCAAAGGCTCAAAAGACTCGGCAAGTTTTCTGGTCTGCACTTGAAAAAATGTTTTGGTTGGGGATGCGGATTTTTTGCAAGTGACATCATAAGTGGAGGACTTTTAGGCCACCTTGGCCCACTTCACCTGGCTTTAGGCCCAAACCGTTAGATGGTAGTATTTTGCTGAAGTTTTTATTGGAAACCAGGCTACAATCCGAGTCTTTTGATACTTTGGATGACATGCTCGGGTTTTGAGTTCAAAAGTTATGATCCAAAGCAGAGCTACTCAAATGGCGGACCATGGTCTGACTCCGGACCTTTGGATGGCGACGACCAGACTTCGTCAGCCTCTCAAAGGTGTATTCTTTACCCAGAAGTTTTTATCCCAAAATTTTGCGCTTCTGATCATACTTCTAAAGCATTTACTCCTTGACAACTGTGTGATTGTCGATTAAGCTGTTGTTCAGCTAAATTGCAGTGCACACCTGAGTTGGGCAAGCTACTATTTTTTGGTTCAAAGTAATTGTTTCATCATTATTGTTCAACAATAGCTCGTCACTAGAATGTCTATCCTGGTGAAAATAGTGGATTCAAGGGCAGAATATAGCAACAAAGCCTTTTCTTTCCGCAAACAATACAATTATACAAATTTATTTGTGCACAGTTATGAAAGATGCTTGAGTAAGTGAAGAGTTTTGCAGAGATTTGGTCCTTTAGAAATAATTTATTTTTTGTGCGGGAAGTCAACAAGATGTGAAGAAAAGCTAAAGCATTTTCAGCTTTTTTAGGAAATAATAAAGTAAGGGAAACTGTTGAATTTTTGGCTGACATAGTATAACACCTCAACGACTTGAATGTTAAACTTCAAGGAGAAAAACACAGCCTACTACTCTTGATTTGATCACTACTACTTGCCTTTTCCAGGAAAAGTTTAATATCTTCAAACAAGTCATTCAAAACGAACTTAGTCATTTGGGGAAAATAAAAGCAAAAAGATTCCAGCTTAATTCAACTTACTGAAAAGTTGACAACTTTCTTTTCGAAAACAGTTGCTGCTCTTTCCTCAAAACCCTTTTTACTGATAGACATTATCAAATTCTAAACTGAAGCAAAAAGCCGCATGCACATGTGTGCACCAAAGATGAAGTGGAAATTTTTATAGGTACCGGAGCTCTGCTGGAAATCTTCGCTTATATTTGTAGGCAACAACCCATCATTCACTGCATTCACTGTTCACAAATGATGTTCAACTGATTATGTTTGTTTTTGCAATGACAGGGGTTTGAGAAACTGTGTTAATATACTGGATCTTAATATAT
>JGI24159J19872_10004056_pt1 | contig 18538 bp, 14 predicted proteins | sample Ectturendosymbi4_FD_19872 | JGI IMG/M metagenome (IMG submission 19872) | reverse complement strand
AGGTCACGTCGTTGCAGATACTTCAAATTATTTTTTATGTAGGCACCTACACCTCCCGCTTGCGTTTGGGAATTTTCGTTAATGAAATTATAGCCTGGAAGTGTGGCTATAATTGAGGTTTCCTTATGTCTGGCTTCCGATAGCGCTATAATATCTGGTGGTTTAGAACATGGAGTTACGATTTCTTCAAGCTTGTCCACATTTTATACAAAGACCTTATGTTACAATGTGGCAAGGAGAGATCATTTGACATCAACTTATCAATATGGCTCACAAAGTCAGTATGTGTAGCATACTGTGAGAGAGGTAGTGATAGATAGAGAACATTTTTGTTGCAGAAACCGTGGTAAAGTTGTTTATCCTGTTTGTATAATCACAAACTTTTCTTGTCAAAATCGATAGAAAATTGAAATTGTAACGGGAGTTCGGTGTTGGAGGAAGTTTGGCACAATCTCAGAGGCACAGACCGCACAGACCGACACAGTCACCAGCCCCGCTTTCTCTCTCTCTCACTCACGCACAACCCACACACAACTTGGCTCCCTCTATGCGGAGGAGCAGGCCGAGATTCAAGGCTCTACGTAAGTCATCGCTGCGCACTGTGTTGCAACGTTTTTCGACGTGAATTCTTAGGAAAAATACTCCCACTTCCGGCTGTGTTTGAGGCACCATTATTGGTCATGGCTCAAGATTCACGACCATAGATGACGATTGTAACAAAAAACAATTTGAATGTTGAAAGCGTTGCAGTTATGAAAATTCCCGTTTTTATACCACGGAACCATAAGGCTTAAACGCTAATAAAACTTTCTCACAGCTTGATCATATGCAGTTTCATGCTGATCGAGTGAACGTTGTCGACCCTGACGAGAAGATGCAAGTAGAGGCAATTGTTAAAAAAAGCCAACAGCTGATTATGCATCATACAACAGTGACACTTTGGTAAACTTGCTGTGACTGTTTATCCATACAGACTATGAAGAAAGTGGTGACAGCATAAACACCCTTGTCAGAGTCCAACACCCACTGTAAATGATTGAGATTTAGCTGCACCGACAAAGACACAAATTTCAGAGCAGGAATGGAGTGACCATGGGCGTCCGAAAGGGGGCGGTAAAACGGGTATTTACCCCCCTGGAAATTAGAACTAAGAATCAAAGATTTCTAAAAAAGCTGAAGGTAGCAGCTAAGTTCCGATTGAATTGATTTAATTTTTGCAATCACAGTTTATTTTGCGTTATGACACTGATACAGCGCAAGAGCCAGGTTCACTATTCGGGTGTCATGCAATGATGAGCTTGCAGTTCACTCAAGTTCACTCCTTTGCCTGCAAAGGTAGGTTCTGAAAATTGCTAGCGGATTGTTCTATTGTTGGTGTTTATTGCCTAACAATGACACGGCAATGAGTCTTCAAACGTTTAAGTTACGGTTGTAGGTGTTTTTCGGCATGTGACCAGGGCTCCCACTGCGTTTTTTGACCCACATCTGCTTGTTAGTGGACTTGGGTGTCTATAGGTTTAATTATGAAAAAGCGCGTTCAATCTGTGTTTTTTGAAGTGATAAATTCATCAGCAACTTCAGTGTGTTCAATAATATAATGATAACTTTATATTGAACTGTTAATGTTCGCGCTGCAGAAGAAAATTTGGTAGAGAGTATAATTAAATTAGCATGGGCGTCCGCAAGGGGGAAAACGCCCACTCTTCTGGAAATTGCAATTCAGTACCAAAATTTTTTAGAAAACCTTAAGTCAGCACCTTAATTCCGATTAATTGAATTAAAATATCTTGCAATGACAGTTTATTTGCCGGTATGACACTCACACTGCACAAGATCCAGGTTCACAGCTATGTGTCAAGGGGCCAAAATATGGCCAACCATTTTTTCCAAAGTTATCAGCAGTTACAAAGTCAAATGAACTTAGCAACTTATTAAATGGCAATGTTCCGCAATCACAAGTGTAGCACATCAGCAAAACAAAAAGTATGTGATGAAAGATCGTAAGACAACAACTTAGTTTCCATGTGTAGCCATAAACTGAGATAAATTTACCATCCTTCGATAAGTGCTAATGCAACAACAATCTGAATAAAACCAGCAAACACGTGCAACACCTGAAAAACAGTAAGTTAGATAACGTAACAGTTCTCACTGCTACCTTTACATTTGGCTCAGTGGCTGCAGCAAGTAATAGGTATTCTGATGAACTTACCTTCACAGATAACTCAAAAACTCCACGGATCCTTACAAAATTTTGTAATAAAAAACTTTTAAAATATAGGGATTTGTTTAAAATCTGCAATGAATTAGTCAAAAAAGTGAAAAAATATGGTTTCTCAGACAGGACCAAGGGTGGTCAGATCTAATTCTTGCAAGGGGCCAGTCTATCCTGGAAAAGGGCCAAAAAAGAGCCATAGGGCCAAACAAAAATTTTGGGGTCAACAAGTATTATTTGGGGCCAAATATCTGAAATTTGGCCCCAAAAGGGCTAAACTGGCAATCCTGTGGTGTCATGCAGTGATAAGCTTGAGGTTCACTCATGTCCCCTCTACCTGCAGAGGCGGGTTGCGAAACTTGCGAGCAGATTGTTCTACTGTTGGTCTTTATTTTGTAACAATAGTATGGCAACAAATATTCAAAGGTTCACTTCATATTATGGTAACAGGCGTTTTGTTGCCCTGTTGAATGCAGACTTGGCAGGTAATGCAGCGAGATGTGAGTGCTGATAGCGGTAAGCCACGTACATTTCTACTGCGAGAAAAAAAGCAGGAGTGAATCTGTAGCAATGCTTCAACAAGTTTGAAAAATCAATTGTTGGTGCGAGTGTGACCGATGTGGCTGAGTGTCAAAATACACTTACGCAGGCTTTTTTCCCACTCGGCATGAAAGCACATGCGGCTTGCTAGAATACGTCTATGCAGGTTGTGGGAATACGTCTTAATCGGTTTGGTTCTGACATCTGAGTGAATCCTGAGTGCAAAGCTGTATTTGCTGTAGCGAGTTTTCATAATTCATGTGCTGAATTTGTAAAGCCTGTGCTGCAGACCCCGGGTCTGGGGCCTGAACATGTTAAAAAAACTGTTCTTTTTAAAGTTCGATTGTTTTCCTGTTTTTTCGTCAACTTCATTCTAAGGAGCTTTCTATTCACACACACTGAAATTATCATCTTGACGAATAAGAAGTATTTCTTGCATCGTCCTTTACTGTCCTTATTATAAGTCATAAAACTGTATTTTCGCTGCAACAAATGAGCCAATGCACTTCATAAAGTCAATAGCACAAGGCCAAGCGGCCTCGCGAAATATTACCACCGGTCAGAACGTTCTGGTTTGATCACTTCACAGTTGAAAATCAGATTGATCCCAGTATAAAAAGTACAGCGATTCGAAGGCAGACTATCTGCAGAGAGTCCCTTATTCGAAACGCGCGTTATTGGAAGAGAGCGTGATTTACGTAGCAAGTGTTTTTAAGGTTCTGCAAAGCTGCTGTGCAGGTATGGCTTGCCGGAAAGTTTTACGTCACAGGTCATTCGTGAAGCGCAATGTCTTCATGTCACAAAGCTTTCGCTGTGGTTCGCACAAGTTCGTAGCGTTCAAAACAACATCTCAATGTCCGGGCTGCACAGATTGGTTTGCATAATTGCATCACTTTGAGAAATGAAACAATTTCTAGTAAGTTGTCTGTCGTCGTGNCAACGTACAGGTCTNCTTCTCCCGTTGTCCGGCATGCGCATGATGAGCATTCACAGTTGAAAAATTAGCAAAGACAACCAACGCTTTATTGATCGCTTTCGACGAGATCCCAGACGTTTGCAGCTCTTGTTTCTAAGTGACGCGGAAAGTCTTGCTAGCAGATCCAGCAACCAGGGACGGGTCAACTGGGAAATTGCCCCCACCCCGAAATTTTCAAAGACATGTTTGGTTGCTGGGTACAGCATCAAGCTGCAACCATTTCGCGCCCCCTCGAAAATTATATCTGGATGTGGCTCTGCCTGCTAGGTAAAATAAAGCCATAATTTGTGGTTTCGATGAAGACCACGGCAATGGTTACTTAAAAGAAGTACCCTGCGTTGAAACTCTGCAGATGACCATACTGGGTAAATTGTAAATTATCGCAACATACCTTGCTATTGCTGCCAGCGAAGCACNTTTTTTGTGACTGTTACCNTAACGTGGAGCATTTACGTTGCGGTGTAGAAAGGGAAAAGCGTTTTGTGAACACCATTTACATTGCATCGTTAGCAATTTGAAAATNATGAGCAAAATTTCGACGTTTCCCCCCTTGGAACAATTTCTGCGGACGCCCATGGGATTGACTTGATGAANAGCAAACTACCATGTGGTCTTCAAAATTTTACACATGCAAGAAAATCCCAAANTTATNCNTAGAGACGCCCATAGTTGTATACGTTTTCGAGGCCAGCAAAACAAACGTAGAAGTCTTTGGCATTCTCTCAAAATCTCTCAAATTTTTGTTAGAAAGTGCAAATTTTCTCATGTGCTGCTGCCAGGATGAAATCTGCGTTGGGCATCCTCAAGCTTGCTGACTTATCTCGCAACAATATGTGTCAAGGCAACTGGCATGGACTTTTCTAAAAAGGCAAAGATAGGCAATTCCCTGGTATAGTACGTTCATTTCATCACGTCTTTTTTCTTGCGCATGGGGATGATCATTCTAGTTTGCCAATGCTTTGGTGCCCTCCAATGCCATCATGAACATTGACACACACGAGTTACCCAAAGAAATCTTTTTAAGGTTTTAAGCATTTAAGTCCGAATCTCATCACAATTTGCAGCCTTTTCATTTTTCAATGTCTTGCTATATACAAAGCGGATATACACCTTCTGTGTGTCCAACAATGTATATGGCTTCAAAAGATTTTGAAATACTCCCCCGCATGTCAAAAATGTTCACCTCATCGCTGGATGCGACACCAATATGGTTATTGGTGGGTCTGGCAATATAAGAGTGTTTACTGTTGTTACGCCAGACGGTTTTCCAAAACATTTTGTTGCCTTGCCAATAATTGGAATTTAGTTTAAGCTCTACATTCTCCCAAGATTGCATTTTGCATATTTCATCCGTTTGCTCTGCTGACGTTTCTGCTATAGTGTATTGTCATTTGTCAACGCAAATTAAGTTCGGCTTTGTTTCTGAAACCAGCTTGTAAGCTACATTCTTTGCGCGAAAAGCTCCTTTTATCACTTGGCTTCACCAATGCTCATTTCCCACCAGTCGATTGTTTTTGTCCAAACACCCGAGCAGCTGATGAAATCACAACTATAGTGAACAACTACCAGTTGTCTCCTATGTCCACTGTGCATTCTGGAAGCTCTCCAAACACGGACAATACTTTGCAAAATTATTATTTACATCCTTGTCCACCGCGCCCCCCATCTTATTCTGTAGGACCTTTCAATCCAGCACCATCGTATAATTTGTTTTTCCAGACGCCGCTTGCATGCAAACGGGTGGTGATCACTCAGTCGAGACTTGAGCACCTTTTTCNAATGTCTAACATTGTTTGGAANAGATCAAATGAAGTAAAGGAGAGAACGTTGAGTGACGGTTTAATTAACGAATCTCTGCGACAGGTGCACTAGTGCAAACCGTAGTGTTGGAAACACATACTCACAAGCAAATGCCAAGTAAGCTTGTTTATGGATGTCTGACAATTCTTCTTGGCCATTTTGGTCAAAGTTACCAGCTGTGAAAATGTTCGCAGTGCAGGGTGCACTGTTGCAATTGAATTTCAGAAGCTTTCCGTTTTCATTTACGTTAGCAGCACCATGTTCATCAACCACAACCTTCCTTACCCCAGAGTAATTTTCCAAGTGCTCATTGACGTCTGTCACACTGTTCCTACAGGAGTTTTTGTCACCTGGTTCCACTGCATTAAATCTTTATGCTTAGCTCACAACATCCAGGTTATATGGTTTGACTTCTTCAGCCAGCCTATACCCTTTTTTTGCAAGAAACGTAATGTTTATGTTTCCCATCACCACCTTATGTCAACGCTGCAGTGTGCACGTGGCTTTCAATTTTCCTAGAGGAAAGCACTCTGTGCTGTCTCCATTCTCATCCCCTGAGGCGTAGCGAACGCTAATGTGATCTGCCACACATTTTCGAACTTGATCTTATGCCAAGAGCCCGAAAGTGGCGCTTGATCACCCGCACGACGACCGATGTGCGATGGTTTTAATAGTTTTTACGAAGATCATGCTATCGACTGCCCAAATTATACAGGTGGATCACTGGCCGCGCCATCTGCAAGGCAATTTTGGCGGAAACAGGAAGTGGGGAGGCGTTTCTGCCGGTACATTTGTGTAGGAGAGGTCTTGGGTTGTCTACTGCGTGAGCAGATATGCAACATTCACTACACTTGTGAAGCGGAGACAATGTGTTGCAGTATAAGTTTTTTCCTAGAGGAGCAAAATGGACGATAACATGCTTTTTTTCTGCTTTGCAACCACCGGTTAGTTTTGTTGTCGCTTCTTCAAAAATTAGATTCTCGAAAGTAATAGAAGAACTGCATTGGCTTATTTGATTTTTCAATAGTGAGACTGATAGCAACTTGGTTTTGAGGTAACAATTTACACATTTTCGTTTGTTAAGAGCTACGGTAAAAAAGTTTGTGCTGCTGAGGTTGATAGAGCTTTGCGTGAAACATATCAAAAGCAAAATGAAAACAAGACAAGAAGCCCACTTGAATAGGTGGGCGAAACGTCGGCTAATAATACATATAATAATCGCCAGAAGAGCTAAGTTATCTGTTAGATTTGAAACCTGGTAGCACATGCTACGAAGCAACATGAGTAGCAAAAAGAACAGCATTAAAAAAAAGACTTCAGTATCACAATTTCGCATGGAAAACAACACAGAAACGTTCCATGTCATCGGCTTACCCATGGAAAGTCAGGAGCTACGGCAACTTTGCCGCAGTCTTCATTTTCGTTCCATGAAATGTGAACTAGAAAACATTAATAACTTTTTGTTTAGAAAAGTAGAATAACGTAGAGTTCATCGAAAATACAGAAACCATAGAAAGAGATTTTGTGCTGTTTTTAGATAATAACATACCGATGCTAGTGTTTATACCAACACTTTAGTATATGAAACATTTGAGATTTGAGCTGCATTTAAAAACGGTTATAAATCTATATACATGAAATTTAACGATTGCTTTGGCATAATTGCTTTGCACTTTGATTAGTCAAAGTGAAAGTCATCGCCAGCCCCGGATTTACAAGGTGGGGACCTGGGGCTCAAGCGTGGTAGGAGGTCCCATGCACGGATATCGAATCTTTCGACAAAGGATGATAGATGAAGTCATTATTATTAACACGGATCCTTAATATTTATGATGAAATATTGTGACGTCACCAATGTTAACTCAATTGTAACAAAACGTTTTGAAGCAACATGATCTTTGAGAATAATTAGCTATTTTTAAAACCACTGCAAAAAAACGGTCTCCAGAAGCATCGTATCTTCTTTCTTTTGAAAACTTGTTTGAAAAAGTTTCTAGGTGATCCATTGTTTTCATCGTCTCCTCTAAACGCCAGTCCTCGCTCAGGAATACATTTTAGTGCAGAAACCAANCGTTGCAGGCAGAATCGATTTTTAATATTGTTCGCATTGATTTACCGGACTGGCTTACTATAGTTCCGTATCATTTCTTTGAAAAGTTACATCTGNGACTAAANNTAATCGTGGCATCTGTACATTCCATTGACTGCTCGTGGTTCCTCAGGCGCTCAGGAGCGTGTTTCTGGTCGAAGAATTCTTTCACATAAAGGCAATGTGCAGATTTAGTCGTATCCGCGCACATTAGTCCGCAAGTTGAACAATACACAAAGCCTTGTGCAAGCCAGCAACCAGGCCGGGACATCTGGGCAATTTCCCCGCCCGGCCCCCGAAATTTTCAAAAACATTGTGACCCTTACCTAGTGACGAAGACAAGAAAGCCAACTTCTGTCAACTAATTTGTCGTTGTGGTTCTCGCGACAAAAACGACTTGTGCTGCTATTCCGTAACGAGTTTCTGTCTTTTCTGTGTTGTGGATCAGCATGGTTTAAAAATTACTTTTCATCGCTATGTTGAAGAGTACCTGTTTTATTATTCAGCCAAAATTCCCTCAACTTTCCGGTTTAATGGATGACCAGGAACCGATATCCTTTCCTTCAGGGATTCGTGATAGCGTCACCCATTTCATTTATTGTGTTTTTCGGTGATTTTTCTTGAAGTTCTGCTACTGTTGCTGCACCACTGGTGAAACTAGGCCTGTTCTCATCGTTACGTAGATCTATGTCCATAGGTGCAGGAGCTGGCAATTTTTGGGAGAGTTTGGTTCTTTCGTTTATTTTTAGTTTTTTCAGAACCACTTGGATAAACTCTACACTTGTTAAGGTGTCAATCCCTTTTCTTCTGTCAACGTTTATTGACCAGCAATGCTACTGATATGCCAACAGTGCAAGGCAAATGCAAAATCTAACAGTAACGCGTAGAGGCGTATGAGCTGAATGATCATTTTACGTGGTTTTCCCTTGCATGCATCAGAGATCCCGATACCTGACCGACATTCAGACAGCTGTAAGTGTAAAGTTTGATGGTAATTTTGTCACAATACCAAAAAATATTCAAAGAAATACTGTACTGCCAACTGGCCAACCGATAACTAAGCGTCTGCAACTAATATTCATTCGCTAAAAATCGCTAAGTTGGCACGCACATGTCGCAGATATACCTAAGCACATGAAAATGGTGGGAGCCCACTATGGTGGGGGGTCCTTACCCCCATAAATCCGGCGCTGAGCATTGTGCTGAATTACATTTCAACCAGACCGTGTTCAAGCAATTAGTCTCCACAAAGGTAACAAAGTCGAATCGATCAGCGAGTTTTTAGTAGGAAATAGATTTCACAAAACTATACGCATCCTTAGTCTTGTAATCTACAAACAGTTGGTCATGCGTGCAATGCCGAAGGACAAAAGCAATCATTTGGTCACATGAGCTCCTCGTGCATTATTCCATTTTTAGAAATTGTCCCAAAAGTGCAAACATTTGCAAAAACGGCATAGACGAGTTTTGTCACAATAATCGTCAATGCATTGAAGATCTGTTGAACTGTACTGTAAAAAACACCGGAATAAAAGCCTAGAACCTGAAAAGTAAAGGCCCGCATTATTCCTTGTGGTGGCAGGTATAAAAATTTTTATCCAAGTTTGTGCAGAAACGCTGTGACTAAAGTTATTGAATACGCCCAGAAGAACCATTGCCGCCTTCAACACCAAGGCCTGTAAAATCATTGTTGAACTCAACAAAATTTGCCTTCACAACGTTTTCACCAAATATTGCAACTAATATACCCATAAACGGAGTTACAAACAGTGATCATTACTCTGGTGGCAAACAGCACTGTGCAGTGTATCTTTCAGCTGCTAGTGTGAGAACTGAAGCGGATTTTCCAGACTTATCAATGACATGACTTATATAACCGTATGAGAAACCTTTAATTAACGCATCCGACTGGTACTAATTTCGACAATTTAAACAAAATGGCTTGGAACCAACCTTTCGCCAAGCCTACTTAACTGACTAGATAGGCGAGGTAAAATTCCTCGACATTGACTCATTGCATATCACTGAACATAATTTTATACTTGTCACCAAAGATCATCAAACTAAACCCAGAGCTGATGGAAGACAATTCATTAACGGTAACTCACACCACCAAAACGCGGCCTTTAAGTTAATCTTATTCGGAGAAGCAACAAAGTGGAGACGATCCAACCAAAGAGAAAATGATTACCTCACTAGTCTAAACAACTTAAACAAAAAACGATCCGTTCAAACTTTTCTTTGGACATGACAAATGACATGGTGGCAAGAGTATCAAAAATGGGAGACTGCGACCCTGAATAATTTAGCAAGAAAAATGACCCACCGATTTGTGCTATATCATTACCACATCTGTTTACTCTATCAAAATAAACAACAAAATAAGTTGATATACGCAGGAAATGATTACTTTCCCAGGTCTCAAAGCAGGTGGAATAAAACTGAACAAGTATAGGGAATTTTTTTCAAATAATGCAAACAAAAAACAAGCTTTTGTCACGACCTTGCAAACACTGTGGTTTTGTTCCTTTGTGATTGGCGTCAGTTAGTATTTCAGTTTTTTTTAAATCAAAGTATAAAAGAACGGCCTATTATCTAATTTTCACTTGCTGCAACTTGTGTTTTGTCTTGTTTATTTTAGTCTTGAGTTTGCTTGCTTTTGTAGCGCTTGCTTTAGCCTTGTACATTTCACCCGTAAGCTTTGCTTGAAGATTTCAGGACTGAGGATACGCAGTGTTACGTGGAATTAAAAATATTTGCTGATTGATTGCACCGCGTCACCTTGGTGGAGACTAGATATTTAAAAACAAATATGTGCAAGCCTGGATCATCACAAAATTATGAAAACAATGATTGTTGGCTGATCACTCGAAAGTTTGCAGAATATCTGCTGTCTATAGCCATAACGCTTCATGTCTATCATATTTACCAAGCTGGTTTCAAGCATAAAAAGCATACCGGTATGTGCTTTATTCACAACTGTTGCATTTGAAAAGGTTGTATCTATTATTCTCGACTCTACAAAATGATAAAACGAAATAAAATATTGGGAAATCGCCGAATTGTCAATCCTAGCTTCAAAAACACATTCAATGAGAAGTAAAATTTCAAAAAATGAAGCATTTGACATTTTACTAAAAGTGATTGAATCGATGTACCAAAAACCAAAGCCTCTTTTTCCGAAACATCTCTCCAGCATGAAAAGATCGTTTTTGCCCGATGTTCTGTTCTTCCTTGTCGTTGGTTTTGCATTATGAGTGTCTAACTAAGAGGTGAACTACGATGGCAACAAGTCAGAAGTCAACTTACTGCACTCAACTTCATCAGCTCTATCCACGCAGTCTGACTTCCCGTCACACCGGAAGGTTTGAAGTATGCAAGAACCATCCCAGCAAGTGAATTCGTCGTTTTTGCATCTCACTAGAAATATTAGTTTGATGTGTCACGAACACTTGGCATCTATTTCACGCACAAATTCTACAACCCACCAACAAGATTAAGTCAAAATTGATATATTCTCTTTAGTATTTTCATCCAGATTCACGAACCTGATGTCATCCATGAGATCGAAAATCCTTTACGGGTGACACTGCTGTCTGTGCGGAACTTTATGCTGACATGGGTTGAAGCAGCAGCAAAGTTTCGAGGTGATTCAGTNCCGCAGAATTTTCTACCAGTGTACTGAAAAAAGGGACAAATATAACGGCATANACAGAATTTAAAAAATGAACGGCTCAGAAGGAAATTAACAGTTGAAGTAAACTGCAGATTTTGGTTAATAAGCATACACNTGTTCATTCTTTCATTTTCACACACGCTTTTCTTGTCGGATGAAGGTAAAAATACTTCACGGGTTTCAGCCACCTCCGATGACTCCACACCAAGACGGGACCAAGCAATATAGAAGATATAATCACAACACCTGGCCACTGACCCCCTGGACCGGCTTCTCGTAGGTGTAACCAACAGGACTACCTTGGGCGTTCTGGTCACATCGTCGTAATATGTAACTGGGATCTCTTCAATTCGAATCTGAAGTGGATTTCGATTCAAGTTTTTACGAAAGTGGCATACCTGCGCACTTTGTTGCGAAGTGTCACCCCGTACGCTTTTCGCAAGTATCCCATTTTAACCACTTGTACTTGAGATAGCACTCCTTTGGTCATTAACCAAAATTCATGACCATTGGTGAAGATCTGAACAAAGGCCGGTGTAAAAACAGACAGCTCTTTTGTGGGTGATAATACTGTACCTGTTTTGTGACCACAGTACCATAAAACACGTGTAACATTGTATTTACTTTACCAATCCGTGTATCAAGCTCCTTGTTCTATGTTCCATCACTCGTGAATATCAACCCCAGGTACCTGAACTTCTCCTACTGCAGTGTATTTCTGCTTACGTAAAGTGTGCACCAACAAGGATTGCTGGACAGGCACAATTGCTCGGTCTGTTTTCAATGCTAATTTATTTTAATTCCAGCTTGGTTGCACGCAGCGGAAAACCCATCAAGTGCATGTTGAAGGCCTTGTTCAGAAGAGGTAAGCAGTACCGAATCGTCTGCCACATGCAAACTGATGATTGTGCAGCTTCCAGCAATGGCATCCTATACCCAGTTGTGTTTGTCTATTCCAATTGATCAAGACTAAGAAACGGAGTGGTGACAGCACAGATCCTTGGCCATGGTCAACATCCACTTGGAACAGTTGTGATTTAACGCTGTTGAAACGGAGACTAACGTCTCAGCAGAATGGCAGTGATTAGACGGCCAGTAACAGGCGGCCGTCAACATTGTACTCCCGCAGCACTCCACAAGGCTATTCTCCGGGAACTTATTCGAATGTTTTCTTCGAGAGCGACAATACAAGCATAGACATCTTCGGCATTCTGTAAAGATTTCATGAAAATTTGATGGGAGTGCAAATTTAGTCTGTATTGCTATGTCCAGGACGAAAACCGCACTGGGTGTCCTCCAGGTTATATTCAATCTCTTCCCGGCATCTTTTCTCAAGCTACTTGGCATATACTTTTCCAGGAAGGCAAAGGAGAAAAATCCATCGGTACTTGTTGCATTGCTTTCTGTTCCCCGTTTTGTGTATGGGGATGTTATCCTCAGTTCCCCACTGTTCTGGTGACCTTCTACAAAGTCATACTCCGCATGTCTAAACTAAAGTGAAAGTTTGCAAATTGCAAAATTGTCAGGGGTTGCTAAAGACGACATAGCGCAAAAATCGTAGGATCTCTCTTTTTAGACAAAGTCTCAAAAACCGCACAACCCTCTGCTTTTTTCTGAAGCCCATTATTAGAATGTTCATTTCTCCATCTGCTCCCAGCACATATACAGTAGTAACGCAATAAAATTCAAAATACAAGCTCCAGGTTTCAATGCAGAGCACTATCCAAGCTTTTGCACTTGTGCAGTTTCATATCAGATAAATCGCCTGACAGCCACCATCTTCGAGATAGTTGGAGCCTAATGTTGTGGAAATCCATCATGTTTCGCTCGCCTTTGTTTTAAAAACCAAAATGCATAAACATCTATTGACTTCAATTTTGCCGTGCTCGAATTCCAAATATTCACTGGCTGATCGCTGTTAGATGATGGACAAATAGTATCGTCTTTTATGGCAAAAAGCATCGTTAGCTTGCCAATCCAAATTCAATGGTCAACTCCTTTTTCCAAAAAAACAGCTTGCATTCAGATACATAATAATGATTTTCGGCGTCATTTCATCCTAAAAATTCCAATTCGGGTAAAATCATGAAAGCGCTTGCTTTGTACTGAATTTGTTTCGTGGTTGAAGAGATTTTCCATAAACATTATATTATATCTACAGTTACTGAGAAGGTAGCCAAGAAAATAACAAACGAATTTTTTAAATTTAAGCATCTTTGCCTCCATTCGTACAGTATTTTTATTAGTTTCCAAAACTTCCCTTCACCCTATATCTTGCAGATTTTCCTTGACTTTTGAGGTGCAGCATGTTTCGTAGCTGGATGCTCAAGTCTATTAAGATCCACAGCATTTGTCCAGATAATTGCTTGCAGTCCTTTACGTCTCTTTTGTTTTCTTATTTTTCTGAAGACTTTTAAAATGTCCTGCCGAAAACACTGTTCATAGCTTTTCAAAGAACTCGGGTATGTTGAAGATTAACTGTGTTGATATTTGGGCACGGAATTTTTATGAATAGGACAGAGGCATTTAATTTGGAAAAGTCACAAAGCTTTGTTGCGATCCGAACAGTGCCGGATTGAGGCGGGGCGGGACCTGTAGCATAAAAACAGCGCGGGGCCCTAAGTTAAAAATACACTTGAATAAGTGAACAACTATTACATCACAAAAAATGTGGGCATCCATGTGGGTACCATTATGCACACTGAATTTTGCAAGTACAAAAAGCTGGTCCTACTCTTAAGTAGCAACTGGTGGACATCATGGACTAAATAACTTTTTTACCAAAAACGTATATACGTATCTTCTTACCAAGAAGGCATACATTACTGTACACCTCACAAGTACAGTACAGAGGCAGTAATTAATGCTTACAGACCCATCAACAAATAGTCTCTCATCACCAGCATATTGTCAGTAATTAATGCTTGCAGACTCATCAACAAATTTGATCATTGCTATATCTCTACAGTGTAGTTTCGGTAAGTGTCGAGGTCGATTGTGAAAAGCAGATACATACTACTTCAAGATTGCATTTTCTAGATTTTGTCATAGCGAATTTGTTTATGTTGCTGGTAGCGTCTATTTCACATAGATATTCATGCTCTATACTCTGTGATATTAGGGTGTTCAGCTTGTTTTGCCTAATGGTGCTCCTTTATTCTTTCTGCCACCTTAGATTTAGAAAACGACCGTTCTCCACTGCTGCTGGTCACCATCAGAGTTAAATAAATGCGCAAATCGTATTTGCCACATTTGTTAAAAAAGACTCCAAGTACACTACCCAATGGTTAATGAAGAGATTGCAAATATAGGGCTGCCAATGAGCTTTTTGAAAATAAACGTATAGATTCACCAAAAAAAACAGATTTGAACACAAAATCCCAAGTAGACACAATATTAGACCATTCGTTCTAATATCTACCGTACTGTACCTAGGCATTCGTGCTAGTGAATATATACTGTAACTTATATACTGGGACAATATATACTGCAACAAAACGCGCTAGAAAATATATGTTGCAACCTTGCTAATGAACTTTTGAGTCTCTCGGAATTATCGCAGTACGGTGGACCTGTTTGCATTTCTGAAGGTGATCTGACAGAATTAATAATTAAATCTTTATTCCCAATGTACTTCTGTAGATAACCTTTGAAATTTGGATCTTTCAACCATTCCATCTTAAAATTGCTGTGTGTACCACTTAATTTTTTTCTTTAGACTTGGTTCATTAGTATCTCTGTCTTTAGAACTCATTAGGCCTTGCTAATATTTTCAGTTTATACGGCGTTAGTAGCTTGTTTATCAGTTATACTGAAGACCAACGTACCTTGATCAAGAAAGATAAAGAAAGATGAGACTAGAAATAAATTTTAATCATAGCATATCTTAAATCATCGCTATAGGCTGTTAATTCCAAAAAAACACGAGATATCCTGACGAAAAACCCAGATACCCAGAAAGGAAATTGACTTTCACGCAAAGCAAAATCCCAGACAAAAAGAAAAATTTAACTTGCTTTCAAGGACGTTTCTGTATAGCATGTGTAAAATGTAGGCCACCTTTTTGAAAGTTTGTCTCGGTCGCCTAAATTCTAATATTCGCCCTTGCATAATAAAAAACAAATTTAGCACAAAGGACCAGGGGTCCACCAAAAGCCTGGGGCCCGTAGCAATTGCTACGTTTGCTACTATTTTTAATCCGGTACTGGATCCGAAATATGTAAATGACATTCTCATACTTTGAAAATGCAAACAGATCGAATTAACAACTTCAGCCGTTACAGTGTTAGTCATTTCATACTCTTCTGTACCCAAAGAACATAATTATTCAAATTACTTGATATTTAACAAATTCAAACAAAAAAATAAACTGAAATCAATAACATTTTGCGAAAAAAAGAGAAAATAAATATGTTGTTAAGATCACAAACTTCACGAAAATGGAATCAAATTGCGGTTGACTTGTTCTGTATCCACGCAATAACCACTGATTTTTACAGTTTTTGAAAAACACATCCTTTGCAGAATAAATAAATGGACAAAACATTTCAGTTCAACGACATAATTCAAAATTTTCTATAAATAAATTGCTGTATTACTATCATCATTAAGGTGTGGATTACAGTAGATATCACCCTAAAGCAGGGTGGGCAATTGCTTTAGCTCGGGGGCCACTATGAAACGGCAGCGTTTAGCGGAAGACCATACCTTCTAATGGAAATATAAAAGCAAGCCTCAGTTTACGTTAGCCTCAGCACTGATATTTACTTTAAGTGGGAGGAATTTTCTGATTAAAAGTTTTTCCTAATTGCTTCCGCGGGCCACTGAAAACGCTGTGGCAGGCCACATGAGGCCCACGGGCCGCTAATTGCCCACCCTACCCTAAAGCATGCTGAAACATACCCTTACTGGTGGGATCTCCTACACTCTCACTCATGCACATTTTACCGCAAAAAAGCAAAGGTTGCAGCAAAACCATGCTTTTTTATTAAAAATAGTTGTGTACAAGACAGAGATATAATTACCAGCTCTCTTCCATCGTAAACTTCAAGAAAATCATACTCGCACGTCCACGAATNTTCCAAGTCTACCTCGTCAAATATGATGTCTATGACCTGGAGTAAAAAAATTGAAAACAAAATGACTTGAAAATGCACGTCGAACTTAATCAAGTCGAACATATCGCTTGCATAAAGTTGAATATTTATGCAGGTTTCACCAAATTTACTTGTGAAGAGGTGGTGACTTTCATCATAGAAGCAACAGTTCTTTATCCACCCTCGAGATAACGTTAAAACTCCAGAAACACGTATTTTGATTGAAGCAAAACATATAACATTAATATTGGCTACAGAAGCATGTTTCTTGTCAAATCTTCACTTTTGATTGGATTGGATTTTCAATTCGAAATCGTGCAAAATGAACAAATAAATAGAAACAACTGTCGTGCACGTAACTGCAATGAAACATTCAATCAACGGATGAGATGAACAATATTGATTGAAAAAATCTGTTAACAACAGTATTTTTTTGCTGGAAAAGATTAGCGATCGAAACAGTGAGTTGGTTTAATCATGAAGTGATTACGGCCTTTCATCTGCATCTACTGGGTATGGTAAGCATTGTGCTTAGCCAATTTCACATTGCACTGGCTTTCGTAAAACATCCCCGGCGCCAGTTCGAACAGGACTTCTCGGCGACATGTGGGATGATAACACAGGACGAGGAGCGCCCCAATCGCTAGTGACCTATAAGAGGCTTTTGCCTTCGCTACTAAGTTCCTAAGTTCTAAATGGTTGATGAGAGGCTACGGTATTTCGTCGTCCCTACTTTATACCAGTACTGCATTTTGAAACAGGATTTTGAGATATTTGGATGTTCACGTTGCAGTTTGTTTTGTTTGAATGTATATGCAAGGCGGCTTCAAAACAAACATTGCAGAAGTTAGTTTTTTGACAATTAAAAATTTGAAGTGCGATTTATTGTTTTCGCTTTTGATGTCGAAGTTACCAACACATCACCAGCATGGATTAGATTTCATTCTTACCATGTCTTCAGGCGCCACAATCATCCATTCGCAGTTGAAATTGTTTGGGTAGTTGGATGGATAATTAGGTGACGTAACACTTCCAGATGCAGAAGTAAAGGTGGTATTCCCAGCACATCCTTGAAAAATGTAAACGAATAGCACCTTGGCATTAACTTAAAATAGCGGGAAGTGTATGTTTATAACATGCAGAATCTTGAGGTTAAGATATTATTTTTTTGCCTTAGCAGGTAGAGACTGAACGCAACAACTTTTAAGTATTGATTTCAGTGTCCCACCACTCAAACAAGTTAACTCTTTTAATACCTCAAGCACTCAGCGATATCTGCCTTTGGCGTAAAAGTCAAAGATACACACAGTCCTTACACGAAAGCATTTTGCTACTTCATACCGAATGTCAGGTGAAGAAAATATATGCGATTAAAATAAACGTATCAAAATATACGTACAAAACCACGCACGTCCTTTTGAAAGCTTGCATTCTGTTTTACGAGGCGGCTTGTTTTGAATAAATAAGCGTTTATTCAAAATCACACGGGACAAAATGTTGTGCTGTACGTTATTCCTTACTGTAAGCTTGTTTTTATGTTTTGTTGCGAGGACTTTTATCTCCAAACGTAAGTGGCATTAAATCTATACGTGTTGTATTTAACATAACTCAATTATGTCCACAGCAGTTTTTTTATCGGCCACGTCACAATGGCCGCCGGAAGCGGCGGCATGTGGTGAGGGTGTTGCCCCTGGACTGTGAAATTGACATTTTGCTATTAACGTTCCAGCAGAATAATGTTTTTCTCTTAGTTTCGGAGTTGGTAAAATTTGATTTCACCAATGTTGACTCCCTGGTGGTAAAACTCTTCCGGCGCCCATGCACATCACCCCTTCATTTCCAAACTTGAAGTCCTGCCTGCAACCGCCCATAAATTGGCATTTTTATCATACAAAAAACAAAAACAGACACATTTCTGCCTGCTACACTATGCAGTCAGCGGCATCTTCAACCATTTTAAGCGCTTGATAAATCATGTGACAACAGACTTAAATTGCGCAGCAAAAATATTCACTTGAATCTCCTGAGAATAAATTCATTAAATAAAACCATTGAAGTCATTGTCGCCTTATCCTAAAAATTTACGCTTATTAGCTAGAATGTTGCTACGCAAAGCTGAAATGCCTTCATGCAATATTATCAGAAA
>JGI24159J19872_10004052_pt1 | contig 18544 bp, 12 predicted proteins | sample Ectturendosymbi4_FD_19872 | JGI IMG/M metagenome (IMG submission 19872) | reverse complement strand
AATCAGGTAGACTGAAACTGTATGGAGAAATCAAATAGGATTATATATAATGGTGGTTATGTGAACTTCACAAAGATCTGTCCGTGTTTCGGTTTTGTTAATGTAACAAAATGTTGATGTACGAAGTTCTAAACTTTCGAGACTTCAGCAAACCATTGAGGCTGCTGTTCGCGACCCCACAAAACTCCTCCGCGACCCACTTTGGGGTCGCGACCCACCGGTTGGGAACCACTGCATTAGTGTTTCGGTAGATTTAAACCCGCTATGTCCAACCGAAACGCCTTAGTGGGTCAAAATTATGTCACTGTCTTTATAAGGGCAGCACATTGAATGAATCACCTTCATTGTAGCAAACCAAACCTTAGTTTGATGCTGCAGAAAGGGTTCCAATATTAATCGAAATGACAAAAACTGTATCGTACTTAAATTACTCCAGAACTTTGATGCCATAGACAAGTTTAGTGCCAATGGAAAAACAAGGGTGTAGTTTAAAATGAGTTCAGTGTAGAGGAACACATGAGTAGAAATCAGAAAACTAGAAAAAGTTTTGCACCGAGGTGTCAGTGGACACGTGTAAATCTACCAGTGCGTAGCACATGATAAACAGGCGCTGAGGGCGATTGGATAGAAAATGTCAAATTTGATGTAATCAAAATAAAGTCAGGTTGTCTACATCAACAAGAAGGAAGCCAAACGTGAGCTAAAAGTCAACCACAACAACGAAACCCTGCTCTTCTACCCTGAGCCCAAATACCTCGGAGTAACGTTAGAAAGGTTGCTCACGTATTGCTTACACCTTGCGTCACTTCGCAAGAAGGTGACATCACGCTTCGGACACTTGAGGAGGCTTGCTGGCTCCGGTTGGGGTATTGGAGCAACAACTCTGCGAACAGTCACCTTAGTACTGGTGCATTCAACAGCAGAGTACTGCGCCCCTCTCTGATGCCGCAGTGCTCACGCCCATATCGACCCTGCCATGAACGACGTCTTGCGAATTGTGACTGGTTGCCTGGGTACAGTGGCGTACGCAGAAAATTTTCATGGGAGGGTTTGGTTCAGGGTCATATGGTAGTCATTTGTATTTGTTGTGCGCTTTTTGTGACGTCACAATTTGACGTCATTTCCATGTTTCTAAACCAACGTTATGGCGAAGTTTGTTGACATAAAATGCATATTTCTCTACATCCGCTCCCTTTATTTTATATGTCATTGCACCGAATATAAACTATCAGCGCTCCAAGTTAGGCTATCAGAGAAAAACAAATTCAAGGCTACGACACAGCAGTTCATAAGAGCAAAAATATCAGACTGTGCGTTAAAACAGGGGAGTGAAACACACTCATCACAACGTCAGAGCAATTTACAACTGCAAAATCAGGTTGCTCTAAGGTCTCGTCAAATACGAGCAGTTGAGGATTGGAGGTGTGCGGCTTGGCTGGCTGGCGGTGTGCGGCTGGGCTGGCTCGAATTTTGCTAAACTACACAAGAATTGAGAATGCGGATAAGGTACGCAAGACAATTTTTGTTTTTTGTGATGTATAGAAGTCCACAGGCTCGTAACCAGAGGGGGAGAAGCCCCCCTTAGAAAATTTTTTGCCCCCGCAAGAAAAATGTGCTGGACGTATTTTGAAAGTATTGGACATAGTTTAAAAAATTTGTCCCCCTTTTAGAAAACTCTTCGCCCCCCTGGTGTGGTGTCCCAAGCTGCTTACGGACCTGGAGGTCCAGCAAACATTTAGTTTTCCTTTTCCCTGCTGAGACATTATCAAATTCATGAATGCTTCTATGTTAACAACTACGTTTTTCGAGCTCGTGCAACAGTTTGATCATGCTACAAAACTTGGTAATGTAGCCATTGCGGCCAGTGCTTGCGCTGATCAGCCTTAGCAGACAACATAAAGGCAATTGTTTCGGATAAAGTGAACTATCGTGGAACACAATCTTATGCATGCGTAGGGCACGAAAGGTCTGCAGAGAGTGGTTTTTCGACATCGACAAATTAACAAGCAAAAAGTATGCGAAAACAATTAATTCCCTTTGCGCAGGTAATAAAGTTTTGTAAAATATCAAGCTCAGGGGTGAGGGTTTAACCCCAAACCCTTCCCTTGCGCACGCCCGTACTTAATATAAACTACCAGCACTCCCAGCTAGGATATCGGAGGAAAATACAATCAACGCTACGATACAGCAGTTCCTAGGTGCAAAAATATCAGGATGCGCGTTAAAACAGAGGAGTAAAACACAATCATCTCTGCGTCAGAGCAATTTACCGCTGCAAAATCAGGCTGCGCTGATGTCTTGTCGAATACGAACAGTTGAGCATAGAAAGTACACAAGAATTGAGAATGCGCATAAAGTATGCACGAAAACTTTCAATTTTTTATTATGCATGGAAGTCCAGCAAACTTTTAGCTTTCATTTCGCCCTGCTGAGACATAATCAAATTCCTGAATGCTTCTATGTTAAAAAAAGCTCTTTTTGAGCTCGTGCAACAGTTCTATCATGCTGCAGAAATTGCTACTGTAGCCATTGCGGTCAGCACTTGCGCTGATCAGCCTTAGCAGACAAAATAANGACAATTGTTTCGGATAAAGTGAATTATCGCGGAACACAATCTTAAGCATGCGTTGTGGATGGAGGGTCTGCAAAAANCGGTAAGGTAGTTGCTGGACGCATACGATAGCCCGAATTCCCACAAAAACATAATTATTACTTTTTGGCCAACTTACAATGTTCCTTGGAGTTTGCATGCAAATTTANTCNATGATNTTTGCATTAAGTCGACAAATTAACAAGCAAAAAGTATGCATAAAACAATTAATCTCCATTGCGCAGGTATTAAAGTTTTGTAAACTATCAAGCTCAAGGGGGGGGGTTTAATCCCACCCCTCCTTGCATACGCCCTTGCCTGCGTCCTACACCAACAGACAACCTTTCTGTTCTCGCAGGGATCTGCATAGCCTTGAATTACTGAGGCAAGCAAAAGGGAAATATGGCAATTTGGGGCATTCAATTAACGGGAAAGCAGCCAGCAGCAATAGCGCCCCTTCGACAAGCTCACTCTATTAAGACTTGGTTGCACTATCATTATGTAGGGATCAGTGAATTACGATAATTCGCTTGTGGTGACTATCACAGTGACTTGTTACTTATGGGCACCCTTTGGCAGTGACCATGTGGCGCCAGCTCCAGGCCGCCATATCCAACCTCCTGAGCTTCGTCGCAATCGAGCCACACTGTCTGTAGCACGCCGTGCCGTGGAGCCTGGACACCTGCTTCAAGCAGCGCTCACCTGTCCATCGAGTGCGAATGCATGCACGGCAAAATTTATTGTTGAAATTAGTTAAAGTTCTAACATTTTTGTTTTTTTTACAAAATTTTCAAAAGTTTTCAAAGATTGCACTCTTTTCTCTGTTTGTGTTTAGAAGCCTGCGACTGGGTGGCTAGCCTAAAACACTAGGAAAAAATCTTAAAAATATTCACAGTGAAGGAAGGCCCTTAAAAACTGCCACAGCGCAGTTGCGAATCTAAATCCAAACTGAACTGAAAACTTGAATACTACGCTCACCTTAAACTAAACATTTATTGCCTGAAAACCAGGGCGGAATTTACCTGTAGGCTATATAGGCTTATGCCTAGGGCCTCAAGATCCAAAGGGGACTCCAAAAAACTGTGGTACACAGAGAGTCAATGGCCGGTATATGATCCTTTAGATTAAACTTGGTGAAAAATTTCTGTTTTAATTATTGTTCACGAAAATTAGTTTTATTTAGCTTTCGTGGTGACAACGCCAGAGTCTTCGAACGAGTTTCCATGAATCTCAATATGACGCTTGGTCAGGCCGCATGCCAGCTATTGTGTCGATATACTCAAAACACGCTGGCTGCGCCCTGCGTTTGCTGAATCGTACCGATTGTTACGTGTGACTCGTGGCTGTTAATGTTTGAAAGGCACCTGGTCAGTGGCATAACTGACGGGGCAGGGGTGCGAACCGCCCCCCTTGCCAAGCTAAATGTAAAAACCGGGCCCCTACCTAGCTTGTATTTTGGTATTTACCATTCATTTGTTTTCAGTAGATTGTTGTTTTTTGCGTTTTTCTGAGTGTTTTCCGGTGATTTCGGGTTTTTATGTAGCCGTTCAACACCGGATTTACTGTTGTTTCTCAAGTATTTTCTGAGTGTTAGCCAGTGGGCTCCATTCAACTAAGTTTCCCCCTGGCTCAAACCTCTAGTTACGTCAGTGCACCTGATCAAAGCAAGCTGTACTGCAGATAAGAGGTTTGTGTTGGGCTAGCAGCAGTATCCTACAATAAAAGCATAGTTGTTTCTTAGGTCACTGAGCAATACAGCAGTTTTGTCAACGTTTGTATCGCGTGAAGCTCGATTGGAATTTTTGGATGTGATTTTTTTCCATTTGAATTTCTTCGGTAAAGTCATTCAGAAATCAGATTGCTATTGAGTACTTGCACAAGTTTGTACTGCTCCTTTGCTAAACAAATCAGAGAAGATCTTGATGAGCTTGGATAGCAAGCAAAACCCACTTTGCCAAATGTCAACAGCAGAGCTCTTTCCGAACGAGAGAGGGAAACAAGCAAAAAAATGACCAAAGCGCGTTTGGGTCTGATACCTTAGATTAGTGGTTCTCAGTTTATGCAACCACGCGAAGCCTTATTTCTTAGCTTGATGGTCGTTGTTCAGGCGAAAGGTCCTTTTCAAGATTAAAGAGAATTAAAAATGAATTAAAGGACCGCAATATTCCAGGAAATGTTGTTCACCACAAGCATTCGGTACATTAAAAGTGACAAACTTGGGCAAACAAATTGTAATGAATTCTTAGATAATTTTCTTACGAAGAAGGCAGGACAAAACCTTTTTAACTATTTACTGTGTTATGTTCAGCCTTACTTGATTCGATGATTGTGGCTTTTTATTTTGTTTATACATATTTCAATAATGACAAAAAAATCGAAATTTAAACCAGTCCAGTCGCCACTGTGGGCATTCGTGAGCTCAGCCTATCCAAATGTAAATACGAAACACGATAAATGAGTAAAGATTTTATCAAATTTTCAGAATTTGAAGTTCCCTTGCGCAAATTTGAACCCTCTATTGAAGTCTTTCTGGCAATGGTTCTGGTCTGGTTTTTTAAACTTCTCATCTTTTCACGCGACAGTTTAATTGCATTCGATTCTTACTAGACTCAAAAAAGTAAGAAACACGCGAATCTTTTAAAGTCCTTATGCTGCCACATATGTTATATAGGTGCAGTGCGTTTTTTTTTTGTTTTTTTCTTTGAACACAGATAAGAAAAACGGATGTGATTCTTATAAAAAAACTTAGACTTTGTGTTTTGTCAAATATTTCAATTGTGGCGATTTCGGTTGGTTTGCCTGTGGCAGTTAATAATCCTGTTCCCGCCAGCCAAGTGGGATTTCAACAATTCCGTGCAATTTAACGCTTTTGCGTCGAAGAACGCAACAAACTCAGTGATCGTGGGCACTCCATGATTTAGAATTTTTATTGACCGTACTAACAGAGCGTCATTTTCGGATCTTCGCAAATTGATTAACGCTTTCCATTTTTTCCTCGCAACAATGGAAGAGGGGGCCTCACAAGTGGATTAGCCTAGGCCCTCGCATCAGTTAAATCCGGCCCTGCTGAAGGCTATTCCTTTCCTCAGGGTTCAAAAAATGAAATGGACATTGCTCTCCGCTATTCTGCAAATTAAAACCACTGCATGCAATGCACACTATGAATTTGTCGCTCTATATCTTCCCCAATGAGTCAAGAGACAAAAATAAAAATGTGCCTACCAGTAAGCAATGTTACGAGCGAACAGAATTCTCAAATCTCGTAAAAATCAACCCAACTTTGGCAGTGTGTCTTTTATATCGCGAACATAATTTTCATCAATTTTGTTCAAATCAGGTTTGTCAACTTGTTTATTGTGAACATGTAAAATAATCAAATCGTTTAATCGTTTTTAGGTCATGGTTATATGGGGCTTCTGGGAGTAATTTTACCAAGGGGTACGAAGACCAGTGGCGTAGCCAGCCCAAAAATTGGGGGGAGCAAAATGTTTGATTTTACAAGAATAACACTATTTTGTCTAGAAAAACGCTCCTCAAAGCACAAAATGACTGTATTTTCAAAAAATTCGGGGGGTGCCATGGCCCTTTCCCCCCCTGGCTACGCCTATGACGAAGACCGATACTAGCCCCCTAGATTCTGGTTTTCTTGTCGAAACTTGTATAGCTTGTNAGTATGTTANTCAGAATATAAATATAACAGCTACCATCCTAAGGTTTAGAAATAGATTACGTGTAATTGTTATNCGGGAAACTACACNAGTAACTTTGGTTTGGTTACAGAAAAATTTAACGTGGGTATTTCCATCCTTCTGGCCCCATGTAACTACCGCGCCTGGGTACTGTGTACCTTTTGTACCTCCCTGTCGTAAGCCATGGTTGTACACACATATGTTTTCACCCACTTTGTTGCTGAAAAAATACCTCTCTGATGTGCATATCTGCAACGTAGCTGTGCTGCCTTCATTTCTTTTATATTTTTGTTTGATTTCCTGGAATGAGTAAACCAGGTGTTCTCAACATTTTCAAGCACGAGGCCCAATTAAGAAACAAACACAGGGTCCGTGGCCCACCGACTGTACAAATTCTCCATTGCGACAACTGGTGCATATGTACAGAGCAGAAGTGAGAAAAATGTTTAGTAACACAACGTTCGCTTCAATGCTTGCCAAAGCCGAGCCTGTTGTTGTTAGAAAGCATGGGAGCAACCATTTNTTCGCACCAGGGTTGCCAACGCTTCTCACAACGGATATACCAAATCTAGTTCAAAAATATACCAAATATGCCCCAAAATCAANTGTAACAAAAAGACAAATTTAATTCTGCTTTTTCCATGCCTTTCCACTACTTCATTTNTGTCTTGGAAGCGAGCAGTGGCAAAATAGACAAGCTCGTGCAGGCTCAATTTCTATATTCTTCACTTCAGCTTCAGCGTTCTTCGCTTACCTACAGTGTACGTTTACTCCCACATCAAGCAAAGCCACTGAACTTTTATTATATAACTTCAACACCACTGTGGTTTCTCCGTTTACACTTTGCAATATAACAAATAATTTGGTAGTGTTAAAGCTCGCTGAGGGGGTCAAATGCAAAATGAAACAAGTTTGTTCGCGGATATCAGTTTAGTGAGATGGCTGAGGTTTGAAATTATTCCACTTTACAAAGCATTGGTATGTTTTCTGGCGTTTTTTTATTTTCAGGGATAAATCACAGATATTCCATTAAATTTTACTCGATGCAGATCCACTTTCCATTAAAATATAAATCACAGCCAGTGTTAAAGCCTGTGGCAGTGGCAACTTTGTAACTGTAATCGCTTTCCTCCCTCATTCCCTGCCTCTATGAAAAGTAACTTTCAGAACCTATTTGATTCTTCATAANTGAGTATTTGCCATAACAGATAATTTGGGAAACATGTTTGTTTTCATCATGTCTTTCGAAATACTTTGCTCCTTGGGATTTNTGCGAAGAGTCCACCGTGCGACACTTCNTGACAAATAGTGCAGCTGCGAAGTTTATGAAACCCTGAATGTCGATCCACTTCTCCTTCGAATCGGGAGATCCCAGCTACCTTGGTTCGGCCATCTGTCCAGAATGATCCAAGAAAGATTGGCGAGGCAAGTCCTGCTGGTTAAACCCACTGTAATGCGGGCCAGAGGTGCCACGGTCTGACCTTGCTTGGTCCTGTTTTGGAGTGGAGACATGGGCACTATCACAGATTGCTGTTGGCCGTGAGGTATTTTAAGCCCTCCCAGGGGTGCTGTCATCGCGACCCTGCCCAGAGGCAATTCGGGAGTGATATGAGTGGTTTACTGCAAAGTATTTTGAAAGACGTGATGAAAAAGAAATATGTTTTCCCAATTTTCTGTTATTGCAACAGCTCATTTATGACGAATCAAATAAGTTCTGAAAGTTGCTTTTCATAGTGGCAGGGAATGAGGGAGGAAAGCGATTGCAGTTACAAAGTTGCCACTGCACCGGGCTTTAACACTGGCTGTGATTCATATTTTAATGGAAAGTGGATCTGCATCGAGTAAAATTTGATGGGATATCTGTGATTTATCCCTGAAAATGAAAAAAAAACGCCTAAAACATACCGATGTTTGTAAATTCGAATAATTTTAAAGCTCAGCCATCTCACTAAACTCATATCTGCGAACAAACTTGTTTCATTCTGGATTTGATCCCCCACCATATCCGGAACTTACCAGCGTAAATCGCAAAATTTTCATTTGATTCAAAAATTTAAACTCAAGACTTCCTTTTGAAACAAATATGAACATATAAATTTGAAATAAGTAAGACATATGCAGAAATCAGCAGTTTTCCTTAACTCTGCTCAAATATTATGAATGGCAAAGTATGGTTGAAATACTGTATGAAAACAAAAAAGTTTGTTATTTTTTATATCCTTTGAAATTTTCGCCCTTTCGCATTTCATTTTGACTGACATGTTTACTTGACTCATTTTTATGTATTGTTTGTCAGTATTTTGAAAAAAGTTAATTTCTCAAATTCCAAACCTTCACCAACGTGCGATGAGTCATCAGTTTGGTGGAAATCAATATATTCTTGGAATTTTTTGTTCTTTCGCATTTTTTAACCAACATATTTTACTTGACTCATTTTTTGTTCTTTTTGTCAATATTTTGAAAAAAGTTAATTTCGCAGATTTCACACCTTTACCAACGTGCTTTGTGGCATCATCGTGGTTATGTGATGGTTGGTATCACTGTCCTGACAATAGTGACGAGGAAATGTGCGATTGTCCTTCGGATAGACCGTTCGAATGTGATTGTTACCAGTCTGATGATGGTTGTGCAGGGAAGTGGGGATGCATGGAACAATCGGTGGTGTGTGATGGTAGGTATGAGTGTCCTGACAAGAGTGACGAGGAAATGTGCGATTGTCCTTCGCACAGACCGTTCGAATGTGATTGTTACCAGTCTGATGATGGTTGTGCAGGGGGATGGGGATGCATATATCAATCGTTTGCATGCAATGGTATCTATAACTGTCCTGACAAGAGTGACGAGGAAATGTGCGATTGTCCTTCGCACAGACCGTTCGAATGTGATTGTTACCAGTCCGATGATGGTTGTGCTGGGTGGCTGATGTGGGGATGCGTAGAGCAATCGAGGGTATGTGATGGTTGGGACAACTGTGGTGATTGGTCGGATGAAAAGTATTGTTTAAACACAAAACTTTATTGTAGAAATGATGAGTGCGTTGAAAGGTCGAAAGTAAATGATGGAAAAGTAAACATGACAGGTGGATATGACGAGTTCGTATGTTGTGCGACCCAAGGTCATAAGTGTGGATGCATTCCAGGTAATGAAAATTGTACTTCATCTGGAAAGTGCATTCCCAACGTTTGGATCGGTGACGCAAGAGATGACTGCAACAAAAGCCACAGTGACGAACCATGCAAAGCAATTGAAGTTTGGTGCGAAAATTGCCAGGTTATAATAAATCGCTGCAAAACAAATGAAGATAAAAAATTTTTGCTGCAAAATTCAAATAAAAACACCACAACCTGCCACGTGAACAACCCATCCTTCCATCATTTGAACTTATCAACCAAATGGATCTGCATTTCATCTCTGTGTGGAAAATATCTGGGAGAGATCTTTCAATGTGAGAACGGACACGTCATCGACAATGCTCACTATTGCGACACAAAGGTGCAATGTGAAGATGGGAGTGACGAACAACAGCAAAGCTTTGGTTTCCGATGTTCAGGAAAGTCAAGAAAAAGCACCTGTGTTTTGCCGCAGAACAATCTTTATGATTCAACGTCTCAGTGTGCAGATGGTTCAGATATTTGTTTCGCACATGGCGAGTTCCGATGTTTTTTATGTTTGGACGAAAAACTCATTACTTCAGCAAAACAGGTTTGTGACCAAAATATCGACTGTTTTGATGGTTCTGATGAACTTTTGTGTTCCAACCAATCAGTTGCACAAGCACTTGTTGGTGATGATGGGTCAAAATGTCCCTCAGGCCATATGCATTGCAATAGTTCCACTGAATGTGAGGCCATGAACAAGGTTCTGTGCAATTTTTCAGTTGAATGCAAAGATGAAATCAACCAAAGGTTTTGTCGTCACGAGCAGCGATCCAGTGGTTTCATGCAGTGTAGGGCCAGACTTGCGACAAACGACTACTACATCACTGTACGCGCCACACGATGCGACAACAGACCAGAGTGCCACAGGATGGAAGACGAATGCGGGTCGCAATGTGATCCTCGACCATCATTTTGTGATGATGAGTGTGGGAAGGAGAGTCGCGTGTGGAATAGTGGAAACCGTGTATGTGATGGATATCTTAACAGGGTCATCGGTGGTTCAGACAAATGCAGTCAAGAAGTGGAAGAAAACTGTTCGATGAGGTTTCCATGCAAAAGTAAAGACAGGGTCAGCATCGAAAAACGGGACTATTGTGACGGCATATTCCATTGTGATGATCAATCTGACGAAACAAGCACCGATTGTCTGAAGAAACGATTCAACTGCACAGCAGCTGGAGGCGCCATTTCCATCAGCAAAGAGTTCGTCTGTGATGGGATTAAAGACTGCAACCAAGGTGAAGATGAAAGTCGTCAAATGTGCGGAGAGAAAAGATTTTACTGCGAAAGTGGAAAAGCAATATCAATCGACAAAAAGTTTGTTCAAAATGGCATAAAAGACTGCGATACAGGTTTAGACGAATGCAAGACCCTGTTTTCAGATAGATATGAAATGATTGCCAGTCCTTTTCTTCGCTCATTGTTCTGGATCATGGGTTTTGTGGCATTGACAGGAAATCTTGCAACAAACTTTCTAACAGTGAAGGAAATGTTTTTCAACCGTAAAAACAATTCCATTACCAATCCAGACACTAAATTTGTCAAAAGAACCAACAACTTTTTTATTTTCAACCTTACACTTTTCGATTGTTTGATGGGCGTGTATTTGTTGGGAATTGTTGGCAAAAGTGTGAGTTATTCAGGACATTATTGTTTTGTTGATAAAGAATGGAGATCAAGCAATGGTTGCTCGATACTTGGCACAGTTGCAGTTTTATCATCAGAAGCATCTACGTTCATCATGGCATCCATGTCCACCTTCCGGGTGGTCTCAATCCACAAACCATTCCTGACCCGCACCATGAAATTCAAATGGATCGTTCTCGTTGGTGCTTCATGTTGGTTGTTTCCTTTGATTTTTGCTTTTCTTCCATGGATTCCATTGAAATCTGGTTATTTTGTGTCTGAAGTTTGGTTTCCCAACCATTTCTTTAAAACTGACACAGTTTCTAAGCACCACTTGACCACCATCGCCAATCAAGTTTCTGACACAAATTTCACACTTCAATCTTGGTTCAAAGTTAAGGAAACCATTTCATGCAAGTTCAGATACAATCAAATAAAAACAGAGTTTGGGTTCTTTTCTCAAACAAGTGTTTGTATGCCACGTTTCTATGCTTCGACCAGTGAAAGTTCTTGGGAATATTCCTCCATTCTCATCACACTCAACTTCATGCTTTTCATCTACATGGTTGTCATCTATGTACTTGCATACAAGAAAGTCTCTAGCATGAGTGTTTCTACATCTACCAAAAAAGATCCAAACAGAGGAATGCAAAAACGAATTTCTAGGCTTTTGTTGACTGACTTCTTCTGTTGGATTCCAGTTTGTATTATGGCCTACCTAAGGGTTTCAGGGGTGCTTTTGCCCCCTGATGCTTACATTGTAAGCGCTGGATTTCTTCTTCCAATAAACAGCGCCATGAACCCATTGATTTACTCCAAGCTCGTTGGCGAGTATATGTCACGTGTACCAAAATGGGTTATAAAAAACCCACCTTCCATTTGCAAACGTCATGTTGATGAGGCTACAAAGGTTGAAGGGACAGCAGAGCAAATCGAACTTGAAGTAGTCCATTCCAACAAACGGTGACTTTTATCATTTCGACGTTGCGGATGATTAAAATATTTTGATTGTGTTTCTCTAACCCTGCTCAGGTAACCTCTGCCCAATTTGGGCAAACAGTTCTTCTGCCTAAATTAAAAATAAGTTAAAGTTCACATAGAAAGCCTGTTCTTCCAGTAGCTGCATTTTTAGACGCTCTTTCGGGCAGTCCCATCGAAATCTGCACAATTTTTGTAGTTTTCCATGGGGAACAAAATTTTGCCCAAATTGACCCATGGTTAACTGAGGTGTAACAAAATTCCTACACAAAGATCCCTCCTAAGGTAACCTTGACCAATTTGGGCAAAAGGAGTTGGTGCATGTAGGTTCATTAGTAAGCCACACCAGCTACCGTTGACCGAAACCAGCACGGGAGCAGATCACACACGTGCAAGCCCTGACGACACAAATCAATTTGGCGCGAATGGCTCCTGCTCAGCTTTTGGTTTTCATTGAGAAACAGGCAGGAGAATGTGTGACGCCTCATCAGTCAGAGGAAAGAAATTGGAGCCAGGAAGGGCCTTCACCTTGTTGTGTGTGCACTTGTGAAAGGTCAAAGCATTTTATTGAGGACATGATGAACCTTGTGGTTCTCTTTACCTAACTGAAGTTTCTGGAATTGTGATTTAGCCAAAAAAGCTTGTTCCTTTTTGTGCGTGCACTTGTGGTAAACGGCCAAAGCATTTTATTGAGGACATGAACTTTGAGACCAGACAACGCTGTGGAATCTGTCCACCATCAAAACAGAACAAAACGACGTCCACTTGCCAACTGCCAACAATGGGGAGCACTTGTCTGCATTGATCACTTTCAAATTTTCTGCAAAGATTACTCAAACCCCTGGCACTGGAATACTAACTCCGGGTGATTTCCACCCGGACAGGAGTGGTGACCGCGTGGCCCCCAGGTGAAAATCACCCCACCTTATGGTTAGTGCGAGTTCGTGTGAAAATCACCCGGCGTTATGGTTAGAGTGGGTTTTTTGTTTCCCTGTTGATCCCTTGACATTGTAAAAATTGACAAAAAACACCACTAATTATTAGTTATTTCAATCTGGGGAGGCTTGGTGCATTGTTTTAGCCAACCAAATCCTCCCTGTGGCAACGGGACTGGCCGTATGTGAGACATGAAAGTCAATAGCAGTGCTGCGATCAATCTGATTGTCCAACAATTGTCGAAAAGCATTTTCCCATTTTGGGCAAATTTACCTTATGTGCCTGATTATCGTAAAAAAATTGCTCATTTTGGTCAAAGTTGATTAATGTGGCTGAAAATTTCAATGAAAATAGAAAAATTTCATGTCCCAAACTAATTTACTTTTATTGAAGTTAGAATCACAAGACTGAAATAAGGTTCTGTTTAAACCTTAAACCGACCACCAACGACGTCTTCTGCCGGAATTTTTTGATTTTTCTTTACATTTTTGTTCATTTATTAAGAGCACTTCCCACATTTTTCTTTGGAAAATTGCTTTTGTTCTTCATCATAGAAAACATTTTCCAAAATCAACGCGTTGTTTTTTTCTGATCGGATATTCTTGAGAAGACTTGCTAAGTTGTACAAAAACCCGCGCGCGCGTCTAAACCTGTCAGTTAGTCCAGTACTGTATAAGCGAATAAGCAAAATCTGCCCATTTTGGACAAGGACAACAACGGTGTTTGTGTTTAGAGGTTGCCTGAGCAGGGATGAAGATTACTTTTCTTTTTCCTTAAAACGTGAATCGCTCCATCACTTTATTCAGTTTTGACTTGACAGTGAGTGGGTTTTACCGGCAGAGAAGTGCGCAAATCATTAAAAGTATCCCTGAAGGTATTTTGTGGCTTGAGTTTAAATGACGCTGCCCTGATTCACCAGATATTTTGTGATCACACACACTTCTTGGGATCAGTTACCACCAATGTCTCGTATGTTATGACTTTTACTATTTATCCGATTGTTGTGTTTATGAGCTTGCTGGCTTTCTTGTCAATGTTTTACAAAAACCCTTGTGTCTCAGCTCGGTTTGATGAGTTGCAGTGTTTTGAAATGAGGACGTCTTTCAAAGTGTGCAACAAAGAGGTTCTGTTTGAGAACTTCACACAGTTCAATGTACAGTCATTATTCTCAATAACAGTAAATATATCCTCTGTTTGAAATTTGTTGTATTTGTGATACCGACTTTCAAATCTTTTGGCACGTGATGGAATGATAAACTTATATTGTGACGTGACAACATGTTCACAATATTTATTGATGGTCAGCCTCTACTTATGCTGTTGCTCCTAACACTGGTGGGTCATGCATAAAATATATTGCATCGCCAGTACAGATTTCATTGAAATTACATGCAGTTCTTTGTAAAGTGAACAGGAACAAACATGCTGTACACTCTTTGATCTTGCATCACTTTGATGTGTAATATTTTAATGAATGCATGTTTCCACATAGTTAGAATCAACCTGCACTATATTCATCGTCGACTTATTGCAGCATGGAACCTGATCCCACGTACTCAACAAGCATGAGCTATCGTTTGCCGTGGTACCTGTAGCGTCAGCTGGCTTTCATCGCGAGCCGTGGCGGAGCTAGTTCGCAGAAATCTGAGAAACGCGCCTCTGACAATCAGCAATCGCGAACGGAAGTGTAGTCTCTTGTCCCCTACAGCATGTGCATACGGAAGGCAATCAGCAAAATTTCTTGTTATCAAAATCCAATCAAGCAGTAAACTTCAGCAGCGATTGATCGTCAAACACGTTTTCTGAAAATACAACAAAAGCAGCTAAGCGCGCAGCTAAACTGCCAAGACAAGCTTCGTCCGATAAGATAAGCGATTAACAAGCGAACATGCACACGACTCACACGACTGCGGTTATCTGCAGTAGATCAACTCGCATTAGTGCATGGCTGTAGTTCGACTAACTGCGCTGAACTGCTAAGTGAACGGCTCTAGTAATTAAGCAGACGTGCTAGAATGGCAATTAAGGATGAAGTGAGTGCGCGACATATTAATTCAACAGTTAACAAGGGAGGCACTTGGCTGCGACAATTTCAGTGAACAAACACGAACTCGAAGGCTCGACAGCTTGCTTGCACTAAGCTTCACTGCGCTAACACGAACAAAACAAGTTTACGTACCAAGTGGTGTGATCACCACGGCTCACATATTTGGTCTTTGTAATCAGAAAACGTGCTGTTACGGCAGATTTTGGTCCGTAGGCGACATAGGCGAAAATAGATTGCTACTCAACTCAGCATGAGATTAAGCAAATCGCCAAAAAGGCAGGTCATGACCCGGTCACGACCTTCACATGGGAAATCGCGATAGCGTGGGCAACCTTTAAAATATTGGTCACCGGATGAACAGCTCGGAGCGGCTGAACTCGTAGCTGTTCATCCACAGCTTGGAGCGGTTGGTGAAGGCAAAATCGTCGCTGTGCGCCTGAACAGCACCATGCTCATCTACTTCACAGCATTGCATGGTATCCATCCTGTTGATGATGTTAACATTTTATTTTTATCTCAGTGTATTGCGTAACTATCCTTTCTTTTTCATAATTGAACCAATGTGCAGTTCATTTATGGTTGTCTGTTAACGCTAACAAAGGTACCTTGTGTTTAATCTGTTAACACCATAATAACTTCGATGTTATTTTCTTTGTTCAATTCAAACTTGCACTCATGTTTCGTTCTCAACGTATCTATGCTTATTTCTTAATAATCATAGAAATGGATGATCAACCTGCTAAGCAAAGAACAGTGTGTGTCCATGAAAAAAAGATGGAAAACTTGCTTTCGTTTCTTCTCTTCGCCATCGTGCAGATACACAACATGGTTTTGCTCTATACCAGGGGTCTCAAAGTCAAATTGCTCCGAGGACCAAATGAGGACCTTTAAAGTAACCTGATGGCAGCATTACAACTACCAGATGGTAGTAGACGCAAATTGCTTCAGTGTTTAGTGCATTGTTAACGATTTACAGTATTTCAGGCGTTTTCTATTCGTGATTCAATGCAATGTACTTGTTTGTGAAATGATTAACAGTTAACATGCCAGCTTGCTAACCTGCATCACTGCGATTGGTCGCTGTTTCCGGCAGATCCTGTGAACGTTCAACGNTNTTGTTCNCTGATCTNTTTTATGTGAAGTTGCTCTGGCTTCACGTTCACNTGCATTAGTGAGTTTGCTGAATATAATCAAGGAAAGCAATCATGTTTGGAGTGCTAGGGGAGAGTTAACTGGCGAAGTGGCGAGAACCTTCATACTGGCTTGCTTTGACTTGGCAACCACAAGACGCCAGGTCGCTTAGATANGAGACTGACCCGCGTTCCTCCAACAACTACTGTAGATTGACACAACTTGTAGGACACCTCCTTTGACTCCCAAGCTACANAGTTGTTTTTCTGATACNTCACCTCATTGTAGAAGCGCTCAACCATCATGGTCAGTTGGGGATGTTAGCACTAGCCTTGCATTTGCATTTCGTTTCTATCCTAATGTTTCGTGGCTCAGTGGTAGGGGGTCATGTGGAAAAAAGTTTTGACAAACCCTAATCCACAAACTAACGAGGAAACTTAAGTTCATACTAGAGTCCTGCACGAGTTGCGGGTACCCGCATTTGCCTGAGGGGTACGGGATAAGAAATTGTTTGTGCGGGTAACCGAATGTTGTCTCAATGTATGTGAAAGTTACATGAGCAAGAAATTCAANGCTGCAGAGAGCTTGCGGTACAAGGGTGTAGNGACATTCTCCAGTGTTTACGAGACCACAGATAATCTGTGACAGATTGGAGTGTCCAGCACTCAGTGATCTTGTAAGATGTACAGATATACGTTTTGCATGATGTCGACTGGCGGTGCAGGTGAAAGAGTGTTTAGTGTCGGTGGTCATGTCGTGAATAGCAGAAAGGGAAATTTGAAGAGTTCGTCTGTAAAAGACATATTCTTCATCAGCAGTATTCTGAGAAATAAACTCTCAATGTTGGTTACAAGGTTTCACATTTTTACTTTACAGGGTTTTTCAAAATAACTTCTGTTGGCTGTGGAAGGAACGACTGAATAAATTGCCATCAACGATGAAACACGGGTTGTGAGGGCGTGCAGGGCGGGTCGGGTGCAGGTTAGAAGCAGCGGTCGAGGAGCTTTTTTCGAAATGGGGAAACACCAATGCATGTCAAAAAACGTATTCCTAATATTTCGTTGCATTAAGCGATTTATTTTAACGATCGACCCAATACTATACGTGTTGCTTGAACGTAAGAAAAATTTGAAATGTAAAAATGGGTGGCCTAGGCCCCTGCGGCCCCCAGTTCCGTCATCCCTGATTAAGGCCGATGCACACTGCACTGCAGCTGCGGGTACGGTCATGGGAAATTCTCGGGCCGCTCCGGTGAAGAGCCGTTGAGAGAGTGCCCGCCGGTTGTCAATGCACACATGCAAACGGAGATAGCGGCCGCGGGTTGTCATGGACGCTCTGCCCGGTGGAAGTTTTGCCTTGCCTTGAAATGCATGAGATCACATTCTTTACATCTACCGTGACTACACACAATTTTTCCGAAATATAGGCTTATGCCTGGTCAATACATTTAAAATCATTCCGTACTGGCTACACTGTGTGAATGGACTTGATAAAAAGCGTTTTTATGTCTTCCCAGCTGCAAGACCTTTGCTGAAATTTTGTTGGAGATGGCTGGATCCTATGCTTTTTGAGACTGCCTGAAGCACCTCAGCTATTCTCGCTCTTCAGAGAATAGCGCAAATGCGTAGGCTAAGTGTGCCAATAAACTTTCGCACTTTATGGATAAATTCAGTGCAAAAACGTCAGGCCTACATACCCTTGCCTGGCCTACAGGGGTGTAATGGGGCGGGAACGGCGTTCCCATTCCTTTTTCGTGTTTTGCTTTAAAATGAGTTAGAAACTGCTTCAAAATGTCTAGTTTTTTTGGGTGCGTTCCCACACCTTTTTGTTAGCGCTTCATCCCTGGGCCTACAACAACGTTAACTTTGTTTGGGGTTAATTTTATGCACAAAATAGAATTGATGGCTGACCACGTATATCCTGGAAGCAATATCCTGACGTTGCTGGTAGCTCCTGAATATTTTTCCACACTCTTCAAACTCCTTCATTAGAAGTTGCACTGCTATCGAAGTAACTTGCTCCTCAGTAATTTTGCCTATTACGAATGAATACCTGTATTTACTGACTGCTAAATCTTTACCTTAAAAGTTTTGTTCTGCATGGATTGCATTATCACCAGGTTTATTCAACATTACGTAAGAGTAGCTAACATAATCATTGTATTTTGAACGAAATCTTTTTAAAAAAGGGTGATGTGTACATCGAATATATATCATGAATGGGTAGATTGAAGATAAATTATTTTAATCAAAACATAAATGAACATCATCTTGCATAACGAACACAGTTATTTAAAGAAAGCACATCGGAAACATGGAGGAAGATAAGTCATTGCCAGGGCCGTAACCAGGCAATTGCTTCCCAAAAGCATGTATAGTTGTTAGGTACA
>JGI24159J19872_10004051_pt1 | contig 18545 bp, 4 predicted proteins | sample Ectturendosymbi4_FD_19872 | JGI IMG/M metagenome (IMG submission 19872) | reverse complement strand
TTGAGCTGCGTGGATAGACTTCTGCCGAAAATATGCCTCAACTATAAATATCTTTTGCTCAGTAGTTCATGGCATCTCGAAGGTCAAATTTGGTAGACTCTCAGACCATTGATTCTACTTGGTAAATCTGAAAAATAAAAATAATTGATTAATTATTTCAAAAGTTATTCAAGTTTAGGTGATGACCGTTATTTTTGTGTCACCCTGTAGTTTTCCGAACAGCCATTTTTTTATTCTGGTCATAAGAAATAAAAAAGGTCCTCAGACATTGACGGTAAGACCAGCGACTGCCTTTCCAGAAATTGTTTATATTGTCGTTATGTTGCGTTACGTTTCTGCTAGTAACTGTTCTCCGAATAGTCTGAACCTGTGATTGTTGTTTTTGCGCTGATTTCCTCATGGCAAAAGCGCTGCTGGTAATGAACTACCAGATTAAATTACTCAGAGAAATTTGGTATATTCTTTTAGTTTTGTGTACTTGGTATAATTCATTTTCCATTCAACCTGAGGCATACCAAGACAACTGAAAATATTAATGTGTGAAAACGAACAGAAGCCGGAGCTGGAGCCATGTTCATGAAAAGAAGAGCTCCAGAGCCGGAGCTGTGTCATTTTTGCGACGGCTCCACAGCCCTGCTGAAATGGATAATTAAAAAGATTTGATCGTCCGTTGATTACAAACGAAACGTCACGACCGCACGATTTATAAGTAGCTCACGCAACAATGTACAAAGCACGTTCTTGCATATAATCAGGAGCGAACATGTCACTTTCGCACCTTCGGTCTCACCTTTATCAACGTCGGGCTCGTGTTTATTGTCTTTCTGCCGGTCGAAACGAGGCTTATCGTGAAGAGGCCTCGGCTCGCGTTTTGAAACAGTCTCGCTTTGTTGCCTGTTTTTAGTAAAGCCATCGCTCAGATTACTGCATTTTTTGCCGGACATATAAAATCTTTAGCAAGCCATGTGTGGTTGATGAATACGACGTTGGTTAAAGTGAATGAACAATTATAACTAGGGCAACCAAAAGTCAAATAAGTCAATTTTTCTGCCGTTTTCAATGTTTATGAAACGTGCACAAACCAAATTTCACACTCATACCATAAGGGAATCCCAAGTTATTAGGTCAAAAAAGTCAAAATTAATCATTAGGTCAAACTTTTCCTGCAGCACAGTTTTTTTTCTCTTGGTTGATATTTCATTGAAACCACAACAGATATTGATATGCTTTTGCACGTTTAGTTGCAATTCTGTAATGATAATGGGTTTGTTGTGATTTCGGACGTAATAATGTATTTTTGCCTACTACTGGACGATCGAATATTATGTAGGATAGGCGTGGTAAGGCAGGAAACGTTGTCTTACAGTACGTGGTTTAGCAGAAGCTCAATCCATTGCGCATATAGTGTTTCAACTTCATGATGCTCTCAGGTTTGACTCTACTGTAGTTATTAATGCACTTATCAATATATCATCCCCTAAGTTGGTTGTTTAAGTATAAAGTGCATGAATATGCTTCTCAGTTAAGGTTAACAACCATGGCTGAATTATTTTGGAGTTGCAAACGCAGAAAATTTATAGGTCAAAATAAAGTCAAAATTTGTAAATTATAAAGTCAAAATTTTAAATTTTTAGGTCAAAATATTGGTTGCCCTAATTATAACACAAATCGCACAAATATCCAGCAAACCGCGATGACACGTTTGCAGTTGTTGACCGCATCACGTAGGAACCAACAGCATCATGCAACGTTTTTTGCATGAAAGCGTGTTTTGCAATACATTTTACTTTAAAAAAAACTTCCACATCAACAGGAGTTGTAGGTGAAATTTGTCAACTCACCAGACGCAAGATGTATTGACTATGATCAATAAACGAGCACTTCTCGTTGAAGTATGATGCACATTAATTAGCCTCAATTTTTATATTCCAAAATAATTTTGCAAGTCTTAGGGGCCCCAAATGGGTTTTGTTCCGCCTAAAAAAATTTCTCTTGGAGGCCCTATACTGGCTCACTGCACCACGTAAATATCCATCTGTCATATGTTGCTCTCAAGACTAACGAAGAAGAGTCAACACCAGCTTTCACACAAAATCACCATGGCTGATTGGCGACTAGTAACGGTCTGCCTGCTAATGATTTCTTATATTTGCTCTCTGAAATTGTCAAAAATGTGATATTAACAAAGTTTGTGTGGTGCGCTGAGAGTGACTTGCTGTACATTTCAAAATTGAGCCGCGTCTGCCTGGATTCGCATACCCACTAGCCACAATGCCAACCGTGCTGTGATAAACATTGCGTTGTTGCATAACGCTCCATTGCGTGGTGCGCTTGGGGTTGATCATGTCTTGACCAAGTATGTTTTTATTTGGTTCGGCAATACTTCATGCAAATAATCCTCTGAAAAATGTGTCATCTGAATTTGTACTCCTTCGCAAGAAAGCTGCGCCCTTGCATTTCATTCAGGCTGCACCTCGGCTCGTGTTGTCCGCATTAATTGGCAACTTTGTTAACAAAGTTGCATGTTTTAGTCGTGTAGTTTCGTATTCAATCGCAAAAAGTCACGTTAAACCTTGGTCAGCTACATGAGTTCGACTGTTCCTTCCGTTTGTTTACAGTTGAGATTGATATAAAACACCACCGAAAAAAAGTTTTTTCGGGGGGGCATGGCCTCTTCGGCCTCATTCTGGCTGCGCTTCTGCTCCAACACCATACAGGTCGCACCAGTTGTTATTGTGTCCACCAGGCCAGACGAGGGAGGGGGAACAAGCGGATACGCTACATTTGGGGTCTTCAAAAGGCTGTAACAAACCCGTGCTTCAGAAACAAAGTGCAACTCTGGCCAATTTTATGCTGTGTTATCAGAAGATTTTTGTGCGCATAAAATTCTGTCATTAAAATTCATGCTGATGATCGGCAAACTTTTGCCTAGTTTTTGCATTTTTTTTCACTAATCCCTACAATTCGAATGTATTACCGCAATCAATCATGACCGAAATTTTAAAGTGATGATAGCTTCACACGAAACGATTAGATTCTCTACTCTACGATAGTTAATGATTTCTACGATTTAAAGGTTCTGTCGTCAATTCCGTGACGTCACAATCATATGAAATTTTCAGACGAGTACAGAAACAACTATATGCGGGGCCGACTCCGCTTTCAACGCCCCTTTACTCCCAACTCATTCTTCGCATCTGTGCTGCCTCGAACAGACTGGGTGGGGACGCCCAAACTGACTTTACTCCCGGGCGCGGGAAACCCTAGGCACGCCACAGCCAACATGGTACCTGTGGACACCAGTTCGCACGCAAGGATCATGCGGGTCGCCCACAGGCCTGTTCTAAAAATTGGATTAACATGATCAGTGTTTTCACACACATAGATGAATATCATTAATAATAACATTTGAAAATAAATTGAACAACATTTTTATTTCAGAAGAGTGTATCAAATCAGTAGCCCGTCACATTAAGCGGTATCCAAGATGTAGCCTTCAGTTTCACAATGGTTGGTGACCCCTAATCATTTCAGTGGTTGAGGAAGTAAAATACCACAATCAAAACACTCTTTTGTGAACTTCCGTTGTAGCAAAATTGAAAATTTTCCTTTCGTTTTGACACATACATACCCAGCCTCTATGCGGGTTGAAAATTTTCGGTTAGTTCTAACATCTGCATCTCAAATACTATAAAAAACAATGGTCCTGTACATTTTTGAATTTAAAGTACAAAATTTATGTTTTTACAAAGTGAGGAAAAATAAGCACCGCTTTATGAAGTCATCGACTTCAGTTAAAAAATCTTCACACTCACGTGGATTGAGCAAATTCATCAGTACTTTTTCTTGCCAGTCGATTTGACAATCTCGTCACTCCAGGCTTGTATAACTCAAATTTCGGAGCGCGCTTGGGTTTTCTTTGCTTGTCTGCATAAAATGCGAGGCAAAATATACACATATTTATATATACATAAATATATTTGCAGGTGTTTGAACAAAAACAAATTTAAATAACAGAAAACACCAACACCATGATGGATCATGAACAAATCTGCGTTAACTCATGCAAAATCAACACCTTTGCTATGGGAGCTCTCAGATTCAACTAAATCATCTTCAGCTTTCATTTTCTTCAGTTTTTCATGCAGTCTCTGCAGAGATGCTTCATTGAGCTTCACAACAGATATTTCTGCCATAGTGTATCCAGTATTTTTGTGGTATTTCAAAGACGGTAACAGCAGCTATAGCAACCACAAGCTATAAATCAATAAATTCATTACATCAGCGTAAGACACAAAATCAATACAAGTTCAATAAAATCATAGCAACACATTTGCAAGCTAACAAATGTCACCTAAAATTGATACAAACATGATGGAATTACTAGTACTTCTGCACTAGACAGAAGCCTGATACTGAAATATTGGAACTGCAGAAGCTGAAATACCCCAGCTGTGCAGTCTTTGATATGTAAGGTGCTGTGCATATGACCCAATTTAAATATGTTCATTTTGAAAGCAAAGTGCAAACTGTCTGTTGCAATGCACTTTTATTGATCAGCAACTGTCAATTTTACACTAAACATGTTTCAACAATATGCAAAATGTTCTTGAGAACTGGTTGTTTAAACAACAGCTGAAAAGCATTTTAAACCAAATGTTTTTCATCTCGACCAAAAAAAGGTGTCACGAAGGCTGCCAGCACTCATACCATACATTTGGTCATGTTTCTAGTCTGTATGTTCCAAATTGGTCACTAGTGTGAATGAATTGAACACAACGATTTCATGTCTTTTACAGCCAACAAATACTAAAGCCAGTATGCCATGTTCCACTGATGAGGTCACAAAACTGAAAGTATCTGGAGTTTGAGCAGGCAGTTACATATGGCAAACACTTACTGCAGAACTTATATAATAGAAAAATCTTGTGATGCAAAAAATGTCGCCAATAGCAGTGTACATACACCACCAGCAAAAACACACTAATGCAGGTCAAAGTGGTTAGTATTAACAGGGTTCCTCATGCAATTTTGAAAATACATTTCCAGACTTTTTCCAGAATCTGAACTTTTCCAAACGACATACCCACGTCAAGTACAAGCACTACAATAGTTAGGACAATGAAACAAAACTGAAATTTTCAATCTTGAATAAAATATTATGAAAACGTATGTCAAAAAACCTAGTCCGGAGCATTATTTCCTTTTTCATACTAATAGACCAAAGCAATAAAAAAAATTGTCCAGACTTTCCAGGCTGGAAAATGACCATACTTTTGTCTACACTCTGTAGGAACCCTGTATTAACACCTTCAGTGCCAAGCTGCTTTTACCTTTAAGACCCACATGAGCCACTTTTTTACCATCACTTTGCAACTCCATAACTCACCTGGCAATTGTGCTAGAGCAGTGGTTTTCAACCTGAGGGTCGCAACCACCAGATGGTTAATGAACCATTTTTGGAGGGGTCACAAGTAGATATTTAATGTGCACATGTATATTTTATTTGCTTAATTCTAGTCATACCTGGGGATCATTGGGTTATAGTCATTGCCTAAAAACAACAAATTGATTAATTAATTCGTCTTTAAATAATTATAACTAATTATCAATTTTTTGTTGCTTTCAGGCCACAACTTTTGAACTAGAAAACTAGAAACACTAGAAAATCAGTTAAAAACTCAAAGGACTCGGATTACAGCCTAGTTTCCCATAAAAACCAGAGTCCAAAATTCCATCTAGTGCTTGACACCCAAGGCCAGGTAACCTGAGCCAAAATGTCCTAAAACCTACGTATGATGTCACCCACAAAAAAATGAAATGCAGAACTTTTTAATTTTTTCAATGCAATCTACAAGACTGTCTGCATCTTTTGAGGGTTTGAACAGCTCTCTAGCACAATCACCTGGCAAGTTTTGGAGTTGCAAAGTAGTGCAAAAATAGCAGCTCAATGCGGAATTTCAAAGTACATATAATTCCTACATCGGTGCCGAAGGTGTTAAATGTTGAAGGGATATGTCATATTATATAAGAACACAAATATGCTTATATAGGAGGAATTGGGCAAAGAGCATGCCACTCAAAATTTGTGTGGACCCTGTTGAAGACCTTGGAAGCTATTATAGTGGCTTAACACTTTCACTCTCGGGCAACGTATATCTACGTTGGAGGTATGCTGGCCACTGTTCTTGGGCGACGTAAATGTACGTTTTAGCATTCAGAAGTTCCTGCCAGTGTACATTTACGTTTTGTTCTAATTTCATTGCGGGAAATGATCTATAAATGTTGTTGCAGACTGAGTTTAAGTAACATTAGGTTTTGGAGTGGGAATCGAAACTCTCTGTGATTCAGGGGCTGTTCAAAAGCATTATACTTCTGAGTTGGTCCACCTAGGTGGAGACAGGTCCAGTGGACCAGGGCTGGGATTTGTGCAATAAAAGTGCTTTGGTATCCTGTGAAATGCTTGGAAAGCATGAAATAATGTGTTACAAACCTTCTGGAAATATATTTAGACATGTTGATAAACTTCAACTGTGTAATGCCAGGCTTAGGTACTTTTATGTCTTAAAAAGAAGTGACTCCAGTAAGCTCAGGCTTGTTTCACTGGTATGTAGCCTGAATTGTTTTGGAAATGATTTGGTATGTTGGCAATTGATTTGTGTAAACATAACAAAACGTTTGCCAGGTTCACCATTTTAGCCTAAGGCTGGAAACGCCCAGCAGTATCAATTTTCTGCACAAGCAGACAGCATTTGAACTTCCTTCCAAAACCCTCCAGTAATGGTGAATAACATGGCAAAGAAAGCACCCAGTAACGAAAGTGTTAAAATGCTCAATTTCAACCATAATTGCCAACCAACTGCACGAGAGAGTTGACCAAGGCCTCAGAAGAAACCGATTTTCATCTGCTTGTTTTTTTGCAAATAAGTGAGAAAATTGGCCCCAAATTGTGTTTCACAGGCCCTGGAACCATTAGGACCATCTCATGACGTAGCACTGCCTCCAAAATTCCACACGCAAACGTACCCAAGTTTTTAATATTGAAAGTATGACTTTCAGCATATTTTGATGCTGCGTTTAATTCTCTAGGAGCCATCTGGCAAGTTATGGCTGAAACCACTTGAGCCACCAGTGGCTTTTGCTGTCTTTAACCCTTTCGCACCTGCATATGGTGGCTTGGACATATTTGGCCAGAAAGCTATTTAAATCCTCTAAAAATGCTGAAAGTCCTCTAGTTCCCATTTTTTTATTTGAAATTTTGCGTTTTAACTTATTTGGTGTGATGTTGTCACTAGGAGTGGTCAAGGGATTTTTGGGCCTGAGAAAACAGTTTTAAGTAACAAATTAGTTGTTTTTTTAACTAGGTGAAAATCCATATTTTCAGAACTGTTGGTGATCTAGGGTTAATGGTTAGCAAGTTATAGGCTAACAACAACAATCAATCACCTAGGGAATTAATGAATGATCACAATCGTTTGTGGTGTGAACACCATGCCACGAGCAAAAGGAGCACTCTACAAACACAATGCATCAACTTGAGATGAGACTTTTCACGATGCATGCCATGTTGCGCAACGATAGCAAGGCACTCCAGCATTCTGAAATGCACTTACTAGAGCAGAGGTTCCCAATCTTTTTCACCATGCACCCCTTTAGAATTTCAACAGATAACCATGTAGCCCTAAAATTTCTTATGGCAAAAAGGCTGAGAAAAATAACAAAACTCCACTAAACTTTTACATTTTTAGAAATACAAAGGTAGACTCCATTCTTACATCTCAATGATCTTATAACTAACAATAAGCATGTAATGATTTTTGCAAATGATACTCACTGATATGTGTATAACTATTTGGAACTAAACAATATACAAATATATTTTTCCCTTCTATTGCCATCCATAAATGTACACCTTCAGATAGGCAAATGTACCCCTAAGGATAAATGGTGCTAGAGAAAGGGTTTAGCAGGGCACTTTTGGTGAAGAAAAAGGTTAAGTAGATTCTTGAATGTAGCTTGGAGATTTGCGCAGAAAATACTAAGTACATTATGGAATGTACTTTCGTGATGAATGTGTTAAAATATTTCTGATGTTTTCCTTTCAAGTGGATGAATCAACAGATCCTAGTTGTGTGTCTCATTATTTGCTTTTGTAAGATACATTCACTCAGGTCAAACCAAAGAAGAGTTCTTGTTTGTAGTATGCTCAACACTACAACCACAAGTGCCAATGTGATGAAAAAAACACATTTTGGAATCAGGATAGCTACAAGGTCAGAATTTTATGTTTTTTTACAAATGGAGCTTCTGCTGTGTTTGGGCTTTCAACACAAATTAAAAAACTTGCTCCTGAAGCAATAAATACACACTGTGTTATTCACAGATATGCACTTGCTACCAAAACCTTACCAGTATCTCTACAGAAAGTATTACATTAGGCAGCAAAATCTGCTACATTTGATTAATTATAATAAAGCAGGGAACCTCAACACAGGCCACATTAAATTAAGAGATGGATTCAAAACATGAAACCATGTTATTTCACTCTGCTATATGATGGCTATTGAAAGGAAATGTTCTAAACTGCATTTTTGAAGTACGGATGAAACTAAGCTATTCTGTGAAATTTAAAGTATGGAAATTTGTTCTTACTTTCATGATCAAAATTTGATCATCTAGCAGACATGTGGCTAAAATGAAATTACTTAAATCTGGAGCTGCATGAAAAGCACAAATATTATCGAACATGGTAAGTTGAGGGCATTTGTCTCATAGCTATAAAACTGCCATCAAAAAGTATTCCAAGGTTAACTTTGCAATTTTGAAAAGGTTGTACAGTGTTGTAGATGAAATTTAAGAATCCCAAAAGCATTTGAAGATTTCCATTTTAGAAAATCTTTAATACTGTGAAACAGAGCTTCAACAATCATTTCATGAGTTCAAAGGAAAAAAGTGCAACTTGCAGAAAGATATCTCCATGTCTTTGGATTACCTAATATTTTTGATGAATTACTAATTCAACTTCCTGATCATCTGAATGATTCATCCACATGTAATTTGTTTCACGAAAACCTGCTTGCTTATTTCTAGCATGCTTTGAATGAATTATCTCATTACTATCTGAGCAAACTTTTTGAATATTGCTGCCCTTTGCCAAAACATACTGAAATGAAATTTGTATGGTTTTCTGCATGTCACGATCACAAAACAAATGGAAGCCAATAACAGTGGTACTAGCTTCATCAAACACTCAACCATTAATTTTGAAGTTGGAACTGCAAGGTTAGCCATTACAATTACGACACAGTTGGTTAGAAATAAATTATACAAAACACAATACTATCAAGCTTGTTGCTTAGCTAAAACCTAGGCTATGCATTCAACAAACAGACATGCATTGCATGACACCTACAAATCATTAGAGGGGGCCACAAACTAAGAAAGGTTGGGAACGACAGCATTAAATTGAAATCAATTCATACTTCCTTTAAAGAACAACTAAAAATATTCAAATTAATTTCAAATCTGGTTAAAACCCAAATATTAACATGAAATCTTTATTTTTTGCATTCCTAAATGACTTTGCAAATCCTTCATGCTTTCCAGAATGTGCAAAAATACTTTTACAGAATAAGAGCACTTGAAATTAAATGATATTTTCCACATTTCTACGTTGATCCTTCACAACATCAGCAATCCTAAAGGATTTGTGGTACAGTAGCAACATAAGGCATATAGCGCCTAGCCAAACTGCTTGTACGCATGCACACATAACCAATCGATAAAAAATTGGAAAACTAAGAGAGCAATCAGCAAAGCAGTTGCAAAAAAGAGAAATATTAGCAAGGATGAAAGTTCAAAGCAGGTCAAGTGTTGCTCAGTAGGAACTAGACCTCGACTAATGTATTGGTCTGCCGATATATATCAGCCGATATGACGATGTTGCCGATGTATCGTATCAGCAAGATTCCGCCGATATATATCGGCAATATTTGTTCGTAAAAGTGTTGCGCTGTTGCTCTGCATGGAGTGTTCGGAAACCCAAGTTGGTACTCTCTGACCCTGCTTGATTGACAAATGCTCTGTCCTGTTCCTAGCACACAGAGCCTTCATGCATACAGACCACTGTGCAACAGTACCGACAAAACGCTCTGTGACGTAACATTCGCTCGTAGGTTTGGCACAGTAAGGAGATGATTGTCTGTGAACAAACTAAGTTATGTGCTGTTGTGTTGGTTGGCTGTTTTATCAGTCTCTCCAGGCTAGACAGTCTTGCGCTCAGCATGCATCAAAAAAGTGCCTACGTCACAACGAGCAGGACCCGGGTTCGCACAGAATTCTAAGTTGTATGGTTCTTCATCGAAGTGAAGTAATGGTTTGAATGTGTCACGCATTATTTTACTTATGACATCTGAGCGTCGGCACAAGGAGTAAGCCCACTTATACGCAACACATGTTTGCTGTTTGTGCGTTTTTTGATTTCGGAGTTAGACTACTGTGAGTCTTAGAAATTGCCATGGACTGCAGTAGGTGCAACGGATTAAACCATCCTTTTAGAGTACATTTGACTTTAGTCAAACACAGCTGGTTGTAATGGTCTTGTGACAAGTACAATACATAAAAAATAAGGGTTTAGGTTTAGCCTACAGTTCACACAATGCAAGCAAGAAGCTGCGAACAACTTGCCAGCACTGAAAGCATAACATTACTTGTCTATCAGACTGACCCATTTGCAGATGTCATAGTCAACTGAGACAGTCAAGCTGTCCAAACTTGTCATGTGACCAGTTCAGCCAATCATGTTCAGCTGGTGGCAAAATAGCTCCAGGAGTGTATATTTTGCCTCACAAGGCAAAATAGGAATATGTATTTTCCCTCATAAAATAATTGTAACTCGTGAAATTATTTTCTTTATGTGGCCTGAACAAAAATATGCACTGCAGTGTCTTTCAGCTGTGGTTTGAAAATGTTTGACTGGAGGCAAAATAGCTCCAGGAGTTTTTATTTAGCCTGATGAGGCAAAATAGATACTGCCTGAGTAATACAAAAATATCGGTATCAGCATCGGATATCGGCAATGAAAAACATCAGTATCGGCCCATAAAAACCTTATAGGTCGAGCTCTATTAGGAACTGCAGTTCTCAAATTTTGATTCATATTGCATATTAATTGTCACAAATTCACCTTAATGATAGGCAGCTTAAAAAGACGTTGTGTATCATCAATCCTTGAGACAAAGTGTTTGATGTTGCTTTTTGTGTATAACCTAATACTATCATGTAGTAGACTGTACAATAAAATGTGCAGAATTGACAGTATCTATAACTCTAAATATCATTTAAGTTCTGCTATTGATGCTGTAATACTGAAGGCTATCAATCATGTTTGCTCGAACACCTTTGCTGAGTTGGTTTTACCTTTAAGACACGCGTGAGCCACTTATTTACCCTAACTTTGCAACTCCATAACTCACCAGCCAATTGTGCTAGAGCTGTTCAAACCCTCAAAAAATGTGGTGAGTCTTCCAATTTCCATTATTAGAAAAATTGATAATTGATAAGCAGATTATAGCCTGGTTTCCAACAAAAGCTGGAGTCAAAAAATTCCCTTATAGCAGTTAGTGTCCAGGGCCAGGTAACCTGTGCTGAAATGGCCTAAAACCTACCCCACTTATGGCATCACTCAAAAAAACGAATCCAAAACTTTCTGATTTTTTTCAATGCAAACCAGAAGACTTGCCACATCTTTTGAGGGTTTCAACAGCTCTTTAGCACAACCAGCTGAGAAGTTAATGGAGTTGCAAAGTGGGGCAATAATAGCGGCTCAATGCATGATTTCAAAACTACAGGTATTTTGTACACCGGCAACAAAGGTGTTAACAACAATAGAAGGTGCCTTATAAAATAACTGGAAATACATAATTAAAATGCGCACACACAACTATGGAAATAAACCAGTTGAAATGGATAATTATTGTACAACCAGTTTGTCAGCTACAAAAATCTGCATTTCAAACACAAATCTGCTAATCAGGTAAGCATCACTGCCAAAGATATATACTATAAAAATTATTGCTAAAATTCTTGGAAACTAATCACTTCTGCTGTTTTGCAGCAATTCAAGAATTTCATTTTTTTTAAATGAGTTAAAAATAATCAGGCAGTGGTATCTTAACCCCTATCTAATAGCTGTTAACCAGCAACTTCTTCAAAAGCCATGTAAAACAGCTATATAAACAACAAAAAATGTCTCCTTTGATAAACAACAAAATATGTCTCTTTTGTAGCATGCCAAGGTTTCAGCCATTGAAATATCATGCCTACAAAATCCTCTTTTTTATTTACATGTATGCCATTAGTTCAACCCTATTAAAAATGGGTAGATATCAGGAAGTGATTTTTTTATATTAACTAGTAATGAAATCACACGTTCATTGAAATATGACGCAAATCGACATTTGGTACATGACCTAAGGGACACATATGTTTTTATATCTACATAATTTATAACTTGAAATTATGCAATCTGTCATAATTTATAAAAAAATCAGTCAATAAAAAGAACTTCATTGAGCATGAAATCTAGCAAACATTATCTGTTCACAAAAATGAAAATGTGACACAGAAACAATGTAGCGGTTGCTGATATTATGCATGTAGGTCAGGCCTGCTTGTATAAAATTATATGCAAATATTTTTACATGTTAGTAATGGAAGAACTTAATACAGCAGGATTTTGTGAATCAAACTATTGTTAATTCACAGGCTCACATAAGTGTTGCTTCTATAAAATCATCAATACTATAATGTTCAACATTCAGCACCATCTACCAATACAACATTGCACGTTTCAGCAAATACAACCACAATTTTTTAACTTTTAAATGTCACATAACGCAGTTCAACTGAAGCAACTATACACAAATAATAAAATACAGTGATTGTTTCATGTTTTCATTTCATCTTAGCTAAGTATGAGATGTTTTAAATTTGCTTTGCCAAACAGCATTTGTTAATTGCTGTTTATTTATTCAATGTCAACAATCATAAACTGAGACAAGCAATCCAATACCCATGAATATGGAACAGAGCAAACTTTCCCTTGACGAATGAGCTTTGGCAAATAAAGTTGTGAAGGATCATAAACTACATAGTATGTGTAGTAATACATTACTGAATCAGGTTTTACATGATAAGGAACTCTGGTGCATGCTTGAATGCAATCGCTATCAGGTTTTGGCTCTCTGGTCAAAACATACCCACCTGCTGCTTTTATAAGGTCACTTAAATGTTGCTTTTTGAGGCAAGGAGGAGAAAATGCACCATAGAGAAAGAAATGACAACTATCAAACAAACGTGGCAGCGATTTTAGTCGTCCTGAAACAGAACGCAATGGTCCACCATCAAAAGCATCATCCAAGCTGCCATCATATTGATAATCTTTTTCACAAACCCATTGTCCATTCTCAACACATTTCTCAAGCCACAATGGTTTTAAAACCCATGCCCCACATGACATAGCTTGTAAATATTTTAGAGTTCTAAGTGGCTTTCCTTTCTCACAACAGTTGGTGATAAAATGAGTTACATTTAATGCATTGTCTTTGTTAATTTTTACACGAAGCACTTTTGCAGCTGATTTGACCAGAACACAGTCAACCCCTTTGGAATATGCTAAAGTATGACATTGTTCTGCTGAAGTATGCAAATCATGAAGTAAACATTGATCGATTTTGTACACATTCATTTTGTTTAGAGCATGATGACTAATAGAAGAATTAAGGATGGCACTCATTTCCTGAGAGATAGCAAAAGAAGCAGCAGTTCTTCCATCGATTTTGCGCTGATTTATATCAGCACCTCGTTCCAATAACAACTTAACAGTATCCAACTTGTTATTAGCCACAGCATCCATCAAAGGAGTTTCATTTTCATAACCAGGCATATCTACATATGCTCCAGCATCTAAAAGTGTTTCTACAATAGCAGTATGACCTCTGATACATGCTTCATGCAAAGGAGACCAGCCAGCATTATCTTTGCAATTGACATCCACTTCCTCATGGAGAATTGCAAGCAGTTTATCCATATCACCATCAATTGCTGCTAAATGTAATGGAGTTTCTCCTTTTTTGTTCTTTTGACTTTTTGGCTTTGTAACAAAGCTGTCATTCATTTTACTGACTGAGCCAGACTGATCATGTTTCAAAACGGAATTTTCAAACTCATTGTCTGCATAGGATAAGGTAGCTGCATGAAAGTCATTTACATGGTCCTTACTTTCTGCACAGTTTTCATTATTGCTCTGCCTTACAACATCTTCACTACTGTTATTTAAGTCCATACAATCTCTAAGCTGAGCAAGTGCTTTTGCAACATCTTTTAACTGTTGCTGTGAACGTTTATCCTGATTCCACAAAGGTATACCACATGTTGGACAAATAGACTTTTGTTCTAAACATGTTTTGCAAAACATGTGGTTGCATGCCCACAATGATACTGGTTCATTCATGAACTGATTGCAAAGTTTACAAATCAAAATGGTATTCATTTCCTTTACAGCAGCATCCATCAATGGAAAAGGATGAGCCATATCTTTGTTTCTTAGCCAATGCAAATAATATAACCATTAAGAACCTGAAACAAAACATGAAATATCCATAGGAATATCCTGAAAATTGAAGTCATATTCTATTTGTTTATACATAGCATTGCCATAAAATACTTGATAAAAACAGACTAAATTAAACCAAGGCCACCTAGAAAACAAGGCTATTCAGCGTGCTTCAAAAAACGTGCTTACGTAACGAGTAGTCATCTGTCTCAGGTATGCAATGCATTCAGTCGTGCTGCAAGTATGTTTTTGGTAATATTTTTATTTAAACTATAAAATGTACATGGGCATGGCAAAACTTTGCAAATGCCTTGACATCAATGACGTATTACAAATAGCTAAAACACAACTTTTCAGCAGTTTAATCACAACATTCATTGGGTGATGGCTGTGCTTAAACATGAAGTGAGTGCTTACACTTGTCAATCAAGTGCAGTCTGCAGTCTCTTTTTTGATGATTTATCATTGGTAGGAAGACCATTTCTTTTGAAACAATAATTGTTAGCATAATGTTTGAACATATACAACAAGCCATCTTTACTATTGTATGTGAATCATGGCAGCTTCCCAATTGTCCATAAAAAAAATGGAAAATCTTCAGCTTCCAAGACCGATTACAATAGTTTAACAGCAAAATTATGCTGGGAAGAACACTTGTGATACTGGTCACTTTCACAAAGCTTAATAATAACCTTATCAAAGAAATGTGAACCATTTATGGTGATGGAAATAAAAGACCACCCTGTCAAATGCCTTCAGTAAAAGATGCTTAAATTTATTGGACATATGGGTGAGTCCAAGGGAGGCACTCAACCTTCCTAAAACCTACAAAGTAACTTTTTCACCTGGATGTTGTACAATTAGAAAAAACGTATTCACAATATAAGGCCATTTTGCCATCCACTGTTTTGTCACAGCAGTATTGCAAAGTATACCTAATCTCTCTTACAGTAGTGAACCCGTAATGAAACTTGACTGCCAAGATTACTGAAATCATATCCCCTAAACTTACTGGCTGGTTCTACCCCTGATTGGACATCAGCAGTATCACAAATCATTCGGCATTTACAGCAAATGCACTTCAACCACTGTTTGTAGCAAAGCAAACAAATCCAGCAATACAAGTAATTACAGGTAAAGATGAGCAGGTGAAATAAGTACACGGGTGAAGGAAACGAGCATCAATAAGGATTATGAGATGAGGTCAAGAGCAATGCAGGTAAAAATTACAGGAAAATCATCGTGTGTATGTTCCACCAGGCATATCACATACAGTACTGTATCACCACTGAATGAGGTTGAATAGACAGAGGTAAAAACAGATTATAAAAACAGTGTCACTATTATGAAAATGGAAGGTGCCAAGATGAGAGGTAACCCAAAACCACTTGCATCATGGTAAAGTTGTTGAAACTTAACCGTTATGATACCAGGTCGACGCCACTTGAGTGACAAAGAAAGTGACCAGTTTATTCAAACCACATCATGCAAGGTGGTCTGGTCGAGTACGTTTTGATATAGGAAGATCCATGGGTGGTTAAGGTTTAACAGCAAACAGTAATCCAGTATGCGTTACAACAAAATAAGTTTGGTAGTATCTATTTTACTAGCGATATTCTGGCAGTAACAGATCAGGTGGAGCTGTTGTGTTGCCAGTCAAACATTCGCTCTCGTGGCAAGACGCAATACAAAGGAAAAGGTCACTTTGTCAGGAAAACGCTGTCCTGCTCGTGGTGTAATGGTTAGGTGTTACGGCTGCTATGCCAATGGTTTGCGGTTCGACTCTTGCCTTGCCAACTTTCGTTTTGTTTTTTTTCTTTGCTTTTTTCCAGGCTCCGCTTAGGTGTTACCTTTAGGAGTTATTGTTGTTAGGTTAGGGTTAGGTTAGCTTAGTGATAAGTTAGGGTCAGGTTAGGTTAACTTAGCATTAGGTTAGGGTTAGGATTAGGGTTAGCTTAGGGCTATGGTTAGGTTGTAGGTTTATCTTTATATATTTACTTCCTTTCTACCAAGTCTTTTGCTGCTGCCATCCGATCCTGGTGGCAAATAAAATAGACACTGCGAATAAGTTTACTTAGTCATGATAGCTAAAAAGGGTAGCAAAGCAATGCTGCCCAGATGCCTTACAAAAAGCATAAAAAACATACTGAAGACAGTAAAGCTCACAGAAAACGCAAGCAGTCGAAGGGCATTAGCTATTCGTTGAAGAGAGGCAAGTGACAGGCAGGAACACTGGTTAATGAAGATGGCTAAAATCATACCAAACTTGCACACAGGCTAATATGCCAGCACTGGCAGGCAGCGCCGTTCGCTCAGAGTCAAACCAAGGCTGGCCTGAGAGCAGAAGTGTACTGGACAGCAGTAGTTCCCAAACTGGGAGTAAATTACCCCTCGGGGATAATATGCAATTCTTCTTGGGGTAATGCGGAACCAAAACCACAATGTTGTTCTATATTATGAGAGATCACTATGATTCTGTGAATTACTGAGGGTAATAAGACATAAATCCTTATCAGTGTTGCCATTCTCTCTGTTGTTGTGGAAAAGTACTAGATTTCATGATAAAAAACACTACATTCACAAAAAAAACACTAGATTACAAAACTGAACTTACACACAGTGAAAATTCCTAGGAAATGCATTGCAATGCTAACCATAGACAAAGAAAACGGAAGATAGCAGCAACACTTGTGTTTGTTTGTACAGGTCACTGAAACTTTTAACAAATGAAAAACTTAATTCGTAGCGGTTTAACTCAAAACATCTTATATTGTCTTGTGCAATTTAAGATTCAATTCTAGATTTTTCAGCAACTTACAATTGCACTAAATCAAAAGGATGTAATTACAGTTACAATCACACAAAATTGTGCAAGTAATTACATCCAGCTCACACATAAAAAAAACAGTCTAGATAGGCTTGAAAAAGCACTAGATGAAATGAAAAAACACTAGATCTAGTGGAAAAACACTAGTAGTGGCACCAATGATCCCCTACCTCGATTTGGGTAACAGCCAGTGTTGCCACTCTGTTGTGAAGAAACACCCTAGAATTTACCTTCTGACATAACAGAAAATAATAAAAAAACCCAGACATACAAAATGTTTAAAAAAAGTAAAAATCAAACTTGCAATGTACACTATCAGTACTTGCACATACAAAACTAAGGTAATATGCATTATTTGTATCAAATTTTTAACAAGTTCAAGTCCATTTTTGAAAATACTGACAATTTACAAGTAGGTTAGCAGCAAATCAAATGTATGCAGTAACACAAAAGTCAGCTAGATCTTTTCAGAAAACATTTTATGTTTTCTTTTACCTTTGCTTAAATGCATAAATTGAAACATGTAGCCTACCACATGATGATACATTTAAGGTCTTACAGTTTTCTTTTCAACCTAATCATTGCTGTATTTGACTACTAATTATAAAATTTTAAAGTTGAAACTCACATACTTTATCCGTATGTTATACCAATACTCTTTCATGCCAAATAAAAAAATTCGATTAAATATGATGCCTACTATGAAAAAAACTATGTTTTCTTAATTGGTACTTTTGCACTATTTTGTAACATTTACTCTATGACATCACAATGCGTATATTATGTGTAATGACAATACTCAATAGTCATGCACTTAGGATGACAACTAGCATGTTTGTTTCGTAGTTTAAGTTCTGCTATTACTACAGAAAGCTATGCAATGACCACTTACCCTTTAGCAGTGAGGGCCAACAATGCTATGAGACTTATTAAAATATATCACTATTTCCTCATTTCATTTTTCAGATGGTCTTGTTAGTAACATACTATTGAAATACAACATTTGCTATAAGTTCATTACTGAAATGTGATACTGGAAGAAAATTGAAGGAGACTTGCCATAAAATTTACTTTGCTAAATAAAAGCGTAGGGTTTGTGGACAT
>JGI24159J19872_10004044_pt1 | contig 18556 bp, 9 predicted proteins | sample Ectturendosymbi4_FD_19872 | JGI IMG/M metagenome (IMG submission 19872) | reverse complement strand
TTGCTCTAATGTTCGCTAATGGTTGGTTTACTGCATGCGATGGCTTTTATGGTGCTTCTGCTTATTGGCTGAGTCATATGAAACAATAAACCATAACCATTTGAATCTTCTTTAGGTACCCGCACCGAAGTATTTCACTGGGTTATAGCACACGGGAAATTTCGCAGTAGTGGGAAATTTCATCCATGCAGTGAGAAATTCTGTCCGGTTTGGTGCAGTAAGAAATTGTTTTAAGTTTTACTCCAATATCTCAACAAGTAAATCTGACTATTTAGTCACAAAAATATTTTTTAAACAAAACCTATTTGTCAACTAGTGCATTGTTTTGCAATTATTACGTTTTTAGCGTTGAACAATAAACAAAAGGTCACAATCGAATAACGGCCATTGCCGTTAAAGGTAGCCACGGTCACTAAAATAGGCAGTTAGGTTAACTGTTGGGAGAAAAAGATATGCAAAAAGCTGATTTTGGTTGATAAAGGTTGAACTGAAGTTTGATTTCGGTGAACAGTTGGTTATTTTCTGTTGTAGCAAGTTAGGTTAAAGAGGAAGTGAGAAAAAATGGCTTTGAACGTACACTTTTTGCGGTGAAATATGCCAGCCTGCTTTTTAACTAATCATTATTTTTCGGAGACAACGAGTGTTGTGCAAAAATGTCAATTGCGAAGGCTAATAAGCGAAAATACAAGGAAGATTACATCAAGAATGACTTTACTTATCTCCAGAAAGATGGAGAAAATATCGTGCAGTGTGTGATGTGCATGAAAACGCTGGACTAACAGCTTTTTCAAAGCATTCCAGCTCAAGCAACATTTGAACAATGCTCAAAAGGAGCAAGCTAGCAAGTCAATTGAATATCTAAAGTCTAGAGAAGGTTGTCTCAAATGTGTCAGGTTGGATGCAGGAGCAACAGGAAAAGTGGTGGTATCTTTCCATTTACTCATTGATACCTGGCTATTCAAAGTAGGGCAGTCTTTTTAAAAAAAGTCTCAGAGCAAAATTGTCATAATGTCAGTTCTATTCTTTGCCCATTGAATGCAAGTTCAACATCAATGTTTAGAAAATAACAGCAGCATGCAGGAAAACTTATTGAACTTGAAGACCTTTTCAGATTTCGCGCTTCCAATTTATTGTGACGTTTACGTTTTTGTCAGTTTCAAAGTTGGTAAGACCAACATTTTGCAAATTGAACTCAACTCAAAACACCTTTATGGATCTCCGGTTGTGATTTGCAAACATACTTAATTCCAATCCAAGATGACCCATGAAAATAAGAATCGAATTCAACCTAAAGTCATTGGAGGTAAACAGGAATTTCAATCACTAATTTCATTGGAGGGCTGTCAGAAAGAGCAGTGCCTTTCCTGCTGGCCTAATCATACTGGAAACAATCACTTGTGTTGCTTTAACAGCTACGCATGCTGCTGAGTCATATGGAAACGATTGATCAATCAATCAAATTCTGATCATTACATTTCATCATTTTGTCTTGACCTGACAACTGTGTATTCATTGTAGTCTTGTCAGCTTTTGACTAAACATTATTCAGTCGCGACACATTGTCACGGTTGAGTAATTCAGCCACCACACATTGTAACGGTTGAGCAGCATTCCCACCATGCCTTGATACAGTGCAATTCCTGACAACCAACATCATTCTCAACTAGCCACAGCGAGGCCAGTGCTTCGATTACGTTGCATTTTATTTACAATTTTGCGTGTAAATATGTAAGAAACTAAACTCACACTGCCTCCAGCGCAAGTTATAGAAAAATGAAAAGAAAAAATGAATGTTTATCAGAGCGGCAGTTTTTTCAAGTTTTGACGGAGGAATGGCTGGGAAGGGAAAATTGCATGATTTTTGGCAACCGACGATGTTTGTACTAATCGCTAAATTATTTCGATACAACCGACAACAGAAAAAGTGACAACGTGTACTGCAACGTACCCGGCACACAAGAGGAACTCGTTACGCAATAACCAGAATTTTCGTATACGTGTGACAGGATGAATGTCGTCGAAATAACAAGAGCTGCTCGGATGAAGCAACTTAGGTGTTTAAAAACGGAAAATGATATTTTTGGCTCACCAAAATAGCATTCTTCAACGAACGCCCACCTGTCAGCATTTATATATGCAAAATAAAATCAGCTTACCGCAAATTGTTGACGAGCTCTTGCACAGTTGCGATGACGTATTTTGTTGCATGGCTTGTGCTTGCTTTTGCAAACTTTTTAGGACCTCTAAGAAAAATGGAGAATGCAAGTGGCGTTATTGCTTCATATTTTCATATGTTTGTTTGAAAATACACAAGTAACAGTGGTTGTACTCAAAAGGAGACAGTTTCTGAAGTTCATTGGACAAAATGCATTAAATCAGTGTTTTCCTTTACGTAGGCAAAACTCCATCTAAGCCTTGCAACATACCCATGCTTGATGTGATGTTCTTTCGGAGGTCTTTATACTCCTGAGTTTCACCATAGGCATTCCCTAGAAAGAGATCAGCTTTTACTGACCCGCTCAGATTGATATAGCTTCCGGACTATTCAACGCGGCGTTGGCTATGCAGGATTTCCACAAGTTACACGCAAATGTTGGAAAAATTTTAGAAATGCTGCTTATAAGTTTAATTACACAAAAGTGGAACCTTTGCAGTTTTAAGTGATTGAAAAACGCAGAGTGTTTTTTGACAAATACTTTTGATGTTTCATTTCTTTTAAATTCCTTACCTCTGTTTTGAGACGACGGGTTTTGCCACCGGACCTGTAGAATGTTTTGTAATGTCAGTTGAAGTGAATATTTACCAAAAACAAAAGCTAAGCTTGCTGCTGGTTTCTTATTGTACAGCTATTTTTTGCTTCCCGTTTTCAAGGTCATTAGCCTTTGTGCATTTCTAAGATGAAGAAATACTACGAAATTATTTTATTAAAAACTAGTTGCCGCAGATGCGAAATGGATGTGTTTTACTTTAAATATTTTTATTCAACTTCCTATTTGGCTTAATTTTAGACCCCCTTAATTAGACATGTCCACGCCGTTTTCTGTCTTGGTGTGCTTACTGGCCCCATAATGTGTGATTAAAACGCTATAACTGAATTGAATGAATTGACTTTATTTTTCAACTCGTGTCCTCAATTTTTACTTTGGAAAAGCATATTAGACGAGCTTCATTCAGCAGCTTCATCAAGATTTGGTTTTACTGCACGCTTATGATTGACTTGAAAGTGAGAAGTTTTGGTCACTTTAAATATTTTACATCATTTCTTCACAGATTACGAGGTATGTTTATGATTTGTACGTTTCATAAGTCATTAGGCCAAGTAAGTTAATTTATTGTCAAATTCACTTTAATTGCCTATTAGTTGAAATGAGCATTTGTACTAAAAACTCTCCAGCTCAATCGGCTGGCGAGTTGTGGCCTTTAGCCAAAATGGCGAAGGTTACTTTGCGGGACTTGATTTTTATCCAAATTTGGGTTTTTGAGCCAACATTTTGGTCCCAAAACGCTAGGAAATCAATCACGGGCTCTAAAGACTCGGATGATAACCTAGTTTCCAAAAAAGCTAGAGCTATAAAAATGGCTCGGGGGTTGGCGCCCAGGGCCAGGTGACCCCGGCCAAAAGTGCGCGCAAACCTACCCTCATTATGACGCCTCCGACAAAATAAACTTTTTAATATTAACTACCAAACGTACCAAATTTGTAGAGAGTTTGAACAGCTCACTAGCTCAATCGGCTGGCAAGTTATGGGGTTGCAAAGTTCAGCAATAAAAGTGGCGAACGCGGGACGTAAGGGGTAGGAAATTTCGAAAACACGCAATACCACGTCGTGTTGCATGATTTTCTTCATTTTTTTCTCTGAAAGAAATTACAGAATTATTTCCCAAATATTTTCAATTTTTTGACATATCAATATTCTGAGGATCGCTTAAAAATCACAATGAAAACATTTCGACGAAATGAGAATATACAGATCACGAATAAGATGTTATCTACGTTTCCCCAACCAAACTGAATTGTTTTTTCATTTTATCTTCTGCTCTTGCTTTGCCAACATTATCTCAATAATATTTTACCGCAGAAAAAGCAGCTCCTCCCAGTCCAATAGCAATGATTGAAACGATCAATGCTGCTCCTACAGCGATCCATTCAAACAACTTGTGTTTATCATCTGAAATATATTGCACAACCATTTACCGTTAGTTAAATATGTTAGTATGATCAGCAAAGCATTTTTTCTGTTATGCCCGGGTTTTTTAAAGGTGTTTTAGAGACCCGATTCGGGTCACTAGAATTGAAAATTGGGTTCCCAGAATCAGAGAAAATCGGCTCACTAGAATCAGAGAATTTGGGTCCCTGCATGTTCATACCGGGTACCTAACATTTTCCTAAAAAATGCTGGTTATGCTATTAACATCATACAAAACTTTCAGTGGTACCGTACGTTGATTAGAGTCTAATGTTTTCATTCCCTGAATGTGTTTGAAGGAGCATTTGTACTGAAAAGACAAATGTGTTGAAAACATTTTTTCAAATGTTTTTGGGCAAACTAATTCCTTTGTCGCATTCGTTGGGATTTATGTAGAGTGTAGTTTATTAGGAATAATTAATTAGAAACGTTTAACAAGAAGTTACGTAACATTTTTCTTGATGTATGTTTTGAGGTATTTCCTTGTTAAAATATTTTTCACATTTTCAAATGCATGAAAGCTTGCACGAAAAAAGGTTTTCTGAATGCATAGAGGTTTTAGTTGAAGTTATGCAGTGACAATTCCTAAACATGATACTTGCGGCTTTGTTCTGGTTGAATTTTGGACGCAGAAACCGCATAATCAATAGAATGTTCTGAAAAATGACTTCCATTTTATTTCGAAGAATGCTGCCGAAAGACACAGAAAATTGGACTGCATTTTTTATTTTGAACTAAAAAAACTTGTCAAAATCAATGACTAATAAAATCGGAGGGAAGCCTAAAGCATTTTGCACACTATTTGGAGGTCGGGCCGCTTACTTGTTGTCTCGACAACTCGTTGTTCAGTTTGCATTGATCAAATGCAATTTTTCTCTTTCTTTGTGAACTAAATCAGATATGTGAAGACGTTTCTTTGCTTTTTTAAATACCTCTTGATATTTCACTGGCCAGTTGTTTAAATACTCTGCAAAATAACCGGCTTAGCTTCACTCACATTTTTTGAGTATTTTGCTGGAAATCCTGCGAAGAGTTGCAACAAATTTTTGCTTTTCTCTAGCCTTTTAAGGACAACGGTTTGTCCGGTACACCAAGCAGAAGCCACGATCGTGCCAGGCACATGTTTGGCCATAACTCGCCAGCCGATAGATGGATATTTGATTGATTAATACCTGTAGGTATTAATGAATTAATTTGTTGTTTTCCAGCCATAACTTGCCAACCACTAACGCTAGATGCCTAATCAATGCTCTAAAGTTGCGGATTTTCGCCTAGCTTATTTTAAAAGAAAAACGGGAAACGCGCCACTTGAATTTTTCTCAGGCCCTGATGACGTCATCGAAATTACCCTTGACCTACCCCAGTTGTGACGTCACTGCAAAACAGTTGGAACCCAAAACTTTCCATGTTTTTTTTAATCGAAACTTGAAAACTTTCCGTATCTTTAGAGGTTTCGAAACCTCTCTAGCTCTATCACCCGGCGAGTTATGGCCAATCATGTATCTGGCACGATCGTACTTTCTGAGGGTTTAAGTGGCTAGACTTAGTGAATCCGTTAGCCACAAATGAATTTTACCTTGTTCACTTCTGGATTTGTAGGATCTGAAATTATTTTGAACAACCCCTGCAAATAACCGTTACAAACTCTTATGCAAAGCTGCGTTTTACCAAATGTTGAAAATAACAAGCACTTCAATGTCTACCGTGGCTACAGCCATTCATTCTCATGTTTGCTGGGACAATCAAATATATAAACTACTAGTGAATTCACAAGTGCACGAACTGACGTTGAACTCATTTGCCCTGTTTCAAAAATATGGAACGTGAGAAAAAACACATGCACAAGTGCGCAACAGTTAAAACTTTGTTCGAGAATATGGTTTGCACTTACCGTTCATCGCTGAATCTGGTGTCCTGGAGTAGCTGTTCACACTACTGCCGAAAGTTATGACTGGTTCCTTGTCCATAAAGAGGCAGGTGAACAGTCCCTTTTTGCCTGCTTACCCTCAAGCTTCCTGAGAAATGTACAGTTGCATGAAGCATGTCACCAAAACTTCAAGCAGTACAAATTTGTGAAAATGCGACATTCTTATCACGAGTGGACTTAATATGTGAAAGTGTCTCTGAAATATTGCATTTCGTCCTCAGGAAGTTATGCACAACGAAAAAAGATTATCAAAAATTATAAATAAGTTTACCCAATTATGACATCAATCTTTGTGCAGTTAGTTTTTAGAGCACGAAGTACAAGAAACTTCAAGACCAGTCTGTGTCACAGAACCTAGACGCTCTGTTTAAATGCAATTTATTTCTCGCCGTCTTGTTATCAATCCAATCCGTTACAGCCACAAACAGTTGTTTGTTACGGGCCGCATCAAATCGTCATGCATCTATCAATGTATGCTTGCTATAATGGTTTAATTGAATTAACAATTAAGGCCACAATATACAGTAGTATACATATGATGAAAACCTTTGAAATGAATTTGATAATTGTTTGGAGGTTGTTTTTTCTTGACCTGATTGTAGCAATCATAAAATAACCGCAAGAAAGATAGCACTACAGGCAATTTTAATTTATTTTTTGATATTCGATCTGAACGTGTAATTTAGAGATTTAAAGCGTTTATGCCAGAAATTGATCAGGTTTGGGGCAGTTCACCGTTTGCAACAATGGATAAGAACCGTGAACAACAGCACAGCGCTTCACTATTGTGAGCTCTCTGATTTGTTACAATGGTACTAGCTTCTTTGTCGTGTATTATATTTGGATTTAGTTTTGCAGCTTCCTTTCTTGAAATAGGCTGTTTTCAAGATTATTATTTGTAGTTCATTCTGCAACCTGACGTAAGTTCCTATTTTAATAAATTGCCATTAAAATTTCTAATCGTTCGATATTACAACATAGAGAATAGCAACTCATAGATGTTTTTGTATCAAACTTACAGTAGAAATTAGAACAGAATCATTACATACATCATTGCAATCTCCAAACGTAAAGAAAAAAAAATTCAAAATCAACATTTTGTACAAAAATTAGTAGCAATTTTGAAGAACCCTGCTTGTCGCTTCTGCAATGGTTTGAACGTTCGAAGTGATTATTGGCTTGCATTTCATCTACATCAGCCCACATAACTGATGCAGACCTATCGCATCAAGCGCTTCAAACATTCAAATAAATGTTGTGAAGAAACAAGACTATTCCGCAACGCATAACTATTTGCTACTTAATCTGCAGTTTGAATTCTACCAAACTACTTAGGCTGAAAAATCTCAAAATAAATGTGGAAACATATCTTTAAACCAACTAATTACGCCCGTGCATGTTGCCATGCGCTAGTTCATCAGATTCATACCAGGATAACTGTCAAAGCCCTTATACCTATCACAATGTCTTCGCATGAACTTACTGATCTGGAACGGGCAACGAAGCTAAAACCTGAGGCAATAAATTGCCTTTGTCAGCTTTCAACTGACATGAATTTTGTAAAAACTTTTCCCCGCCACAGGGTCCACAATGCGCAGCTAAAGCGGATTTGCAAGCAGTTAACACGCTATGCGTTTCTTATGAGTAGATAACAAACACTGGGTTTCTATGCTTAGGCTACACAGGAAAGTCCTCCTACATGGACTAATGTTTGCTCAAACAGATTGCACAAATTTCATAAAATGTCAGTCTTGCTTTCCTTTGCGACTAATTCATTGTCAAGTCACCATGCCTCGGGCAAGGAAAAAGAAATAAAAAAAAATTGAAACTACTACAAATGCAAGGCTAGAATTTCATGTTAGAATCATTCATATTTGTTGGGAATGAATCATCAGATTTGTTTATATCTTCCCAAAATTAGATAACATGTCAGATTATAATTCCACTTTTCGTTTATAACACAAAAGTTTTGAGACAGCGGTTCTAAACTCAACACAAACTGAAAGGGCTTCTTGGTCCAGTGCGTTTTATATTCTGCATCGTTACCCCACTACAGTACTTTTGTGACATAGGTTAGGTTTTCACTTGCAAATTCCACAGGGTCTTTTGTTTATTTCTGCCTATATGCAAAACGTTCAGCTTTACAATGTTTAGAATTTACAATATTGAGGCAACACAATTTAGATCTACCCTCCCACCTGTATATATCCGACTAAATCTATATACTCTCGTGTGAAAAGATAAAAAATGATGATAGCTTTCAGTAAATGTCAACTCTTATTTCCTGGCGTCTGGGCTACTTGCACTTTTCCATTCATTTTGCTGACAATTTCAACTGGGGAACGCATATACTGTAGGGGCAACAAGCAACTTGCTGCCGACTAAAGCATGATCCGTGCTAAAGTCTGCTGAGTGCATGCTGCAGGTATGCTTTGCACTATTCAATTGTCTACGCCGAACAACGATATGGTCCAACTGCTGCCAGGGGTGAGACCGTGGATGCATCCGGGCTACTTTGAAGTTGAGGGAGCCAGCAAGGAAGGTGTTAGTAAGTGCAAGGTTGCAGTTGGTGCAGAGTTCAAGATGCCGTTGACCATTATCATTCATTTTACCCAAGCCATGAGGTCCGAGCGGACCATTCCACTGATCGCAGTCCGCTCCAACCTGAACGTTAAGGTCTCCGGCAAGAACCAAATCATCGCCTTTGGGAATGGTAGAGAGTGACTCACTGAGAAGCTGATAGAACTCATCCTTTTCCTCGCTGCACACCATAACGTAGAGGCTTCTTGGGTGCTCAATGCATGTCATCAAGCAGTTATGGACAGCAACGCCAACTCCATGCTTCATCCTTTCGCCCTCAGGATGTCCACTCCAGAAGAAGGTGCAGTGCTCTTCGCGAATGGATCTACTACCCGTAAGCCAGGTTTCACTAAGGGTTGGGATGTCTGTGTTTATTCGATTCAGCTCAAGGTCAATAATGTTGGGTTTCCAGGGTGTAGTTCCACCTTCGTCTGTTTGGATTCGCAGGTGTCTAATATTCCAACAGGCAACAGTTAATACAGAAGGGGAGACGGTCGCAGGATGACGACCAGAGCGTGCCCGACTTCCAGTACTGTACACACATCCAGCCTAACAACAACGGTTTTCTTACAAGAAGAAGCCCTCGATCTGCTAGCGTCTGTTTTCTATTGTTATTGTACATCATGAGATTACAAAAGCGCCGAGCGACAGGGCGAAATTTGGGAACGAATGCTTGCCCAGGATAAACGTTCCCCTCTGGACCTACACAGCGCTTAATTCAGCGGAACGCATGAGCATGACGGCTGGAGTGCTGTTCGGTTGCCCCGCAGTAGCATACTCAAGATGCTTGGTTCTGTCACTCACAATTGTGGGTGCCAGAGACTATATTCTGCCAGAGAGTCGAAAGTGACACTTGCCACAATATAGCTGCCTGATTCCTGCTGCAAAACAGACATTGGCTGCATTTAGTCGGGCCTCTACCCGTCGACCAATCTGGCATGGGTGACCCTACCTGGAGCTGTTACTCCGGTCAGCATAACTCTCAGGGTCACACAGACACACAAACTCCTCGGCCACCGTAAGGTAGCAGTCCAGGAGGAGTCGTTTTTTCTCTAATCTGTCGTTTTTCACCTGTTTGTTTATTTATTGACAGTGGTTCACGGATACGGGTAGGCTAGCCGCAATTGCTATGTTGTGAAGGCATGAGGGGTAAACTTGTTTTCAAACACAGGCGGAATGGACGTTTAGCAGTGAATGGGTTTCCAAATATATCGATGTGAAAGCACTTGATAGCCTCACGATTTTCGTTACTATGTGAAAGATTTGTTGTGCAGTAACGTGGTTGGCTGTGAGCCGCTGCGGTCATTTTATGCGAGTGGACTTGGCCCGTGATATTGAATTTCTAAGAGCTACCACGTATTTTTGAGCTGACAACCCGTTTATGCAGGTGCCTCATATACAGATTGAGGGATACAGACTGCTACAATTGTCAACTGCGTAATTAATTGATAAAATTTTAAAGTGTAGCCTATTGTTTCATTTGTTTATTGTGTGGCGTAGTTACCTTACTGAAACGCCTTTATCTTTATTTGCATTTTTGTTTTTCACTGGGGTGCATCATTTGTGTTTTGCTGTTTTGCACGAACTTTAGGGGGCGTGAACTTGTGACCCAGTGACAGTTGCGGCCCAGAGCTGTCGCCAGCGGGGAGGGCAGTGATGCCCGGCCCCCCATTTAAAATATGTGCCCCCCATTTCATGTTTAGCCACTGGTTGCTGCATAAACCCAATGTTGTATTAAAAATATGCCTCCCCCTTTTAGTCTTTGACCCCCTGTTGCGAAATTCTGGCGAAGGGCCTGCTGCGACCGTCGCTGTCTGCCGCTGCATTCCCAACCACGCATTCTCTACGTTGTTGGGATTCAAAAATAAACTGAACTGAACAGAATGATGGGTCTACTTCTGCATCACAGGCCTGCATGAAAACAGCCAAATATGTTCGTGATCGAAAGCGCCAAACTAACATGATGGTTGATGCCGCTCAGGTGCTTGAGTTTTGGGAGTACGGAAGTGTCCGTACTCGATCCACAAATCAACAATTTTAAGAAACCCCGTATCACTGTTGGAGAATTCAAATCTGCCGTGCAGAGTCAGTTTTGTCTTACTAAATATCCCATTTTGTCGATCACTCTTGTTTGTATTTCAAATTTACTTAATGGTTTACTATTATTTCATTCTGTTTGGGATTCGATTTTAGGACTAATGCACTGCAAAACTTTATCAGCAGGCAATATACTTCCTTTGATTCCAGTGACGCTTGTCGGTATTATTGCTGGTGGTAAATGCGCCATGGCTCATTTCAAAATATTTTTCATAGTTAAGAACAAGCCTTACCCACACTAAATCAACTTAGCATGATGAACAAAACAGAAAAATCGCAGCATCGTTTATTCGCCCAGGTTAAATATCAAGTGTTTTTCGTGTAATGATACGAAAAGAAACTCATCAAAGCTTTTTGCTCATGAACGATTTGGAAATCTTGCAAAAATTGAGCTTATTTTGCAAAATAGTGTATTTGTGGAATAGATATTAGTTTCGGTGTTTTTGCGTTTCTGGGAAACAGATGCTACCAACCAAAACGCAAAACTATTGTAATTATTCTTTGTCATATGTAGGCTACATACAATGAGACACCATCAAAAAACTGCGCGAGCAATGGATTTATTTAACGTGACATGGCAGACTGTTATTGAATTTTTTCTTGCCGAATCATATTTGACTAAATAAATCGTTTGGTAAATACACATATCCACGAAATGAAACAACACCAGACGTAAAAAGCAAGGAATACGGCGAAGTTGGTGTCATGACGTTGTCTCATTTAAGAAACCGTTGTTTCACGTAAGAAGAAACCTCACCAAACTAACTATACACAAGGTTTTACTGTACAACCAAACACTTCTGCCGTTCTTCCAGTAATCATGGATAAGCACTGAACTCTGTGTTAGTGATAACCTAAAGCACATCTTTACGTCGCAAAATGGAGGATGGAGATTGTTTGATATTGACAAAGAACAATGGAATTGATAGAAAATGCTGTTCTTTCTGTAGCTCATGTTGCTTCGTAGCAATTGCCACTAGGCCTTGTTTCAAGGAATCGAGTTTTGCTTGTGGTGATTACTTTATTTCGTTAATTCGGTGATGACTTTAGAAACAGGATAAAAGTAGTCGCCAGAAAAAAAATCTATAATTGTTTGTTTTATTGGAGATTGTTCAGGCCTACCTTCAAACGGCTTTAAAGTGGATTAATAATACAGACACAGCAAACACTGTACTAGACGTGCTACAGAAAGCTGCAGAATTAATAATCATGTGAAGACGAAACATAGCTTACTTCCTTTTACTTGCTTTTAAGTCTTATTCAGGTTGTCAGCAGTTGTCTGCGGTCCCAAACCTCCACTAGCTCTCCATCATGGGAGGAGAAGTTTTGCAACATGAATGCAAGTTTTCAGAACCTAGTTATCATCTACAAATTTTTAAAAAGTTAACTGCCCTTTACTTGTTTATAAGTTATAGGAGCATAACCGAACGAACTCAAAAAGAGTTGAAAATTTTCAAAGTGGGCTTTCGATCGTATGACGACTCCTTGCGTCCGAAGCCGAATCCAAATATCTGTTTCTTCCAGCTTGTTTTAAGTTGAGAACGGCCGTGTTGATCTCCATTTTATTGACTTGGAGTACTTGAGTAATCCTGAGTAGTCTTGAAACTCAACTGCGACTTGCGTACTAAAGTTGACCACAGTCTGATTTCAAGGATTTACGGAGTGTAATAACCCTTAACTGTTAGTGGTGATACTCTTCAATATCTTAAAAGACAGCTGTAACAAATTTTCAATTCATACTAAAAATGTATACTGTTTTCAAGGCATCAAAAACGGTACAGGGCAGGGAAACGAAACACAAGGTCGCAATAAATGCAGTTTTAGCTTCCTGTGAGTTTTTCCACGTTTTTGTCACTCCAGGCCACTTGCGATGCAGCAAAAATCAGCGGCATTTTCGTTTCAATCTCGATTCTGAAAGCAACGCTTCGAGCGTTGCAAGTTGGTTTACTGCAAAACGCTTCGTTTGCAAATAATAATAAATATTCTCTTTGATCAGGAAGCTTAGCGTGAAGTAACTCATTTACTGTAAGAAATGCTGTTTCGGGTTGCACATTCGTTCTCTGCAATTGCAATTTGCTTCCTTGTTTTTTTCTTCAACCCAGTACCAGCAGGTCAGTATAAGGACAGTCTGGTATACTCATTAAAGTTCAGAAAGATTAGAACAAATGTCTTCTAAACAGTGATAGCTTGCACAATTTTTTTTAAGTGCAAAACTCCACCCGAAAACTTTTCAAGCTTCGTTCTCAGCTGATATTTGAAACAGAACTAAATATCATCGTCTGTATTAGAAGGAGGAACACGTTTTCTGCGTACCGGCAACATTTTTAAAATAGTGGATTTTCACTTAGCTTTGAGGCAACGTTTGGAGAGCTGAAAACCAATTTCACTTGGATTACAGTGCGAATGTCGCAAGTCTTTTCAAAATAATCCTAGGCTTGGGTTGTTTTAGATAAAAACTATTTAGTAACTGGTGTCTATCGAAACAATGTTTCGACGTTTTGAAAAGAGATTAGAATGTAAATAAATAAAAATTCTTGTGTTATTAAAGCCGGAACGATGCAATAAAATCCAAGAACTCGAAGCAATTGCAATTTCCTCTTGCAGCAGTGCTGGCGTTGTTTCTTGATTTTTATGGAAAATTATTTGAGATTTTATTGGTTAGGAGCATTGAAATCTGAGCGACAAACGTTTTGCTTCCTTCCCATTTATCTAATATGCCGCTTCGAACGCTCATGTAGAAAACATCGTTTTCCGAAAATGAAAAACATTTTATGGTGATTGACGTTTTCTAACGAAACGGAAAATCAGGCTGGTTTTGTTTTATGTCACAATTTCTGATTCGGTTTGGTTAATTGATGAATCTGTTTCGTTCACACGTACTGATTTTATTTTTGGTTTTTGTAGTGTCAGCACGTCACAACGCGTGCGTTGTAAGGATTGAAAACGAGACGTGGTTATGCAACTTGGCATCCCTAACATCGTTCCTGTAACGTTTCGCGATGTGCCGAAAACGTCTTACGAAGACTGGTTTTCAGAACGTAAAAAGTCTTTTGTTTGTCACAACGCAAAAAAGACAATTGACGATTCTGAACACGAGAATGCCAGTCTACCGGATACTGACAACAGTAGCACTTCTTTTACAATAATGCCGTCAAAAGAAAACTGCACTAAGCGTGAAGTCCGCGAAGACTGCAAAGATATATCTCAGGGCTGCTGCAGTCACAATGAACTCGATTATATTTCCTACCCTAATCTGGATGCTTACGTTTGGTTTGTGGCAGTTTGTTTATTATTGGGTAACTTGATACTTGTTGGATGCACTTTAAACGTTTTCAGAACAACTTACAGGACAATGTTAACTGTCGAACAAATTCACAACACGATGCTCCTCAATTTCGCTTTTTCTGATCTGCTCATGGCTGTTTACATGTGCGTCATTGCCGTTTCGGTGGCTGCTGTCAAAGATCACTGCACCGACGAAGAGCGAAACGAATGGGCAGCGCCGTACGGTTGGAGCATAATTGCAGTTTTAAACTTCATATCCAGCCAAGTTTCAGTGACAACCTTGCTGATCATGACATCGTTTCGATTGTACGGCATCGTTCGTCCGTATTCGAGAATTGTGACCAAATGAGCGATTATTTGGGTTTCAGGAGCGTGGATTGTGTGGTCGGTGGTTGCTTGCATCCCGCTGATAAGAGCAGAATCAGTGAGGTCTTTATTTATTTCAAGCGTTTTGTTGCAAAATATTTCGAACGGTACGAACAAGCCTGAAGTGAAAATAGAGCAATACGAATGTTTACTGAAAGACGTTCAACATGCACTGGAGATTGTTAATGAAGTTTGCCCAACCAACTTCACTTTTCCGCAAAATCCAACCTGGGCAAAGCTTTTGTTTTTTTCAGACCGCTTGCTGAAATCTTACCAATATGCAAAGGAAATTGGCTATTACGAAGATGAAACTTTTTGCACCATGAAATATTTTGTTTCGTACCGTGATATGTCGTCATTTTTCATAATATCAATTATGACCTACAATTTCATTCGTTTCCGTATATTTTCTTCGCCTATACATATATCCACTATAAAATAACCGAGGGAAATTAGTCTTGCACTTGTAGTGACTTCAAGAAAATGTTTTCTAAGTCGGAAAATAAAAATGTAGATTGCAGGAACACAGGACAAATGCATATGAGAAGCAAAGAAAACAGAAACCTGCACCGTTTGGTTGTTACCGTCATCGCAACTGATCTTTTTTGTTGGTTACATTTGTCGGTGATGTCGTTCTGGTACTTTAGCCATACGAGGCACATAGATCCAGGCGAATTTCAGGATTTTTTCAAGGAAAACCACAGAATATTGGACGTTTTTGCGTTGGTGGTGACTCCAATCAACAGCGTGATCAACCCTATCGTCCACTCCGGCCGTCTGCGGAACATTTTCAAAACAGTCATAAGAAAATTATTTTCTCGATCTACAAACTTGACACAAGGCATTGCTTCGGCCTCCCGAGATGAGCCACCATTTCACGAAACGCGCAACGAGGCGTCTGTTCATTGTGCGGAAGACGTGCAAAGGTATATGACGGTGACTCAAAGTACGCTAGCTTGCCTGCATGCTCGTACTTGGCGCTAACACTGACCTCAGAGGAGATTAACAAACACGGCGTTCACAACAATGATTGACATGCTTTAAGATATAAGACCAACAACACAGACGAAATGTAGATACAATTGTTCACGAATAAGATGTTCATGTTTTTCGTAGGACATCCTAGGATGAAAATCTATTGGTTGTACCTGTGCTGTCATGTACATAAGATAAATTAAGTATTTCGCTAAGAAGTGATAACTGGCATCTTGGTACTCTACTGGTCACTATTAATTGAGGTTATGGGTCTGCTTGAAACCAGGACCGTATCCAGATTGGACCACCAGGCGGAGCAAAGAGTTTTCTGAGAGGGACTCAAAATTTTCAAATTATGTCCAATAGTTTTAAATTAGGTCCAGCACATTTTTCCCGGGGGGCGAATAATGTTGCAAGGACACTTCGCCCCCGTGCGACCTTCCTGGTTATGGACCTGTATTGAACCTTTGTAATAGTTAAATCAACTAAAAAGTGGTCGCCACAATAGCAATGCAAAATTTTTTTGTGATGTGTTGCAACAAACCGTACATGCTTTTGCTTTTTTCCGCGCAGTTATACGCATTAGGAAAACAGATTCTTTTTCGTTTATCTTATAATTTATTTTATCAGCATGGGCTATGTTGCAAGTAAAGCAAGAGAAGGAACATTACTCTCGTTGAAACATTTTTTCAAGTTTTAGTGAGAATTGCTGAGTTAGGAGGCAAAGCATTTGCTCCGACAGAGTCCAGTTATTCGTTGAGTGACACCATCTCACTTTGTCTTCACTTAGAGTCGCCTCTGGAGTTGCGCTTGCCATGCGCTCTAACCGCTCTGGATTCCCATGCTTCCACGCGGATTCGGAAGAGTTCGGTAGTTGTTTCAATAGTGGCAAAACAAAACAAATCTATTTTCCCGTGTTTTCACAGGCTCACCAAGTAGTTCTTGCGAGGGGTGCCGACGACTCAAGTTAAACAGTGACGAACAAGAAGGAAGGGGAGCAGTTGCAAGATTTTTTACTTTGGCGAACACGTTTTTCACAACAAGCTTCTTTTCTTAGACATACAAACTTTCCTCTGTGACCGTGAAACAACATGAACGGAGCAATAAACTTTGCGAATATGGAGGCGGTGCTGATGCCTTCGCGTGGGCGATGAAAGAGTAGTTTGCTTCTTTTACATCTTTCAACCAAAGAAATACGTTTTCCACGATTGTATAGCTGCTTTTGTGCATTGATTCCAGCACCAGGCAGGCACCTGAAGCATTGAGGCTTTATTCACATAATTGCAACCTTATTCACACTGTGCAAAGACATTTAATCACGCGTCATTTCATCACGAGACAATCAATCACTGACATTTAATCACTAGATATTAATCGGGCAGGTAATTAAACACCCAGACATTTAATCCCTTAGACTCTTTATCACTACACAGATGAACACGCACATTTGTAAACAATACACATTTTTCTGTTGTACACAATACATTTCGAACTTGCTCGTCGCATAAATCCTGCCGCCATTTACTGCCTTGTACATAAACAGATTCACGTTGTGTATGGTCACATGTTGAATGAAGTAAAAAGAATGATTCATTTGGTCTCTCCTGAGAGAATACTGCTGGATTTTAAGAGTGCAGCTACAAATGCTTTTAGTTCAGCATTTCCAAATGCAGCAGTAACGGGTTGCTATTTTAATTTGACACAAAGTGTCGTTCGAAAAGTTAACGAAATTGGTATGAAAGAAGATTACGAAAAGAATGACAGTTTAAGATTGGCTTTTCGCTGCTTACCTGCTATAGCTATGGTTCCTTCACCGACGTTACTGAAATTTTTTTAATACTAGCTGACTACATGCCAGGCTACAAAAAGATGCCAGAGCTTTCAGCGTATATTGAACATACGTATATTGGAGACCGATGACGGCCAAGACGCAGTGAACGTTATGGTGCCGCCATCTTTCCAGTAGAAAGATAGAATCATTTCAAAACTGCATTTGAAGGGATTGTAAGAACAACGAATTCTATCGAAGGTTGGAATTACGGAATACAGGCCCTTTTTCAGTGTCATCGCCCAACGTTGTGGCCTTTTAATTGCTCATCGGAATAATTTTTTTCTTTTGTGACGAAACTGCAATCAATGACGCAGAAGGGTTTAATCCGAGGTCACGCCCAGACTTGTCCTTTGCAAGAAATCGTTGCATATTCTTTGACGTAATCGAAAAGTGTTGCACCATCATCTGTCATGACATTGCAGGTACGTATGACGAATTTGTAGTTAGCGCAAGTTCCGGTTGTAATAAGAGGTAAATGTTTGTTTATCGGATTAAAATGTGGCATGTCCTTACACGCAATCAATTACAGGCTATGATGTGCCGATAGTCGCACGTTGTCTTTGAAATATGAAATTAATAATGAAAATATTAACGTTCAAATATAAAAAGTATCACCATAACCCAGAAATATGATAATAATCAAAAACATAAAAAACAGAGAAAACATTGACAAACACATGAAATATATAAAATATAATAAAAAACACTGAAAAACACAAAAATATCAAAAACATAAAAAAATATGAAAAGCACCAAAAGTGTGCTTATCAAAAAACATAGGTCGGGGTAAGGGGGTTGGGGAAACCCCAGTTTCACTGGCTGCACTCACTGAAAACCGTACAATGGCCACCCTGGCCCTCTCTTATTACTGCTAAAAGATATGCAGTTGCAACAACCTCCATCTCAACAAGCTATCCAGTGATTAAATGTCAGTGATTAATTGGCACGTGATTCAATGTCACCAAACCGTGTAAGTGATTAATCGTCTGTGTGGCTAACTATCTAGTGATTAAAAGTCAGTGATTAATTGGTATCCATGCTATGCATGTTGCCACTGATTTCGCTTTTAGCTCACATGAGCTACCCAGGCGGACGACGTGGATGTATCAGTAGCTCCTGCCCAAACCTTATCCTAAACGTCTCCGCTCCAGGAAAACTCTACGCTCCTTTGTGGAATTGTTGTCAATTAACTGGGTACCAACCACATCAATCCCTGCAGCTCTCCAATCCTTCATTCCTGCATTCGGCCCACAACCACCAGGTTGCGACCTCCCCAGAAATGCCTGGGTTCAGCTCAACCGCCTGAGG
>JGI24159J19872_10004043_pt1 | contig 18567 bp, 12 predicted proteins | sample Ectturendosymbi4_FD_19872 | JGI IMG/M metagenome (IMG submission 19872) | reverse complement strand
TGTGTACGTTCCCATGAGATTTGAAATTTAAAACAACACGTACCTTACAGAGGCGTCGATATGTTTGGCCGTTCGTGCGATTAGGACTGAGTTTATTTCTGTACAATATTACTTCCAGTGTGCTATTAAGGTTTTGCGACAAAGGACTTTGCATTTTTGTGTCCCAACCAACGTGCTAGCAATAACCTTAATTATGTGGCAGTATACAACTTACGGTGTAGTTTTCGTGAAGATTTTGACCTGCAGTTTGAGAAAGTCTTGTAAATGCGGAAAGACAACTAGCAGTAGGCTGTCGTTATTTGCGTTTACTTTCCTTCTGGCCCGTTTTGATGTCTGAATGTCTTATTGCGTTTCTTGCTGGGGCGTAACTGTGCATTTAATTTTAGATGAAGTAAAATCCTCTGTTTTTCTTCCACTCTTACTGTCTGCTGGCAAATGCGCCAAGTGTCCAATTTATCTCACTTTCTGCGATGGAAACTTTGCTCCTTTGGTGTTTGAAGAACTTAGCCACTCAGAAGGTAAGTGATGCTTTACTAGGTTTCGACGTTGTTTCTTTTCTACATTTTCGCAGATAAATTTTACCTTTGTCGAAATTGCTCGTTCGTCAGCTGAATAGATATATGGTGCTACGACATCATGAAATGCAGTTTTGCAATTTTGCAGTATGTATGAAGATGTTACTGCATAATATTTTTCAGTTTTTTTTTGACGAAATCAGGTTAATTCTCAACACTTATGAATTATGATGTAGACGTCGTTTCGATCAAGGTTTTAGCCCAGGAAAGTTTTAGTGGGTCTGTACCTCGTTTTTTTTCGTTTTCACCTCGTTTCCTCGTTTTCAGTTCTTGACCTTTCTATTTTCTATAATATTTGGCAGGTGTTGACAGCAAACTTTAGAGTATACGTAAGAAGTGCAAGACCACAAGGTTAACGTGGGCTCTCGAAAAATGAGAGGCAGGCCTTTTTCTTAACATTCTGTAAAATTGTCATTTTCAGTCAAAGTTATATGTCCTTAGTGTGCATCCATCTCACTACGAGATATCGATCAATTTTCCAGTGGGTTTCGCCATGTAATTTTTTTGAGTATGACCTTATAAGGAGCAAGCAAGCGGAGATAGGCGCTGCAGACCACTCGTGACACTCTGAAAGGAGTACAAAAGCGAGTATTACGGAATTGAACCTTATAAAACGGGGCAAGTTGGGGATAGCGTGAAGCTTGGGAACCTCTGCAAATCAAAACGTTTGTCACTGCTCATTTAATATCACAAATTAAATGAAAGCATTGCACTTGGATTCATCCGATAAACTTATCGGCTCGTATAGGGTAGATAGAAGTCATGCACTTCAGGTACGTTTTTTTTCAGATGTAACCACAATTTGAAACGCCGGCAAGTGTTAATTCAGGATGCCTGGGATAATACGTGCGTATTGACTTTACCTGGTACTGTTTTTCAGCTAACGAAACCTATTTCCCTCCTCTGCTGGTCCCTCTTGTCCAAGTGTGAAGAAAATTTTCAGTGCAAGGGTTATAAAAATTCACAATTTTAAAGGAAAGCATAGTTCATCGCGTAAAATTGCCAAATTAAAAGGCTGCTTTTGTCTTGTTTCCTTGCAAAGGTTAAGTTTTCTCAAACACAGTTTGTTGGCGCCCTAAACTTTTACAGACCAATTACTTTTTCTTGCACTCATGACAAATCAAACATACGACTTTGCTCTAAAGCAGTGGTTCTTAAACTTTACAAACACGCCGAACCCTTACGTACAGTAGTTTTCCAAGCTTTTGTCGAACCCCATTTTTGTCCAATCTATATGACAGAAAGTAAAAATAAGTTCTGAAATGAAATCAATCAACAGTTTGTATTTAATTCTACAGTAGTCACACGCTTTTAATCATGCTTCAGATGACCTTCGTTGAACCCCTGAAACGGCTCCGGCGAACCCTAGTGGTTCGATCGCACCCAGGTTAAGAACCACTGCTCTAAAGTCAGAGGAGAAGTAACTTTCAGTCTGCTGTTCGTTAGCAACACAGCATGGAGAAATTTAAGAGACCGTTGCGGTCCCTCAAACCATCTTGAAAAACACAGCTCGTGAATACCAGGCATTAGGCCTCATTGGTAACATTTGTTTAGAAAGTTTTTTTCGCAATGGTAGTCCGATGTGCAGGAAACACCTGGATGAAAAATGCCGTCCGAGGTGTAAATATGAAACCTGCCGCAATGCTGTCTTCAATGAATTGCGACAGGCTTCATATTTACACACTCAGCTGGATTTTATTGACTTTGATATGCCTTTTATCGTGTGTTTTCTCTTGGAGCGTTATGATGCTCAAACCCCCTTAATAGTTAATATTCCGCACAGATTCTCTCATCGTAAACAGTGGCGTAACTGAATGGGGCAAAAGGGCGAATCGCACCCCCTGGCAAGCAAAATGTAATAACCGGTCCCCCCACTTAGTTTATATTTCGGTTTTTGTATTCTTTTGGTTTTCAGTAGTTTTTTTTGTTTTTCGGAGTATTTTCCGGTGATAAAGGGTTTTACTATAGCCATCCACATCCGGATTCACCATCATTTCTCAAGTTTTTTCTGAGTGTGGCTAGTGGACCCCTTTCAGCTAAGCGTCCCCCTCACTCAAACCTGAAGTTACACCACTGATCGTAACCAGTTACTAATCAGCAAACTACCAGTCCCGAATCATTGTGCAGTTTATTTGCTGCGAAAACGAACGTTTACGCATTTAAGGTATCATCAGTATGCCTTAAATTTGAGGGTGTGGCATTTTATGTGCTTTGTAGCAATACATTGCGGATTGCACAGAACTCACATATGTAATTCGATCGCGATATGGATATTGTGGATATTTTTGAGAACTTTTGCTATTTTAAAATGGAATCATGCATACCACTAACTCATTTCGTTCATTTTGGGTTGGTCTTAACGTGCTTTCAAATGTTCCATAATAATGAATATAGAACTGAAATTTGGCATAAACATGCGAATGTCAAAAAAAGAAAACGCTCCAATTTTAATTTTATTCCATTTTCGAAAGTACATGCGATGTACCTTTTTGTCACTCCCTTGGTTGTGCTGGTACTTACAGCCGATTTTTTCGTGAAGTTGTGTATCCCTAAAGCTACAAGCTGCGCAGAATGAAAACAGACGCGAACATACGCTCATTTTGTCCATTTTTCCTATCTTTCAAAAAAATCACGCAACAACTTAGAAGCCTAGTTTCAAAAAATTTTTAATCAGTGTTCTGACACGGTACACTACGCTACGCAATCATAATTTGCATACGGTTTTCTACAATTGTCCCGATGTCTTTGACAAACATTTTTCGATTTTTAGAATCTGAAATATCCGATTTTGTTATTCCATTATCCGTCGATCGATCGCAGTCATTTCACGTTCCTTATCTGTATGACAATGAAAGTCGGTCGATCGTACTGGAAGAGTATTTGATTGTCACGAAAGCTCCTCGTGTCACCGCTCACGGAATTGAAGAGGTAAGGCTTTTGTTGCTTGTTTGTTGCAATTTTTGAAAAAGATACAAGCAGATCTCATCGATTGGCAGTGGCACCTGTTGATCCGAATCCTAATAAGAAGGTGCCCAACATTATTGTAAAATTGATATCTACAAACATCGTTCTATGCTTCATTGACAGAAAAAAGTCTATCAATGAAAGTTTGTTTGAGCAGACCAAGCGCTTTTTCAATATTTGTCTTGATTACAAAATAGAGAACAGATACAAGTGCATATGTACAAAAAATGGAAAAACTTAGCCAAGTACTGATATTTGCATAAAAAAAAGGCTGGACGAAAAATATATTATATGTATGTGTTGGATGGCTTTGCGAAGGGGACAATGATTTATTGTCGGATTTTGTTTCATTAATATGTTCATCGTTCATACATAACCTGTGATGTTAAGTCTGGTTTGATTTCTGGTTCATTGAAACTTGTTACACATGAATCTCGTTTTTGCTTATTTGTTTGTTTATTTGCTGTGGGTGATTTAGGCATAGCTTTCAGGTTGAGTGTTTTCTGATGCGGATTGTTGCAGTTGTAACTGGAGATAGACCGATGATATATCGGCCGATATTTGGGTTTTACCGAGATATCGCTATCGGCCAAAATGGCTGATTTCATCGGCTTCAGCACATGTGTTGGCAAACGCTGTTATATTCCTCACGCATGCAGACAACTTGCGCAAAAAGCACAACAAACCAAGTCAAGACAGTTATCTTGCAGCAACCCTAGCAGGTGGGTTTTCACAAACAAGCAGACAAGATGAACCATGGAGCACACGTCGGCCATTACAGCCGAAACAAAAGCATCATCATTAATCAGATAATAAAAGATCATATAAAAAATCATAGCAAAATATTGAAATTGCTGCAATTTGAAAACATTCTAGCTCATAAATCCTGAGTTTTGAAGTTTTTGAAAAAAAAGGTAAGGCATACAATACATTATATTTTTGACAATGAAGTAGAAACAAGATTTAAAAATTTTGGAAATATCGGATATCGGTCCATGAATGGCCGATATATCGGTACCGGCCCCAAAAAAGCCATATCGGTCCATCCCTAGTTGTAACCTACATTTTAAATTGATTGAACTCGAAGCGTGTTTTTGCTTTGTTTATTGTGTGGTGTTGTTAATTTATTGTAACGTCTTTATCTTTATTTGCAATTTGTTTTATTTTAACAATATTGTTTAACTTGCATTCCATTGTTTTACATGAACTTGTAGGACCAGTAACCCAATAATAGTAAGACCGTTCCTCCTGCACCTGCATTCCTGACCACATCGGGGTGCTAAATAAACTAAACTGAACTGTTGCTTGTAAGCACATATAGAAAAGTTTCCCAATATCGCACGTGTTTTCTGTAAGCAAGTGTGGCAGTCAGTACGGTTTTAAGCACTTTCTGAGCGAACAACGATGACAGTTTTTATCCTGAAAAGTTGATCTTGTGTGGGGAACCTTTTTTCAAAACGAAATGAGAAGTTAAAATGATAGTAGACATATGCTGTATGCTTTTGAGGTTAAAGCGAAAATGGTGTCTTGTGTCATCACGCATGTCATAAATCACGAAGCGTGATTGAAATCAACTGTCCACAATCGCAAAGCCAATTTTGTTTCTGATAAAAGAAAACCGCTGGAGGAATTGTCGTGTTCGGGAAAAGTGTTGGATAAGAAAGTAAAACTCGATTACGACACACTTATAAGATTGCCAAGGCAGATAGGGAACGTGGGTTGCTCCATTGAACATGAAAAAATTTCAGATCCGACGCGATGTTGTTTATAAAGAACTCTTGCATTTTTTGTAACAACAGATCACGGCAGTCCGCTATCCTGGCAATGTTTATGCGAAATCGGTTGGCGAAAGCTTCGATCCGAACATCGAATTGACACAATGTTTTTCTATCGGAGCCGGCAAAGAAAGGAACATCGCTTTCCGATTTCCTTCGTCCTTGATCGCGCAAAGCAATCTTAGCACAGGAGAGCACGCTTCCCACTCTACGAAGGTAACAAATTTTGACGGAAGAATGAGTTGCTTTTTTTAGGTAACGTTGCGGGCTCTGTGCTCTGTAAGATGATACAAGCAAACGAAATGCAGCTGGTTAGTAAGTTCGTGGCGTAGTCTCAATAGCAGGGAGAAAACAGTCTTTAAAAAAAAGTTAAACTGCATTTGCATTGATTGTATGAGTTACCATTTTTTGCAAGATTGTGGCAACGCTGTGTTTTTTCACGTCACAGCCCGCAAAGTCAATGTGCGAATAAAAGTTTGACTCGACTTAAGTTAGGTCATTTTATTCGCACTACTGTATTTCTAAAGCTGGAGTGTTTTTACTTAGTTTGATTGGCTAAATTTAACCCTCAATTGACTTCGAAGGCCTCGTTAATTAGCCTTTTTCTATCGGTTTCTATTGTTCGGGCTTCCCCTTTCACTTTTTGCTTTGATAAGCTGCACTTCCAGAAACGCTGGATTTGAAATAAGTTGGGTTCATTCTGATTCCACGTATGCTGAATTTGTGCCCTAGAATCGCCAAGCGTGCATTTACAAACCTTTTTGATTGGTAGAAGTTGAATAAATCAAAAATGGTGAAACTGGGTTGGTCATGAAAATACTAGTAATCCGCCACAAAATCTTGAAAGTAGTCCTTGCACGATCATCAACTTAGCAAATCATCAATTAAAAGCATTGCATTTCGAAAAACAGACACATACAAAAGTCGAATGAAAATAATTTAGACGCTTTCTGAGCGAACAAACATCAGTGATGCATATCTTACAAAAGTTGCAAGTATGCAACACATCATTATTTTTTTACAGTTCCTGTGAACGCCATGCAAAAACAGAGGATGCTGCTTTGGTTCTGGTATCTACCGTTTGAGGGAAACGACAATAACATGACGACCTCTTCCGTAGGTTTTTGCAATTGTATAAATTTCAGCTGGAAGCACCGTGCCTATTGGAATTGTAAATATGTTTATTTCAAAATAATTTGCTTGCTGTAAAGTACCAGCAATTTTTGTAAGATATGCATAACTGATGTTTATGCTGCAAGTGAAAAATTAGCGTTGACACCAAAGTTATTCCGAGAAAAGGCACTTATTAAAACTACTGGCAAACCATAGGTTGGCGTGGTTAATTTAACAAATTTATGAGGAAACAGTTCAGTTCAATTTCGCTATACTCACTTTTGCACTCCTTTCGGAGTGTTACGAGTGGTCTAGGGCCACGCGGCTGCTTTCGCAGTGAATGCTGCACTGGTGGCGAGTCAATGGCAGCACCGCGTGTGAACGGTTTCTGTGTATGCACCTACCAATAAAGCCGAGCAGAGGCGGCCGGAGTCACATTTTCAGACTCCGACTCCGCTCCTGTTCTAAAAATGTTTAATCCTGAACCGACTCCGAAGTTTTTTCAAATTTGATGATCCGATTCCTGTTCCAACTTCAAAAACCTTCTGTGCAGCTAAAAATAACATCTTGCCTAAACCGTTTTTCTTGGACGTTTCAAATGAAGACAAAGAACAAGTGGTAGAAAGCATTACATTAAACATCAGACAGAAGTTGGTGACAAATACCAACTTAAAACAAGGTGAAAAACATGCATTTGAACACGGCGGGTGGGGTAAGCAACCGGAATGGTGAAAGGTACTGTAGGAAGAAATTGAGGCATTATATACAAAACTACGTGAGAAAGAGTAAAGCCTATGAAAGAAAAATCAAAAGACATCCTGGTAAGAGACAGGACGTTTTGTATTGTTTTCCAAATAAATGAGGGAGCTTTAAATTTTCAAAAATTTAAGACCAAATTCTAATTAGTTATTGCCCGGTTGGCAGTTGTCCTAGAACCCTGTATAATACGGACAAACCAGCAATATGTACATTTGCATCTTAACACTATAAAGATGATCTCTGCTTTTCCAATTAGGTTCTGCTACCTTTTTCGACGAATCTTGTTTTTCTTGTTTAAAATTTTTGTGTCGTCTAGAAACTGCATTTGAGACTATTTACACTTACATCAGGTTGATTATTAAAAGCGCTGCGACCCTAATCTATTGATTCCAGCCAGTAAAGCTTTTTCATTAGCAGATGCTTGCCTTTTGATAGTAATTTTTGCGAACTGCGAGATAAGCAGGTGACTTTTGCTATTGTTTGGAACACCGGTTAGTAGAAGGAACAAAGCAGTTTTGCGTATTTATAGGTTATTTTAATCCGAACTAAATAGACAATCAACGGATCTGCTGTCTGTTGATTTGATATATTCGGTCCAACTTGAACGTGTGTCCAACCAGAACGATACTTCCAACAGCTGTAACAATATTTGAACATTCCTTTACACCTAAATGAAAAAACAAGTTTAGTTGATTGGTGTTTAATATTCAAAATCGGAGACAATATTGTAAACTTGTTGCAGAGAACATTTTTGTGAAGTTGACCCGCGACTTCGGAACATTGGCTGTTGGTGTTCAGAAGCATTCATTATTGTTTGCTACGTTTTCGGCTCAACTTTTATTTTTATCCTTTAGCGTGATCCGTTCATGATGGGCTTTTTTTGTTAAACAATTCTAAACTTGGTGGTTGCTATGTAGTTCATGGCTCTGGCTCTTTCAATGTCAACGTGAAAGGAGGAGTTTTGACGCTGTGACGAAGATGCCTCCAACAGTTTTTATCACTACTTTTTTGCCTTGTTTATCCAACAAATTTTTTCTATTTTAGGTTTCTTCAGTGTGTTTGCAAGAACAGAACGATGATGCTTTTGGTGAAGCTACGTTTCATAGCGTTGATGATCAGATGACCTCAGCGTGTAACATATCCACTCTACAATCCAATGGATCTTTGAACGCTTCATGCACAAGCGATGTGGATTCAGTATCCTTAGATCACCAACCAAGTGAAGCGAATGCGTTCTGTGACGTTCATCAACCTTCGTTTACAAAAAGCTCTGCCCCAAAGTATTCGCATCGGACTGGACATGATGAGGATTTTCCTAACCGGGCTCTTGGCAGCTACGTTGGTCAAGTCCCGGTTTCGTATAGTACTTATGAAAGCAAAGCATTCAGCAACCAGAATTCATTTCCTATTCGACTCCGTCATTCATCTTTCGAAGGAAGCACGTCAAGAGCAGCCGAAGCACAGCGTGATTTGAGTGGTGTTTCACGAGGCAGCCATCTGCGACGCTGTTACTCTTTTGGCGCGAACAAGTCGACTAAGTCAAACGACAGCAACAGCGCTATAGAACAGACAGTGAGCGGAAAAATTTCCAAGTCGTTCAGTTCAGCTCGGATTTTATGTAGAAAATCAAGGAAACCGAATGATGATGCAACGTTTACAAAAGAAGCGGACGATGACGAAGAGGAAAATATTGGAAATAACTTCCCACAGCGAAGTTTCCAGCAGAACTATTTTTCTGCTCACACCAGCAACTCTGCTGAGACCGATATTTCACAAAGAAGAGCTAGTAGGGGGTAGGTAATTTTGTTCACTCTGAACCTAGTGTGTCTCCAAGATGCAGTTATTAGTAGATTACATTTGAAAGTATTCTATATCTTGCAGGCATTCCTTCACTGCCAATTGCTTACTTTAACGTTGCCTCGTAGTTACTAGCGTAACTAAACATTTTAATTGCTGTTTGTCAAAAACGAACATGGTATTCATAGAGTAATTTCAACGAAAACGTACATCAGAAATCCATGTGGATGAACTAAAGTTTTGTGTACAGAGTTTCTGAGACTTGGTTTTGGAACAAATTTGGTTCGATTGAACAAGGGTTAAGAACTGACGCTCTAATGATTAATCGCACGTGATCTTCCGAATTAATCATCAAAACTATTCTGGTAAATTCAACTTCGACATAAATTGAGTTACAAAAACCAAATGAAAAAAACAATAAAAAAAAACAGTTGAGACTTCGAAAACCTTGTGTGTCCCATGTCGATGCAATCTACCCAGGGCTGACTGGCCTTTGAGTTCTGGTTTGTTTAATTTTCTTCACAATTGATGCTAAATGTTTAAGCCTCTGTAACAATCGTTTCAATGCTGTTTGAAGTGTATCAGTGAAACATTGTTCAAAAAAGTAGGTAATGTCTGACTTCTTATAACCATCAAATTGTTGGCTGTTGATTCTGCGGCAAACTTTGGATCTTAAAAGCAGCATGATGGGAAGAATGGGAATTCCCAGCAGGGATACGATCAAACACCCGTTGAAAAAATAAGTTTTTGCGCACTTACAAGTAGCATGTTCATTGTTCATTACCTAAGGTGTAACTTGCGGGGGAGGAATGCAGGAAGACGTGATCTCTTGTTTTTTCGGGTAAATATATGTTTGAAAACATCATAATGTACGAGTGGTGCGTGGCGTTTATTTGAAAGTCTGTGGGTGTTATTTACGGCCGCGAAAGGTTCGTAGGATTTCTGGAAGTGATCCTGACGCATGTTGAGAATTTCGATTATTAGCCTCAGTTTTCATCAACAAACGTCGAAACTAGCGCATTGTCATAAAGAAAAGTCGTGTACGATCAAGAAGAATTCTGAGTTCCAGAACAAATCCGTTAGACGTGCAGCTTTGCATGCAAATATTTATAAAATTGCGAAAAAAAATCGCAAGTGCAATGCAAGTAAACGAGGGGCGAGTTTTGAAAGTGTACGGAACCAATACAGGGTTCTTGATTGGTTGCGGTGTCGAATATAGTTTATCGATTACGATTCCACAGAGATCCCTACTAGTTGAGGAGTCAACCCTAGTTGTTGCGGCAGCACAGGTTAGTCTCCCAACTAAGAAACCTGAAGACGTCTTGAAGCTGCCAACCCCATGTAAGGCGAAATAAAAGGCTCTCACCACTTTGCCCGTTAATAAATCTCCAGTAGCACTCGAAGTTGATTGCTTCGATTATTATTTGTGCGACTTGTTGGAAGAAAGCTCATGTAAAAAAACTTACATCATGTGAAAAAATTACAAAGCTCATGTAAAAAATTTACAAAATTTTACATGAGCTTTCTTCCAACAAGTCGCACAAATAAGATTTAATCTTGCTTCGTTTCATTCTTTCGTTTTTACATCAAACCATGCTAAGTCCAAGGTTCTTGTCGGCGCAAATTTAGATTTTGTGAGTTTTTGCATGGCGCTTCAGCATGCATGCGTTGTAAATTTTGGGGTCTTTGATAGTCTGGTAAGGCTTGTTACCGAATTCTTTTGAAAACAACAGATAGGCAAATTCATTGGTTGTAAATTCTTGCTACAGTGTACAAGGAAACCGTTCACACGCGGTGCTGCCATTAACTCGCCACCAGTGTAGCAATCACTGAGAAAGCAGCCGCGTGGCCCATGGCGTAAGCAGACCACTCGTGACACTCCGATAAAAGTACAAAACCGTGTAAACGGAACTGAACTAGATTTTCGGTCGTCCATCAGTACTGCCAGTAATTTTCGTACTCAACTGCTGATATTTTTTATGTCTCTGTACGAGTTTCTAAGAAAAGGCAATGTTTATGCTAGCTTTGTACCTTCAGTACGTTGTAACAAGTGTATTGCTGGCACCAATGTCCATCATCCTCCGTGGGAAAGTGTACGCGGCCACGATGACTACAAGTCTTTGAACACTCGTACAAAACATAACGCGCAGGTCTAGAAACGCCGGAAGGACGGTTTATCAAGCCCTTCGTTTTATCCCACCAGGAATCGATTTCATTTTGCTAGCTTGTGTACGTGCTCTGACATTGTATCATTTAACAGACTGTGTGTACTTATATGCGAATTGCTCTGTCTAAACATGCCGTGCGTTTTATGGCACTGGCCAATTACCTAGTTCCGGACAAAAGCTGATGTGGGCGCTTTCCGAATTTAAAATAGCGATGCAGGATTTGGTTTTTACTGTCGAGCAAATTTGTTCAACATGTTTCATGTCAAATCTCTTTTAATTTTTCGTTGAATGTCAGAGATAACCAATCTTGCAAAAGTGCCATGTTGAATGTCTGTTTTGCTGTTGCTCAGTGCTCAGTTGCCCCGTGTGATGAAGTGGCACTGATAGCCCACTGCTGCGGACCATTCATCATAATCGCATAGAAGTCCATTTTGTTTTCTGGTTGTAAACTTAGACGATTTTGACAAATTGCTTTCGTGGTTTTGCGACGATTTGATTGCGGTCGCTAGCACCTGGTTTAAGAAGATTTCTTTCGGTTTAAGGTTGGTCCAATGTTAATGATCATTCGTAACCTGTTGCCATCTCTGAAATCATGCTTGAATGAAGTGCTGCCTGCTTTGCAAAGTCATCTGGATTTTTGCTCTCAATGACGTTCTTTTGTCATTTCATGGCGCAAATGCAAATGGTTGCTTTTTCAAATTTAGTGCCAAAGTCAGCTTGACAGTTTTTGGCTACTTTCTCAATTTTTTTCCAACATTACAAGTGCGGAATATTCAACCCGCGTTTATCATCAAATGTTTCTCTTTTTTACAGAATCTTCTTAGAAAGTCCTCAACTCATTTTTGAATCCCGTAAGTGGCAATAGAAATTCTCCGAGTGTTTATTGATATCCGAACATTTTTTAAGGTTTGACCTTGGTGATCGTCAAGACATTTTGAAAGACCGCAACTATTTAATCTGAATACAGTAGCAAGGGTTGTCATGAAGCGAGATTTTAGTGCATTTTGCCGATGGTTGTGCAGAGAGGTTCTGTATTTTGAGAGACCGTTGGAAAAATTTCAGGGGCCGTTTCGGTCCCTAAAAACGCTTTTAAAGACAGTGGATATGCGCATTCAGTTTTTACTATGTTTGCAAAACTCTGTCATCGCTAGCTTGACGGACCACGAATTGCCTCCTGTGATCGTTTGTGAACTTAGTTTTGCGTTGTGGTCCAACAACTGCGTTTCATTGAACCTTAGTCTGCAAACGAGAATCTCGTCTGAAAGTTCTGACCTTCAAAACAAATTCCTTCATGAGTTTTACTACCAAAATGGCAGAGTCACGTTAAGTGTCTAACAAGTATCGTTCTTAATGTTCCTCAAGTACATCAGTTGCCCCACTGAATACGTATAATATCTCATCTGTCTGCATGATTAAGGTCTCGGTTCTAACAATAAAAATCCCAGTTGCTGCTTTCGAAGTTCTGTCTTGTGTAAAGAGTTTGGATAAAGCATAGTAACTGGAATCAAACCCTTTATGTGCGTCTTACTGCACGCTTATTTCGATAAACTATTTTGTCAACTGTCAGCGCAAGCTCAAAAACGTCATAAATTCCAATCTTTACGTGCACTATAGCTGCTGCTCCAGCATATGCAGTAACGACTAGTTTAAATGCGAGGCCATTTGGCAAGTTCCATGATACCTTGATATGTTTCAGCAACAACCGAAAATAACGTAAGTCAAGCACATGAAAAGACCGTATCTACACTCAATGCACCTGAGCATGCAGCGAATGGAACTGCTGAGTTGAGGGTCGAACATCAGCTGTCCATTCCAGACTGCTCTGCTATCGTAAAATCAGAGTATGAACTTCACGGTTTTAATGCAGCCACGAGTAGTTCAGAAGAACAAGAGGGAGAAAAGGTAAAGTTTTTCAGTGACTTGCATCATCTGTCGTTCTGTGAACAAACGTCTCGCTGCATGCTTGCTTTAGCTGGTACGCGTTTTGTGCAACAATAAATTTTTTGTATTTACATGCACATGACTCGAGCTGGGGTCTTGTGATGTTTTGCTTTTTCTACGATTATCAATTAATAAAGTTAAATGTGCTTCAACACAAGAAGTTCTACTTTATCTGAAAATAACAGTCAGCTTAAACACTGCTTTTACGTCTGGTGGAGGGCATCAGTTTTATATAAAGAGCTCATTGCAAACTCCTTTGTTTGCCTTCAATTTGCTTTTGTTAAATAGGTAACTTTTGATCGGAAATTCAAGCGGGGTCAGTCCGTTTTTTCTTTTTTTTGACAGCTGATTGTGGTTATGAGTAGTTATATCTACCCTGAGCGGAGGCTGCAAAGCGAGTTGAAAAAATGGTAAATTTCAAACCAAATTATTAGTGGCTTTGATGAAGTAATTACCACTAAGGTTTATAGTGTAATTAGTGGTAACACAGAGGTTATCATGGGTTGACGGAGCGATGGAAACCAGATCGGCGTATGAGGTTGAGGTTAAAACCAATTTATTCAGATTCTGCAAAAATGAAAAAGTTCCCATGATTTGTGTACCTTTGTAAACGACTATCGTAATAGTGCGAAACGTGAGGAAATATGATAGGAAGTTGGGAAAGAGTGAAAAATGAGCTTTCATCGCTTAGAATTTCAGTTTTTAATCTTGGTTCTTTACTTCAAGAATGGCATCTCAGTCAAACGAAAGTGTTGGATTCACGCGATGAGATCTGTTTAAAACTTAGCTCATGCGTGCTTATTTTGCAGATTTATCCATAATATACGCCGTTGTGGCAGTGTTTGGGGCCAAAAGTTGCTCATGTAACGAAACATATGAGTTCCAGCGATTTGTTTGATCTAAAATTTAAATTTTTCAAAATAAGTCACAGCGTTGTTCAGTGTGTGCTTTCTTTTCACCAGGTGTTTATCGCTTTGTACCGGGAACGAGATACTCAGGTTTCTGTGAAAAACTTCACACTGAAAATTTCTGCAAGACCGTCTGTATCCAAGCGTTATGATAGAACCCCTGGTGACGCCTTAAACTTCAAACTTGGCAAACGGTACGGAGGCTGGGTGCTTGATGTGAAGTTGCCAATGTACGTTGCCGTGAAAGAAACAAACCAACCTTCTTGGGTGAGTACGACTCAGCCTAATTGTGTGCATGCTGCAATCGAGCTAAGCGTTTTCCAACCTAAAAAAAACACAACGAATGCTTCTAAGTTGGATTGAAGTCATGTTGGGAACAAATTGCAGATCGTTTGACCTCTGTCATTTAAATTATAGCGTGGAAACACATATCGTATGGTTGCATACCAAATCACGCGCCGTGAGATGTTTTTGGTGCGCCCGTATAAATAGAAGGTGTCTGCTTGCTCCAACTTAAGTTTTCTCGTAAGACATTTGCTTGCAAAATCCTGAATATATTCTAAAGAAAAATAGCAATCAATCATAGTGAATACAAAAACAGAAGAAGAATTGTCAAAATATCTATTTTAATAATATTTAAAAGCAGCTAAAATTTCGAATAAGTTGGTTGATTTGTCTAAAATTAAAAGCTGGACACGTGGTCTAATATGGCAAACTGATCTACCGTATTTAGGTTTTGAAGTAGTATCAAATGTTTATCTAATTTTACTGAACGTTTCAGTCATGGTCCTTATGTGCGTCGTAGTTTCTTTTATTTTTTTTCGCTGAGATATTTTGGTCATTTGTCCCGTGATAGTATTAAAAACTCGCCGTAACAGTATTCACTAGCCTGCCTTTTCGGACATTATGACCGAATTTACTTATTTTTTTTCGGTCAGTGGCCGAAAATAAATCCAGGTTCCTTTTATTATCGAATGCGCGGTAATGCCTGGAATGAATAATGAAAAGATTTATCTGCAATATTCAGTCGGGAAAACGTCGTTTTCAAATGTTGTCTTGCGATGTGGTGTTCATAATACAGAGGCTATGGTAGTAATTGCTGGCCTATCCCCAACTGTTACAATTTTCTGCTTTTGAATTTAAAAATGTATGCATTACATAGTTAAACGATTTAAGATATAGATTTAAGGTCAATTCATATTTTGTGACATTTGACATTCGGCGCTATTCACACCAGCTCAATACCACTGAAATACCAGCATCTTGTAAACCAACGCCGACGTGCTTTGGCTGAAAACCCACTCCTACCTCTCAAAATCCGGTTGTACTGATTTTCAAGCGTTCATATTACAACCAGAAGCGTAAAACATCCGTTTTAAAGAGTCAGAAAATTTTGATGGAACTTACTGCCAGTGTTTTATTTTCGTGTTGTTTCTCTGCTGATTCTGCGTTACCCACTCAGGCCCAAGAAGACCATGAAAGAGTGCGCTGTGACCACTTCAGCGTTTTTTTCCAGCCGTGGTAGTGGCAATGTGTTCTTTGTAGGGAGACTGCAAATCGGTTGATAATGACTTAATTTCCCCTTGGACGTCTTCAGAGAATTCGACTGATTAAAATTATGCATAGTAAGTAAAAGTACCCTTTGCCAAAAAGTATCAATTGTGATATAGTTTGTTTAAAATAGTATAATGCGTGGAATGTTAGTCAAACTTCCACATTTGCTCAAAAGAGCGTTTTAATATATTCTAAGTTTGACAAAAGTCTTGACTACAGGATGCATAGCATTCGCTGACAACACAACTATTGATTATAACAATTTTTAAGCATTTATATCATTCAGAAATATGTGCTTGTCCTTCGATAAAACAAAAATCCGAGCATCAAAATCTAAAAGTATTCGTAAAGAGCCCCTTTTCTGGTGACAAAAAAACAAACAATAGTAACTGTTTTATCTAAACCAGGCATGCACAACATGCAGCCCACAAAAACTTTTCTTGCGGCCCGCGAGAGCTTTCTCAATTATAGAAAATGCTGAAAGCTCGATCTCGAATATTAATTGCGACCTTGTCGTTCTGTCATACCACAACGAAATCTCTACATTGGCCTTCTGAGTTGTGCACTTCTGATCTAAAGACTAATTTTCAGCTCGTTATTTTCGTTCGACTTGTAAAAAAGCATTATAAGATACGTAAACAAGGGAAAGGTTTGCGTGGGTAATATACTGAACTGGAGTTTTTGGTGCGTCTATATTTAGATTAAAATGTGTCGTTTTTTGTCAATGCTTGAAGGTAATCTGAGATCGACCTGGAGTGTGTGAATGGTCTGATAGGGAATGATCCATTGGCTCATCTCTTTGCAAAATTTTCGTTGATGCCTGTTGATGGATACTTGGAAGAAGCAGTGTTTCGGTCAATTGTATAAAATTACTCGAATGACTTTTTGCCTGATGCATGGTTCGATGTGATGGTTCACTGAACCGTATAAAAACTTATATTATCATTGCGAAGAGGAACTGTTGTATCCTTCACAAAGCCAACTTTTACGTTATCTTGCCTCGTACCGCGCAGATTCGTTACGTAGTTTTGTGTTGCAGGACTATGCGGTTACATCCATGCTTGATGTTGACGAAGCTGAAGGCTTGCAAGTCACGCACGAATCTAACCCAACTAAATGCAAAACGGCTGGGTGTATGTACTTGGCTCATCCAGACAAGCTGAACTTCTGTCAAGGCTGCTACGACACTTATGCGCAACACGCTGGACCAGCCGCTGTTGAAAACTTGAGGAAAGTTGTGGCAACCCAAGCAGGGGCGCACTGTAGTGACAAGCACGAAGCCCCGAACCGTGGAGAACCCCTCTGCCGCATGCACTGCTGCAATAATCTTGCATCGCCAGCGTTATGCGGTTTGTGCGAAAATTGTTTTAAAGAGCCATACCAGTGACTGCCAATGAAAGAAGATAAACTGGTTTTAGAATAGTAATCTGAGTATCGAAAACATGAAGTGGATTAGGTTTGCGGTATCTTTCCCAACCAGGGGCCACAGTGACAAAAAATTCGACGTGCGATCCTGGCCAGCATCGGATGGAGAGTGGCATTATTATTAACGAAAGAATCTACAACATGTTTGTTTACACATACGGTAATTTATTGATAGATGACTTACGAATTGAAGATAAGTTTCAAAACTGGATGACTTGTGGATTGAAAACAACAGATTTAATGCTTGCCCAACAGCGGACCTTTGAATGCCAGCACCAACCAGTTAGCAAAAGAATAATCCTGTGGGAAAAGACGTGCAACAAGAGTTTCAAATGTGTTTTGGGCAATTTATTCATCGAGGTGAAGGCCGTATACAATACACCTCATGGATTCGACTATGGGCTGAGCTGAAGTATGATCTCAAGCTAACCACTTAACTCACTTGCCGAAATTCATTGTATATTTATGGAAATTTGAGAATTTTTTTACAATATCACTAAATTTTATGTAACCAATGACATACAATACATGCAGTGAAGATATTTACTGAGTCTCAGCTACTTACAAATGTGTAGAATGGAAGTTGTGTCAAGTGTAACTATTTTCCTCGTATGTGGGGTGTGTTACACTACGAGTATGAGGTAGCTGTAAGTAACAATCCCAAATGCATGAAATAGCAGGAATAAGCATGTCAATGCACATGCAGCTAGCCCAAACATAACCTGCAAACATTCACGTTTTAAGCTCAGAGCAAAATACACTTCCAACTACAAGCGAGCAAAAGAAAAGACTTCGAACTATAAAAAAAACTAGCAAACTGAATCACTACATTTATTTAAAATAGCACTGCAAATTACCATGACAGGGTGTTGCTTCTGGCAAATGATGCGAACTTCTGGGTCACTACTATCACTGCGAATGAACGTGGCCGACCTGCACATTTTATGCAGTTACTTACTTCTCACTAGGTGCAGAATTGGAGTAGAAGTCACCGCAGGTTGTTTATAGGCAGGACTACCACTGATTTCGACTCAGAAGTAAGGACGACTTTTTCGTTCATTTCATTATTTGCATATATTGGAGTTTGCGTAGCTTGCAAGGGTGAGCGTGTCTAGACATGTCAAGTTTTCACGATTATCAAATTGTGACGTCACTGGCGCCGACGGTCGACGTTGCTGACTAGTTAAACAGAAATGGATGTTATAGATCGCCCACTGCGCGATTTTTAACTGTTCAGATCGATCTCTTTTCTATTGCGTAATTACGAACCCGTGACGAAACTGCAATCAACAACGCAGGATTTAATTGGGTGGCGCGCCCAGACTTACCCTTGCATCGAATCGCAGTGTATATTTTGACGTAAACGTAAAGTTCTGCACCATCATCTGTCGTACAGCGGTGTGGATGTTTGTTTATCAGATTACAACATGAAATGCCTAGGCGTTGCAGAAGCTCGAAAATATAAGAAGGCTAAAATACGAAAATGAATGAAAATATAAATATCACGTACAATGTTTTACCTTCTGTGATGAATTTCCAGTGCCGAAATCGTAGGGCCGGTGGCGTATTTGATAATCGATACGCCGTT
>JGI24159J19872_10004042_pt1 | contig 18568 bp, 9 predicted proteins | sample Ectturendosymbi4_FD_19872 | JGI IMG/M metagenome (IMG submission 19872) | reverse complement strand
GCTTCAGCGCTATATATGCATGCAGAGATAGCTATCTCTGCGCAGAGACAGCTAAATCTGCACAGAGATAGCTATATATGCGCAGAGATAGCTAAATCTGCGCAGAGATAGCTATATCTGCACAGAGATAGCTATGTTTGTGCAGAGATAGCTAAATCTGTGCAGAGATAGCCAAATCTGCACAGAGATAGCTACATCTGTGCAGAGATAATATCTCTGTGCAGAGATAGCTATTTATATGCAGAGATAGCTATTTATGTGCAGAGATATCTAAATCTGTGCAGAGACAGCTATCTCTGCGCAGAGATAGCTATATATGCACAGAGATAGCAGTTTTTGTGCTAAATCTGTCAGATATGATATTTTTTCGAACGGCGCCCCATAGGATACCACTATGGCTTTCTGTAATTCGACGAGCTTTCTGCAATGTCGCCGTACACCTGCATGATACTCATTTTCTTTCTACAGTAATGCCACGGTGTTCTTCTGTGATGCGACAATGTGTATTTATGACGATTAAAACTGCACTTGAGCCACACTCGTGTTGAATGTGAGACTAAGTTTTTAAATGCGGCTTGGCAGCTGCCAGCTACAGACCACCATACGATGTCGACTTCGACTTCTCGGCCAAAATATGTTAGTAACCTTGGTTTCTGGATATCTCAATGGCGACACTCAGCAGCTTAATCTCGGAACTGTGTTTTGCACTCACACTAAGCGGCGCGGAGCAAGGAGTAAGTGTTTAAGTCTACAAATCAAAATAACATTTCTATGCGAAAATCCGTTTTATGCGAGTAACCGTACTATGTTTTTCACGTATGAATGGCTTTGGTTTGAGGTTCTGGAATCTCAAGTGAACACGCGGCTGTATACAATTAGACGGAGTAATCTGTATTCATTCTGCGAAGTAGTGCGCGGTTGCAAGGCTATGCAGAGTAAATAAAACAAACAAAGAATTTGCTAAAGTTCGCATAACTCTAAAGCAAGCAACTTCAACACATTAAGCATGCGAGCTAAAGTGGGAACATGCATACCTGTGAGTACCAGTAAATCTTGTACAATGTCGCTTAAAAGAAAGCGTTTTCCATCTAATGCCGCAATATAATGTTGCACCAGATGTTGGCCAAAAATTGCCAAGTAATCAGCGGCTTATAATTTTGGGTGCAGGGCTCTATACAACCTGCCGTGGCGAATGAGTGTTAGCAGTCATCAGGTTCAATGCAATATTTCTACCGTTGAGGCCTTATTGTGCAGTCAGCTTGTTTATATTCGTCCATATTCTTTGAACACTACCACCGCATTTTACTTTGTGACTGAGTGCTCGGACGTTACAGTGTAATTTGAGGACGTGTGCGTGCCACAACGCATTCGTACTTTACCTGGTCTTGACCAGGGTTGGACTCAGTGTCCTACTCTGGATGTAGTATTGTACAAAGTATTACGGGTTAGTGAACAATAGTGTTAAGAAAGTACCTGTAGCCCTGTTGTTCTACCTCCAAACTCGCTATTAATCGTTCTGTTGTGTCTGTCTTTATCAACCTGCATTGCGCAGACTGTGTGTGTTTGTACTCCATGGACTTGGTGTCTGTTACAGAACCTTAAAATTAAATAAATTACATAAATTCATCAAGAAATACATTTGTTTTTAAAACTTATTTAAAGTCAGGGGGGCGTGAATCAAAGGAAAATTAGTTAAGGGGGGTGTGGGGGAGAAATGGTTAATTACCACTGGCATAGACCCTTACTTTCAGATCTCCCCACAGAAAATAGTACGAAGGGGATAGATCTGCAGAATGTACAGGCCAAAGGTGATCCGTACGACGGGAGATGAGTTTATTTCCAGAGAAGTAACTATATGGACACATTTGATTGGAGAAAAGCGGCGTTCTCCATCCTTCTCATTCCTTCAATGTATCGTTCTGTGTTCACAGTTGCTGGACGTCCATCAGCATCCTGGAACCTCTATGGCCCAATTGTGACATTACGACGCAATTCACCAAACAGGCACTTTTCCCACACGAAGTGAGCGATACTGATGTTTATGAGGTTTTACCTAAGCCCAAAAACGCACATTCTGCTTGCTTGCGGACGTGACCACTGATGTGGAAATTTGCCTCGGTTCTGACTTGAAAGAAATGTAAACAGAACTAAGACGTGCTTGATACAGTTTAATTCTTGTTATCAGTTAATTTTTTAAGTAACTTGATATTTGCCGATTTTTCTTTATTATTGCGTTTATTCTGTTTTAAGTCAGTTATGAAGAATTGTACCAAATAATGGCGATTCACATAAAAGTAGTATGTACCTGAATATCCAAACTTGCATCTTGGAAGTAAATAGTACTAGAATTGGTATTGACGTCCAGTTGACATTGTGTATTGTGTAAGGTATTCACTCCCACACGCAACGCGCTAGACTTCAAACGTGCATCGCAGCAGCGAAGAACACACAAATACATGAAAGCACACCAGGCCATATACGTGGCGTGTATACCAACTCTGGCAGTCCTGCCTTATAACAACATTTATTTATTTGTCTAAGCTAAATCTAATCACTTTCACCATTGTTGAGAGACTTGCCACCACTTAACAAGTTAACAACTTCCTTCGGGGCTGTCTGCAGGACCGATGTTCAAATGAGGTGAATATCGCATGCACATCGGAAACCAATATAAGACAAGCGGATGGAATACCTTAATTTTTTAGACCTTGGTGTACTAACTTGTTAGTGAGTGTCGATCAGACCACACGCTAAAGAATCAACTACTTTTATGTCAACGAAATAATTTCAATGAATGAGCACAGAGCGTATTGTGTAATGTTCACATATTACACTTTTTTACCAACTTAGGGATTGGGGACCCCCTAAATGTTGGGGGGCCCTGGCTGTAGCCCAGTCAGCACCCCCTTTAATCCGCCACTGGTCAGCGACTAAGGTTTGACGTGGTCATTTCAGCGGGGTGCGTGACCGCGTTGTACAGACCACAGCGAATGTTGCCTTTGAAACGGTCCGCCTGGCGAAGCGTGTCTCTGAAGAAAGACGGACGTCTGTCACAGATTCTCTTGGTTTTCATAAAAGCGTGTGGGCTGCGAAGGAACTGAGCAGACCGCATGGCAGCAAGCGATCTACAGAGGTTGTTTTTTACACCGGTCGACAGATTTCAGTTGACAGCTGAGTGAGAAACTTCATGCTGGTGCGAGCTCAAACGAAGGACCTCACCAAGCACAGATGATTGCTTTTGACTTGGTGCAGTGGACAATAATGTGATTCGCTACGTCGGCTTGATGCGAGTGTGGCAAGCAGTCGGCTTGATGCGAGTGTGGTAGGCAAATAACTGGGTGGAACTAATAAGCTTAGACACGTGCTTTGAGAGGTGTCCACTGCCCTACTAAATATTTACCGGCAAAGCTTGATTAATGCGCTGCAATGACATTTATAAAAGTTGTCGTATTTTGTTTGCAATATGTTTGCATTTTCTTGAATCTGCTTTTCCGGGGGAATTTAGCAAATATCGTCGCTTTGTTGCCGAGTCAATGAGCGGTAAATTTTTGGAACAGCGCAGAAGTCGCAAGTCCTGCAAGTCACATTATAAAGAAAACGCAATAAATGAATGATGTAAATAAAATGTTTTAAATTAAATTGTGTTGGAAGTTTAATAACATCTTTTTCATCGTCGGTAATATATTGCAAGCGAGCAGTGTTAGACCACTAAACAGGTGGGCGGTGTGGCTTTTACGAAAAGAAAGCAGTCAGTGCATATCGGTTTTAAATGGGAAGAGACACCAGAAACTTTAGCCGACTGACTTAAATGGTGCATGAAACCAATGGGAGGGATGACGACGTACCGACTTTTAATAACTAGCAAGTTGCTTGAAATAAACCTATTCTGTTATGGAGTTTCCAGTGTTGCCAGTCACAGCAGCCGAAGGCACAATTCCTGGTTCATGAAACTTCACAATGTGTTCAGCATGTTGTGTAGTGTGCTTGTGTTCTGTGGATGCTTCTTGTCTACATTTAGTCTTATATTTAAGGTTGCGCTCTAGCTTTGCTTTTGTTGTACCATCCGGAGGCTTTGGGGTCAAAAATTCCGTCTGGCGTACATTAGGCTGTATCTTTCTGAACATGTAAACATTAGTTTTTCAAAACTTCAAACAAGGTTTTGTGAAACTACAACGTGAAATTTCACCGAAAGGTCAATTATGATGCGAAACGAAGTTTTTAGTCGTTTTGTCTTTCAAACATTCAAATGTAATGCATCAGTAACCATTCTTTTTCACTGCAGCATTAGCAGAGGTAGGGAGAATTTGTCTGAGCGAACTGCGGTTTGCAGTCTTGCGCATGAGCGTCAGTGCCGACTTGCGGCTGTGTAAAGCTGGTTAAAAGCTGCGCAGGAAATTGACTGGAAGCAAAAAGTTTTTGGTTGGAACACTCCATCGCAACAAAACAAACTTCCGAAACTGTTTAGGTACCAGTTACGTAAAGAGGTCTTTGCAGCATCAGGCGGACGTATGGATTCCTGTGTTGCTGGCTGGTGCATCTTTCTGTGTAAGTGAGAATACGCCAGTGGTTGCTATCAGTTTGTAGCTCAGCGCTCGAGTTGTAACAAACGCTTTCAAGCGGATCAAATATCTTTGAAAGTTGTTGAAAACATGGTTTTGAATTACAGGTTGCACTGTGTACTTGATCATCTGATCAATTACACAAATGTGAAAAGGTTGACTTGCGGGCATCTCACATGAAATTTTCAAGTTACAAACCTTGAGTGAATTAATTTGTAGTTCTGATAACTTTGCCAAATTGTGCAAAAAGTAATTAAAAGTGTTGTAATGAAACGTCGATGGCTTGCTATATATGAAGCAACTGCCCGGTAACGCACATGTTGAGTCTTTAAAAGTTCAGATCGATATGTAGCTGTGGCCAGTTGCTGCCTTTCTCTTGTTTTGAATATTTACTTGCTACAATCAGCTACTAATAGCTATTTGGCCGTAATGGCCACCAATATATTTTTCGCAACATTAAAGGACACCTTGACAAGGTAATCTTCCGGTTTTTCGGTGTCCCAGCCCAACGTTTTTGGTGATGTTCTTGTGTATTTACGATATTTTGACTGTCGGTTTAACTTGAATACAATGCAATACAATACAATGCAACCACAAAGATTTTCATAGCGAAAAAAGTCTTTACCCGACGGCATAATGAGTGTGGCAAAGATTTTGCGCGTTTGTTGCGGAAAACAATCACACACAATCGATATAAAGGGGAACATCAACTACTATAGGCTTCGGAAGAGAGGCAGGGGGCAAGTTCTTCCTATATTTTGAAATTTGGCATTTTTCTGTAAAATTTCTAGCAAACAAAGTTTGTTTTCTTAGTTTCGAGTGAGTAAAATGAAAATTCGCTACTTTTGTCCCCTCTGGAAAAATATTTTATCTACCCCTGGAAAAATCCAATATTGCCACCCCCCTGAAAAATCCTTCCGACGCAAATGTAAGCTATTGCACAACAGTTCGAGGGCCGGACATCTTACGTAATGGGATTGTTTCGGGATATGTCACATTTTACCAAATCAGCAAATGTTTCTTAAATATATTATTTTTTCATTATCGACAAATTGTCGTAGCGGCCGATGAAATGGCGTCACGGGCCGGATTTGGCTCGCGGGCCGTAGTGTGGAGACCCTGGTATACTTTATTCTTTACGTATGTTTGTAATGAATACTAATGTGATGTTTATTTATGTCTGACAAATAGATAAAAACTAAAAAAGGTTTCATTAAACTCTTTCTGGGCCTGTCAGCAGCCAAGTGTTACCTGCGGCAGCTCCTCTTCGTTATCTCTGCACCGCCAACACGTGGTTGCTTGCGCAAAGGATGTGGAGTGATGGTAGTGAAGCATCAGGAGTATCAGGCGAGAAACCTTCCCTTGTAGCAGTCGACTTTAGTTTGTTACGACTTGGCTGGAGTAGATGCAAAAACCATTGCTCAAAACGTCGGCATGACCCGACCACGAACCAAGCCAAATTTACCAGCTTGGGGCTGAACTGTATGTCATTACAGCTGGCCGTCGTCTGGTCGGCACCGACATCTAGTGGAAAACAGTTTTGTAACTTCTGCGCAAAGTGGGATGTTGATACGTCCCAGCAATATTTCAACGTATTAAAAACATGAAAATGAGCCTTATGGTTGGGGTATATTGGCGCAAATTCCAGAACCAACAAACAGTTCGAGAATCAATAAACAAAAGTGTTTAAGCAAAAGCTTGATACCGTGCCACTTGTGATATTTTCCAGTTACTGCTTATGACTCGGAGTGTTTTATCATCAGTAGAGTTATTTAAACTTGCATTATAACTGTTTGCGAAGTTTGAGTTTGCCTCTTGACTTAATTAAAGGAAACTTTTTTAAATATCAGTTTACTGGCTTGATTACAAATCTCTAGAGTTTGTTGTTGGAATGTGCGTATATTGTGTTTTGGTAAATACGTGACACCTGTAAAATCTCATGACCAACAATTAAAGTCAATGTATGTAGGAATGTACTCATGTGGTTTCCGATTGAACAAAAGCATTGCAACCTTGGCCAGCTGTGAAGCTGTATAGTTGTGCTAACTGCTGAAATGAGTACCTTATATAACAGGCTTGGTTTTGTGGATGTTGAAAAGGGCAGCTGGTAAAATCTTTTTGTGACTGTTCGCAAAATGTAATATTTTTCTTATAGAATTACAGTCATTAGTGTGTTGGTCAACCTATACGAATGCTTACTTAGTGATCGAGGGGTAATGGTACTTTCCAACAGCACAAAGGTATTGAAACTTATTGAAGTACAAAAAGAGCATATCCTTACGTATTGCAATGCTTCTAAAATTGGTGTCCCAGGTAAAAGCATAAAAGTAAACTTTGCCATTACCCCAGAGAGACTTTGACCCAAAGTAAAGGGTGTATGTATAGAGAATGAGAACGGCTTTCGGTAAATAAACCTCCGCAGTGCTTTTTGGTGTTGTCTACATCTTTACCACCTTATGAAATCTTTTGTCCTTCCTGGAAATTTAAACCTTTCACAGTTAAAATTTCCTAATTGCAATTTCACCTTCTGAGGCGTTCACTCCGAATTGAAATCAGCTTCATGGTTTCAACCAAGCCTCTAATAACGTAATCTTGAAATTATATCTCGGCGAAAGTAAGTTTTGGTACGATTTTATCCCATTCGAGAGGACAGGAAGTTAAGACCGACTGATTCGATATTAAAAAGTTTCAGGATCTCCCAAACTGTTATCTAATGGGTAGAATTCCTTTTTGGAATTTGACCGGGATTATAATTCTGCTAGCTTTTCGGATACTTAGGGCAAGGTGGTCATCCATCTGATTTTGGTCAAGACGGTACCGGTTTTTCAGGTCGTGTCCTCGTCAGCCGCTTGCTTGTCTCGGAAAATCAGACTGGCTGCAGGTAAAGGGAGAAGTGAAATCTGCAACAGGGAATGGTCCAGATGAGCATTGAAAATAACCCTTTTTGTTGCATAAACAATGTTTACCTTTTTTCCTTTTACTTTAATTTCAGCAAAAGCTCGCAGAAAATGTTTTGGAGAATCCCACACTCTCTAATATGAGAAACACTTGAGATTCACGACCGTTGTTTGTCAGATTATCAATTAATATAAATTGCGCACGGTCCAGGTAAGGAAGATGTTGTTGCCGTACTATCTCTGGCGTTGGTATCAACGAAGAAATGTTTTTACTGAATTCAATCTGACTTCGATCGAGGTTGAAAGGAAAATCCTGGGTGGGCAAACTCTTCCAAAAAGAATGTATGCTGAAGTCCTCTGGAGTTTTTAACGGTGCTACCAATATACACAAACAAGTGCCATTTGCACGTTTTTTCATGGTGCCGCTAAAGAGTCGGTAGTTGACGAACAAGCACTGAAATGACGTTGGCGAGATGGTGTAAGCAAGCGATTGGAGCCAAACAATTCCACATAACTACAACAGAGATTCACCTTCACTTCGTGCTTCCTAACGTCTAACCGAATGGGACAGTGATAAGGCTGCTTTAAAAACCAGACTGCAAAATCAAACTCTCAGAAACGTTATTATGTCCAGTTTGTCAAAATTAAACTGTACTTCCCTTTGATCGGAGTACTTGCTAGCTGTGTATGACTCTGCTGCAACAGCTGTATTTGTCAGATCGACAATCATGACAAACAATGTTATTGAAAAAAGAAGATTTCTGGATAAAGATTCCGGCTCATTGGAAATGAAAACATCTACCCTTGCTGAGCAATAAAATACTGTAACTTTCTTTGCTACAAGAGGCAGCGTTTTTTCGTTAAAATGCTTCACTCATTTTCAATCCTTAACAGCGCAAAGATCAGATGCTGTAACATTTTGCCCATGTGAAAAACAAAAATTCCTCTTCAGTTATCTTGTGGTGCCGATATAGTAAAAGCACATTTTTTTAAATATGTGTGTGAGCACTACGACATGTTGCCATATGTAACATCATCCAGAGTTGTAGATAGATAAATCGATATATTGTTTGCCGAATTCCTACTCAAAGGTAATTCAAAATGGGAATTAACATGTATCTAAAACCGCTTTGGCTGACTTGGAAAGCCATTTGATAGACTTTTTGTTTTTATTTTAAGTTTTGCAAAGTTTATTTTCAAGTTAGAAGTAAACATGCTTGTTCGCAAGAAATGTGGTTTCACACACGAAAGCTAATTGCAGACAGGTGAAATCGATTGAGTGAACATTGCAGCTGACAACCATGCCTTTGGAGGGACTCGTATTTCTGTTAAGACAAGCGCGATGACAAAAAAGCAAGACACATCTTCTTTGACAGAAATTTTTGAAAGTCTGACTCATTTCTTTCACATTTTGTAGGAAAAAGATGTGTAGATGAAAAAATTTGGATGGTTCAAGGATTTTTTACTTTAGCAAGCTTTCAAGGTTTGACGATGGTGTTATATAAAGTAAAAACCGTGCTCAAGACCAGACAGCATATGATTTGTTACGTCCGCTGATTTTGCAGTTTCCGCATTACAAATGAAATGTGGTTTTCACCTAATTGTGAGTGGTGAGTGAAATAACCTGGACCAAATAATGTAAAAAAGGTTTTTGCTTTTGAAACCAAAAGTCTAAAGGTTAAGTTCTTTCCCTAAACCTTTTACGATTGGTTTGATTATTTTCTGACATGAATGAAAAAACAAAGTTAGACTCAACTAAAAATGAGATTAAACATTAAGTCAACGGTAACTATAAAGAAATAATACGAGTTTCACCAAAACCCTGTTATATCACAAAAACCTGACATTCGGAAATACTGTGAAAGTAGACCGTGCTGTGAAAGTAAATCTTATTACAAGCTTTATTATTCCAATGCAAAAATGTTTACATCCTCAGTGAGAACTGTCTCGCATCTGTGCATGCTTCAAAGCCTATATGAGTTGTCTCAAGCACATCAACAGATTACGGGCGGTAAAAAAACTCTTGCGTGCATGAGAAGAGCGCATCGTATTATTTTGCTTGCATGCAATGACAGGCTTACATGTTGTAGGCAAAACGTGACGACCAACAATTAATAAATCTGACCTTATCTGCGTCATCAGTATAAGAACAGTATAACGATTTTAACAGGGTTTCAACAGAAAACGAAAAATTAGAGAATTAACTGGAAAAATCAACGATGATGAAGAGCGTGGCTAAAATTTTTCGAAATATAGTGTAATACAGGCAAATGATAAGGGACAAAATTATTAGTATAGGTGAGCTACAGTCATGTCAAAGCAGCTACAACCGTTTTTGAAGTCGATTAAAAAGGTTTACTCACAGCGGAGAAAGCCAACATGCCCCAAAGCTATTTATAAACCAGTCGGTCATGTTTTGATTGAGTTAGTTAAAACTTAATTTTTATTTTGGCGAAATGTTATGTTGACTCAATTTGTTCATCTTTTTTCTACATATCGATTGTTAATCAGTTCCACAGTCAGCTTAATGATATCGGTTGTAAATCACGTTGTTGCTGCTAGCAAAAGACTATCTCAAACTGTACTTCTGATTTTATTTCACATAGTAATTATCTTTGGCAGCAACAGGGTTTGTTGCACATGCCTTGCTCAACGTCCAATTTGGACGGCCATGAACTTGCGGTTGCTACACATTTTGATAGACTTTGTTCGTCACGTTAGTTCAAGGTCACGCTGCAGTAAATTCTCCTTGACGAACCGCAGCTCCCTCGTGAACCGAGCGGAACAATGCAGCGTGTGCGGTTGTTCTACGCTCACGCACAGCATGTTGCTGTTCAGTTACAGAAAGACGCGATCCTTATATGACGTTCACAAGAAAAGAAAGCAGGACGTTCTATCGCTGCTACATCAATAGCTTACGAGCTCTGCTGTTGCCATCACCGTTACGACATCGAGAAAAGTGGTCGCTTTTAATTTTTTATGTTAGGCGGGGTTATTCCTTTTCAGGATTGGTCAGAGGAGCACTATATTGACGTTTCCCTCAACGTAGCATTGCAATGAATGTGACGGAAAGCTCATTGCAGTTGTGGCACGGATCTTCTACTACTTGCTGGCAACGAATTCTGCAAGATAATGATTCACACAAGCCAACAGTTGTTGCGATTCTGTGCATACTGAGCACAGTTGTGTTCGTGAATTTGAGCGGCAACGTTTGGTGTGCTGCAGTTATGTTTACCACTCCCAAGCTGAGGAAGCCAACGTGGTTATTCAAGTGAGTTTATAAGTTCGTTTCTGTTGACAGATAACCGCAGTCATTTCTTTAAGGAAAGGTATGTCCGGTAATAACAGAATTCGAGATAAGGCGAGGGCCTAAAGGATTAAGTGTTGGATATTTCAATTTTGCGTCTTTGGCAAACAAAAGACATTTAATAACTACTGAATTCTTTGGGCATGGAAGGCTTAGACTGGTTAACAACAGACAAATTTTATTTGTGTACGTCAGAATTTTTGATTCACTGAACGGTTTTGCTTCTATTGAAACAAGCGGATGTCACCTGCTGTTCACCTTGGCCGTGCCTGCGTTGCGATGAAATTCAGTCTCCAAGTCTATTTTATGCTGAATAGAAACTCATTAACGCAGTACAAGCAAGTTTGTCAATACCTGAGGGCTGGATGTGTGGCTGGATGTTAAACGACATTTCCAAATTATCCTGGAAAATTTTCAAGTTTTTGCTGTTGCGCTTAATTCGGGAAAATCAGTCTGCCGCAGTTCGCTGACATGAAACCGCCACATAAACTGAGAGCATTCCCGGTTGCTACTAAAGGCTTTGGTTTGGTCTTAGTAGTGAATAGTGATTATTATCATTTGCTCTGTCAGTAGTTAGTCTTGTCATTCTCTGACATTCCATTTAGCGTGAACTAGTCTGACCAATTGAAAACCTGATGTAATCGAAAATGCACATGTTTTGACGTTTTTCATCGCCTTGTTGTAGGTGACTAAAGCTGGGAAAACTACCTTGATGAGTTACTTTTTTGAGGTTACGTGGTATTGCTCTGAGGTGAAAGTAGCCAGAGGCGCATGAGCTTATCGTGTCTACGCAAGTGGTGAAATGGAGATAATTCAAAACAAAACTATGCATAACAAAATGTCTACGTGGATCAAACCATATTCATAACCGATGTTCCCTCTAAGCTGCGTAAATGCGCAACACCACCAGACCATATACGCAGTGAAATTTTATTCTCGCTCTCTTGCAACATCCCAAAAGATTAGAAAAACACGAAAACAAGAAGCTTTTTGAACTAAATGTGTACTACATTTGTATTATGATAAGATTTTTTACTTTTTTAATGTAATTCACAAAGTTTGTAATTCATTCATAACTGTTCACTCAGCCTTTAAATATTCATACTCACTAAAACAAACATTTGCTCAATATAAAATCTTCTTCGAGGGAACGCTGTTGTCACTAAGGATCTTAAGCACTGCTAAGGGCATACATATTTTCAGCAAGATGTGATGTATTAGTTTGTAGCGAACTGGATGATTCCTCTATTCCTCTGGTAATTGTTGCAGTTTGCATCGGTGCCTGAAACTAATTTTTTATTTCGTGTGGGCTTAAAAAACGAAAAGTTATGCTTTGACAGAAAAGAGAGCAGGTGGACACAAAGAAAGTTTTTGAAATGTTTGACAAACGCAATTGAAAATTTTGCAACTTTTTTTAAATCTAAGCCCTTTTGATACTTCTACATTCATTGTAATTTATCGTACCACTGAACTGAACGCAGGCTGCACAACAACTTTTTACCAGAAATTTCTGCATATCTTTATGCCTTTTTGTTGCACATTTTTCTTCTTTTAAGCAAAATTTCGGCTGCACCAAAGTCATGTCAAGGACGTACGAACGCTGTTACTCGTACCAGTTGCTCTGGATAAGCTGTTTAATGTTGCAACACCAAGGCGCTTTTCGTTTTGCCCTGCAGGTAGTCGATAAACAGTAGGGCTTCCGAGTTGAGTGGATGTCAGGAGCTGAAGTTCCATCAGCGCACGAAAAAAAACGATCCAAATTTTATTTCAACTGCTTTTTGAAAAAGCACCCAAATATTTCCGCTAATTTCAAACATTCATTTTTAGCAATGTCAGTTGTTATTTAAAGCTGGCTTCCACAGAAGTAACAAAAGAACGTTCGTGTATACGATCACGCGTGTAGCCAGCGGGCAACTGGGTCAATGACCCCCAATTACAAAACGTTGCACTAAACATTTTCAGGTTAATCAAACCTTTGATATATAAGCCAAAGAGATACTTCAGTGCAAATCAACGTAACTGTTTTAAGGAACCTATCCTATGCTTTTGCTAAAACGTTTGAATTTCGGACGGACTTTTCTTTCTGGCTAGGTTTTCAGACGACTTGGATGGTTTTATTCAAACATTTTTCCACCCCTCTGAATGTATGGCTGATCGTGGAGCCGCCTTACACACATTTGGTTAATTGTGAATTCGAATAAACCACTACAGAAGAAGTATATTTGTAATTTTCGAAATAAGTATATTTATAAAATTTTGCTTTCATGGAGTGCAAAACTGCTCGAAGCCTGACTGACTTGTTAGGTCTTTCTCTACATAATTTTCAGACTGCAAATTTTTATCATTCGGAGAATTACGTTTTCCCCAGCGTATATTCCGGTATTTCTAATTTTTGTCCTGCCCATATAGGCGTAGCCAGGGAAGGGACAAAGAGGCCATAGCTCCTCAAATTTCTAGCGTATATTTACGTTTTGGGCTTCGAGAGCGGTGTCCCAAACCACATATTGTTGCTCGCTTAAAGTCAAAATATTTGGTCCCTCCAAAATATTTGGGCTGGTTATGTTCTGCCACCGGTCGTGCCCGCAGGTTGATTCAATGACATGAAATCTTTAAGAGCAAAATCCGAATCTCAAACATATTTTCAACCTTCTAATTAAAACAAGCATGTTTCAGGTGGCTGCAAGTTTTTGACACGGCAAAAATAAAATCAAAAACTTTATTTACTGCGGCAAAAGGCATTCTTTGTGCTACAGTCTATAATTTTTATCATGCTGGAGTTTTGGCTGAACCTCTCGACTCCATGGTGTCACATTAGGTTTCATGACGTTGCATCTCCGAAGCGTCTGGCAGGCCCACTCTATGTGGGAATGTGACATGCAGCTTTTTACCGCAGTCCTGCAGTCAAGATATAACGTGGCAAGTTTCTTGGGTGGATCTCTCGGCAATTTGTACCAGGTTTAATAATTGCGCTTGGATTAACTTTTCTGCATGCAGTGTAAGTAGCGGAACAAAACTTTGGAAAGTCTTATCCGGGGCAGTAGTGGAACGAAACACGATTGAAAATATTAACAACATAAAAAGTAGCTTAGATCGGTAGCTTAGCTCTTAAAGTTATGACATCGGCGCTTTGCCATTCTGAAATTTGTCTTGATCGGTTCGCAGCCCGCAGCTGTTGCTCTCACATAGTTCAATGTTATTGCGGCAAGCTTAATCTAGCCAGGAGAAAGGCCAGGTATGCACAGAGTATGCTTCTATGATGTACCATAGTTTGTGAAAACACCATTATGTATTTTATCTGGCAAAATATCCACGCGCGATTTGGTAATTTGTGTTTATAAACGCCCAGCACCCCCAATTGCGAGTGCGTCGGAGCGATATTTGAACCACAAATCCACACCCGGCTGTTTTTGGCGAAGCAAAGCGTCGATGCTGACACGTCATGTCCGCTGAGGATATTTTTGCCGCATAGTTTGGTAAACGGTTGGAATTTATTTTGCGCAGAGGATCTATGGCCATCAAGGACACCTTGCTCGTTGTGGGATGCGCAGCACAAGCCTTCTGGAATATTCGCGCCGGGGCCGGTGTCACGGTGGGACCGGATGAGCAGCAAAATTTCCGATATTCAGTAAGCGTGTGAAGTGGTTCCTGAAGTTCGTACACGCTGCGCAAACACTATACTCTATTCTTACAAGCTTCGAATTTTCTTTGCTTAACTTTTTCTGTTGGTATTGCTGAGCTCCGGGCAGTCTTGTTGTTCATGGTTTGCTCTCCGGAATGTACTGTAGTTTCTGTGGTAAATCCTGCACAACCGAAAAAAGCACCATCAAATTATTCTGCACAATTAAGTGTCATGACCAGTAAGTTCAAACATGCAGTAAAACCCTGTACTTTCGGTACATATGAGAAGCCAGTTACTTCATAGATATTTTGTTGAATCTTTTCTATTTTACGCGTGTTTGCAATGTTCCTGCTGAGTGTAAAGCAAACTATTATTGCGTGAAAAGTATTTTCAACTGAACGCGAATATTACCTAGTTATTTGCTTCATCAATTAATCGCCAAGCGGTTGCAAACGATTTTGTTTTTGTTAACAGATGGTTTACACCTTTAATGTTTTACACGCAATGTGCTTGGTTGCGTCGTTCGCGCACATGCTCATTATCTGCTTCGACAGGCAGCAAGCAATTTCTCGACCTTTCAGGTGAGTACATTTCAAGGCTGTTGTTGGCAACGTTTCAGAAAGTTGTCAATGTCAACTCTTTAAATTTAACGTTTTGTTTATTTTGCGACATAAGCTCGTATCATTTTATGGCACTTGTGAAATTGATCTCTTCAGCGTAAAACGCATCGCAGCAAAGCAATAACAAATAAGAAGCAGGTACTCCAAAACGGGAGATTTTCACGTGACCTCACCTGACAAGGTGCTTGGCATGCGGCCATACGCAGTAGCAACCTGTCGGCGGCGCACGTTTAATAATCCTAAAGTAGAATAAGCCTTGAGTCAATACCAAGTTCTAGTAAAATTTCAGACATTTTTTACAAATGTACACGTGCTCGCTCAATATCTAAATTTGTTGATAAAAAGCGGTTGCTGTAGCCGGACGTAAAAAAATGAGAAATAACTAATTCGAAAAAAATCGTAAATTTCGGAAAAACTCGGAAGAAAATATTTCCAAAGTGCACGGCTGTGAAATTCGTAAAGCTGTGAATGTCGAGCAAACTTCTCGGAATAGAGGGATCTCAGCTATGTTGGTTCAGTCATGTGTCCAGAATGTCCCAGGAAAGGTTGGTAAGTCAAGTCCTGCTGGCTACACCCACAGGGAAGTTGGTGTGGAGTCAGAAACTATCAGAAACTGCTGAAAACCGTGTGGTATTTTCAGTCTTTTTAGGGCTGCTGCCCCAGCGACTCTATCAAGTGGAAAAACGGGCATGAAAATGAACGAAAAAAACGAAAAAGCAGCTGTTCCTATTTGCATCGCGGTTACAAATGTAGACTTACAGAATCTATTCGTATATTTGCAATACGTTTGAGCCGGTCGCGTTGAAATTAATGAACACTAGGACGGTTTACAACTTCTGGTCAGCGCAAAACGTTTGGAAATTTTGCACCCAACCTTCCAGAGGAGCTAAGTCTAACCCGCGGGTTGCTTGTGGCTCAGTCAAAAGTTTTATGCAGCCCAGTTGAAGGTTTTCGTTGTTGTGTCTATGCGGTAGAATGACAACCTGTTTTTATTTTGATAATCTTAAATTTGACATGTTTGATACAGTGGTGCTCCGTGCCACTTTATCACATCTAAATTGCGTTCTGTCAGATTTCCATGCGTCCACTGTCTTCTCGATGCAGAACTAATTTATAATGTTCTGATTTCTACCCTTGCCGTTCCATTGTTACTAAACTGATTTCGGCGCTTATTCTTCCACTGGCACTAAGCTTGCCTGCCACCACAGTTGGCAGTGATTAGATGTGTTAAACAATCGCTGTCATTTAAGTTAGGATACTAACGCATTCAGTTGCTCGAGCTAAATTTTAGTTTGCTGAGAACGAAGTAAGTCATTCAATGTGCGATCCTTATTATAATAGTGACATACTTTTTGGCCCATTAAGGCGTTTCGGTTGGAGGTTACAGGCGGCTCGGTATTGTTAGACCTGGTTTTTACCGCAAACATTTCACAATGTTCGTTTTCTAGCTCTGCAATAAAAATTATTTTGGCGAAGCAGTGGTGGCCTACACCGTGAATCTTTGCTTTTGCAGGTATCACACTGATGAACTTCTACCGTACAAAGTCTCTCTGATACTAGTTGTTTGTTGTTGGACTTTCTGCTTTGTCGTCGGACTGAGCGTGACGTCAGAATCACTCGGGGCTGCCGACCGATCTGGTTTGCTAGAGACTACGGGGACCGCATTTCCTATCTACAGAATGCCTTCCTTGCAAAAATGGCTTTTGGGTGCGGGGATGGGCACATTGTTTGTCATCACCATAAGCCTCCTTGCATTATCCTTGCATATTGTAAGTCGTCGTTCAGCTTCGTTACTCTTTTGCGGCAGCAGGTTGCTTTACCTGTCTTGTGGACACCACAACACACCAAAATGACGATTTAAGTGTGGTCATATAATCTGGGGGATTTAGTTTTTATTGTCATCGCCTTACTATGCCAACTTACGTTTTCTGTATAAAATTCTTTAATTCAGCAAAACGCTTCAAACTTTAAAAAAATGTATTTGAGGAAGTTTTAGCAGCAGGTCATCAACACTGACGTTGTTGCAAGTTGCAACCCCGTTGGACTTGTTGCTTGTATTTAATTAGTTATTCGAATGTGGACAGTTAAATTGCTTTTCTTATCTTTTAACTATATTCTCGATAGCTTTTGTTGCAGCGGCTTGTTTAAAACTACGAGCCGAAGTCTGTGACAAAAAATTTACGGACGGTCGATAAAATCAGCAACCGCTTCACGTTTCTCAGCACTGCTAAATATGTTTTTCGACGCAGGAAATCAGAAGAAAGCGTGAACGCAGGGCAGCCATAACAAGCGGGGTTGCGGTGGTGGAGCCGCTACGCAGTCGGAACAATTCCGTTTGTCACAGCAAGACCAAGCCAGCTGTGTACGCGAGTCAGTGGGACTCGACAGACAATTCCGAGGCGGACGCGAACGATTTTTTGATGGGTGGCGGATTTAGTTTTCGCCTGAAAGGTAAAAAATACAAGTATTTGTGATGGTGTTTTTCGCCGAACAACACGCAGCAGCTTTCTTGCGTTTGAACCTGTACGACTGATGAGTTAACTCTTTTTTTTTGTTTTTGTCCACCACCCACTCCAGCGCACCCACCTCTAACGGTGGGGCAACAGGCCGAAATGATGAACCGAAATATGTTTCAAACTTAAAGGGGTTAGAAACATGACGGAAGATATTTTGTTTGTGGAAAGTACAATAAATGAGGTGCTGCGTGGTAAATTCAAAGCATGATTTTAAGCATTTCAACCTCAGAAAGATAATAAACGGTAGAATCAATAACCATGTATAAACTTGCAGAAGCGCCGCACTTTTTCATTCTTTTCTAGCTTTGTGTCTGTAAAGGATAAATCGTTCAGGAACGAAGCTCTGGTGATATTAATATAGTCGAGAAACGTAAGACACAACTTTGAACGTAAAAAGCAATAGTTACTCTTGGATAAGTTTAAACGTAAAATTCGCAAAAGGACACAAATATGTATCACGTCAGACGTTGGCGAAATAAAACAGGTGTAAGCAGGGAAGAGGTAATTATGCTTTTATTTGGAAGAGGGAAGGGAAGGTATGTTGGGTTATTGTGGTTTTTATGGCGTTTATCATTTCATGGTAAGGTTTCTTATCTCGTTTTTCATATAATTTCTGCCTTGAATTCAAGGAAGTTTTGATGGATTTTATTAGGTAAGGTGGCAGATTTGGGATGTTTTAATTTTTGCATTTATTTCTGGTTTTCCGTATGGTGAAAGAGAGTAAGTGTTTAGGTAGGGGGTTAGGTCATTGTGGTATATGGTAGAGGGTAGGGGTGTGTGAAACTGTATTCTAGTTGAATCGTGGAAGTATGTCGTGTGTGGTCCTGTAATTTTTTGAAAAATTGACGCATCGTAGTTCAACAGCGGTTGGATTTTTATGCATTTGTGAAAAAGGTGTTTATCGTTTTCATATTTTTCTTTACATACGTAGCAATACGGATTCAATGAGGGGACGTTCTGTTTGTATTTCGCTTGCAGTGGTAAGATATTATTGGTAAGTTTGAAGTTAAACGTTTTCAAATAATTTGGTAAGATTGGGTGGTGGATCCA